>Ga0315902_10006478_pt1 | contig 16196 bp, 9 predicted proteins | sample LakEriMetagenome_9_FD_203523 | JGI IMG/M metagenome (GOLD analysis project Ga0315902, IMG submission 203523) | Freshwater fungal communities from buoy surface, Lake Erie, Ohio, United States - Buoy 12 MA117 | ecosystem: Environmental > Aquatic > Freshwater > Lake > Lake biofilm | place: USA...
GAGCAAGCCTTCGTAGACAGAGCCGAACTCCTCGACGTTGAGGGCGGCATAGTTGACACGTGACACGACACCCTTGGCATTTTTGTAGATGCTGAGCTCGCTGATACATTGCAACAATACGTCGTTGTTGAGGTGGCATTGCTGGAGATGGGGGATGGCGTGCGCCCCGAACAGATCGCCTGCGAGTGGTTTGATGCCCAAGCCACCGCGCTCGAACAATTGAAACGTCGAACGCAGACCTTGCCACAAGTCATAATGACGCTTGTCATGATTATGTGGGCGTTCAGCACGCTGGCGGAGGCGTTGCATGCTGTAGCCTTGAGCGTATATTGTGCGGTACGGTAGGGGTACATCGTCTGCAAAGATTAGATTGCGCTCTTCGATAACCATCAAAAAGAGCAAGCGATAGATGAGGCGTAGCTGTTGTTGATAGAATGTGTCGGCAGTGAGCGTATGATTGTGCAAGGCGTCGCGCAAATCACCATTGGCTGGGTGTGCGAGAAAGCCGTTGGCGAAGGTGACAATGGCGTTTTCTACGGCGCCAGAGAGTTTTTCGCGGATGCGCGATCCGGCCTCGAGTGAGTCCAAATGGTAGCGCTCAAGCAGACACTCAGCAGGGCGCTGGGCATCTGCAGGCAAGCGGGTGACGTGCAAAAGGCGATAGAGGAGTGCATAGTCGGCATACAAGTTGTCTTCGAAGATGCGTTCGAGGTCAAACTCAAGGTAGCTTTGCTTGACCAGGCGAGAGCTATCGCGGAGCAAGCGGATGACGCGACCGTTGGTGACGATGCCATAGAGCGCTTCGGCCAGATTCAAGTATTCTTGCATTAAGGCATGGGCTGACATGCGGCGCGAGGCATTCTCGGGCTTGCGATCAAGGCCAGCCGGGTCGTTGTAGCCGATGATGTAGACAGGGGTATTGCCGCGATTGCCAGCGGTGTGTGAGATGGGGTAGGTTTGAGTCTGCCCAGTGACCGACAATCCGCTGGTATGCGGTTGTAACTCGTAGCCAAGGAAAGTAAATAACGATCCCATGTACTGTTGGCGAGTCAACGAGGTAGCAGCATCTGTGATATTCAGGCGTTCGAGTCGCTGTTTGAAGCGCCGATACGCTTCTTGTGACTCAGCCCAGCTATGTGCGATTTTATCTTTGACTTTGGTATCAGCAGGGAGCCCAAAGTCATTGGCACGTTGGCCAACACTCTGCTCTTCGTTCTCGAGTTGTGCCAAGATGTCTGGCGATATGATATTGCCTTCGATACGCAGGCTTGGGTATGACATGGGATGCTCCTTGGTAATTCAGAATTCATAATTAAGAATTAAGAATGGGCAATTAAGAATTAAGAATTATCAATTAAGAATGAGCTTGAGTGGAGATTCATAATTCTTAATTTTTAATTCGTAATTCATAATTGAAAAAACCTAGTAATGCTGCAGTAACGCTCCTCATTCATACTGTTGTCAGAATGATCAAGCATGTGAGGTCGTGATGAAGTCTGATAATGTTGTACGTGACAAAAGCTATGCATTCTCCCTCCACATACTGCAAGTATATCGGACATGGGCGAAAGATTCATCATTACGACCCATTTATACCCAAGTGTTACGATCGAGCACAAGTATTGGTGCAAACATCGAAGAAGCAATCGGAGCCCAATCTCGCTCTGACTTTCGGCACAAAATAAGTATTGCGTACAAAGAGGCACGTGAGACCGAGTACTGGTTGCGTTTGCTCATTGATGCCAAATACATTGAAGATACAGACTCCTTACTGTTACTTGATGAGTGCTCCGAGCTCGTCCGCATCCTCGGGAGTATTAAGAAATCGACATTCAATTAAGAATTTATAATTAAGAATTAAGAATGAGTAGCAACCTCAATTCATAATTCTTAATTTTTAATTCGTAATTCTTAATTGCTAACGGGTAAAATCACATAAATCCCCAACACATCCATGGGCAACACCGGGTGGACGACTTGGAACTGGTGATTACTCGCTAACTTGCTGAAGCGTTGATGCGATTCCACCAGCTTTTGGGCCTGTTGTTCAGCAAGTTGATCGATAGATGCCGAACTCGCTCCGATATCAGTCAGCGCATTATTCAGCACAAGTTCTTGCTCCTGTGGTGTCATGTATGCGCTTGGTGTCGCCGTAAACAATAGCTTTTTGGCAGATACATGATCAAACCATTGTCGTTGTGCGCCACTGCCGCTCCACCCCCATACCAGCATCTCTTCGGCGACGATGCGGTATTTTTGGCTGGTTGGCTCGATAACGTTACGACAGCGCAACATAGTGATGATGGTGCGGGTTGTGACTGATGCAGAGCGGATGACGGAGACACGCGCGGCTTTGGGATCGACCCGTTCCATCGTGTTGGAGAGAACGAGTTGACAGAGTTGCTCCACAAATGGATGGTTACGCCCAATGTACGTGACGCCTTTGGGTGTTGGTGAATGAAACGTCACCTTTTGTCCAGAATTATAATCGAGTAGTGATTGCAACGTCTTTGGCATCTGTCCAGTGATGTTGTAACACAGCGGATCGCTACTTGATGGCTGTACGTTCATCCCGAGTAAGCGGGTCAGTGTCTGGCAGACAAAGTCAGCCACGGCTTGCGGGTCGCCGAGGGCTTCGTCGACTTCGCGCAGATCGTGTTCGATTTCGTGGGCAGGAATAGCATGTTGGGCAAACATCGACCGTGTCACTTGTTCGCGCTTGGCTGCTGCCTCGATCTCGCGGGTGACATGTTGTTGTGCATTCTGTATCTCAGGGAAGGTGTCGAAATCGAGTGCTAGTTGGGTTTTCGTCTGGCGTACGTTGATGCGCTTATCACTGTGTAACAACGATGTGCTAATCGTATCGATGATGGATTGTGAGCTGACTGGGAACGGCACGTTGATGCCGGTGGTGGCGCGAATCTCACGTATTTTGCGGATCAAAACGTCGAGCACAATCGTATCGATGTCGGTTTCGCTATACATAAGGCATGTTTTGACGGTCGGTGATGGTTGGCCAAAACGGTCGACACGCCCTTCGCGCTGTTCAATCCGGTTCGGGTTCCACGGCAGGTCATAGTGGACAACGGCAGTAAATGAATCTTGTAAATTGATACCTTCGCTCAAACAATCCGTGGCGATCAAGATGCGTTTGGGAGCAGTACCGAGCGCTTTGATGCGTTGGCGTCGCACATCATCGTGATCTTCACTGGTGACGACCTCGATGGCACACTGTTTATCTCTAAGCAGGTCTTTGAGGTATTGCCCAATGTATTTTGCGGTCAAAATATAGCGACAAAAAACCACGGGCTGATAGCCATCTTTGATGTATCCATTCAAAAGATTGGCCAATGCAGTCAGTTTTGCGTCATGCGCAGAGCCGGCGAGTTTGTCGAGTTCTGTGCGCAGATTACGCAGATGGCGTTTTTGGGTATCGCTCCATGGTGACTGTTCACTCAACTGCGTTGGTTCCGCATCGCTATCCAAAAATGTTTCGCTATCGGCCACTGGATTGACCAGGTCATCAATGTCGTCAACCTCAGGCGCTTGGGAATCAGCCTGTAATGAGTTCATGCGGGTTGTGAGGACGGCGGAACCTGCCCATGGGCTTGAGCCGACGGCGCGGAGCATGGCCAAGGCTGTCCAGTATTGGACGCGCTGTGTGTGTTTATTCCCTGCTTTTTGGCGTACCATTGTGCGCGTGAAGTCAAGCAACGCATCAAAAAATGCCGCATAGCTGGGCGTGAGTTTGACGGCAAGCTCAATCGACTCACGCTGTGGGAACGGCGTGTCATCGCCGAGCCACTTGGCGACATCGGCACGTTTGCGCTGAATAAAGTGCTGGGCAACATCTTTACGTTGATCCGATGTTGCATTGGTGAGATCGAGTGTTGCATAGTCGCGCTTGATGAGTTTGAGCAGCGATTGGAACTCATCGGCCTTACCGCTGTGTGGTGTCGCCGTCAGAAGCACCATATGTTTTTTGGTGTTTTTAGAGAGTTCGTCAAGTAAGTGATGCCGTTGGTGTTGGCCTGCTGATATCCCAGCTGATTGTGTACACGTATGTGCTTCGTCAACAATGATGAGCTCCGGTGCTTCGTTGATGAATACGTTGCGCCGGGCATCGCTTTTGATGTAATCGATAGAGATGATTTGGAACTTGTAGTGTTGATAGATGCTGACATCGCCGTGGATGGCGCGATCAAGTGCCGCTTCGGTGTTGGAGCGAATGATGACTGCATCGATATCGAGCTTGGTCCTGATTTCGTCTTGCCATTGTTCACACAAATGTGGTGGGCAGAGAATGGCGAAGCGCTCAATCATCCGGCGCTCGAGCATCTCGCGGGCAATCAATAGAGCCTCGATTGTTTTGCCGACGCCGACGTCGTCAGCAATCAGCAAGCGTACGATGGTCTGTTTGAGTGCCATGATGAGTGGCACCATTTGGTATGAGCGTGGTCGGAACGAGATTCTGCCGAGTGACCTGAACGGCCCAGCGCCATTGCGAAACGATAAGCGTGCCGATTCGTAGAGCATCTTGGCACTGACAAAGTCACCGATATCGGCGCTAGTGGGCAAGGCAAATTGGGCGTCGCGTGGGCGATCGTGCTCGATTGCCAGCGGTAAATAGATGGCGGTACTTTCGTCATCGCTGCCACCGAGTGGCTTGAGGCACAGTAGTTGATCGTCATCTGATGGTTGGACGACCCAGTCTCGCCCACGTACATGCACAAGTCGACCTGGTTGATATGTACTGGTCATAACGTATTCCTAGCGTATTTTGTGAAAGATATCGGGACGCTTGGCGATAAACGCTTCCATGGAGTCTCGGTAGTGTAATATCAATACTTGGTCGCCTCGATCACGTAGGAAGCTGCGCACCTGTTCATCACGCTCTTGTACATGTGGATCATCGTGTGGTGTGCCATCACAGAAAACCCAGATGCGGTTATTGTAGTAAAAATCAGGGCGAATATAGGCATCGGCTACAGCCTTTTGCGCTGCGTCGGGGAGGCGTAGATTGTGCGCATACAAAAACTCTAAGAAGCGAAGTTCGAGGTGCGATTGCTTGTCATAGGTACGGAGCAATGTCTGGTAATGTTCATCGTAATCGACATCTCGCCGTGCTTCAATCTCGACCGAGCAGACTTTGAGTTGTTCGAGTGCATCGCGGATATCAAAGCGGTTAATGACGGCGTGATCGCTTTGATTGTAGTAGCTGAGCAAATCATCATATGAGGCAGGTGCCCTATATGTAGTGTCGTCATAGCGACATATCTCAATGGCACGTTCAACGATGTAATTGAGCGTGTGGGGATCGTGGAAGAATCGTGCCATGATGCCGAGGCTCCCCTCAGCTGATTCGTAAATGAACATGCTGGGGTTGTCTTTATGACCGACCAAGGTGACGCCGATTTCGTTCGGTTCAACCTGGAAGTATAGTTCAATTCCTCGTTTGATTGCATACTGGAGCGTAATGGTTTGCTCGCGTGTCAGCGCCAGTGCTCGTAAAGGTTCTAGATAGAGCGCATCAGCAGTCACACTCGTCCATGGCATTACGGATAGATATGTTCTATCTGGTTGTGTGGCATCATCAAGCTTGGAACGTTTGCTCCAGAACCCAGATTGGGTGTGTACAGGGAATCCGTTGCGATTATTGCCTTCAGCGACCCATCCTGTGTTGATGTGATGAATTGAGGCAGCTGGGAAGTAGCGCAGATTCATCAAATGATGACTGCCACTGAAAATCTTGGCTGTCTGAATGCGCTCTAGTCCGCCAGGCACATTAAAGTACGTTTCGACATGGTAGCCTTCACGTAGGCGATATTCTTCATCACAGGTAATGCGTTCGATCGCTCTGGCACGGCATTCATTCATTTCTATCAAATGACGAAACGATTTGGTGTCGTTGTTGGTAGCAAGTGGGTGACCAGTAATCGGGCATACATCTGATTGTAGCTCTGCTCCCATGAACAGATAGCCACTATGCATACTGGCTTTGGCTTGTACAACATTGCTGTCAATGCTGTTCATGCTGACAATTTGCTTGACGCGGTATTTGTTTGCATTGTAGTAAATTACGTTTTCGGGGCCAAACTCACTGAGCGCAATTGAGCGTGGTCGTGAGATATAGTCGCCTTGGAACTCACCTTGTGAGGGAATAAAGACACGGACTGGCAACTTCGTAAAGTTGTAGCCGGGTAAGAACCCTTCTGCGGCAAAATAACGATATGGATAGAATTCAGATAGCGACGTGTTGCCCGTTTCTTTGTTCAAGAGTGCACTGATTTGTGATAAGGCTTCTGTTTGATCTCGGAGTATTTTGCGGTATTCACTACTGCTCGGATTGAGTTGCTTCGTATTTATATCGTTGGTAGCTTTCGCTAGCTGGCGTTGTGCCGCGATATACAGCATGCGCCAACGGCCAAATGCACTATCCAAGCGACTCGTCATGGCATTGAGATTATTGTGAATCCACTCATTGGTGAACCAAAATGTTGACGTACTCTCGAGCCGAGACTGTAAGTCGGCGATGACGCGTTGAAATGTAGCAGTGATATCGCCCTTTTGTGCTGCATTCAGGCGAAGATGCTCAACCACAAATTGTTGTAGTGGAATACTGGATTGCTGCACATCCACATAATCTCCGAGTGAGTTGGTGTCGCTGGGCATACCAAGTTTGCCGAGGACAACCGCATGCAGATGCGTGCGGAAGAGGTCTTCATTGACCAATTCGATTTGTGGCGCCGACACTGCACCAGCCACCATATCAGCTTGATGTTTGAAGTAGTGCTGATCGTGGGGCGAGCTTGAGCAGTAGGTGAATACCAATGCGCCTTGTCCACTGCGTCCAGCACGACCAGCACGCTGAGCATAATTTGCTGGATTCGGTGGCGCATTGCGCATATGCACCACGGTCAGACCACCGATGTCGACACCGAGCTCCATTGTAGGTGAGCAATAGAGGGCACTAATCGAATTTTGGCGGATTTGTGCAATATCAGGCTCGCCACCGGCTAACTTCCACTCAGCCCGGAAGCGCTCCTCGCGTTCTTGGCGTTGATCATTTGTGAGTTGGCCGGTGTGATCTGCGGCAGTATAGATTTTGTGGCTGGTAAATGGCGTTTTGTAGAGGCGCTGGAAATAGCGATTTGGTTTGAGTATGCGTGCCCGGAAGCTACGTTGCCGTACGACATCTGCGCGCACATGTTGCTCGTCCCCTAAGCTCCATGCGAGTGTGGAGATATTCAGCGCATAGCCATCGACCGCCCCGTGTGCGGTTTGCAGTTGGAATGGATGTAAGTATCCAGCACTGCGGAGTTTATCGAAGAGCCGGTACATGAATGGCGTATATGTTTGATTATTCAGATTTACGACTTCGCCAAGATGTATTGAAAGAAAGTTACGCACATACTTGCCGAGACTACTCATGTACCCCGCACTTTGGGTCGTCATATCGCGGTGTGTGGGATTTACTGGCTCGAGGCGAATGATGGTGGGACGCAGCAACTTATCATCATTCTCAAGGCGCCACGGTGATTTCAACCCTGAGCGTAGTTCGCGCTCGCGCGTGTCCAGATTCGCAAACCAGTATTGATCGGTGATGGCGTATTCAAATCGAAAAAAATCGAGAATAGTCCGGATAAAATCGTGCCGCTGCGCTGGATTGAGTTGATTGAGATATTCAATATCATTCCAGAATGATATGTCATTGATGACTTCGTCTAATGAATCATACGTGTACTCCACAAGTGCACACTGTTCGAGATTAGGGAGTACGACTTTCCAACTGCGCACGGCATCCTCTAGGAGACGATATGTGATCATGCGTGTAAGTTGTTCCTTGGCATTTTTAAGTGCTGGACCAACGTGCGTACCATCTGTATAGACTGTTTGGGGTAAGTTGAGTGCTTTGCTGACAGCATCCCCGATATTCGCCGTAGTCAGTTGTTGTTTGGGGTCTGAGATAATTGCTTGATAGAGGGCAGCACGTAGTTGGACTACCTGGACAAAATCATTAAAATGCCCTGCTTGTAATGCCGCATCTTGACGATTATCGGTAAAGCTAAGTATCTTTTGATCCCGAAGCGAGAACCCGCTTTCTTTGAGTTGGTTCAGCACGGAGAGCGTGGTAATTGTAGTTGCTGTGCTACGACCACCACCGCCGAGTTCACTCAGTTTGCTGTTTTCGCGTATGGATGCACTGTCATAAATTTGACCGCTGCTTGGGTCAAACAAGAGTGGGGCTGGCATAAACCAACCGCTAAACGGCATCTCCGTATTGGGACTTTCGCTATATTGACCAAATGTGTTGAACCAAATGCGGCGTGGCATGCGCTTTTGGAAGTTCGGTTTGAGAACGCGCATCGATTTTTTTTGTTGGAACCATGTCTCGGGCAGATTATCGATGTCAGACTCTGGATTCCAGTTCTCAATATTCAACACAATATAGCCACCATTTGGATCGGTGATGCTATCGCCTTCGTCGTCACTAATCAGCTTTGTTTCACGCAGGTCGCGTGGTTCAAGTGTCCGTCCATTGAGATGTACGCCGACAAAGGCCTCACCGGTTGTGCGACTAAAGAACACCGGGAAGAGTGGGATTTTGTCGCTACTATCAGAACGGTAGCGTGCAGATTCAAGCGTTACAAATCGCCGATCTGCTGGTTCGAGTGAGATATAGACTGACCCCGTTTGTGCAAAGAATTGGTGAATGCGATAGGGGAGATACGTATACCGTGCACCTTTTTGGTATAGTGATGCGTTGACGTTGCTAATCCAGGCTAGCATATTATTGAGGCACTGTAATGCGTTATCTTCTGATATATCATCCAATGATTTGATACGTCGTGCAACTTCTCGGATTGGCATTGGTTTACGGCGTCGCAACACAGTGTCCTGTTGATTGAGCGCAATACTGTTCTCGAGCCAATTCGCAAGCGGATGTGCGGCAAGCTCTTCGGCCGACGCATCTGGATTGATGGGAGCGTGTAACGATTTGCGTAATTCTTCAAAGGTGAAGTCTGGACGGGTGAGCGAACGTTCGAGCGATTCATTCACCACCTGTTCGCTTGTAAATGGTTTACCAAAAAGAAGCTGAGCTACTTGAGCTACCGCATGTTTTTGGGTCTGTTCGTTGTCCGCAGAGACCATGGTTGCTGAAGTGCCGATACAGGTCACATCGTGTGGCACATTGGCTCTGATACGCCGAATCAACATAGCCACATCTGCGCCTTGTCTGCCGCGATACGTGTGCATTTCATCAAACACGAGAAACTGCAGATTTGGGTTTATCGAATCTCTGATGGGTGAATCGATTTTGCGCGTCATAATCAATTCAAGCATCATATAGTTGGTCAACAAAATATGGGGCGGGTTTCGCCGCATTTCATCACGTTTACTTTCAGTTTCTTGGCCAGTGTATTGTCCAAATTGAATAGGGAACTGTCGACCAGTATGTTGTTCATAATTTTGTTTGTACTTGTTAAACTCTTCGGTCTGACTATTGATCAAGGCATTCATCGGATACACAATGACTGCAGTGACACCTTGTGCATGCGGTGTATTCAGCACATGATTAAAAATCGTACCGATGTATGTGAGTGATTTACCCGATCCTGTGCCTGAGGTGACGACAAAGTCGCGTTTTTGCAATCCGAGCCGAATCGCATCAACCTGGTGTTTGTAGAGTTCATATCCACGAAAAATAGTTGATACGGCTTGGTGAAGTACTCCTTGTTGCACCAAGTCATCGACACGCCCTGCTTTTTGATAGGCTGGATTGAATTGCAAAAGAGGGTCCGGCCAGTAGCGCTTGTCTGCTAATTCGGCTTCAACGGATTTGCGGATGTGTTCATCGGCAATATCAATGAAAGAACTCGTATATGTTGCATAATCGTTGATGATATTGGTATGGACGTTGAGAATATTCATGGTTTGGATACCTCTCTTTTACGTAACAATATTATATCATGCGACAGGTCGAGGCATAAATGAAATAGTGAGTTTAATTCGATTGCTAGTCTTGCAGTAATTGGACACACTCACGGCGCAGACTGATGCAGCAGTCTTGAGATAGACACCGGCACAGAGTCGTGGATGAAGTCGAGCCACATTTATCTTCTCAAGTTGACTATTGCAGACCTCAATGCATTTGCGATGCATATGCAGCAGGTATATGTATAGGGTGCATATTGATGCGGTGTATGGCGATCATGGTGGCACTGTAGCGTGTTTCAGACTGATGATCATATCATCAATCGATAGTTGTAATTCATCGTGTAGTTTGGGCAGTAATACATCTTTTCAAGCGGTATATATTCGTTAGCTTTGCAGTTGTCGTGTATCACCTATACCATAGTTTTCTTGGATGATTGCATCCAACTGCGCTTTGATTAGTGCAAACTCCGTATTGAGATCCAATGACTTTACGCTGAGGCGATGTCCACTCAATGTGACTGTGGTGTTTGGTGCGACGGTTGCATCAGTTTTGGCATACAAAATTAGCCCTGCAACATCGTGGTGGTGTGGGGCAACATAGTTTTTGAGATAGGTAAACATCTGGTAGAGGTGACTCGAGTGCAATTTGTGGGTATCATGGTTCTGCTGCATGCTCTTGGAATAGTATTTAGTGTCAATAATGAGTGAACGCACTGCACCAGTCAACACAATATCACTTTTCATACGCGGGAGCTGATAGACGTCACCATCGCTTACCTGCCAATCGATAAAGGGCGATCCTGGCTTTAGTTGTGGATAGTGATAGCGGAAATAATCCCGCACAAATGATTCGTAGAGTTGCGACATCCGTTGTGTATCAACAAATGAATCGAGGAGATACGTACCGCGTGATGGGTCGATAATTACGCAGTCGATGATAAATTTGCAGATGTGTAAAAGCAGTCGATAGCGTTGATTGTGTTGATGGTATGTCAACTGTTTCCAGTTGATACGTGACACATCACGGAATTCAGTGACAGTCCCAAAATGATAGTAGAGTTGCTTTAGCACGGTTTTTTGCGCAATACAGACGCTAGTTTGCCTGAGCAATACAGAGATAGTTGATTTAATTATTTGATTATAGAGATTATCGGCCATGAATTCATCGAATTCACACTGGAGTGCACGTCGTCGTTGCAGTGCGAGTTGGATGCTGCCGTTGATGTCAATTTTGCCACGCACACTCGTCAAAATGTCCTGATGAGGCTCATACGTATGGTATAGACCACGTTTGGTGAGTGGTTTGAGACCGATAATCAGTATTTCTGTGAGCAGATCATAGATATGCGCAAATTCTTCACGACCACAGCGCTGATATGCGCTGTGCTTGAGCTCTTTGTACGAATAGCTCAGCATGTAGTAAATATTTCTGATGGGGATGCTGGCTGTCATTTGATGCATCCACGTAATGCATTAGACCAGTGTGCGACCTTATCAGGGTCATCAAACCAATACTCGCGTAGCAACGCAATCAGGTCGTATTCGATAATCTGTGGGAGACGGTTTTGTGCGTCTTCGGGTGTGACCCCACACAGATAGCTATGCCCGATACAGAACCCTGTCCCTAACGATGGATCCTCACTAATCTCTACATTGAGCTCAATGACTTTGGTTACAAGGGCATCGAAGTAGGGATTGTGAAGCGTTGCTTGATATGCTTTGAATCCGTCTGAGGTAAACGCTGGCTTCATTTCAAAGAAACTAAACCGTCGCCGTAGGGCATAGTCGATTAAGGCAAGACTGCGGTCTGCGGTATTCATCAAACCGATGATATAGAGATTACTTGGCACACTAAAGGGCAGTTGATTATAAGCTAAATTGATGCTATCGCCGCGATAATCCTTTTCTATGAGCATCAACAGTTCGCCAAAGATTTTGCTGATGTTACCGCGGTTGATTTCGTCGATGATAAAGAAAAAATCATCGTTCGGTGTGCTGCGGGCTCTTTCACAAAAATCATAGAAAACCCCATTGCGCAAAGCAAATCCGTCATTGTTGGGGCGATATCCCATCACAAAGTCTTCATACGAATAATTCTGATGGAACTGTATGACTTGGACTTGATGATTATTTTTTTGTCCCATAAATGCATATGCTAGCCGTTTGGCGGTAAACGTCTTACCTACACCAGGTGCACCTTGCAGGATGAGGTTTTTTTTGTATGTGAGGAGATCAACAAGTTCAGTGAGTTGATCTTTATGGAGATATACGTCACGCATGAAATCAGCGTGTGTATATGCATCAGGTTCGTCGCTTGGAACTTCGGTATCTCCAATGAGTTCCATGATAAATTCATATTCTGCGGCTGTGAGTGAAAACAGCGTCCCCTGTGTATTTTTCATATACTCCATATCGGCGAGCTCAGGAGTATTGCTAATCGTGTCATAGTCAATCGGCGACGTGAGGTGTTTGATTTTGCGAATCGTAATTTTATCATCGATACATGCTTGTGTTACTTCAGCAAGTGCAACAACCTGCTTTACAGGGCTCGATTCATAACATATAACGATATCCCCAACTCTGGCATTGAGAAAGTGCTCGTATATACGTCGTTTGTTACCATTTTCATTTTTAGCGGTAAATGTGTGTTCTTCATCGACGTTGAGATTACGAAAACTCCAAATGTTTGGATTGGCATTCAACCACCATACATTACGATTACTTTGCGGATAGTGCTTACTCATGAAGTACACGACATCAACCGTGGCTGTGCGGAATTGTGGATCGGCATAGTAATTAACGGTATCAGCATGTACGGTTTGGGTGATGAGTTCACATAATGCCGTATCTTGTAGAATCGCTACCTGAATTTCGTTATACAGGTCGAATGTTTTCGTAATATTTGATAAATCGCCTTTGGGCAAGGTGATTGTTGGTGCCAACGTTTTAAACACGTGTTTTGCTTCGGTGAATTTGTAAATATAGTAGGTATCAGGATAGCGTAGCCAAAGCCAAGTACTGATGACATTCGGATTTTGGAAATGGCTTTTCCATTTTATCGGATTATGCGTACTCTGGAGTTTTTCCGCACGTTGTTGAAACTCGACGAAGCGATCGAGGAGCGGTAGCGATTCATCATATAGCATTCTAAACATTGCGCGTGTTTCTTCAGGATCTGTGTTTGCAAACTCTTGCATCATGGCACGCGGAAGGTGGTTTTGCGATGCAAGCAAGGTTTTGGTTTTGGTCACCGACTTACTCAGCATATCGGCAAAATCCGCTGCCTCGATATCCCAGTGCGTCTGAAAGTGTTTCACCGCCTCCCACTTGAAGCGTTCGTTGGGCCAGAGTTGTGCAAAGTGTGTTTTGTAGGCAGTGAGCACATCCTGCATCAGTTGTGGATTCATCATCGGTCACTCCTTGATTGCATCGCTGGCATATGGCATTGTAGCGGTCTATCTATTCTACTACAGAACCCGTCTAGTTGCGTATCACGTCATTTCGTGGCATACTCAGCGCACGCACACATACAAAGGATCCCGCCCATGGCGCCACGTACTCCTTTTAAACCGGCCGCACAGCGCATCCAGACCCTGCCCGAATTCCCGTTGACGGCGCTGGGTGAGACTGCCATCAAAGCCATGACGGCACGCCCGCCGCGGATGGCCCAAGGGCAGCAGTTTCACATCCAAGTCCAGTCCTACCTCGCGCAAATTGCGGCGTTGAGCGACGACCACAGCGTGCTCGCGCGTATGGGCGCCATGCTGTTGCTCAGCTCGTACATCGAGGGGCGCATCCGCGCCATGTACCGCGATCGGCATGCGCTGATGCACGGCCATGCCAAACCCTCTGCTGCCGACGAAGCGCGCGAATTTGCTGAGGCCGCCGATGCGGGCATGCTAGTGCGTAGTACGCAGCTCGACAAAGATCCCCTCTTCCGCCAGTTGTGCCAGCTGCGCTACTACGAGGACCTCGATGCGCAGACATTTAAAGAGTTGAGCCACTTCACCGAAATCCGCAACGCCATGGTGCATGATGCCATGTACCGCGTCGATGCCTTCCAGACCGCCTTAATCCACGGCCTACTCCCCATGGTATCCCATCTGACCAACATGCGCCAAAACGTGCGTACGCGCATCGACAAAGAGCGTAAGTTGCATACCACGCACCCGTATCGCGCGGATTACTTTGCCACGTTGCCGGTGGGCACCTGCCTGACGCGCGAGGCGCTCTTTGCGCAGGTGGCGGGCAGCCCGTCGAGCACCATCTGTGCGCCGATGAGCTTTGCGCGGCCGCTGTATGTGGTAGCACGCAAAAATCCAGCCGGGATCCAGGCCAAATTCGGCAAAGAAGAGCTGGGCGCACACGAGTTGTGGCGCACCTTCGTCGACCACAGCGATGTGGCCTTGCCCATATTTGTGCGCGTCAATGTGACGGATGGCAGTAGTGCGACGGTGCAGTACCTCGGGTATGGGTGCTTGGTGACCCGTCACCAGCAGAGCGACCAGCTGGTGTGTAATGTGGTGGTGGATGAAAGGAGTGCGTGATGAATCAGAATCTGGAACGTAATGATTGGGGTGTCGCGTACTATGCACGTTTGGTGCGCGATGAGCACGAGTATTGGGTGGAGTGGGTGATGGATGTCATTGACAATTCACCCGAACCAATCGCCACAGTCAAACATGCGACTACTCCACATCAGGCCATGCAGTATGCGCGTGATGCAATCGCAGATTTCTATGCGCAGATTGCTCGTGGTGAATACTACACGGTGGATTTTGATGTGACTTCCGAAGAGGCAGCAGACTACCCTAAACTTACGCCCGGTGACATCGATACTGGCATATATCTGCGCTTTCCCCTGGGGGCCATGGGTGAGTCACGGTATAAATTGGTTGGACATATTATCGGCCACTATGTGGATATCGCCTCCATTGTTCGCGACACATCACGAGCTGGGGTGGCAGCAATGTCTCAACAACTTGATGAGATTCCACCGCTCGACAGCAATCTGTGGATGTTGATTGCGTAATGTAGTAGAAGCGGTCAACACTTGTGCGGGAAAGGAGTCACAACATGGAAGATGACGAGATGTATTTTGCCGCGACTGATATCGATGCGATGGGAAATTTCGATATCAATCTACTCGAAGACGTGTTGGTGATGGCATTTGATGATTCTGCTCCAATTTATGGTATTTTGATGCATTATCTACATTCCCACCATGGCCAAAAAACGTGGTTGCATGATTGGATTGATGCAAACGATTATCCCGAACTTCGTGATGCCTGGCATCGTGCTATTGCTGAATATGCGGAACTGCAACGCACACAGTGCACCAATACCATTGAACAGACCTACAATTCGCGAATTTTTCTTGGGTCGTGATGTGGGGGCTATCGAACTACTGTAATAGGGTAATGCTGAACGTATTGCTAATCGTACCGTGTATATGATATTTCTAAGCGCAAGGATAACCACATGCATTGCATGAGATGTGGCGTTTACTTTTATTACTATGACATCATACTAGGCAATTGCATTAAACGCGGGCGTGCATACGTGCATGCCTATAAAGAAGATTGCGCCATAGATATTGAAACCCCGGAACCAATTGTTCCACCGAAGCCTGTGGCGCCTCTTGTCGATCCGCCACAGCCTGACATACTACAACCTATCATCAACCCTGAACAAACCGTCATCATTCTGGAGAAGTCGGACGGAATTCCGTACAAAATGGTGCCCCAACAACTCGACATGTTTGGCGAAATTGGTGCGCAATTGGTAATCGACTTTGATAAAATCGATGATCCAGATGTGCCCATTGATGTTGATTTTGTGACTTCCACACCACATCACACATTAAGCTACGGCTATACGGGTGAACTCTATTGGATGTACTACCGTGGGCATGTTTTTTTGGGTAAGCGTACGCGACACATGCAGGGCGTAATGATGGCTATGGCCGATATCGATAATGTGCCGATATCTGTGTTGTATGAAGCAGACTTCAAAGCATCTCAGCACCCGGTACCACTTGATGTACCGATGCACAAAATTGTTGCTTCTGATGTACTTGGGTCCCTTGCTGAACCATTTCGCCTACGACAAAACCATGACGAAACCCTCATACTCATATACAAGGATCGTGAGATTACGCATCAATTCAGGGCGGTACTGGCGGGATATGTTATTGCAACGCGTGTATTGCAGAAAGGAACCCACACATGACACAATCGTGGCAACTCGACGAAGCT
>Ga0315902_10006479_pt1 | contig 16196 bp, 18 predicted proteins | sample LakEriMetagenome_9_FD_203523 | JGI IMG/M metagenome (GOLD analysis project Ga0315902, IMG submission 203523) | Freshwater fungal communities from buoy surface, Lake Erie, Ohio, United States - Buoy 12 MA117 | ecosystem: Environmental > Aquatic > Freshwater > Lake > Lake biofilm | place: USA...
ATCAACAACGGCAAGGGCTACGTCCCGGCCGAGAAGAACCGTCCCGATGACGCTCCGATCGGCCTCATCGCCATCGACTCGATCTACTCGCCGGTCAAGCGCGTCGCCTATCGCGTGGAAAACACCCGCGAAGGCCAAGTGCTTGATTACGACAAGCTGATCATCGAAGTCGAAACCAACGGCGCTATTCGCCCGGAAGATGCGATCGCATACGCCGCGCGCATCCTGCAAGACCAGCTGCAAGTCTTCATCACCTTCGAAGAACCCAAGCAGAAGAAGGAAGGCGGCGAGAAGCCCGATCTCCCATTCAATCCGGCGCTGCTCAAGAAGGTCGACGAGCTTGAGCTTTCTGTGCGCTCGGCGAATTGCTTGAAGAACGACAACATCGTTTACATCGGCGACCTCATTCAGAAGTCGGAAGCGGAAATGCTCCGCACCCCGAACTTCGGCCGCAAGTCGCTGAACGAGATCAAGGAAGTGCTGGCTTCTATGGGCCTGCATCTCGGTATGGCGGTCGAGAATTGGCCGCCGGACAACATTGAAGATCTCGCGAAAAAGTACGAAGACCAAATCTAACGGAGAGCCGGGCGTGGAGCCTGGCGAGGAAAGACCATGCGTCACGGCACAGGACACAAGAAGCTCAACCGTACGGCCAGCCACCGTCAGGCGATGTTCGCCAACATGGCCGCCGCGTTGATCAAGCACGAGCAAATCGTGACGACGCTGCCGAAGGCGAAGGCGCTTCGCCCGGTGGTCGAGCGTTTGGTCACGCTGGCCAAGAAGGGCGATCTGGGCGCGCGTCGCCTCGTGCTCTCGCGCATGCGCGACGAAACCCAAACCAAGAAGCTCTTTGAAACGCTGGCGCCGCGCTACGGCTCCCGCGCCGGCGGCTACACGCGCGTCCTGAAGGCGGGCTTCCGCTATGGCGACAACGCCCCGCTCGCGGTGATCGAGTTCGTGGATCGCGATGAAAGCGCCCGCGGCCAAGACAGCGGCCCGCGCCCGGAAGCGATCTACACCGACGAAGGCTGATCGCCTGGTTGCGTTGAATTTAGGCGGGCCGTCCTTCGGGGCGGCCCGTTTCGTTTGACTCAATATCATTGTGCGTTTCGAGCCCGTCGGAGACGAGACCCGAGTCACCGTGGAGCACCGCGGCTGGGACGCTATTCCACACGAACACGTCGCCCGTCATGGCTTCCCTTTCATGGTGTTTCAGCAGCGCCAAGCCCAGCGCTGGCGCACGCTTCTAGCCAGCTTCGGCGCACGTCTGCCCGCGGTCTGAACTTCGCCACGTTTCGGCCATGCGGTGGGGCATGATCCGGCCCGCAAAACGAGGCTCAGTCATGAAAATCACCCGGGCGGGTTTGTTCAAAGCGTCTCCCTTTATCGCATTGATCGCGGGCTTCGCCGGCGGCGCATTGGCCATCGCGCCTATTGCCGAGACGATACAAGCGCCGGCGCAGCAGCAAACCAGCGGCGAGTCATTGCTTCAGCTGGTGCAGGCCGAGCCTCTGGTGCGCGCAGCGCCCAGCTCTCGCGGCGAAGTGCAGCTCTCCTTCGCGCCGGTGGTCACGCGTGCGAGCCCCGCTGTTGTCAACGTCTATGCCCAGCGCGTCACCCGCGCGATGTCGCGCGATCCATTCTTCGGCCGCTTCAGCGCGCCGCGCGTTGAGCAATCGCTCGGCTCGGGCGTGATCGTCCGCAATGACGGCATCATCGTCACCAACAATCACGTCATTGAAGGCGCGCAATCGCTGAAGGTCGTGATGGCGGACCGCACCGAATACGATGCGGAATTGCTGCTCGCCGATCCGCGCGTGGATCTGGCGGTGTTGCGCATCAATACGGGCGGCGCCCAATTCCCAACCCTGCCGTTCGCGGACACGCAGAACAATTTGCAGGTTGGCGATCTCGTGCTCGCGATCGGCAATCCGTACGGTCTTGAACAAACGGTCACCGGCGGCATCATCTCGGCGCTCGCACGCACCGATGTCGGCATCTCCGACTACGCGTTCTTCATCCAGACGGACGCCGCCATCAATCGTGGCAATTCCGGCGGCGCGCTGGTGGATATGAGCGGCTCGCTTGTCGGGATCAACAGCGCGATCTTTTCCGAAAGCGGCGGCTCCAGCGGCATCGGGTTTGCGATCCCCTCAGAGATGGTGCGGCGTGTGGTGGAATCAGCGGTCTCGGGCGGCACGAGTGTGGTGCGTCCCTGGCTCGGCGCGCGCATGCAAAACATGACGCAAGAATTGGCGCGCTCGATGGGCTTGCCGCGCCCAGAAGGCGTGTTGGTCACCGAACTCTATCCGCGCGCCGCCGGCGAACGTGCGGGCTTGCGCAATGGCGACGTCATTCTCTCGGTGGCCGGCTCTTCAGTACGCGACGACGCTGCCGTCCGTTATCAATTCGCGACGCAGCGTCCAGGTTCGCGGGTGCCGCTCACGGTCCTGCGCGACGGGCGGCAAGTCGCGCTGACAGCCAACGCCGAGGCGCCTCCGGGCGGCGCGCCAGAGGCGCGGGAGCTGGCTGGGCGCCATCCGCTCGCCGGCGCGCGTGTGGTCACGCTGACGCCGGCCACGGCCGAAGCCTCGGGCCTCGATCCGTTCGCCGACGGCGTCTTCATCCAAGCGCTCGACCGCCGCGGCGTCGCTGCGCGGATCGGTTTCCGTCCGGGGGATATCATCGACGAAATCAACGGCCAGCCCATCCGCGACGCCGCTCAACTCGACCGCGCCATGACCCAAGGCCGCTCCTGGGTGATCGGTGTGGAGCGAAACGGTCAGCGCGCGACGATCAGGTTTTGATCGGCGCCATTGCCCCCGAGCATCCCGGCGCCGCTTGAGGTGCGGGTTTCGACCGTCGCTTCACGGCGGGCCAAGTGGGCGTGCCGTTGAACTGAACGAAAGTCAGGCTGCTATGGCCCGAGCGATGCTATCTAAGGTGCATGTCTGATTTGTTCGCCGCCGCCGGTCTGGACCAGGGCGCGCCGACGCCCTTGGCGGAGCGCTTGCGGCCGCGCAAGCTGAGTGAGGTCGTCGGTCAGGATCATTTGCTGAAGCCGGAAGGCCCGATCGGGCGGATGGTCGCGCAGAAACGGCTCGCTTCGATGATCCTCTGGGGCCCGCCCGGCGTCGGCAAAACCACAATCGCGCGATTGCTCGCCGAAGAGACAGGGCTCGAGTTCCAGCAAATCAGCGCCGTGTTTTCCGGCGTCGCTGATCTGAAGAAGGCGTTCGAGACTGCGCGGGGTCGCCGCGCGTCGGGCAAATCCACGTTGCTCTTCGTGGACGAAATCCACCGTTTCAATCGCGCCCAGCAGGATGGGTTCTTGCCTTATGTCGAGCAGGGTGTGGTGACGCTGGTGGGCGCCACCACAGAGAATCCAAGCTTCGAGATCAACGCCGCTTTGCTCTCGCGCGCGCAGGTGTTTGTGTTGAAGCGCTTGGACACAGACGCGCTCGAATTGTTGCTAAGGCGCGCAGAGGACCTGCTGGGCAAAAAACTCCAACTGACGGATGGCGCCCGCATTGCCTTCACCAATCTCGCTGATGGCGACGGCCGCTATCTGTTGACGCTCAGCGAAGAGCTTTTCGCAACTCAGCCCAATGCGCCGCTAGACGCGAAGGCGCTCGGCGAACTCCTGCAAAAGCGCGCGCCCGCGTACGACAAGGATCGCGAGGAGCACTACAATCTCATCTCGGCGCTGCACAAAAGCATACGCGGCTCCGATCCGGACGCAGCGCTCTATTGGCTCGCGCGCATGGTCGACGGCGGCGAGGACCTATTGTTCATCGCGCGCCGGCTTGTGCGCGCGGCGGCCGAGGACATCGGCCTTGCTGATCCAACAGCGCTATTGATTGCCAACGCCGCCAAGGACGCAGTGCATTTCATAGGCCCGCCGGAAGCGGAGCTGCATCTGGCGCAAGCCGTGATTCATCTCGCCACCGCGCCAAAATCCAACGCGGCGTATGTGGCGTGGAAGCAAGCCAAAACCGCTGCACACGAAACCGGCGCGCTCGGGCCGCCCATGCACATCCGCAATGCACCCACAAAGTTGATGAAGGAGCTCGGCTACGGCTCAGGCTACAATTACGATCACGATGCTGAAGGCGGCTTCTCCGGGCAGAATTATTTTCCCGACGAGATGAAACGCCGCGTTTTCTACCAGCCCGAAGGTCGCGGCCGCGAAGGCGCAATCAAAGAGCGCCTGGAGCATTGGGCGAGAATCCGCGCGGAGCGGAATGAATGAGCGCCGCCGCCGCACTCGCGCGCCATATCAACGCCGCCAATTCCATCGTTGTCTTTACCGGCGCCGGCATCTCCACGGAAAGCGGCATCCCCGATTTTCGCAGTCCGGGCGGCGTCTGGAGCAAGATGAAGCCCATCATGTTTCAGGACTTCGTGCGCTCACGTGATGCACGGCGCGAAGCCTGGACGCGGGTGTTCAATCGCACCGCCGGTTGGACAGGCGCGCAGCCAAACGCTGGGCACCACGCCGTCACCGCACTGCTCAAAGTCGGCAAAGTGAAATCCATCATCACGCAGAACGTCGACAATTTGCATCAGGATTCGGGTGCGCCGCCCGATGACGTGATCGAAGTGCATGGCAACGCGTCGTATGCGAAGTGCCTCGAATGCGCGCAACGCTATGAGTTTTCTGATTTAGAGCCACGCTGGCGCGCCGATGAAGAAATAACCTGCACGCTTTGCAACGGCTTGCTCAAGACCGCGACGATCTCCTTTGGCCAGCCCATGCCTCAAGAGCAGATGGCGCGGGCCACTTGGCACGCGGAGCGTTGCGATCTGTTCTTGGTGCTTGGCTCGTCGCTCGTGGTGTTTCCCGCCGCAGGGCTGCCGCTCATCGCCAAGCAGGCCGGCGCGAAACTCGTTATCATCAATCGTGAGCCGACTGAGTTTGATCGCATGTCGGATCTTGTCCTGCATGAAGAGATCGGTCCGTTGCTGACCGAAACGCGGGCCCTTGTGCGATGAGCGACATTGATGACGCCCGATCATTGTTGATCCACGAAGATGCGCACGTGCTCGTCTTCAACAAGCCCGCTGGCCTTGCCGTACAGGGCGGTTCCGGCGTTACGCAGAGTTTGGAGCACCTGCTCGCCGCTTTCGCCAAATCGAACGGCAAGCGCCCGCGTCTGGTCCATCGCCTGGATCGCGAGACATCCGGCGTGATCGTCGCCGCACGCACCAAGCCCGCCGCCGCATTTCTCTCCGAAGCATTCGCGGGCAGGGACGTGCGCAAAACCTATCTCGCGATTATCTGCGGCGGCGCGCCGGAGCCGGCTGAGGGCGAGATCAATCTGGCGCTTAAAAAATCCTCGCGGCGCGGGTTGGATATCATGGAAGTCGCTCGTGACGGCCAAACCGCACTGACGCGCTACCGCACGCTTGCTGCGACGCCCGCTACGGCGCTGGTGGAACTCAATCCGGAGACAGGGCGGATGCATCAGCTCCGCGCGCATCTGGCCGCAATTGGGCGACCGATCGCGGCGGACGGCAAATATGGCGGGCTCTTCAGTCTCGCTGGCATCGAGATACCTAGCCTTTTGCTCCACGCCGCGGCGCTCGATATCCCGCACCCGGCAGGCGCAAGGCGCACTTTGGAAGCGCCGCCGCCGCCTGGGTTTCTGCAAGCGCTCAAATCACTCGGGCTTGAGCAGGCGCGCGCCTGATCTACCTGCTAGGATGCTCCCGAGGGATTCCAGCAAGGACCAGCCCCATGCTCAGAAAAGTCATGATTGTTGGTGCGCTGCTCGCGCTTTGCGCGTGCGCATCCGCACCCACCTATAGGCCCGCTACGCGCGCGGGCGCCCCCGGCTATTCCGAAGCGGCGATCGAGTCGAACCGCTACTTCGTTACGTATCGCGCGCCCGGCGCTGCGGACGCGGCGTTGGTGCAGGATTATGCGCTGCTGCGTGCCGCTGATCTGACGCTGCAGAATGGCCGCGATTGGTTCTGGGTGGATCGCCGCACGCTTGACGAGGACCTTGCCGCGCGCCGTTCAGGTCCGAGCGTCGGCGTTGGCATTGGCGCCGGCTCTTGGGGCGGGCGCAGCGGTGGCGGCGTGAGCGTCGGCGTCAACTTTCCCCTTGGCGGCGGCTCGACTACGCAGCGCGCGCAATCGGCGACGCTTGAAGTGCGCTTTGGCGAAGGGGCAAAGCCGGACGATCCCAATGCGTACGACGCGCGTGCGGTCGCGGCGAACATTCGCGCCAGGCTTGCGCCGGCCCAATGATGCAGGTGCTGCTCGTGGCCCTTGGCGGGGCGCTGGGTTCGCTGGCGCGCTACGGCGTGGGTTTCGCCGCTGCGCGTTGGTTCGGCCTCGGTTTTCCATGGGGCACGTTGACGGTTAATGTCATCGGCGGGTTGGCTATGGGGGTGCTGGCGGCGCGCGTCGGTCCCGGGCAGGAAGACCTACGCCTGCTCCTTGGTGTAGGCATTCTGGGTGGTTTCACCACGTTTTCGGCGTTTTCGCTGGAGACGGTGCGGCTTATGGAGCAGGGACCAGCGCCAGCCATGTTCTATGTTTTGGCCTCGCTTATCTTGAGCGTCGGCGCGTGCTGGTTGGGTTATAGTTTGGGGCGCATATGAGGTCGGTCGAGACCGTCGAAGTTGATGCCGACGATGGCGTGGCGCGGATCGACCGCTGGCTGCGTCGCCGCTATCCGCATCTGACACAGGGCCAAGTCGAGAAGATGATCCGCACCGGCCAAGTGCGGGTCGATGGCGCGCGCGTGAAAGCGTCCGACCGTGTGTCGCCCGGCCAAAGCGTGCGCATTCCGCCGATTCCAGAAGCGACAGAGCGTGCGCCGCCGAGCGGGCTTTCGCGCAAGGATGAGGATTTCATTCGCGCGCTCGTGTTGCACAAGGATGACGACGTTATCGTGCTGAACAAGCCCTACGGCATCGCCGTGCAGGGCGGCGCGAAGACGACGCGCCACATCGACGGCATGCTCGACGGCCTGAAATTCGAGAACGAGAAGCGCCCAAAGCTCGTGCATCGCTTGGATCGCGATACCTCGGGCTGCCTCGTCCTCGCGCGCCATCCGCGCGCGGCCGCGTTTCTCGGCGAAGCCTTCCGCGATCGCGATACGGATAAGATTTACTGGGCCGTCGTTGTCGGCAGCCCGCGCCCGAAGATCGGCGAACTGCGCTCATGGATACGCAAAGCGCCTGGCGTGCATGACGCTGATCGCGAGATGATGCAGCGCGCCGTGCAATGGGACGAAGGCGCGGTCCATGCGATCACGCAATACGTCGTGCTCTCCGAGGCGGCGGGTCGCGCGTCCTGGGTGGCGCTGCGGCCGGTGACGGGGCGGACGCACCAGCTGCGCTTTCACATGGCCGAGATGGGTCACGCCATTGCCGGTGACCCGAAATACAAATGCGACCGGCCGACGCCGAACGATCTGACCGGCGCGCTCTTGTTGCACGCACGCGCCTTGCGCTTGCCGCATCCCTCGGGCGGCGAACTCAAAGTGATCGCGCCGCTGGCGGCGCACATGAAAGAGATCTTCGACCTGCTTGGCTTTGAAGAGCGCGAGGCCAAGGACCCGTTCGAACCCTTCGAGGGCAATCGATGAAAGTGGCGGAAGCCTCCGCCATTGCTTTGGCCAGTCGCGAATTGCTGACCCAAGGCGATGCGGAGGGGGCCGAACGCTTGCTTGCGCCGGTGCTGAAGACGTTGAAGACGGACGCAGAAGCGCTGCATCTGATGGGGCTCATCAAGAAGGCGCGCAATCAGCTCGAAGAAGCGGAACGCCATTTCCGCAGCGCTGTCGCGCATGCGCTGGGCGAGGGCGCCTATTACAATGATTTGGGCGTCGTGCTGCAAGCGCGCGGCAATTATACGGACGCTGTACGCATCTATCGCGCCGCGATCGCGCTGCGCCCCGAAGTGACGATGGTGCGCATCAATCTGGTGCAATGCTTGTTGGCGTCGGGCGACCTCGCCGAGGCTGAACGCGAGGCGCGCACTTGTGTGCACGCCGAACCCAACGCCGAAACCTGGACGCTGCTCTCGGCCGTACATCGTCGCCAGGAGAAGTTTGAGGAATTGCTCAACGATGCCCTGGCCGCGTTGCAGTGCGGGCCGAAATTCAGGGGGCTCCGCTACAATTACGCCAACGCCCTGGAGCGTATCGGCCGCATCAAGGAAGCGCTCGATATTTATGAGAGCTTGGCGAAGAAGGATTTAGACTCCGCCGACCTCGCGCACAATTACGCACGCACGCTCTATGCGGAAGGCCGCAAGAAAGAGGCCGAGGCGGTGATCGAGCAGGCGCTGGAGCTCTGGCCCGCGTCGCACCCGCTCTACACGACGCTGGCGCGGATGCGCTTCCTGCGCGGCGAGGGCGAGAACAGCACAGCGCCGCTTGAAGACGCCTGGGCCAACCGGCCAAGCGACATTGGCCTGCGTCTGGTGATCGCGGATTCGCTGCATCGCGCTGGCTTGCGCGAACGCGCGCGCGATACGCTAGAGCACGCCAATCGCCTCGCGCCCGATACGCCGGCGCTGCTCAGCGCTTACGGCGTCGTGCTTGATGAGCTGAACCAGCCGGAAGAGGGGCTGAAGGCGTTGCGCCGCGTCGCCGAGCTTGCGCCAAACTCGCGCTCGGCCCAGCGCAATCTGCTTTCAACGCTGCTGCGCGCCAATCGGCCGGACGAAGCGCTCGCCATCACGCGCGCGCTGCGCCAAGAGGATCAAGATGAGCAATATCTGATCGCTTGCGAAGCCACGGCGCTGCGCATGATGGGCGACGCCTTTTATCCCACGATCTGCGATTACGATCGATTCGTGCGCACCTATGAAATCGCGCCGCCGCGCGGCTATTTCACCGCCGAGAATTTCAACACCTCGCTCGCCAGCATGCTGCGCGCCCAGCATCGCGGCGTAAATCCGCTCGAGCACCAAATCCCGAACGGCTCCCAAACCAACCGCAATCTGCTGCATTCGCCTGATCCTGCCATCAAAGGCTTCCTCAACGCCGTCGAAGGCGCGGTGCGCGATTATATCTCACGCCTCAAAGCCGAGCCGCATCACCCGTTCCTGCGCCGCACGCGCGAGCGTTTCCGCTTCCAGGGCCTTTGGTCCGCGCGCGTTCTGAAGGACGGCTACCTACCCAACCACGTGCACGATCGCGGCTGGATCAGTTCGGCGTACTACGTCGCCATCATGCCGCCCGAGCGCCCGAAGGACCCGCGCAATGGCTGGCTCAAATTCGGCGAACCCAACAAGCCGCCGCCCAATTGCGGCCCCGAGCGCTGGCTTGAGCCCAAGCTGGGGCAATTGGTGCTCTTCCCATCCTATATGTGGCACGGCACCTCTGCGTTCGAAGGGCCGGAGCGCTTGAGCGGCGCCTTCGATATCGTCCCGAGCTGAGTTCATGGAAACGCCCGTCCCCACCTACCCACGCCGCTTCTACAAACACGCCTGCGCCATCGACGCAGATTGCGGCTTTGCACTGAAGCTCGACGAGCGCCGCTTGAAGACGCCGAAGGGGGCCGCCTTCACAGCGCCCAAACGCGCGCTGGCCGACGCGATGGTCGAGGAATGGAACGCGCAAGCCGAGCACATCATCCCCACGCGCATGCCGCTCACCCAATTGGCCTTCGCCGCCATCGATGCGACAGCGACCAAGCGCGACGAGGTGGCCGATTACATCACCAAGTTCGGCGAGACCGATCTCTGCTGCCATCGCGCTGCATCTCCGGTTGATCTTGTCGCGCACCAGGACGCGCATTGGTCCTCGCTGCGCGATTGGCTGCACGCTCATGTCGGCGCGGATCTGCCGGTGGTGACGGGTGTCTTGCCGGCGGACGTGCCGCAAGGAGAGCTGGCGAAACTCCGCGCCGCAGCACTCGCGCTGGACGATTTTCGCCTCACCGCGCTCGCACAGGCCGCGGGCCTTGCCGGCTCCGCCATTATCGGCTTTGCGATATTGCATGAGAAAGTGACGCCCACGGCAGCTTTCCAAGCCGCCGCCCTGGATGAGCTTTGGTCCCAGGAAAAATGGGGCACCGATGCGCAAGCCCAAGCCCGTCTGACGCGGCAAAAGGCCGAGTTTGAAGCCCTTGCGCGTTTCGTGGCGGCTTTGGCCTAAACCGCGTCAGGGCGCGGGCTTGCGGCAGCGCAGCATGGGCGTTACCCCCGATGCCGAATGCATCTGCGGGAGCGCCTTCGCCCATGAAAACCATCATCGAAGCCCTTGAAGCCAAGCGTGAGGCTGCGCGTGCGGGCGGGGGCGACAAGCGCATGGCGGCGCAGCACGCCAAGGGCAAACTCACCGCGCGCGAACGTATCCAACTCCTCATGGACGAAGGCTCGTTCGAAGAATTCGACATGTTCGTCGAACCGCGCCCCAACGATTTCAGCAAGGCCGATCAGAATATCCCCGGCGACGGCGTTGTCACCGGCTGGGGCACGATCAATGGCCGCATTGTTTATGTGTTCTCCAAGGACTTCACTGTTCTGGGCGGTTCGCTCTCGGCCACGCATGCGGCGAAGATCGTCAAAGTGCAGGACATGGCGATCAAGAACGGCGCGCCGATCATCGGGATTTTCGACGCTGGCGGCGCACGCATTCAAGAGGGCGTGGAGAGTCTGGCCGGTTACGCCGACATTTTCATGCGCAACATTTTGGGTTCGGGCGTGGTGCCGCAGATCAGCGTCATCATGGGGCCGTGCGCGGGCGGCGACGTCTATTCGCCGGCGATGACCGACTTCATCTTCATGGTGAAGGATACGTCCTATATGTACGTCACCGGCCCCGAGGTCGTGAAAACGGTGACGAACGAGATCGTCACGCACGAAGAATTGGGCGGCGCGCGCGTGCATGCGTCGAAATCCGGCGTCGTTGACGGCGCCTTCGAGAACGATTTCGAGACCCTGGCGCAGATGCGCCGGCTGATCGATTTCCTGCCGCTCTCGAACCGCGAAAAGCCGCCGACGCGCCCGCACTATGATGACATCACGCGCGAAGATTCAGCGCTCGATCGCCTGATCCCTGACAATCCAAACAAACCCTATGACATGAAGGAGCTGATTGAGAAGGTCGCCGACGAAGGCGATTATTTCGAGATCAGTCCGGAATTTGGCAAGAACATCATCACCGCGTTTGCGCGCCTCGACGGCTCCACCGTCGGCATCGTCGCCAATCAGCCGATGACGCTGGCGGGCGTGCTCGATATCGACGCTTCCCGCAAAGCGGCGCGCTTTGTGCGTTTTTGCGATGCGTTCAACATTCCGATCGTCACCTTCGTGGACGTGCCGGGCTTCTTGCCGGGCACGCGCCAAGAACTCGGCGGCCTGATCAAGCACGGCGCAAAGCTCTTGTTTGCGTACGGCGAAGCCACGGTGCCGAAGGTCACGGTGATTACGCGCAAAGCCTATGGCGGCGCTTACGACGTGATGAGCTCGAAGCATTTGCGCGGCGACGTGAATTACGCCTGGCCGTCGGCGGAAATCGCGGTGATGGGCGCCAAGGGCGCGGTCGAGATCATTTTCCGCGCCGACATCGGCGATCCCGACAAGATCGCGGCGCGCACCAAGGAATATTCCGACCGCTTCGCCAACCCGTTCGTGGCCGCCTCGCGCGGCTTCATCGACGACGTGATCATGCCGCGCGAAACCCGCAAACGCATCATCCGCGCCTTGATGACGCTCAAGAACAAGAAACTCGAAAACCCCTGGAAGAAGCACGACAATATTCCGTTGTGAGGATGCGATGGCGTGGCGCCCTCGCTTTCGGCGCCCTTGGCGCTGACGGGCGGCTAGGGAAGTCTCCGGGGCGGCGTCTCCGGCATTGAGCCGCGGGGCGCAGGCGCTTCGGCGACGTCGCTGTGGGGTATCTGCACTTATATGCCGGCATGACGCGACGAGCCGTGCTGACAACGCGACGGGGCGGGGTCGCGATGGTCGCGTGCGCGGCATAAATTGCGGCCATGCGCTTTGCGTTCGCAGCCTTTTGCCTCGTGCTCGCCGCTTGCGGCGAAACGCGCACTGTACGCGACGAACCGCAAACCGCGCGTGAACTCAGCGGCCGCTACATCGCCGCCTCCGATACCGCGCGCCATTTTACGGGCGATCTCGTGATCGAGCGCGCGGGGCTGATGTTCAGCAAAGGCGCCATCCTCTACACGCGCACGCTTGCGCCGCGCCGCGGCTATGATCTGACAGCGCAGGCCGGAGATTCATACGCCGCTATCGCTGTGGGCGGCGCCGATTTGCATGTCGAATTGCGCCGCATCACGGACGTCAGTCTGCGCGAAGGCGCGCCGAGTTTGTGCGCTGAGGACCGGCCGGACTATGCGGCGCTGGTGTACGAAGAGCGCGCGACACGCGTGACGGTGTTGGTGTTCACCGGTGAAGAGCCGCCAAGCTCAAGCGCGACGCAAAGCCGGCTCTGCGCCACACTCGGATTCAACGCACCACACGGTGCGCGCACGCAAGAAGGCGTGGTGCTCTAGTCCTGCGCCTTGCCGTACGGATTGGTCGGCTCGCCAAGCTCGTAGAATTCCGCGCCCTTCACCGTCTGCATTTGCAGATAGCGTTTGGCGAGATCGGGGTAATCGACAACGTCGATCGGCTTATCCTCGCCGCCCATCAGATAGACGCACTCTTCGTCAAACGTGTTACGCAAGATGTGCGGCACGGAGGGTGTGGCAAAGCCCATGAAATCGCCGGGGCCGACTTCGGCTTCCTTTCCGTCGATTACAGCGATTGCGCGACCCGAGATGATGTAGAGCCATTCCTCTTCGAGCATATGCGCATGGTAGGCAAAGCTATCCTTGCCGGGCGGCAGCTTCACCAGGCTCACATGGGCGCGGCTCATGCCGGCGAGCCGTGAGAGGCCGGCGGCGCGGAAGAGCGAATTTGCATTGAGCTTCTGTGTGAACGGGCGCAGCGTCGGTTGGATTTCGCCCGCGCGCCAAAGCGCCTTCTTCGACTCAGCCATGTTTCACCTCGATGGCCGAGTGTAGCGCTTTAGAGTCAGAACTCGACCGGCTCGAACGTGCGCCATTCGCCGGCCAGCAGCAGCTCGAGCGGCCGGAATTGCGCTTTGTAATCCATCTTGTCTGAGCCCGGGATCCAATAGCCGAGATAAAGGTGGCCAAAGCCCGCCGCGCGCGCCTGCTGGATGTGGTCGAGAATGGTGTAGATGCCAAGCGACCGGCGTGGTTCTTCCGGATCGAAGAACGAATAGACCATCGAGAGCCCATCGCCGAGCACGTCGATCAAAGCGGCGGCGGCGAGATCATCCTTCTTGGGGCCGTCGCTATAGCGATACTCAACGATATGCGTGTGCACCGCAGTCTCTTCCACCATCGACGCATAATCGGGAAAGAGCATGTCGGCCATACCGCCCTCGGCGTGACGCGAGGTGAGGTAACGGCGCAGCAGCCAGAATTGTTCGTGCGTGGCTTCTGCGGGCTTGAGCGCGCGCGTGAGATCGGCGTTGCGCGCCATGATCTTGCGCCAGCGGCGATTGAACTCGAACCGCTCCACCGGCACGCGCGCCGAGATGCACGCGTCGCAGCCTTCGCAGGAGGGCCGGTAAGCGATGTTCTGCGACCGGCGGAAACCGGAATCCGTCAGCAGATCGTGCAGGCTTTCAGCGTCGGCGCCGTCGAGCGCGGTGAAGACTTTGCGCTCACGCTTGCCCGGCAGATAAGGGCAGGGCGATGGCGCTGTCAGAAAGAACCGCAGGTTCTTCGTGGGAAACGGCTTGGTCACGGAAATTGCATCGTCGCCGAACCTTGCAGATCGTCAAGATAGCGCACGCATTCCGCCGCACCCGTGCTTAACAAAGCGTTGCATCGTAAGCGCCATTTCTGTTCCGGACTTAAAATGTGGTGAGACACGCGCTTTGCATCTCCAATCTGGGGAAAACTCTGCTATCGTAAGTTATCTGCCGTTCGGTTGGGGGAACGTGCGGCCGGAAACAGAGGAGGGCGCTATGGCGCAACCTGTGACGGCCATACTCGCGGGCCAAGAAGAGCTGGAGCGGAAAGCACGCCAATTCACTGGCGACGCCAACGAGGCGGCATTGATGGTTGGCCGCATTGTCGGTCGAGCTTTCGATGAGTTCCATGACGGCGTGCCCGAAGAGGTCGTCGCCCGCGCCATGCAGCGCGAGCTCGACCGCATGATTGAGCAGCTGCGGATTGGCGCGCGCGCCTAGAGCTGTTCGCTGCGGCCGAGCGGATCAGGCAAAGGCTCGCCATCGGCGACGAAGCTCAACGATGCTGAATTGATGCAATAGCGCAGGCCAGTCGGCCGCGGGCCGTCTGGGAAGACGTGGCCTTGATGGCTGTCACAGCGAGCGCAGCGGGTCTCGACGCGGCGCATGCCATAGGAATTATCCTCGATGCCGACCACGTGGGCTGGGTCAACCGGGCCGGTGAAGCTCGGCCAGCCGGTGCCGCTCTCGAACTTCGTATCCTGGCGGAACAGCGGTAGCCCACAGAGGCGGCAGCAATAAACACCGGTATTTTTCTGATTGAGCAGCCCGCCGCAGAACGGCGCCTCGGTGCCGTGATGCAGCAGCACGCGGCGCTCTTCGTCATTCAAATCCGCCTCCAAGCGCAGGCGGTCGTCGTCGCTGGGGGGCGTGAGGTCGAAACCGGATTGGGAGATTGTCATGGGGCTTATCCTGGGGAGCGGACCCCAATTCGTCCAGGCCAAGCCGCTGGTTACACCACCGTCTCGCGGTCGCCGTAGAGCTTGGCCAGATGCGCCATCAGGCTTTGCGCGCCGGCGCGGATTTGGTCATCGCTGAACTTGCTGGCGCGCAAGCGCTTAGCGGCGTCGGCGAGGCCCTTGGGCTCGATACCCAGCTTGCGGCGATGCTTCTTTGCAATGTGCTCGATCAGCATATCGGCCTTCTCGATCGATGGTCCCATGATCGGCTTCAGCGTCTGCTCCAACTCACGCACCAGTGGATCGCCTTTGCGCTTTGGCGCTGCCTTTTTCTTCGGCAGAGCGGCGGCGAGGAGCGCACGGTCTTCATGCGACCGCACAAGTGCGAAGAGCTTTTTTAGCTCGGCGCGCGACCGGCCCTTGAAGGCGGTGCGCAGCAATTTGGTTTGCGCGGCGTCGAGCTTCATTGCGCGCGCCTCAGAATGGCGGCGGCGGCGTTCGTCAACGCCTCTTTGGCCGGACGGCCGCCCACGCGCATCATGGCTGTGACGTTAATCGGGTTGGCCGCGAGGCGATCGCTCGGCGCCGATTTCAGCACCGCCGAATAAGGGATTTCCTCAGCGAGCAACGCCCCGCTGAAAAAGGGCGCGGCGTTGATCTCGCCACGCGTCAGCGCGTCGGCGTCGCCAGTTTCGCCAGATCGGGTGCGGTCGTTCACGCCGTTTAGCAGCACAGAGAACTCGGACGACCGCAAGGCCCTGCCTCTTACTTCGCGAACCACGTGTTCGAGCATGTTCAAACCGGTGAGCGAATATTTCTCCGGCCGGACTGGGGCTATGATGTGGTCGGCCGTCGTGATGGCCAGCCGCGTTAAGAACGTGGCGCAAGGATTGGAATCGATCACCACCGCGTCGTTGCGTGCGCGAAGGGCGGCGACTAAGGCGCGAAAGCGCAAAAAGGCGGCCGCCTTGTCCTGATCCGAGCGCGTATCCAGCGTGAATTCGAAGAGCCGTTCGTCGCCTGCGACCAATTCGAAATTGATGTCGTTATCCTTGCCCTTGCGCGCGCGATTGAGCGGGATGGCGATGGCGCCGAGATCGCCGGCAGGGATGCTGTGATCGCCGCGCGCATTCAGGACGCCATAGATGGTGTGATTGCGGTCGCGGATGCGATGGCGCTCGCCGGGCGAAAGGAAATATTGGGTGAGATTGTGCTGCGGATCGAGATCGATGAAGGCGATCGAACGCTTGTTCGCCAGGTGCGCCGCAGCGAACAAATTCGCCGCCAGCACCGTCTTGCCGACACCGCCCTTGATGTTGAGCATGGTCACAACGCGCCCGCCGCTTTTGGCCGTACGTGCCGCGTCAGCGATCTTCGCGAGTGCTTCGGCTGGTGCGCCGCTGTCTAAGAACACCGCATGACTGGTGTCCAGAGTGGCGTGAACCCAGGAATCAGGCGGCAGGTCGCCGGTTTGGGCCACAATGATGTGGCGGCCATTGTTCAGCGCGGCGACGACCTCGCGCTGCAGCCATTG
>Ga0315902_10006481_pt1 | contig 16194 bp, 10 predicted proteins | sample LakEriMetagenome_9_FD_203523 | JGI IMG/M metagenome (GOLD analysis project Ga0315902, IMG submission 203523) | Freshwater fungal communities from buoy surface, Lake Erie, Ohio, United States - Buoy 12 MA117 | ecosystem: Environmental > Aquatic > Freshwater > Lake > Lake biofilm | place: USA...
AATTACATCGTCACCCTACGGAAAGAACTGCTGTCGCTGAGCCGGGCGTGTGGTGTCGAGCACCCGGCACTGATCTCGGTCGATGATCTTGAGATCATCGATGACCGGTTTGGATCTGCCTCGATCCGCGAATTGTTTGGGTACGCCCCTGGCGTGGGGTTGCCATCGCAGGAAGATCAGCATTCGATCCGCGAGTGGATGTTGGCCGCACGGGTGACTTCCCGCGGCATGACATGACGACAGCAAAATCGTGCGCGGGTGTTCCTGAAAGCGGGAGTGTTCAGGAACCTGACCCGCAGACCGCCGCCAGGCGGGCGGCCAACTCGGCAGTAACCGCGCCGGGATCGGCGGCACTGCAAATGGCGGAGGAGACGGCGATGCGTCTGGCTCCGGTGGCGAGGACTTGGTCGAGATTCTGCAGTCCAATTCCACCGATACAAAAGCCCGGGAGGGCAATCTCACCGGTCGCCTGCGAGACATATTGCAGTCCGGCCAGTTCTTCCCGCGAGAACGACTTGGTGCTGGTGGGAAACACGGGACCAATTCCGATGTAGTCGGCTCCATCCAGAACCGCCTCACGAGCCTGTTCCAGGGAATGGGTCGACACCCCGATCAGTTTCTCGGGACCGACAATGCGACGGGCCTCCGCCACGGGGAGTTCTTCCTGACCGACATGGACACCGTCGGCGTGGACGAGGGCGGCGATGTCGGGACGGTCGTTGATGATCAGCAGGCAATCAGCGGCCGCCGTCCATTCCCGAACCCGTCGGGCGTGCGCGAGCAGATCTCGATCCTTCATCTGCTTTTCCCGGATCTGGATCATGTCGACCCCGGACGACAACGCGGCCCGGACCACGGGACCGGATCCATGAGGACAAAGCGATTCGGTGAGCAGCAGGTACAGCCGGCGGTTCGCCAATCGGTCCAGCGCATGGGCCGTCTGGAGGACGGCCCGTTCGAGTGTATAGACGGCGTACCGGGTCTGGCCGGCCGCTTTCGAGAACTCGGCAGAGAGTGTCTTGCCGTATTCCTCCAGCGTGCGGCAGGCTTCCTGCACTCGCTTGAAATCCGCCAGGACGACTTCAACCAGTGACTGTCGCTGCATTTCGCGTCGGGTGTGCAGAGTGGTCCCGAGATCCCCGCGTGTGTCGCGGGCCGCGAGCCGCTGAGCTGCGGGAAGCCTCTGTTCGGTCTGTGCCAGGCGATGGCGACATTCCTTCAGCTGCTCGGTGAGATGCCGATCGTTGAGGGAGAAACGGACATAGTCCTCAATCACCCGCAGTCCTTCCCGGGCTCGGTTGGCGGCGGCATCGAGGATGCGCAACAGGTCGCTCTGGTCGGTTTGTGGTGCCGGGGAAGAGTTGAGCCGGATTCCTGCGTCGAGTGGTTCCTGCGACTCGCCGGTTCGGGAGACCACCTCCTGGAGAGCGGCCTCAGTTCCGAGTTGCAACTCCCCCAGCACGGGACTGGCACTGGAGGAGACCCGGGTCAGGGCCAACAGCAGGTGCTCGGTGCCAATCTCAGCATGCCGACCGAGGTTGCCGACATGCTCCCGGGCCGAAGCGAGAATTTCTCCCACAGTCACACCGTGGGGGAGGGAGGGAGATTCGGCAGAATTCCCTCGAAGCGTATTCAGTTCCTCAGGGGAGCAGGGGAGGGGAAGCCGCTGGCTGAGTGCCGCATGAGACAGGCCGCGGCTGGCCAGGATCTCAGCTCCCCGCGATTCATCCAGCCAGATGGCCCATAGCAGGTGTTCGGGCTGTAGTTCTCGGATGCCGGCGGCTTGGGCGATAGCTCCGGCCAATTGCAGCACCCGGCGACTGCCCTCGGTGAATGGTGGATTCATGGCTGGGGAACGGGAGGAAGACCGAGAGAACCGACGTTACACGGCCGTCATCATAGTCGGAACGCTGATGCCTGGCAGGAAACCCGGTCTGGGTCGCACTTGGACCCTGGAGTTCAGGTCAGGCCGAACGCCCGGTGAGAATCGCGGGAGTGACGAAACCGATACCCACCGGGATGTCAGGTTGAACGTGGGCCAGGTTTCCGGGGAGTTGGGCTGTCACCTGCCTGAACGGAGGTATAGAATCAAGACAGAGATTTGTGTTCTCCCGAACGTCACGCGGAAAGTCCCGAGCTGTGTTTTCCCGATTCCCGTCACCTGTATGGCCTGCAATCCGTCTTGGGTTGATTGTCGCCATGATTTGGGTGACGGCGCGGCTTCCGGTACCGGTCCTGCACGCTCATGCGGGGCATCCGACAGTGGCCGGCGAGCTTCGGCTGGAGCAGCATGTTGAGCGATGTCATGCTGCAGAATCTGCCTGTGATTTTTTCGACTGGCACCTGCACTGGTTTTCCCCTGCCGAACTTGCCCGCAACCTGGGTGAGACGGATGACGACCAGAGGCCGGAAAATCTCACTGATAGCGCTTTGGCCTTCTGCCAATGCGAGGAATTGGAGTGGGACCTGAGCATCGACCTCAGCACTGAGGTTGGCATGGCGACTTTCAGTAAGTTGGTCGTGGCCGTTTGTGCCGGTCAAAGTTGCGACACCCGTCTCTTGCGGGGGCTCTGGTGTTGGTATGACAACCCGCGCTCCATGTTGTGTGCCCATCATTTCTGGCGCTGTTAAGCGAAGAACGAACACCAAGTTCGTCGACAGTCCCGACGGGGATTGAGGCACATTGTGGCGTTTCAAGCCGGGACAGGCATTGATCCGCCGAGGGGAGATTTCGGACCAACGGCATTCCTCGTCCGGGAATTGCCGAGGAATACCGGGACATGCACGCATCAAACATGATTTCGCGGTTGTGGTGGGCGGTGGGACTGGCCGGCTTGGGGTTGGGTGTCTGGGTGGGTCGCCAAACGAGTCGATCGGCCCTGGCTCCGGTGGCAGTATCGGCGGCCACGGAGACTGCGCCATTGCAGGAGACGACCCCCGATCATGTGCAGTTATCTCCGGCCAAGCTGGCTGCGGCGGGAATCGAGTCGACGACTCTGAAACCCCGTCTCATGCGCCGGTCGAGCGTGGTCCCCGGCCGCCTGCAATATGACGACCAACGGCATGTCGAATTGAAGTCGGCCACCGATGGAATTCTGAGCAAGCTCCTGGTCAAGCCAGGTGATCGTGTTGAACAGGGACAGGTGTTGGCTTTGTTGAGCAGTCCCGAGGTAGGGACTGCCCGGTCCGATGTGCTGCACCGGCGTGCCGAATTGGACCTGGCCCGCAGAACCCTCGAGTTTCGCTCGCAGGTGGCCGACAGTGTTGACACCCTGATCCGTGGGATCGAGGGGCGTCAGTCAATGAAGAAACTCGAAGAAAGGTTTCGGGAGCGAGTCCTCGGAGAATTTCGGGGCACACTGCTGGGGGCGTACAGCAAGTACCTGCTCAGCCAGACGCTGGAATCGAAGGTAACTTCGGCCGCAGAAACGGGTGCTGTTTCTTCCCGCACGGTGACCGAGCGGACCAGCGAGCGGGAGGGGGCCGAAGAAAACCTGAAGGCGGTGTGCGAGCAGTCAGCGTTTGACACCCAACGTGAGCAGGAGCAGGCGAAGGCCAATTTCGAAGATAGCCAGCGGCGATACGACCTCGCACGACATCATCTGAACACGCTTCTGGGGTACTCTGATTCGGATGAGTCGAACCAGGCCGACGCACGGGATCTGTCGTTCGTGGAAATGCGGGCCCCGTTCGCGGGGACGATCGAAGAGAGCGTTTACGGTGTTTCGGAGCGGCTCAAGCAGGGGGACCGGCAATTCGTCCTCGCCGATACGACCCGACTGTGGGTCTCGGCCGATCTCCGCGAGGCCGATTGGAAGGCGTTGGGAATTCACCCCGAAACGCCGCTGGTGGTGGAATCACCGGCTCTGCCGGGGGAGCAGTTTGCAGCCAAGGTGTATTACGTGGGCCGCGAGGTCTCGCCAATCAGTAACGCTGTTCCCCTGGTGGGCAGCCTGAATAACGCTGACGGCCGGCTTCGTCCTGGCATGTTTGTGCGGGTTGCGATCCCCCTTGAGGAGGAGATCGAGGTACTGGCCGTTCCAGAACAGGCGGTGATGGAACACGAACGCCGACAGTTCGTGTTCCGCGAGGAGGATCCCGGGCATTTTCACCGCGTCGAAGTGAAGACGGGAAGGAATTCCGAGGGCTGGATCGAGATTCGATCGGGGCTGAAGGAGGGAGACCGTGTGGTCACCGGGAAAGCCTTCATCCTCAAATCGGAACTTCTCCTGGAACGGGAGGAATAGAACGATGCTGACCCGACTGATTGAGTTCTCACTGCAGAATCGCTTCCTGATCCTCGCGATCACGGCAGTGGTGTCGCTGCTGGGGTTGGCGTCGGCGGTGAACCTGCCGATCGATGCAGTTCCGGACATGACCAATACCCAGGTTCAGGTCGTGACCGAGGCTGGCCCGCTGTCTCCCGTGGAGGTTGAGCGGTACATCACCTACCCGGTCGAGGCCACGATGAGTGGCCTCCCGAAGATCGATGAACTGCGCAGTGTCTCGAAGTTTGGAATCTCGGTCGTGACGATCGTGTTCCAGGAGGGAACAGATCTCTATCGCGCCCGCCAATTGGTGACTGAGCGGTTGCCGGTGGCGAGTGCCGAGATCCCGGCCGGGTACGGCACGCCGCGTCTTGGCCCGCTCACGACGGCCCTGGGAGAAATCCTGCAATTTGAAGTTCGGGGAGATGAACGTTACACCCCGATGCAACTGCGCACGATCCTGGACTGGGAAGTCGCCCCCAAGTTGCGTGAGGTGCGGGGAGTCACGGAGATCAACACGCATGGTGGCTACTACAAGACTTTCGAAGTGCGTCCCGACCCCGACCGCCTGACCAGCTACGGCATCACCCTGGCCGAGCTGTTTCAGCGTCTGGAGGAAAACAACCTGATTGCCGGGGGGGGCTACGTCGTGCATTACGACGAACAGCGGTTCATCCGCGGTCAGGCCCTGCTGACGGACATCGATGGCATTCTTGAAATCGTGCTGAAGCGCGAGGCTGATGGAACCCCGATCCTGATGCGGGATGTGGCGACGGTGGAGATGGCCCCCATGACCCGCCAGGGGGCTGTGACCCGCGATGGTCGCGGAGAAGCGGTGACCGGATTGGTCATGATGCTGATTGGAGAGAACTCCCGGGTGGTGGTGACTGCGGTCAAGGAACGGATCGAACGTTTGCAAAAGGTGCTGCCGGAGGGGGTCTGGATCGACGTGACGTACGACCGCTCGGCCCTGATTGGCCGTACGCTGAAGACAGTCGTGAAAAACCTTGTCGAGGGAGGAGCCCTCGTGATCATCGTGTTGCTGGTCATGCTGGGGAGCCTGCGGGCCGGCCTCATCACGGCGCTGGCGATTCCCCTTTCGATGCTGTTTGCCGCCAACCTCATGCACCTGACCGGTATCACGGCCAGCCTGATGAGCCTGGGAGCGATTGACTTCGGACTGATCGTCGACAGTTCTGTGATCATGGTGGAGAACTGCATCCGCCACTTGTCGCACGACCGCAGCCGGAAGTCCCGCCTTCAGATCATTCGGGACGCGGCCATCGAGGTCCGGAAGCCCACAATGTTTGGCGAACTGATCATCGCGGTCGTTTATGTCCCCATCCTTGCCCTGCAGGGGATGGAGGGGAAAATGTTTCGGCCGATGGCGCTGACGGTTCTGTTCGCCCTGCTCGGTTCTCTCTTCCTGTCGATGACCTTTATGCCGGCGATGGCCTCCCTCGCTCTTCCCCGCGAGGTCGATGAAAAAGATGTCTGGCTGGTTCGGTTCATCCGGCGGTTTTACGAGCCACTGGTCAAACGGGCGATTGCCCACCCAGCCCTCACGATCGCGGCCGCCATGGGTGTCTTTCTTCTCAGCCTGCCGGTCGGGTGGCAACTGGGGGCCGAGTTCATGCCCCGCCTGGAGGAGGGGGATTTGCTCATCGAGGCGGTGCGGTTGCCGACGGCATCACTCGAAGGATCGATCGAGATGTCAACCCGCATCGAGAAGACCCTGGCCGAGTTTCCCCAGGTGGCAACAGTCTTCTGCAAGACAGGGCGTCCCGAGATTGCCAACGATGTGATGGGGGTCCATCAGACCGATGTTTGGGTGCTCTTGAAGCCACATGCCGAATGGCCGGAACATATTTCGCGTGATGACCTGATTGCGCAGATGTCGGAGCGGCTGAACGAGAGTGTCCCCGGGGTGGCATTTGGATTTACCCAGCCGATCGAGATGCGGGTTGATGAGTTGGTGGCGGGGGTCAAGGCGGACGTCGCGGTGCAGTTGTACGGCGATGACCTGAATGTGCTGGGCTCGAAGGCGAAGGCGATCGAGCGTGTATTGAAGACCATTCCCGGAGCGGTCGATGTGAAGGCCGATTTCCAGGCGAATCTCTCGACGCTCCGCATAGAACCCCGACGGGATGCTCTCGCCCGCTACGGAATCGACGCCGCCAGGGTCATGGATGTCGTCTCGGCCCTTGGTGGACGGGAAACCGGCGTGATTTTCGAAGGCCGTGCCCGATTTCCGATCATCGTCCGGGTGCCGGAGGAATGGCGGCGGGATATCGCCCGACTGCAGCAATTGCCCGTCGCCGCCTCCCGGGGAGATCCCATTCCCCTGGGTGAGTTGGCCGATCTGATCCTCGAAGAGACGCCGCCGGCCGTTGATCATGAGCAGATCCGTCGGAGAACATTCATCTCGGCGAATGTGCGCGGCCGTGATGTTGCCAGTTTCGTCAGCGAGGCCCAGCAGAAGATCGCCGAGAATGTACCGATTCCCACAGGATACGAACTCCGCTTCGGGGGGGACTTCGAAAACCTGCGGTCGGCGGCACTGCGCCTGGCCATCATCACCCCGGTCGTGTTGATGATCATCTTCCTGCTGCTGCATTCGACGTTTCATTCGGCCCAACTGGCACTGTTGATCTTCCTCGCCGTCCCGATGGCAGCCTCGGGCGGAGTGTATGCGCTGGCGCTCCGGGGGATGCCGTTCAGCATCTCGGCGGGCGTTGGCTTCATTGCTCTGTTTGGAGTTGCCGTGTTGAACGGCCTGGTCTGGGTGAGTGCCGCGGAACATCTCCGTCGGACGGGAACTCCCGCAGAACAGGCCACTCACGAGGCAGCGGAAGGCCGGCTGCGGCCTGTGTTGATGACTGCGATGGTGGCGGCGCTGGGATTCCTCCCAATGGCCCTCTCCAGCAGCGATGGTGCCGAGATGCAGCGCCCGCTGGCGACCGTCGTGATTGGCGGCCTGGTCACCTCAACCCTGCTGACTCTGCTGGTGCTGCCCGCCATCTATCCCTGGTTCTCACGGGGACTTCCCCTGGGTCACGGCGAGGGGGAAGCGGCGGCTGGCCTCGGTCACTGAGGAAGGTGTCGAGGCTGCTTCACGAAAATGGATTCGGCAACACCAAGGACCTCCGAATGGCTTGGGTGACCGGGTGTGGTCCCGCGGAGAGATTCGACGCTGGGGATCGTCACGGTAGAGGGACTCCCGCAAGGTGAGTCTGTCGTTCCGTACTTCAGAAAGGAAGCGCCTGTCCGACGTTACGACTGCGAGCCAGTTCCAGCAAGCGGGCCGCGAGGGCCAGATCTTCGATGGCCAGGCCCACTGACTTGAACAGGGTGATTTGTTCGGCTGTGGACCGGCCTGGGGCACGGCCCGTCAGGACCTCGGAGAGTTCGTACATGTTTGCCCAGTCGGCGGCACCCTCCTCCAGAGCCTGCACAAAATCGCCCGCCTCGATCCGGCATTGGGCCAGACTGTCGCAGACAATGGTGTCGGCCCGGTGCACAGTGGCCACGTCGATTTCCGTTTTGTTGAGGTGGTTCGAACCGATGACGTTCAAATGTGTACCTGGGCTGAGTGCATGACCCTCAAACAGAGGAGTATGAGCGGTGGTCGCACAGATCACGATGTCCTTGTCGGCCGCCACGCCATTGGGAGACCGGACGGGAACAATCCGGGTGCGACAGAGTTCCCCCATTTCGTCTGCAAAGATCTGGCAGCGCTCGACCTGACGGGAATAGACCTCGACCTGTTCAATCCGCCGCACATGGCAGACCGCCTGCAGTTGCGTACGGGCCTGGGCTCCGGAACCAAACAGGCCCACGACCCGGCTGTCGGGGCGGGCAAGAATTGCTGTTGCGACTCCCGATGCAGCTCCTGTGCGCAGCTGACCGAGATAGTCGGCTTCGATGAGCGCGATCAGCTCACCGGTCTGCGAAGAATAGATTCCCACAAGAAACCGGGCACCCCGCGGAGTGGTGGTATAGCACTTCCAGCCGACAACTCCGTGGTAATCGGCAGAGGCCGACATGCTGTGCAGCATGATTCGGTCCCCACGGACCCGGGCACGGGGCTCGTTCTGTGCACGCCCCTGGGCCAATTGACGAAAGGCTTCCTCGACAGCGGACAGGGCGATCTCCATATCGAGGAGATCGCGGACATCCGCCTCAGTGAGGTACAGGGCCGGCATGGTTTCTCATTGGGCAGGGAGTGATGGTGAATGTCAGCTCTGGGGGCACGACTCCCGCGGAGTTGTGCCAGCCACCAATGCAATCCCCGCGGGTCAGTCAGCGGGCAACCTATGAATGGCTGGTCACAAACTCGGCCAACTTGCCGAACTCCGGCTTGAGCGACTGGTACAGGCCCTGGTAAAGGGGATGCAGGTCGTCGTAGGTGCGCTTGGCCCGGGCGTTGGGAGTGTTTTGATCGACCACCTTGATGGTGGCCTGGCACGCCTCGGCCACTGTCCGATAGGCCCCGGTCCCCACTGCAGCCAGCAGGGCGACGCCGTAGGCAGGCCCTTCGTGCGAGTTGGTGACGGCTGTGGGGAGGCCATACACGTCGGCCTGAACCTGCCGCCAAAATGGGCTGCGGGCACCCCCCCCAGAAAGGCGGACCTCTTTGACGGGGACCTTCAATCCCTGAATGATCTGGAGGGAGTCGCGCATGGCAAACGTGGCCCCCTCGATGACCGACCGGGCCAGGTGCGGCCGGCCATGCCGTAGCGACAACCCGATCCAGGCACCGCGGGCGTTCGCATCGGCATGCGGCGTGCGTTCGCCAGTGAGATAGGGAAGGAAGACCAGACCTTCGCTCCCGACCGGAGCCTGGCGGGCCTCTTCGGTGATCAACTCGTACGGATCCACCTTGTTCTTGCGGGCCTTGGCGATTTCGGCCTGGCAGAGCTGGTTGCGGTACCACTGCAGGCTTCCGCCGGCCGACAGGACGACCCCCATCATGTGCCATTTCCCGCGAACCGCATGACAGAACGTATGGAGTCGGCCCTGTGGGTCATACTGCACCTGGTCACTGTGGGCGAAGACCACCCCGCTGGTTCCCATGGTGGCCGAGACGACTCCCTGCTTGACGATTCCATTCCCTACGGCACTGGCCGCCTGGTCGCCCCCCCCGCCGACGACGGGAACGCCGGTCGAGAGCCCCAGCAGTCGGGCCGCGCCCATGGTGAGGCGTCCACTCACCTCTTCGGATTCATACACCCGCGGCAGCCAGGCCGGGTCGATGTCGAGTTTTGAAAGCAATTTCTTCGACCAGACGCGGTTGCAGACGTCCAGCAGCAGTGTGCCGGAGGCGTCGCTGACCTCGGTGGCGAACTCTCCGGTCAGCCGCAGTCGCACGTAGTCCTTGGGGAGCAGCACATGTCTGACACGCTCGTAATTCGCCGGTTCGTGGTTGCGGAGCCACAGGATCTTGGGGGCAGTGAAACCGGTCAGGGCAGGGTTCGCCACCATGTCGATCAGCTTCCGGCGACCCCCGGCGCGTTTTTCGATTTCGGCACATTCGGCGGCGGTTCGCTGGTCATTCCACAGCAGGGCAGGACGAATGACCTGATCCTGGGCGTCCAGGAAGACGCTGCCGTGCATCTGGCCCGAGAGTCCGATACCCGAAATGTCCGAAGGCTTCAGCTTGGCCTGCTTGACGACCGCCTTGATGGTCTTCACGGTGGCTTGCCACCAGTGTTCGGGATCCTGTTCCGACCAGCCCGGTCGGGGGGACAACAGGGGATATTCGGCGGTCGCGGAGGCCAGGATTTTCCCATCGCGATGCATCGCCAGGGTCTTGGTTCCGCTGGTCCCAATATCTACTCCCAGGTAAATACTCATCGCGAACGCCTTCATCAAACGTGTCGAACCGACCAATCCAGACAGACTGTATCCAACCAGTCCGATCGTCGCCACCACGGCCTGTCGAAACCCGTGCGCAGAGAGCCTAGAATCTTCCTTTCCTCATCTTCCCTCCTGCTGACCGGGCGACCCAGATGGATCTTTCCCAGTTGTTTGCTTTGTTCGTGGCCTCCCGGATTCTTCACGTGCTGACGGCAGTCATCCTGGTGGGGGGCGGGTTCTTCCTGCGGTATGTGCTCATGCCTGCTGCTGAAGGGTCGCTGTCAACCCTCGATCATGACAAACTGCGGGGGGCGGTCGTCGGGAATTGGAAGAAATTCGTGCATGGTGGCATTGCCGTCATGCTGCTGACCGGATTGTTCAACTACTTCAAAGTGATTCTGGAAGGATCGCACAAGGGGGATGGGTTGTACCATGGGCTGATCGGGACCAAGATCCTGTTGGCACTGGGGATCTTCTTCATCGCCTCGGCCCTGGTGGGACGGTCGACCGGAACAGCCGGTATTCGCCAGAACGCCCGCAAGTGGCTGGCTGTCAATTTCCTGCTGGCGGTTGTGATTCTGGCCATTTCGGGTTTTCTGAGAATGAGGGGTGTCCCCCCGGCCAAGCTGGCTCCCCAGGCCGCAGCAGTCTCCCAGGCCTCCCTCTGATCCATCAGAGATCGACTGGACCACTGGCGAATTGGTCCGGACGGCGCTCATTGCGGCGGAGAGGCAGGCTCATCGTCGTCTGCAGTGGGTCGTTCGGCAAAAGGGGCCAGCAGTTCGACCAGCGCGGTCAGATGGGACCCTGTGGCGGTGTGGATCACCACAGCCCGATTTCGTCCTGCCGATTGGATTTGCCGCACTCCATACCCGTGTCCCTTCAATCGTCGCCGGACCTGGGAGGCACCCAGGTTCACCACGAGCCTGTGACCTTTGACATCCGACATGGCCAGTCCTTTCTGTGCACCGAAGTTTGCCGGTCTCCCGCGGCGACTCCCCCATTCCGGGAGAACCGGCCAGCAGCCGAATGCCCCTCCGAACCTCACTGGGGCAACGATTGGGCCAGACAGCCGGTCGGTCTTCCAGGTTCACTGTGAACCTGGAAAACTCCGAATGGATTGCGGTCGGTGGAACTGCAGGCTCTGGCTGTGGGTAGGACTGCTGCTCTCCGTGTCGACGTGCAGTCCGGCTGGCGAGGGTCATCTCGATCGCCTGTCGCTGTCCCGACTGAAAGCGACCCACCAGGCAATTGCCGATCTGGCCAGACGGAGGATGCCGACCCCCAGCCCTGACGGTTGGCGACAGGTCCGGGCGAATCTGCATGTGCATTCGCTGTTGTCGCATGACAGCCGTGGGACGGTGGATGAGATCGTTGCGGCTGCCCGGAAGGTGGGAACCGAGGTGATCCTGTTCACGGAGCATCCCTCGACGTCGAAGGATTTCTTCACAGAGGGGCACCGTGGCTTGCAGGATGGAGTGTTGCTGATTCCCGGAGCCGAGACCGAAGGTTTCCTGTGTTATCCCAGGCAGAGTCTCCAGGGGCTGAAGCTCGGTTCCCCCCAGGAGTTTGCCGACCTGGTATGTGGCCGCGGTGGCCTCATGTTCGTTTCGCATCCCGAAGAGCGGATGAACTGGAAACTCTCCGGAATCACCGGCATTGAGATCTACAACACGCATGCCGACTTCAAGGACGAGGCTGCCCTGCTGAAGAAGCTTCGCAATCCCCTGTGGCTGCTGCAATCGGCCGATCTCTTCCGTCAATATCCGCAAGAGGCGATGTCGGCCCTGCTTGATTACCCGACCGATTACCTGCGGAAGTACGACGAGCTGTGCCAGCAACGGCCCCACACCGGTGTGGCCGCAAACGACGCCCACCAGAACGTGGGAATCATGCTTCGCCGCCTGGGAGACCAGCAGGTCCGGGTGTCGGATGCTCTCGACAAGGAGTTGGTCCGACTCGACATTGCCGGCAACCCGGTGCTCGAGGCGCTGGTCGATGGGAGGCAACCGGAGGAGTTGGTTTTTGCCCTGCGACTCGACGGGTATGAACAGAGTCTGCGGCATGTGGGAACTCACCTGCTGCTGTCTCGGGGAAGTGAACTGACGCAGGACGCGGTCTGGGATGCCCTCGAATCGGGACGCTGTTTCGTGGCGTTCGATTGGCTGGCCGATTCGGTCGGTTTCGACTTTGTCGCGGTCTCACAGGGAATCCGGCATCCCATGGGATCACAGCTCCCCTTCCACCGCGGAATCTCGCTGGAAGCCCGGGCTCCGTTGCCGGTCATGTGGCGGATCTCGGCGCGTGGCCGACAGGTGCACGAGGCTGAAGGTCTGACTTGCACGTGGCAGCCAACCGAGCCGGGTCCGCACCGGATCGAGGCGTGGCTGGAGATTGCCGGGGAATGGCTCCCCTGGATCCTGTCGAACCCGGTGTACCTGGACGCGATTCGACCCCGTTGAGATCCCGGGTGTCAGGACAGGATCTCGTGGACGACGTTTCCATGGACGTCGGTCAGTCGGTAATCGCGCCCGCTATGCCGGAAGGTCAGACGCTCATGATCCAACCCCATCAGGTGCAGGATTGTGGCATGAAAGTCGTGCACATGGACCTGGTCGGTGGCGACGTCGATGCCATAGTCATCGGAGGCTCCGTGAACATGTCCCGAGCGCACCCCGGCTCCCGCCAGCCAGGATGAAAAGACCCAGTGGTGATGTTCCCGTCCCCGGGCATTGGCGGCCGCGTTGAATGGGGTCCGACCGAACTCCGTCGTCCAGACCACCAGCGTGTCATCCAGCAATCCCCGTTGCCGAAGGTCGGTCAGCAGGCCTGCAATCGCCTGATCGACATTCTTCGCGAGCGGCGCGTGGGTCTGCATGTCGCCATGGGCATCCCAGTTGTTGGACGACCCCACGTCAATCAGTTCGACGAATCGGACCCCCCGTTCGGCAAGGCGGCGTGCGACCAGGCATTGCCAGGCAAACCCCCTGGTACTGCCCGGTTCCAGGCCATACAGGCGATGGGTCGCCTCGGTCTCGCCGGACAGGTCGAAGACGTCGGGCAGTTCCGACTGCATTCCAAACGCCGTCTCAAAGGACCGAATGCGGGCGGCCAGTGCCCCATCATTCCCCCGGGCGGCGAGGTGCCGTCGATTGAGACGGGCCTGCAACGCCAGTTCCCGTTCCTGCAGACCGCTGGTTGCAACACGACGGCGGATGTTCGCCACTGGTTCCGGACCGGGCACCACCAGCGTCCCCTGGTGCGACCCCGGCAGGAAGTCACTCCCCCAGACCTGACCTCCCGCATACGGAGTGAACGGCGCAATCACCACGAACGACGGCAGATTGCTGTTGAGTGTCCCTAAACCATAGCTCAACCAGGAGCCCAGGCTGGGCCGGGCGAATGTGAAGGACCCGGTGTGAATCCCCAGGGTCGCCTCGTAGTGGTTCGTGTGGTCCGACTTGAGTGACCGGATGACACACAGGTCATCAACGCAATTCGCGACGTGTGGAAACAGGTCACTCACCTCGATTCCCGATTCTCCATGGCGCTGGAATTCCCACTGGGGAGCCGTCAGGAACATCGAGAACTCCCCCTTGCGTCCCTGGAACTCGGGGACGGTGACCGTCTTTCCCGCGTCAGCCTTCAACTTCGGCTTGGGATCGAAGCTCTCGACATGCGAGACCCCGCCGCTCATGAAGAGGAAGATCACCCGCTTGGCTTTCGGCTCGAAGTGCGACCGGCGGGGCGCTAGCGGATCGAGTGCCGCCGGTCCCTCTTCGTCCGCCGCCAGTTGCGACACGATTCCCGGCAGCAGCAGCGAGCCGAGGGTCATCGAGCGCAGGGCCGAGCGACGGCAGAGTGAATTGTCACAGGGATCCATGTCGATCATCCGGTCCCGAAAGGGGGCAATTCCGGAACCGTCGCAGGCCCGGAGTGTTCTACGTGGGTTCAGTCGAGGTGGAGAAATTCATTGCTCCCCAGCAGAAGTCGCAGGCAGGCGGCCAGCGCCTGCCGCTGCGGATCGGGGTTCTGCAATGTTTCGAGGTCACGACGGTATTGGTCGAGAAACTCCAGTCCTTCGGCCAACTCGGCAGGTTGCGGTGCGCGGCCGAAGGTGGTTTTCCAGGCACTCGTGAGTTGCTCCGCGGGGTCAGCCGACTGTTGCCTCAGGCGGCTGGCCCAGCGGTCGCTGCAGTCGTGCAGGAAGCGGTCGTTCAGGAAGAACAATGCCTGCGTGGGAACGGTGGTGGGGAGCCGCTGGGGGGTGGATGTGTTCGGATCCGGACCATCAAACAAGGCCAGGAACGGATGGCGTTTCAGCCGCTGTGTCATCAGGTAGACGCTGCGGCGGTTGTGCTCGTAGACCGCATTGAACGGTGCATGCTGGCTGAAGCCAAAAGCGGTGGCTGCCGGGAAGGGATGAGCCTCTCCCGGTGTGGGATCCAGCTCACCCGTCACCACCAGAATCGCATCGCGCATCTCCTCGGCCGAGAGTCGCCTGCGGGCAAATCCAACCTGTCGCTCGGCTGCCTCGGGCGACCGCTCGCCGCGTTCGGCCAACCAACCCTGCTGCTGCCAGGTCGCGCTGTTCAGGATCAGCCGGTGCAACTCTTTCAATGACCAGCCCTGCCGGTGGAAATGTCCCACCAGATGATCGAGCAGGGCGAGATCGGTTGGAGGCTGACCCCGGACGCCGAAGTCGTTGGAAGTCTTCACCAGCCCCTGTCCGAAATGAGCCTGCCAGACCCGATTGACGAGGACGCGGGAGAGCAGGGGGTGATCGGGACGGGTCAGCCAGTCGGCCAGTTCGAGTCGGCCGCTCCCTGCGGTGCCGGTCGGCAGGCTGGAATCGCCCAGTGCCGTGAGGAATGCCCGGGGAACCTCCTCTCCCGGAGTCGAAGGTTCACCACGCAGTTGCAGGTGCACCGCGTGCGGTGTTCCCTCGGCCATGGCGTAGGCGAGCGGAAAGGGGCCTTCGAGCAGCAGTCGTTCGAGTTCCTGCCGTTCCTGTTCCGAGCGGCTCTGCAGTTCGGCGAGCCGTGCCTGAAGCCGGGCGATCCTGTCTCTGCGGGCCACAGTGTCGGTCGAATCAATGGTCACCGGGAGAGCGTCGAAGGGGCGCAGGGGCTCCCCCTGGAACACGAAGTTGTCGACAGCCAGGGCGGGGCGAACGCCCGGGCGGTGGCCATAGCTGTCGATGAACGAATAGGTGATCTTCCCATCCCATCCAGTGGCGACCTCGCCTTCGAAACGGACCGTTTCCTTCGCGTGACAAAGCTCTCCCCGGTAGGTCCTCGTCCGGGTGTCCAGAACCAGCCGTACCTGGTACCACGTCTCTCCCTGGAGGGGGGCGACAACGCTCTTTTCGTCGGCACTGCGGCGCAAGAATTCGCGCCCAGTGAAAAACAGTTCGATCGCCGCCGACGGTCCGGCTCCCTGGCCCACATAAAACCGCCACGATCCATCGCCACCCGCCGCCTGGTTCCCGAGTCGGAAGTCGAAGCCCAGGTGCAGTCGTCCCTCGGCATCGAGAGTGATCGGGGGAAGCGTGACACCAAAGCCGTCGTACTCGGCCCGATTCGGCATCACCAATCCCTGTTCTCCCGCCGGGTAGAGGTTCTGGAACGGACTCTGGGCTTCGGGAGAGAGCCGAACAACGCTGTTGGGGCCGGCATTCCAGGGAGTGGTGAGGGCACCATTGCGAGGCTGCAGTTCCAGGTCCCCCCCAATCCCCGCAAGTGATTGCAATTCGGCAGTGATCCGGGCGGGATTCGCCTCGGGATCCTCCCCGGGCAGCTCGGGGAGTTCGGTTGAGACGGGTGGGATCGGCCGGCTGCGGATTCCCAGGTTGTCGAATTCGAGGGCTGGTGTCGGCCGGTCATCCAGCGGTTCGAACACCACCCGATCCAGGCGTCCATTCCCGCTGGTCGAAATTCTCTGCGGTCCCCAGGTCTGGATTGCTCCGGGGTGGCCGACCTGTCCACGGAGTTCGCCCCGTTCCTGGTTCCAGTGGACCTGGAGGTTGATCCACTGTTGCGGAATCACGTCAGCCACCCGGAGGTCG
>Ga0315902_10006483_pt1 | contig 16193 bp, 12 predicted proteins | sample LakEriMetagenome_9_FD_203523 | JGI IMG/M metagenome (GOLD analysis project Ga0315902, IMG submission 203523) | Freshwater fungal communities from buoy surface, Lake Erie, Ohio, United States - Buoy 12 MA117 | ecosystem: Environmental > Aquatic > Freshwater > Lake > Lake biofilm | place: USA...
AGAAGCAGTTGTTTTCTTTGAAAACCAGCCACGAATCCTTCGGAAAATCCAAACCCTCAATGAGGTTGGTCTCGGATATATCTCACTCGGCCAACATGCTACTACCCTTTCCGGCGGCGAGGCACAGAGGGTGAAACTGGCTACTGAACTCTCCCGCCGCGACACCGGTAGAACAATTTATATTCTGGATGAGCCTACGACAGGGTTACATTTTCAGGATATTGACCACCTGCTGCAGGTTCTTCAAAAACTAACCGATAAAGGAAATACTGTTCTGGTGATTGAACATAACCTGGATGTCATCAGATCGGCAGACTGGATCATAGACATGGGCCCTGAAGGCGGTGACCAGGGAGGCATACTGGTTGCACAGGGTACACCTGAAACAATTGCCAAAACTCCTGCAGGCTACACTTCTTCCTTCCTCCGTCTCGCACTCAGGGGCAGGTAATTCAGTTACATTTGCATGTATGGTTAATAAGAACCGTCTGTACTGGACGCTTCAGATCACAGGCTGGACAGTCTACGCTTTGCTTGAAATATTCACGGCACTGATCCTTTCAGAAGATCAGCGCATCAGTCTCCGAAGATTACTCTTCCTCGGTTTTGAAGCCTTTTGCTGCTTGTGGCTCACGCATTTTTTCAGACTCCTGATTCACCGCTGGAACTGGATGAGCATGGGTTTCTCCCGTGTTATTCCCAGGACTATGGTGGTAGTGCTGATTATGAGCCTTACAATTTATTTCTTAAGGGTTCCCGCAAGTATGATGCTCGGACTTTTCAGCCCGGGTGTAGCATTCTCGGCAGGAAACGTAGCAGGATTATCCGCTGTTTATATCGTGATATTTTTTGTCTGGAGTATTATATATCTGGCCTATAATTACTTCGACAGGTATAACAACTCATTGAAACTGGAAGCCTCACACAGGGAAATAGAACTGAACAATCTGAAATCTCAGCTTAACCCACATTTTATTTTCAATGCGCTGAACAGCATCCGTTCATTGGTTGATGAAAACCCCGCCAAGTCAAAACAGGCGATCACGCAGCTATCAGGTCTTTTGAGAAGTTCGCTGTCGTCCGGAAAACGCGGACTGACGTCACTCTCTGAGGAAATAAAAATCGTTCAGGATTATCTTGGACTTGAAACCATCCGTTTTGAAGAAAGACTTAAGAGCAGCCTTGAGATTGCGCCGGAATCAATGGAGTGGCTTGTCCCTCCGCTCATGATACAGACACTGGTTGAAAATGGAATTAAACATGGCATTTCAAGACTAAAACAGGGCGGAATGATTCATGTCAGAACTTTTGTTCAATCCAGCCGTTTACATGTGCACATCCGAAACAGTGGACAACTTTTTTACGGTGATCAAAAAGAATCCCCCGGTCTTGGAATATCTAACACTGAAAAACGACTTCATTTGATTTACGGCACTCAGGCATCTTTCAGAATATCCATGGAATCGGAAAATGTTGTGCTGACTGAGTTAGAAATACCGCTCATCAGGTAAAAGTGCACGTATTCGGAAAATCCAAAATAGACAGAACACCCATTTAGAGAAATTTACAGTTATGAAAGCTTTGATTGTTGATGACGAGCGTCTGGCCAGAAAGGAACTGATGCGTCTGCTGGAGGAACATCCTTCAGTTGAGATTGTCGGGGAGGCCGCAAATGCGGATGAAGCCGAGAAACTTGTTGAAGAACTGAATCCCGATTTGTTGTTTCTGGATATCCAGATGCCTGGCAGAACCGGATTTGAATTACTTCAATCTCTTGAATCTGCCCCGATTGTTATTTTCACTACGGCTTATGATGAATTTGCGATCAAAGCTTTTGAAGTAAATGCTCTGGATTATCTGGTAAAACCAATTCTGCCGGAAAGACTTTCAGAGGCAGTTCGCAAGGCACTTGAGAAGGAGCGTGTAAGAAGCGGCCGTCACGACGGAAAGCTTGGACTCCAGGATCAGGTTTTTGTCAAGGATGGAGAGAAGTGCTGGTTCGTAAGCCTTTCAAATGTCAGAATGTTTGAGTCGGATGGTAATTATATAAAGGTCTTCTTCGACACCAACCGCCCCATGATTCATAAGTCACTGAATGCACTTGACGAGAAGCTGGATGAGCGTGCGTTTTTCCGGGCAAGCAGAAAACACATTATTAATCTTAGCTGGGTTGAAGGAATTGAGCCCTGGTTTAATGGCGGCCTGATGGTAAGACTGCGGGGTGGTGATAAGGTTGAGGTTAGCCGTCGGCAGGCAGCGAAGTTCAAGGATATGATGAGTCTCTGACAGAACTTACACACAGAACAGATCTCCTGTGATCTGATCTGCAATCATTTTCCCTTTTTTTGTCAGTTGTAATCTTCCTGAGGAGATGACTGCAAACTCTTGCAGACACAGGCGATCCAGATATGCTTTATTTATTACTCTAAGGTCGTAATCAAGTTTTGTTGCAAGAAAATTAAGATCGCAACCTTCCCGCAACCTCAGGGAGGTCATCAGGTATTCATTGATCACATCTTTCTTTTCAAGATTTTCAGTAGCCATCCGTGGGTTTCCGGAACGCACGGAGTTCATGTAGATGTGATTGTTTGAAATATTTATATGTCTGTTCAGCCCGTCAAATGAATGGGCCCCGGGCCCGATTCCCAGATAAGGAACACGTTTCCAATAACTGCTGTTGTGTCCGGATTCATAGCCTTCGCGCGCGAAGTTTGAAATTTCATACTGATCAAACCCGTGTTGTGGCAGATATTCCATCAGGTATTCAAATTCTGTCGCGTGATCTTCTTCAGACGCGGGTTTGAATTTTCCTGTTGCAGACCATTTACCAAATACGGTCTTCTCCTCTATTGTTAAACCATAGGCGGAGATGTGCTCAGGGCCAATAGAAATTATCCGGTGCAGGTCCTCCTTCAGGATGGCGGCTGTTCTGCCGGGAATACCAAATATAATGTCTGCGCTCAGGTTTTTTATCCCTGCATTTCTTGCATTTACCAGACCTGCAACGGCTTGTTCGCCGTTATGACATCTGTTAAGAGATATAAGTGTTTCATCATGAAAAGACTGTACACCAACGCTCAGGCGGTTAATACCCGATTCAATAAGACTTCTGACATAGTCAGCTGAAAGGTCTTCAGGGTTTGCCTCGAGTGTTACTTCGGGTTCATTTACCAATGAGAAATTTCTTGAAATCTCATTCATGATCCGGTCTGTATCCCCATTACTAAGGATGGATGGGGTTCCGCCTCCGAAATAAATGGTTTCTATGACTGCCCCCTGAAGGTAATCTTTCCGCAGACTTATTTCCCTGCATATCATCTCAGTCATTTCCGCCCTGTAACTCAGGTTTGTGGAAAAATGGAAATCACAATAGTGACATGCCTTCAGACAAAAAGGAATATGAATATAAATTCCGGCCACTTTCAAAGTTAGACAAACACAGTTGCTTTGTAGATTTACGGCATAATTCTCTCATGCGTAAAAATCCGTTTTTGTTTTATTTTCTTTTTCTGACAATCTGCCGGTTCTCAATGGCGGGAGGAGAAGTAAGAATTGAACAGGACGTTTCCGGCCGGCTGGTGCCTCAGGTTGTAAATGGTAAAATTGACCCGGCAGTACTTATTCTTCAGTCTGCTGCCGGTGATCAAAAAACTGTATTTTCTGTTTCATGTGAAAAACCCTTTTCTGTTTATGCCGGCGAACGTTTAATCGCGGCACGGGTGCATTCCTTCAGGTGGAACGCCGACAGTCTGAACAAAACAATGAAAGGAGCTAATCGTTTGACTTTTTTCCGACAGCATCTGGAACCTTTAACCCTTATTCAAATCGGTTTCAGGCCTGCAGATCCTTTGGATCCGATATTCAGGAACAGGTCCGGCAGAATGAATTTTACAATTCTGAGTGGAGCGCTCTTGCTTATATTCTTTTCGGTTGCCCTCTCCGGATTTTCGGGTTCTGTCCGTCCGGCTGCTGCTGTGCTCAGTATTTTTTCTCTCAGTATCCGTGAAGACCGCACCGATGAGGCCCGAATCAACTCTTCGTCTTCGGCTTTCAGGTTTGCTGTGATTACGCTCTTTGCCTCCGTTATGCTGACGATTGTCAGAAAACCGGAAGATGAAAGCACCGCTCAATATTTCCTGACATGGGGAAGTAATCTTGTTTTTCTGATTTTATTCTTCTTGTTCAAAGTATTGCTGACAATCTTCTGGGCCTGGATTTTTAATCAGAAAGAATCAGCGAATCATCAGGTCACAGGTTTTTTCAGAACTATTTTATTCTTGTGCGCGGGTGCGGGAATGGTTATGCTTTTGAATTTTATTGCGGGAAATTTCCGGGGACCTGAATATTTCATCATTGGCATTTTTTTACCGGTTGTTTTTTCCGCATTTGGCCTGACCTTGTTTTTAAGACTAATGAAAATTTCATCAGCAAGTCCTTTGCATTTATTTTCATACCTTTGCATCTCGGAATTTATTCCACTGGTTTTATTGGTTTACACGATTTAGGCAACGCCATCAACGACAAGTGTCGCTATGTCAGAACCTGCAAACAGCAGATTACGGAAAGTAAAAAGTATCCTCATCACACAGGAGCCACCTTCCGATTCCAACAATCCCTACATCAAGCTTGCGGAGAAATACAATATCAAAATTGATTTCCGCCCGTTCATTCAGGTTGAGCCCCTTGATTTGAAAGAATGGCGTAAGCAAAAGGTTGATATCCTCCAGCACACTGCGGTAATACTGACCAGCAGAAATGCGGTGGATCACTTCTTTCAGCTTTGCAAGGAACTGAAAATTGAAATGCCGCCTGACATGAAATATTTCTGTCTCTCGGAGCAGACGGCCAACTATCTGAATAAATACATTGTAATCCGGAAGAGGAAAATCTTCCACGGTAAAAAAACAACCGCAGAGTTTCTGGATTGTTTCAAAAAGCATAAGTCAGAAAAATTTCTTTTTGCATGTTCTGACATACGTAAAAACGATATTCCGGATCATCTGAGGGCCAACGGATTTCAGTTCACGGAAGCCATCATTCACCGGACAGCACCGGCAGACCTGTCCGACCTGAAAAATGTATTTTATGATGTCATAGCCTTTTTTAGTCCAATGGGTATTAATTCACTTTTTTCCAATTTTCCTGATTTCAAGCAGAATAATACCAGAATTGCCACAATCGGGCCTGCCACTGCCGCTGCCGCGACTGAAGCCGGACTGATTCTGGATATTGAAGCCCCGTTGCCATCAATGACCAACGCGCTTGAACTCTATGTCAAAAAGGTGAATGGCATCAAATAATGCCATTATTCAACCGGCGCTTTAAATTTTAATTGCTAAAGCCCTATCTTTAGAACCTGTTCGGTATTTATGAGAAAATCAGGTGTCATTCTATTCTTACTGCTGTCGGTAAAATTTGCCTTCAGCCAGCAGGACCCTCAGATTTCTCATTACATGTTCAACCCGGTTTTTTTTAACCCTGCTTTCTCAGGTTCAGAAGGGAATACCAGAATTACAGCCCTGCACCGTACCCAGTGGCTCGGATATCAGCCAAGTTTTGATGAAGGCGGTGCCCCCTCCACCCAGCTTTTGACTTTCAGTTCTCCTCTTCCGGGTTTAAGCAGCGGAATTGGCGGCTATGTTTCCAATGACAGACTTGGTCCGTTAAATAACCTCGAAGTGCAGGGGACCTATGCCTGGTATAAGCGTTTGGGATCCGGGTTAATCAGCGCAGGAGTTAAGGCAGGTTTTTACTCTCAAACCATAGACTTCGCCAAATACAGACCCATAAATCCAAATGATCCACTCATAAACACCAAAGGCAAAGTCTCTCAGGTTAAGCCTGATCTTGGTTTTGGTCTGAGATACAGAACAGAAAAATTTTATGCCGGAGTCAGTCTGAATCATGCGCTCCGCCCAACCTTTGATCTTGGCCTGAACCAGCGGTCTCAATTACAACCCACTATGTATGTGACCGGCGGATATTTTTATGAAGTTAATTTTGACCTCAGGCTTCAGTTAATGACATTAATAAAGAGTGATTTTACAAAGACCGCTATTGATTTTGGAGGTATTGCCTACCTGCGGGATACTATGTGGGGCGGAATATCGTTCAGAGAATCTGAGGCTGCCATTCTTATGTTCGGATACAGCCTCCTTAAGGATAAATCATTGAAAATTGGTTACTCTCTTGACTACATTTTACAGGATCAGGCAGCCAAACAGCCAACATCACATGAAATAATGCTGGCTTATGAGTTGCCCGTTTCCACAGCTGTTCAGAAGAAAATTGTCAGAACCCCACGGTACCGACATTAAGTTACATTTTGTTATTTGTTTATTTTTAATCAATTTGGAGGTTACATTGGTCAAAATGTCTCATTTTTGAGTGTTTTTGTCTTCTGTACCGTTAGTTTTTAAGATTTGACATCATTGAAATGTTTTATATGACTCCTCGGTTTTTTAAAAATGTTTTAAAAGCGGGCATTTTTAGCGGTTTTTCCGTGCTCCTTGCAGCTTGTAGTTTACTTGGCATCGGCGGTAATGGCGGGGAGTCAGATGTTCCCGGAGAATTGTCCGGTGTTCCTGACCGGGCCGGTTGGGTTATGACTATGCCTTATGGTATGGTGGCTATTCCCGCCGGAACTTTCCATATGGGTCAGTCTGACGAGGATCCGGCATCCACCCAGGTCAATTTCAATAAGCAGGTTACCATCGGTCCTTTTTATATGGACGACACGGAAATCACCAACAATGAATACCGTCAGTTCACTAACTTTTTTCTGATCGATAACGGAACCATTGATGGCTTCCCTACGGTTACTCCGGATGATTTTCGTGATCAGTATTATCCGGACTCTACAGTCTGGTTAAGAGATTTTGCCCACCACATGGGTGATCCGGTTCAGGATTACTATTACTGGCATCCGGGATATGATGATTATCCGGTTGTAGGTGTTGACTGGGATGCAGCTGTATTTTTCTCAAAGTGGCGCACCGCCTATTGGAACGATTACCGCAAAACCATTGGAGAACCTCCTATGCCGGCATTCCGTCTGCCTTCAGAAGCAGAGTGGGAATATGCTGCAAGGGGTGGCCGCGACATGGCAAAGTATCCCTGGGGTAACCCTTACACCAGAAACTCAAAGGGCTGTATGCTTGCAAATTTCAAGCCCGGCAGAGGAAATTTCTTTGATGATGGCTTTGCATACACCTCGCCTGTAATGGCATTCTTCCCCAATGATTACGGACTGTTCGATACATCCGGAAATGTGTCTGAGTGGTGTCTTGATGATTTCAATCCTGCATCCGTTCCTACTGTATGGGATCTTAACCCACAATATATAGATGAGAGGACCAATCCTCAGAGCGCACGGTACAACAGCAAAATCGCCCCTAAAAAGGTGGTTCGCGGTGGCTCCTGGAAAGATGTTGCCTATTATCTGGAAACCGGCACCCGTGCCTATGAATTCAAGGATTCCGCAAGGGCCTACATCGGATTCCGGTGTGCGCTTACTCATCTGGGCCGTTCATCCGGCTATGAATTTGGAAAACCCTGATCTTTAGACTCTTCAATTATTTAATAACCTCTTTGAAACTTAAACCTTAACTAAAATGGCAAAGAAAAAAGGCGGATTTATGCACCTGCTCTACAAAACCATCATGCCGAAGATTTACGGTATCGGTGCAGCAGTAGTTATTGTTGGTGCATTATTTAAAATCCTTCACCTCGCAGGTGCAAATGAAATGCTGATGGTTGGTCTGCTTACAGAAGCAGCCATATTCTTCCTGAGTGCTTTTGAACCACCTCCGGCAGAACCGGATTGGTCTAAAGTTTACCCTGAACTTGCTGAAGATTTTGAAGGCCCTGTTACCCCTACGGCCAGCCGCATCAGTAACAAGCCTGCCGCCGGCGATTCTCCTCTTCTTAAAATTGATGAGATGCTGAAAACTGCAAAGGTTGACCAGAATTTGCTCGATAACCTGGGCAAGGGTCTTACCAATCTTGCTACTTCCGCTTCACAAATGAGCAGCCTGGCAAGTGCCGCAGTTGCAACCAATGAATATGCTAAAAATGTTCAGTCGGCATCAACGAGCCTCGTGGAAATGAATAAATCATACGGAACAGCCATGCAGGCCGTTTCAGCGATGGCAAGTGCATCAAAGGATACCGGAGAGTATCACAAGCAAATGCAGGCCGTTACAAAAAATCTTCAGGCCCTGAACTCTGTTTACGAAATGGAGCTTAAGGATGCAGATACACATGTTAAAAACATGAATAAGTTCTATGATTCCTTAACAGGAGCCATGCAGGGACTTACCAAAGTCGGAGACAATACTGCCAAGTTTACTTCCGAGCTGACCAAACTGACAGACAACATTACTTCTTTGAATAATGTTTATGGCAGCATGCTCACAGCCATGAAAGGCAGCAAATAATTGAAGAAGGTTTGAACAGGTTAAGGTTTAAGTTTCCCTAACACTCTAAAATAGTTAACCATGGCAGGCGGAAAAGAAACACCGAGGCAAAAAATGATCGGTATGATGTACCTGGTTCTGACGGCGCTCCTCGCGCTGAATGTCAGTAACGCGGTACTGGAGAAGTTTGCAATCCTTAACACTACACTGGGTGAACTCAGGGGTGAGGAGGATTTGAACAATTTTAAAACAAATCAGTCCATTCAGGAGGCAACCAGTAAGTCCCCTAAAGTTCAGGACGCCAAAAAGCGTGCGCTTGAGGTGAGGGCACTTACAGCCAGGACGATTAAAAAACTGGATAGCGTCAAAGAACTCCTGAAGACGGATCATAAAAATGTAAAGATGCCTGATGAGGAGCTCGTGTTGAATACCAACATAGCTGAAGAAAAAATGCTCAGCTCCACCAACCCTAAAATGGGTCAGGATTTTGAGAAGGATCTTATTCAGTATGTAGCCAATCTGGAAACCATTTCCAGAATGAAGTTCAACAAGCTGAATAAGAAAGCTGAGGATTATGCTGAGTTCCGTGACAACGAACATCATAAGGAAAAGGATTTTCTTCATTTCACATTTGAGGGAACGCCTACCATGGCGGCCATCACCGTGATCAGCCAACTTCAGACAGAAATTCTTGAATATGAAGCAGTTGCACTTGATACGCTTGCTCAGATTGCAGACGCTGTAAACCTGAAGGCAGATACATTTGTACCTATGGTTATTCCTGAATCCAATACTGTTGCAGCAGGATCCAAATACCGCGGAAAAATGTTTGTGGCTGCATCCTCTTCAGGGGTTGTTCCTTCAATGAAGAGAAACGGCGCACCGCTTGTTGTTGCGGATGATCCGAAGACAGGAATAAAAATGGGCTCCGTTGAGTTCACCGCATCTGCATCCAGCTATGGGCCCGGCGATATATCCAAGCAGAGCTTCCTTGCTGAGATTACCATCAAAGACACTACTATTAAAATGCCTATTGAGTACTTCGTGGCTAAACCTGTTATCAGGGTAACAACCGGAAATGCTCCTACGCTTTATAAGCAGTGCGGAAACATGGTAAATATTGATGTGCCTTCTCTTGGAACGAATTACAACCCTACGTTTTCTGCAAAAGGTGCAGTTATAGTTCCCGGTCCTAAAGCATCACAGCCTATCATCATCCCTAAAGAAAATAAGGTTGAAATTACCGTTTCAAGCGGCGGCGCTGTTCTTGGAACAGAAAAGTTTGATGTCAAGCCGATTCCGAAGCCACGATATACAGCCAAAAACTCAACAGGAAAGGAAATTGATCTGCGCGCAGGTGAAATGATCCGTAATCTTTCAACCATCAGGGTTTCAGCTGAGCCTGAAGAAAATTTTAAACAGGAAGTACCAAAGGACGCGGTTTACAGAATCCGCAGCATGGAGGTTATCCTTGCCCGCGGTTCATCACCCGTGAAGCGCGAAACTTTCACAAATGAAAGTGTTGACCTGAATGCATGGAGGAACCTGATGAAGCCCGGTGATAACCTGGTAATTGATATTAAGTCTGTAACCCGCCGGACATTTGAAGGTCAGGACGAAAAGGTTGACATCAAGGTTGAGATTATCCGTTTTGATGTAAAACAATAAGCCACGGCTGTCGGAACAGTGACCATTGTATGAAAAATATTTTTTTGAACATGAAAACTCATTTTTTGGCAGTCCTTCTTGCCGGGTCTGCATTATTAGTCAATGGTCAGACGCCTGACCTTCCGCAGTATAATCCGAATTCAGTAAACCCGATTCCGCGGTACGAACAATTGTATCGCATCAGAGTGTGGAGGGAAATTGATCTTCGCGAAAAGCAGAATGAGGGATTTTTCTCTAAAAACGGTGAAATCAGTAAGCTTCTGGTTGATGCAGTTAAATCCGGAGAAATTGGCCAGGTGTACTCCAATGACTCTTTGACTACGCTGATGTCAAAATCAGACTTTTACCAGCTGCTTATTCAGTCTCAGGGAACTGCTTATCCTGCCTGGGATCCTACCATGAATTATATAACTCAGTCTGACATTGTAAGCTTTAATGGTAAGAACTATGAGGCCCAGACGGATAACATTGGAAAGAACCCTGAAAACTCACCCAATGACTGGGCAATAACTGCGGCCGGCCGTGCCTCGACTTATCTCTTCAGCGACATGACCAAGATGAGAATAATGGAGGATGTGATTTTTGACAGAAGAAGGTCAAGGTTATACTACGATGTTCAGGCTATTCAGCTTGTGGTCCCCGGTAAATCCACTGCAACCGGTGTTGATAATGAGCTTGGCTGGATTCGTTACAAAGACGCTGAGCGTGTTTTCCGCAATCACCCCCGTGAGGCGGTATGGTTTAACAGGTATAATACTGCGGAGAACAAAAACTTCGCAGATGCTTTTGTTCTGAGATTATTCCATCCGGTCATCTACAAAGTTGAAAATCCGGATGATTCCAGTATCAGCGATATTTATCGTGAGAACGGCAGGCCTTATAAAGAGGGCGTTTGGGCGCGCCAGTGGGAAGAAATTCGCCTGATGGAGAAAGAACACAATCTCTGGGAATATTAATTCCTGTAAAAATTATTTGAAGGGGCCTCAGGCCCCTTTTTTATTTTCCTCATCACCGGCAGCTTGAATTATTTTCCTTGCTTTTGCAGGCCCTATAATTCCGGCAATTTTCTCTTCGCCTGCTGCAAGGACTTTCTTAAAGCTTTTGAATTCCCGGAGCAGTAATTCAATTGTTTCTCTGCTGACTCCCGGAATTTTTACAATGCCCTCTTCAATAAGTTTTTTACCTCTTTTTTTCCTGTGAAAGGTGATGCCGAAGCGATGGGCTTCATTTCGCAGTTGTTGTATCAGTCTGAGCGTAGGTGAGCGTTTCCCAAGAAGAAGCGGTATGGAGTCCTCCGGAAAAAATATCTCTTCAAGATTTTTAGCGATTCCGATAATAGGAACTGAGCCGTAGATGTTCAGGGTCTTCAATGCCTCACATGCACTTGAAAGCTGACCTTTTCCACCATCAACGATGATGAGATCCGGTAACATTTTACCCTCTTCCAGAATCCGTTTATACCTCCGTCCAACGATTTCATTCATGGAAGCAAAGTCATCAGGACCTTCTACGGATTTTATATTAAAGTGCCGGTATTCCGATTTTCTGGGCTTTCCGTTACTGAATTGAACCATAGAGGCAACCGGTGTGGTGCCCTGAAGGTTTGAGTTGTCAAAACATTCAATAACCCGTGGAATGGTCTTTAATCTCAGATCATTTTTTGCAGTAACCAGCAGCGCAAGGTCTTCTTTTTTAAGCTTGCTGTCTGATTCCTTTTTTTCCTTTATTGTTTCTGCGTTGGTAAGTGAAAGATCTACAAGCTTCTTTTTATCTCCAATCTTCGGGACTGTGAGTGTTATTTCAGGATTAATTTCAAACTCATGGTTGCTCAGTACTTCTTTGTTGTTAAAGGGAGCCTCTTTGCTGAGCAGAGCATATGCCGTTGAAAGTATGGATGCATCCGATTCATCGAGTCGTTTTATGATCTCCTTATTTCTGGAATAGACTACCGCCCCTTCCTTCACCTGCATCAGATTGACCCACGCACTTTTTTCATTACTTCCGATTGTAATTATGTCCAGCTCTGTGATGGATTTGTTTACCACAGTATTTTTAATCCTGAATTTATCCAGCAGATCAAGCTTTCTTTTGATAACGGCAGCCCTTTCAAATTCCATTCTTTCTGAATGAGATTGTATCTCCTCCGTGAAATAATTACGCACCTCACTCAGATCCCCCTTAATGATTTTTCGGACTTGCCTGATTTCTTCCAGATAAGTGGTTTCATCAATCAATCCGACGCACGGGGCTTTGCAGTTTCCAATATGAAACTCAAGGCACACCTTGAATTTCCCCCCTGTAATATTTTCAGCACTTAGTGCCAGGCTGCATGTCCTGATGGTGTAAAGTCGCCTGACGAGTTCAAGTACGCTCTGCATGGATGCCACATTGGTATAAGGACCGAAGTATTCACCTGCTGAGGGAATGTATTTTCTGGTGCTTATTACTCTTGGAAATCGTTCATTGAGAATACAGATATATGGAAACGTCTTGTCATCCTTCAGCAGGATGTTGTATTTAGGCTGATACTGCTTGATGAAAGTATTTTCGAGCAGCAGGGCATCGTACTCAGTGGGGGTAATGGTGAATTCTATGTCCCTGATCTCTTCAACCAGTTTCAAGGTTTTTCTGTTGTGACCGCTGTGACCGGTGAAATAGGAGGAGACGCGCTTCTTGAGGTCACGCGCCTTTCCGACATAGATTAATTTGCTGTCCTTATCCAGAAACCGGTAGATTCCGGGTTCACCGGGCAGGCCGGAGATGATTTCCCGAAGCCGGACTTCCATGATTTCAGGGTATTTCCCAGGGTTTTTCTTCCAGGACTTTCACGGAGTCTGACAGGGTAATGTTTTTGCAATCAAGTGAAACATCTACTCCTGACTTTGGTCTTTTAAATTGCCCTCGAGCGATTCCTGCCTTGGGGTCATTGTATGCTTTGACCATAAATTTTTCCCAGATCGGCCGTGCTGTTTTGGAGCCCTGACCAAAATTCCAGGATGGAAAATGAATAGCTCTCTCATCACCGCCAACCCATGCACCGGCTACCAGAGACTGGGTGATGCCAACATACCATCCGTCGGAGGCATTATCGGTTGTTCCGGTTTTACCGCCTATTTCATTGTCCTTTCTTACTTCTGCACCCAGTCCGCCGGAAGTGCCCATACGTTCTTCCACACCACCGCGAAGCATATAGACCATTTTGTAGGCAGTTTGTTCGTTCACGGCCTGTCTGGTTTCAGGAATGAAATTTTCAATAACGTTTCCATTTTTGTCTTCAATGCGTGTAAGGAAGAATGGTTTCGTATAGATACCGGCATTTACAAATGTGGAATAGGCACCAACCATTTCAAACAGAGTGACATCGCTTGTTCCCAGGCACAATGATGGAACAGGATCAAGCGGGCTTTCAATTCCTGCGCGGTGGGCGAACTCCACGACATTATTGATGCCCACGGTTTGCAAGAGCTGTGCGGTGATGGAATTAATGGAGCGGGCCATCGCCTGACGGATGGTCATTTCTTCTCCGGTTCCATGACCTCCTTCGGAATTTTCAGGTGACCAGACCCGACCCGGAACCTGGAAACTCGGAGAAACATCCTTTCTTACTTCACATGGAGAATGTCCGGCCTCAATGGCCATACCATATACAAACGGTTTGAATGTAGATCCGGGTTGTCTTGCACTTTGCTTGACATGGTCAAATTTGAAATACTTATGGTTTACGCCGCCAACCCATGCTTTGATATAACCCGTGGAAGGATCCATGGCCATGAACCCGCTTTGCAGAAAGCGCTTGTAGTAATTTAAAGAGTCCATGGAACTGAAAAGTGTGTCCATTTCTCCATTGTAGGAAAAAATGGTCATTCGCTTTTTTTGGTTCAGCATGATTTTCACTGAATCGGAGTCTTTGCCATACTTTCTGACGAGAAAGCGGTAATAATCTGTCTGTTTGATCCTTGCATCAAGGAATCCTTTGATCTCCGCACGGGAGTTATCATCTACCCAGGGCTTTCGTTTGCCCCATGTACGGTCAAAATCATTCTGAAGTTTAGCCATTTGATCATAAAGGGCATCTTCGGCATACTTCTGCAGGCGACTGTCGATGGTGGTATAAATTTTCAATCCTGAATTCCACAGATCAATATTTCGTTCCTTACAGAATTTGATGAGATAGTTACTGAGTACTGTTCTGAAATAGGGAGCAAGTCCCTGATTCTGGTTCTGAACTCTGAATTTTAACTCCATTGGTAATGCTGCCAGAGAATCAAACATTTCACGTGAAGTGATTTTATAATCCTGACGGTAGAGTTTGTACAGTACTTCATTTCTTTTTTTGGTTGCCCGCTCCGGATGATTTTTCGGGTTATACCAGGATGGATTTTGAAGCATTCCGACAAGCACTGCAGACTCCATGATGTTCAGGCTGTCCGGCTGTTTATCAAAGTAGGTTTCTGCAGCGACTTTTATTCCATAGCTGTTGCTGCTGAATTCTGTGGTATTGAAATACATTGCGATGATTTCATCCTTGGTGAAGTTTCTTTCAAGTTCAACAGAGATGACCCATTCTTTGACTTTTTCTATAAGTCGTTTCACATAACCTCCGAAAAAGGCGAGGTGCCCGTCCAGTGATTTATCCGGATTTCTGGTGTAAAGATTCTTAGCCAGCTGCTGGGTAATGGTGCTGCCTCCGCCCTGGGGGTTGAAAGTCAGTAATCCAAAAATCACCCGGACATAAGCCGGTAAATCTATTCCGGAGTGCTCACGAAAGCGGTGATCTTCTGAAATAATTAATGTGTTGACAAGGTCAGGGGAGAGTTGCTGATAGGATACCGGACTTCTGTTGAACCTGAAGTAACGGCCCAGCGATACACTGTCTGCGGACAGGATTTCAGAAGAAAGGTCATTTTCAGGGTTTTCAACATCTGTAAGAGATGGCATTTCACCATACAGACCGAAAAGATTGATTTGTACCGAAAAAATAAACAAAGGCAGCCCCAGAATGATGCAAAGGAATCCAATCCATACATATCTGATGCCTTTTTCAACCCAGGGTTTTTTGGTTTGAAGCAGTCCGGTAACCCGGCGTTTAGTAGTTCCGGTCATAGAATGAGAGATACTCGGGGAGGGCTTTTGTTTTGTACAGAGTTCCGAAATTCTCCTGAGTGATTGCAAAAATATTGAATTTATAATTGACCATCGTGCCGGATGCAAGAATGCCGTTCACTTCCTGCAGGTATGTCATTGCATCCTGAAGCTTCGGAAAATCAAGAATGATGGTCATCGTCAGGGTTTCATCGAGGACCAGATTACTTGTAATAAGTTTTTGATCTTTAAACTGCAGCGCATTGAACTTTTCCAGAGTTTCGGTCAGGGTAGTGCTCAGGTTATTTTCACGGTTGTGGATAATGACTACCTGATGAGGTGCGCCGGTATTTCGGGTGAATCGTATGCCTTTAATACGCTCTGCTTCTGCAACCACTGATCTGGAGGCTTCAAGCAGTGTTTCTGCATAAGTCTTAATCGGATCATCGGGATATTTTTTTATAAATTCCCCAAGCTGGTACTGATAGATTGTGGCTTCTTCGGTTTTACCGGTGATCAGAATTTTCAGTAATTCCACGCGAGAGGAAAAATTCGTTTGACCCAGACTGATGGCATCATCAAGTGTTCTTTCCGCAGAAACAAAATCATTTCCGTTGAAGTGATTGAAAGCTTCTTTATAAAGGAGCTTTTGCCTGTCAACAGTGGCACCGGCTTCAGCTAAATAATTGGGGTTGATCAGAAGTTTAGCAAAACTGGTCTCAGGAAATTTTTCAATCAGCTCAGATTTATAACCTTCATAATCTTTCAGTTTTATATCCTTACCGGCCAGATATAATTTATAAAGCACCTCCGGTTTGAATTTTGATTCCGGGAACCTGCTCAGCAGTGTGCTGTATTCTTTTACCGCATTTTCTTTCTCAAGTAATTTGAAGTAATACAGATCGCCAAGTTTCAATAGTGAATTTTCAATTTTGGCATATGCAGAATCTTTTAATGCCTGAGTAATGGGCAGTTGATTGTACAATTCCATAAACGGATCAGCACTTTCAGTGACTTCACTTACTT
>Ga0315902_10006485_pt1 | contig 16191 bp, 25 predicted proteins | sample LakEriMetagenome_9_FD_203523 | JGI IMG/M metagenome (GOLD analysis project Ga0315902, IMG submission 203523) | Freshwater fungal communities from buoy surface, Lake Erie, Ohio, United States - Buoy 12 MA117 | ecosystem: Environmental > Aquatic > Freshwater > Lake > Lake biofilm | place: USA...
CGGGACGGTGTTGAGCTCGTACAGCCGCTTGTTGTCTTCGCTGAGCTTGGTGACGACGAAGGGGTAGTCGTCATATCCATTGAGGAGTTCGTGCTTCGCATACTTCGGGTCCTCGGGAGTGCCCGTTTGCATGGAATGGAACACCGTGCAATAGATGCCTTCCGAATTGTCCTCTTGGGAGATGAGTCGCTGGTAGGCATAAATCACCTCATAAAGCTCATCCGTCTCGTTGGACGCCGCACGGCTGATTTGCGTGTTGGTGCGCGGGTCCGTGATGTCGATGGACGTTGCAAAGCTGTTGATAACGGTGTCAGCCCACTCCGCGTCCCAGCCTTCCGTGGCCACCTTGTTCTTTATCTCCTGCGCCGTCATCAGCACGCGCCAGAAGCAATAAGGGGCCTTCTGATAGTCGGTGGTGTAGGCGGGGAAGAACACGTCGCCATCAGGGGCTAGGGCGCACACCTTTGGCGCGTTCACCGACTGACGCACCACGGGCAGCTCGGCCATGCCTGTCTTGCGAAGCTGCTTGATGGCTTTCTTCGCACGGGCATCCGTGACGCCCTGAAACTGCTGCTTCAAGAGCTCCGCAATCTGACTATCCGTCTTGCCGTCCACAATCAGCTGCGCCAAGTCGGGACTAAGCTGGGCAATCTGCTGGAGGTTGAGCTGCTGGAGGAAGGTGCGGTTTTCGCGCATCCAGCCGACGTAGCTCACCATGATGCCGCGCTCGAAGAGATAGTTGGCCCCTAGCTCCATCTGCCGCTTGAAGTCCTTGATGTAGGACGAACGCATCCACTTCAGGAAGGCGGACGTAACACGGGCACGGGCAATGTCGCCCAGCTCCACGGGATAGGCACGGATGTTGGCCCGCTCAAGGGCCTCCATGCAGAGCGCGACGTAGGTGTTGATGCGCTCGTCAATGATGCCAGCCTCCGTGTCCGAGGCTCCCTCAAACGGGAAGGCGTCGGCCCCGTGCTTGCGAAGGTCCTTGGACTTCCCGGGCCAGATGTTGCGGCGATAGTCGAAGCTGTCCCGCGTGCTCTGCAAATACCAATCCAAATCGCCAATCGTCCGCTCGTAAGCATTCTTCAGCGCCGATACGTCGGGCTTGCCCGAGGCGAACGTAAGGGCTTCAGTTTGGTCGTTTTTCATTAGGGCTCAGGCGGCGTTGAATCTTGACGATGATGTTGTTGGCAAATCCCTTGTTCGCACCCACCTTGTCCGCCAACAACTCCGGGGGTACGGGGTGGTAGCGGGCCTGAAGGGCGCGAGTCAAAATTTCAAAGCCGAGAAGGCGGTCCATCTGCTCGGCCTGCCACTCGGGATTTAGGGTGATGTCACTTTCCGAGCGCCTCATGCCGATAGGTGATTCCGCCTTGCGCGTCCTTGATGATGTTGACGTAGATTGGTTTGCCGACAAGCCTATCACACCAGCTCGGTCTGATGGCGACAGGAACCAGAGGATGGGTCTTGCCCAAATGGGCGTACACCCAATGCGGATTGGGGGCGCGTCTCACCACAATCATCTGCACGCGGGAGGGCACGGCAAGGGGCACCTGCTTGTGCAAGCGGAGCTTCTCCGCCCCCTCTTCCGTGAACCAAGCCCCGTCCTTGTCCTTGCCCCATTCCTCTTCAGACAGCTTTTCGGATCGAAGCTGGATGAGCTCATGGTTTTTCAGGCCGAGCTCCTTGGCCATATCCTTGAATGTAATTCTATTCATCTTAGTAAGCCTGTGACGCCGAGCGTTTCACTTTCATGTCGTTGGGGTTGACGTGCCTGATGTCGGAGATGGCCGCATAGCGCAGGACATCCACGGGGTCCTTCCACGCTTCCTCCAGCCCTCCATCCGCCGTATACTCCTGCAAGGCGGAGATGATGTTCGTGCAGCGGTCGGAAACGTAGAAATGGGGGCGGTTGAGGCTGTCCATCGGAGCCTTGCGATTGTAAGCCATCTTCGTCTGCAAGGCCTGTAGCCCGTCCTCAATGTCCAACCCGGGTGCCGGAACGAACACCAAGCCAGCGTCGTTAAGGTCTTCTATGATGGACGATGCGCCGGTTTGTGTCTGGTATTTCTGAGCTCCAAGGCGGGGGTCAATCAGGCGTTCAAAGATGACATCAGCCGTCTGCTCCTCCAGCCCAGTAATCAAATCAACGTAGTCGCGTATGCCGTGGCCCAGCCCCTTGGCCGCTGGCCCGGGCATCCACTTGCCGCCCCGCATCTCCGCCCATTCCCCGTAGGTGCCGTCAGGCCACTCCCTGTACACCCACCACGTCCCCGTCTCGTCCACGGCTATCCACACCATGAACCAATTCTTACGCCCAGCGGGGTCCAGCACCATATACCTCGTCTTGCCCTTCAGGTCGATGGACTCATGCTTCACGACGTTCACGTCCACGGAGAAGTTGGGGAACTTAGTCGTGTACGTCTTGGTTGGCACCCCGTAGGCCGCTGTCAGCGTGTAGGCCTCGTCCCCCTTGGCCCTGCATTGCTCGGCAATGCTCTCATACCCGGACCAAGGGTTGTCCTTGCTGTGGAAATAGACGATGCCGGTGTTCTTGTTCTCGTTCACCTGCACATAGGGCACAGGCCGGTTGTCCAAGAGCTCGGCCTCCCTGCTCTCCAACGTCTTGGCCCCGTCCAAGTAGTAGCGCACCGTCTCCGTCACGCCGTCCTTGGGTGTGAATGTCAGCAGCAGCTTGGAGTTGAAGGTGGCAAAGCGGATGTAAAGGCGGTCGAGGAGCTCCATCCCCATCAGGTATTCGTCGCACCAAGCCCCGACATTTATCCACTTGGGCTTGGGGGCACCCAGCTTCATGCCCTCAAGGATGGTTTGGTTCTGCTGGTATTGGCTGTACGTCTTGAACACTATCCGGCTCTTGTTCGGCAGCACCAGCCCCTTGTTCGCAAAGCCATTCTGCATCGAATAGCTCATGTAGTGGGTTTCTTCCGTGGCCTTCTTCTTCAGCTCGGCTGGCAAATACTCGTAAACGGCACTCTGCTGCACCAGCACGCTCGTCTCCTGATTCTGGCTGAAGCAGAAGATGAGGCTCTCGTCGTTCTCCACCGCCGCTTTGACGACAGCCCTAGCCCCATACGTCGTCTTCCCGCTTCTGTTCGCACCCAGCAGGAGGAGCGTCCTGTGCTTGTGGAACATCTCCTCCGCTATGCGCCAATGGTCGAGCACCCATCCATACCTGTACGGGTCCTTGCGGGCGTTGGCTATGGCCTCATGGTAGATGTTCCACAGCTTCACCAGCTCCTTGGGCTCCAGAGCCGCCATCTCCTCGTAGGAGGGCGGCTTCAGGATGGGGTGCTCTTCCCACTTAAGCGCCATCAGCCGAGCTTCTCGCCATTAAGCGACCAGACGTAGCTGCGGCTACGGCCCAAGGCCTGTTCCATGTCCTGACGCAGCAAGTCCACCTGCTTCTGCAAGGCTATCTGGATGGCCACAAGGCCTTCAAAGGAGTCAAGGACGCCCATCAGCATCCCCGCCACCTGCTTCTTGTCGAACGTCTCGTCCTTCTTCAGCTTTAGCTTCTTTTTTGTTTTCTTCATGGGAAACATCCTTGGCGGGCGTCACGTCCACCTCAATGGACACGGCCTTGGCCCTCTTCTTGGCCTCTTCTATGGCCTTTACGGCGTCCTCAAGGCTGGGAGCCCCTGTCCTATGCTCCACCACCACCTTGTTGCCTTCCGTGGCCATAAAGAACTTCTCCGCGTAAATGCCATAGCTCATGGCTAGGTCGCGGATGTTCACCCTCTTCAGGGCCGTCTCATCCTCCGCCAGCATCTTCATCTTCTCCTGCTGGAGCATCCTAGCCCCCTCAATCAGCTCCATTGCATCCTGAGCCACAATCTCCCTGCGCTTGTCCAGCAGGTCCTTGTGCCTAGCCCTGAGCCCCACCAGCGTGTACCAATCAATGCCCTCCTCCCGCATGATGGCCTTCCAAGGCTTGCCCTCCGCCATCAGCTCCAAGCACCTAGCCGCCTTCTTCGGGTCACGCGCCTCCACCAGCCGTCGATTCTCCCCGGCTGCAACAATCGCCTTCATCATCTCCTTCTTAATGGCCGTACCCTCTGTCATAAGAACATCTAAGCAGGGCTATTACTAAAATACAAGCTGGGAAATCTTTACCACCATCCTACTATCAATCAGCCACTTACGTCTCCATAATAGGAATTTTAAAATTGTGTGTAACTTTTTACCCCTATCTCCCGTCCTCTAATTCCAAAAACTACTGATAGGGCGTGTTACGAAAACACTCCACTTAAGTAGTAGTGTCTAGGATTGGCAACAGGGCACCTGTCTAAATTTTTTTAACCCTGTTGGGTGGACGGGATGAGTGTGACACCCCACCCCTGATGTTGACCCCCCTCCCCCCCCGTCTAAATTGAGTGGAGCTGGTAATTGCCAAAGAGTCTATCTGGATCGTCGCTGTTCTCCCCGAGAGGGTGGTCCCGAAGGGACTACCCGATGTATTCCCCCTAGTTTGAGCGAGGAGAGCTTTGCTCCGCTGTCCTATCCCCGAGCGAAGCGAGGGAAATTTTTGGACGCTGCACGCTTTCCCTTGGTTTCTGGTGCTGAAACGGTGGTTTTGGGGGCGTTTTGGTGCTTTCTGAGGCCTGAAACTGGGTGAAAAGGCGCTCCCCTGCCCTTCGGATGCGTGCGAGAGGCTGAAAAACAGGGGGAAACCCCTTGTTTCACCACTCCCCTGCCCTCTTTCGGATGCCTGGAGGCCGATTTTGGGCTCCAGGCGGACCGAAAAGCACTCCCCTGCCCTGTGGATGAGGCGTGGGAACGCGATTGGTGAGCGGCTGGGCCGAAATAGAAAGCCCGCCGGATGGCATTTCCGGCGGGCTGTGGTGGGTATGGCGCTCTTGTTATAGCGCTGGGGGTTTGGGCGGCTTGTCGTCGTCGTCTCGGCTCCTATAGAAGGCGAAGCTGAGCATGGCGAGAATCACGCAAGCGGCGAACGCGAGCGCGCCGAGGAGCATGTTGTGCAGTCGGTCCATGTGGTCAGGTGTTGAGGGTGTCGAGGTAGCGGGCCACGCTGGCGTGACGCGTGATGCGGCCGGCCTTGGCGAGGTGGTTTGCCTCAAGTGTCAGGTTGAGGCGGCGGCTGTCGCCTTTTCCGGTCACGGCTCCATCGCATATCCACGTGCGCGGCTCGGCCTGCTTGGCGAGCCAGCGCAGCGCTGGGCCGTCGACGATGTTGCCGCCTCCTACTTCTCCGCGGCGGCGGTCAATCTCGCGATCCGTGGCCATCCTGCCAGCCTTGGCAATTACTGATACGGTGCCGGTGCCGCGATTGGCGTGGCCGCTGTACATTGCCACGGTTGCGGCCGGGGCTCGGTCAAGGATTGCGCGGATGTCGTCTCCGTTCAGGTCCATTGAGCCGGACGCGTCAATTAGGATCGTGCCGCCTTTCTGCGGCTTTCGCACGTCGCGCCGGAAGGCGCGGCCATCGGTGAGCAAGCGCCGGATCGAACCGAGGCGTGCGCCTTGAAGTTGCGCGAGGCGTTTGCGTTGCGGCTGGGCTTGCGGCTTGTGGGCCGTGCTGAGGGGCAGCGGCGGGAGCGTCTCCAGCGTTCCCCATTCTCCGTTGCCGCGCGTCTGGTCAGGCGGCGGGCATGGGTTGGGCTGGGTGAACGTGTCCTTCGCTGCGTCGAGGAGTTCGCGCAGCTTGCGCGCAAGCGGGATGGTGACTTTCTGGAACGGCAACTTGGCGCTGTAGCGTTTCGGGAGCGCGGCCTCTACTGCCTCGGCGGCGATTTGGTGCGCAAGGTTGGTCGCGTTCTCGAAGGCGAGAGCGTGCGCGACGTTGCCGGTGGCGTCGATCAGGGCGCGGGCGTGTGCGTCGATCTGCTCCAGCTCTTCGGCAAGCTCGGGCAAGTGCGCGAGTCGGTGGCGCGGCTTCACCTGTCCCTTCTTGCGGTGAACGGCGACACCTGAGCCGACGCGGGCCCATGTCAGGATTTCAAGCGCGGTGTGGGCTTGGCCGCTGGTGATGTGCTCGGCGACTGCGGCGGCGAAGCGCTGCAGGTCGTCGGGCGTGCGGTGCCGCAGGTCTCGCGGGAGTAGTCCGTGAACGTGAAGCAACGACTGGATGCGCAGGTCTTCGGCCGTCTGTACGTCGGTGATAGTGGCCTTTGCTTTCTTGGCGGCGGCGTGCGGCGGGATGTTGCGCGGGGTCCATTTCGCGTGCGCGAGTTCGTGCAGGCGCACGAAGCGGGCGGACGTGTGCTCCTCGGGCGGCAGCGTCATCGCGTGACCGTGAAGGTCGGTGACGCCGTAGAGGATGCCGCCTCCGTGGTTCTGGGGTGGCCGGATGGTCACTTGCCAAGGCAAGCCGTCGATGGCTTCGGGGATGGGTCGGTTGTTGGTGTTCATTGTGTGGCGAGGGTGTAGAGGGTGAAGCAAGCAAGGGCCGCGACGGCGACGAGCCATGCGGCGGTGGTGATGAAGTCGGAGCGTTTCATATGGTGAGGTGTCGAGGGCTTCAGATGGCGGCGACGGCGAGCGAATCAACGACGGCCTGTGCGCGGCTGGGGCCGAATGCCAGTTGTGCGGCGGTGAGAGCGTCGCCTAGCTGGGCGCGCAAGTCGGCGAAGGCGCGCCAAGTCCGCATCGTGTCGCGCTCCTGCTCCTCGGCGTTCATGCAGGAAGCGCGGGCCGCTGCGCGCAGGTCCTCGGGCAGCGCGGCGAGCGCGGCGGGGTGCGGCTCGTTCACGTGCACGCGCACGGCGAAGCGGGAAAGGATTCCCTCTCCGGTGAGCGCTTCCTCTGCGCTGAGGTTCGAGGTGGCCACGACGTGAAAACCGGCGGCTGGTCGGATGGTCTCGCCGTTGCCTAGCCTGAGTCCGGCGGCGGCTGCGGTGGCGGCCTCGTCGGCGATGGCGTAGAGCGCGGCGCGAGCGTCTCCGCTGGCGTGGTCAATTTCGTTCACGACGAGGCGCGCGCCGGAGCGCATTGCGGCCGTTGCGGGTCCGTCCTGCCAGACGAAACCCTGCGGGCCGTTGATGAAGTAGCCGAGCAGATCGGCGGCGCTGGTTTCGTCGGTGAGTGTGATCACGACGGGTGCGGGCCCGTAGGGGTTGACCGTCGAAGCGGCCGCGTAGGTTTTTCCCGTTCCGGCGGGGCCGTGAAGGAACGTGTTCCGGTCGCTGCCTAGCACCGTCTCGGCGAGGAACCAGCAGAGCGACGCGGACGGCGTGACGCTCGGGAGGCGGCGGACGGTGGCGGTGCTGGCGGTGTTCGTGTTCGTGTTCATGTGCTTTGGTCTCTGGGTTCTCGGGCCTGTGTCGGGTCCGGCCGGATCGCTGGCGGGCGGCGGAGCGTGGTGCCCCTGCGGCGTTCGTGATGGGTGGCGGCTGGGGCCGTGTCAAGCGCCTAGTGGGGCCGGATCGGCGAAGATCGGCGCTGGCCGGAGGCGTGTTCGTTTCCTTGTATGTCAACCGTCGGGCGTTTTTTGACATACAGGCGGCGAAGGCTGGGCCGGATCGATCCGCACGGCGGAGGATCGGCGGCGGTTCTTTGCATATCTCGGGCGGGGCCGATATGTAAATTCTGGGGTGGTTTATATATAGCCTTACATAGTGAATTTATATATCGCTTTATATATACTCCCCTTCCCTTCTTGAGATTGGGTCTCGGTCTCTTTTCCGGTCGGTCGGCGGCTGGCCCCGGGCGGCGGCTATTCTCACACCCCAAGCCCGAGTGTAGTCCCACGCTGGGCCGCTCTGGCGGGCCGCTGGCTGGAGGGGCGGGGGATAGTCACACCCCAAGCCGGAAAAAACTTCTTGCTTTTTTGAAACGGTGGTAGAATGTCAGCCCTGCCAGTTGTGTTCCATGTTCAATAGTCCGAGGAGTTGTGTCCTCCTTGGCGAGAATCCCCATCTGCGTAGCGGGTGGGGATTTTTATTTGACAAGATGGAACAGGGTGTTCCTGTTGCGGCATGGAAACAAAATGGCAGGTGCATTGGAGGGCGAAACTCATGGCTGGGAACAGGGTGTTCCGTAAGCAGAAGGACGGCCCTCGCGTGTTGTGCAGGGGATGGCGATGGATTGTGGCTCCCTCCTCAGACAAGGCAGCGGAGGCTCACACCAGCCTCTTCAAGAGTGATGTCGTTGAGATGGTGCTACCATCATCAAAGGCATTGTAAGATAGTTCCTCCTACGCCGTCCTAGGCTTCACATATTGGACGGAGGTGCGGCTCTCCCTGTGCAAGGGAGTTCTTGCATCATCTGGCGGATGGCCCGACCGAGCAACACCAGCCATCCTTAATAGGCTCCCTTCGGGGAGTGAACCGCCGAGCAATCACGGGCAATGGCCTACCAGCGTGATCGGCAGCATACCGGCTACCTCATCTCTCATCAGACAGCGGAGGAAAGGAATGCATTCACCCAGCAATGGGTGAACTGCGCCCGTATTCCTACATCATCACCAGCGTCTGAAAAGGAGAGCTGAAAGAAAATTCAAAAATGAGCTTGCAAGGGAGAGCTGAAAGTGTCTGGCTCATGGGCGATGAACATGAACGACAACGCTGGTGTAACGAACAAAGAAGCTCTGGCCCTTGCTGAAATAATCATCATGGCCAACCAAATCATGGAGGGGTTTATGTCCAGATTCCCAGCTCCAGAGTGCAAGGAGCAACAGGAAGTGGTGGACGCGGCCAATGAATGGCGGGGCGTGATAAATAATGGAGTGCGCGCTGCCAATGCCTACGTTGACATGGTGGCCAAGTCCACCTCCACCAAAGTGGAGAACAACTGACATGACAGAAGAGGAATACATCTACTTCAGGACGCCCAAGCTGGAGGAGCAACTGTCTGCCGAGCGCAAGGCCAGAATGCGTATGCTTACCTCTCCTAAGCGCAGGTGGACATACAACTTCATTTGCCTTAACAGAAGGAAACTGACCCCAGTTGAGGTGTACGAACGCCTCCATCCTGTCTATCTTCTGCCCAGCTTCTCCTGCCTATGGGAGAGGAATATGTCTGAATGGGCCATGCAATATGGGTTTGTATGGCTGATTCATACCCTTGAGTTCAAGTTTGACTTCATCAGATTCCATGTCCGCTTGCGAATTGGAACATGGAAGGAGTGATAGAATTTCGACTTGGTGACACGTGTCATCATTCCACCAAAGATGAGATTGGTGAGTGGGCAGGGCTGGGCGTCTCAATGCCCTCCCTGAAAAGGCTGGTGTTTCCACCGGCCGTACCCACAGACTCTTTCCCATGAGAACCAAATCGACGGTGAATTCGGCTGGTGTCTACACCAAGCCCACGATGCGGAAGCGCATCTTTGAACGCATCAAGGCAGGAACGAAGGGTGGGCGTGCGGGGCAATGGAGCGCCCGCAAGGCACAGCTCTTGGCCGTGGCCTACAAGAAAGCTGGAGGAGGCTACAAGACATGAAGCCGCAGCAACGCTCGCTCAAGGAATGGACCCGTCAGAAATGGCGCACGTCGTCAGGCAAGCCCAGCCTGAAGACGGGTGAACGCTACCTGCCAGAGGCCGCGCTAAAGGCCTTAAGTCCTGCGGAGAAAGCGGCCACAAACGCCGCAAAGCGTAAGGGGATGAAGGCTGGCAAGCAATTCGTGAAGCAGCCCAAGCGCATTGCGGAAAAAACTGCACGCTTCCGCTAGATTGTGCTTGAGGTTGAGGCCTGTTTCCCCATTCTCTCCTTTGCCCCTCGTCTGGGGCGCAACCAAAACCAAACCCAAACATGAAAGTAAACGCAGGTAATAATAAGAACAGCGATCCCGTACCGGCTGGTGTGCACCATGCCGTTTGTTATGCCGTCATCGACCTAGGCACGCAGGACCCGGGCAATCCCCAATTCCGTGCGAGCCGCAAGGTGATGATTCTTTGGGAGCTTCCCCATGAAACCATCGACACGCAGGACGGCCCGAAACCCCGCATCATCAGCAGCGAATACACGGCCAGCATTGGCAAGAAGGCCACTCTCCGTTCCGTGCTGGAGAGCTGGCGCGGCAAGCCCTTCACGGCTGACGAGCTCAACGGCTTCGACCTGAAGAACATTATCGGGGCGAATTGCCAGCTCAACATCGTCCACAAGCAGGGCAAGGCCGACCCTTCAAAAACCTACGCCCGCATTCAGGGTGTGGTGCCGCTGGTGAAGGGCATGGCTCCCGTCAAGCCTATCAACGAGACGCTCCACTACACCATTCCCGACGAGGGTGCCATCATTCCTCCCGCCAACATCCCCGAGTGGATTAGCGGAAAGATTGTGGCTTCCGAGGAGTACAAGGAGCGCAACAATGGTGGCGTCCATACGGAAGCCTCCACCTCCTCGCTTGACAACGACGAAGGTGCGTTCTAAGAATTAGTTTGCCATGTGGGTAAGGGGCATGGTGGTCCGGCGTTGCCGCCATGCCCCTTTTTTAACAACAGCGCCAAAGCAAAGGAACACGAACATGGAAGGTAATCATTGGTACACGGTGGACGGAATGGCGGCGCATACGCAGCCGACCAAGAAGGGTGCGAAGAACCCTTTTCGTCCGACAACAATCAAGGACGCGAAGGAGCAGAAGCTATTGCCCAGCGTCAGCTCCATCCTGAAGGTGGTGGCCAACCCAGCTCTTGATCGCTGGAAGATGATGAAGGTGGCTGAGGCTTGCTACAAGCAGCCGCCCATTGGTGACGAGTCGCTCGACGACTATACGCGCACCATTCTCGACAAGGCTTTCGATGAGGCGAGCAATGCAGCCGACCTAGGCACGCGCATTCACGCCAACATTGAGGCGCAGCTTACGGACAAGCCGTTTCCGCATACGGAGGCGGAGGCCTTGGAGCCAGCGCTTGCGGCGTTGGACAAGGTGAAGGGCATGGGGCTGAATGTTAAGGCCAGCGAGGAGCGGGTGGTGTGCAAGCGGCACGGCTTCGCTGGAACGTGCGACCTGCTATTCAACACCGACGATGGCATCTTTGGTGCGCTCGACTTCAAGACCACCAAGACCAAAGCGGATGAGCCCATCACCACACGCTTTGGCCAGCCCGCCCAGATTGCCGCCTACCTAGCAGCTTATTGGAATAGCGGAAGGGGAGTGATTGAGGACAACGTGGGCTACAACCTGTACGTCAGCACAACGGAGATTGGACGGGTGGACATCGTGCAATACAACCACACCACGTTGCAATCTGAGTTTGAAATGTTCCTCCATGCCTGCGCCATCTGGCGTCACCGCTATGCCTACGATCCCCGCAGTTGACGCTCCGTATTCGGATGAGGGTGAGCGCATCATCCTCTCCTGCATCCTCATGGACGGCGTTTCGTCGCTCGTAAAGGCGACGGAAGGCCGCATCGACGAGGAATGCTTCTACGTTCCGCAGCACAAGAAGCTGTGGAAGGCCATCCAATGGCAGCACAGAAACAATCGCCCGCTTGAGCTCTACGCCTTGGCCGAGGAGCTGAAGCGCATGAACAAGCTGGACGAGGTGGGTGGCTTCCCCGGCCTGACGGAGATGAGCCAGCTTGCCCTGTCCACGGCCCAGCTGCCCTATTGGATTGAGAAGGTGAGGCACCACTACGTCATGCGTGAGGTGCTGTCCTCCTGTGTGCGGATGTCCGAGAAGATAGCCACACGCAGCGGCAGCGTGGAGGACTTCGCCACGGAGGTGAACAACCTCATCAGCAAGCATCACGCTGGCGTCAGGCAGGAGACGGTGGCGGAGGCGGCGGACGAGGCGTCGGGTGTTCTCGCCCGCGTCATGGACGGCAGCTTCACCAGCAAGGACATTGGCATCAACTATCCTTGGCCCGACTGGGACAGACGTTTCGGCCTAGCCAAGGCGGGTGAGCTCATCATCATTGCCGCCCGACCGGGCATGGGCAAGAGCAGCTGCGCCCGCCAGATTGCCCAGCATTGGGCCAAGGACGGGCGCGTCATCATCTTCAGCCGTGAGATGACGGTGAAGCAGATTGCCCCGCTCTTTGCCCAATCCAACACGGGCGTGAGCTGGCGCGACATCCTCAACAACAAGGCCAGCCATGCCGACATGGCCAGTTTTGGGGACGAGCTGAAGCGCATCCGCTCCCTGTCCGTGGACGTGTACGACCGCGACCGCACGTTGTCCCACATCGTCACCAGAGCCAAGGCCTGTGCCCAAATCATCAAGCCCAAGGCCATCGTCATCGACTACCTCCAGCGCTACGACGCGCAGCAGGACAGGGGTGAGACACGCGACATGGCGCTGGGCAGGTTCACGATGGCCATGAAGGACCTCGCCATTGAGCTCCAGCTGCCCGTCATCCTGCTGGCCCAGCTCGGGCGTTCCGTGGAGCGTGAGAACAGGGAGCCTAGGCTCTCCGACTTGCGCGAGAGCGGCAACCTTGAGCAGGATGCGGACAGGGTGATTTTCCTGCACGCTCCCGACCATCGTCCTGACGGCACCATGCAGCAGCTCACGGACAACGACATCCGTTTCATCTACGTTGACGCCATCCAAGCCAAGGGCCGCAGCGATGGCACGGGACGTTGCCCGATGATGTTTGACAGGCCCATCACGAAATTCCTACCCTACCAGCCATGAACATGAACAAGGAAGACAACGACAGGATGTTTGCGAAGCTCACCAAGCAACAAGTGACGGCCCACGAGTTAGCTGCCCACTACGAGAACATTCGTCTCAAGAAGAAGATTGATGACGGCGCTTTCATCGCCCTGATTATCGCCATCGTCTTCATCACGGGCATGGGCTGCATCGCCATAGGCGTTGACACCTACCTGAAGCTGAAGAACAACGGCCAACGGAACACCAACAACATTGAGTTCAACCTGAGGAAATGAACATGGACGACAACATCATCTTCGTTGACGGCTCTCTGGAATACTTCCGCGACAAGGCCAAGCGCCTTGAGCGCGAGAACATTGTCCTGCGCGAGCAGGTGAAGGAAGTGAAGCGCATCGTGCAATCGGAGGCCAACCATGAGGCGCTCTCCAATCGCATCCTGTGGGTGCTTAGGGAGGACAAATCGTGAGCACGCCAAGAACCGACGCGGTTAAAATTCGGTGTGGCTTTCAGGCCGTGCCAGAGCCGATGCTTAAGCACGCTCAAGAACTGGAACGCGAAAACGCCGCGCTGCGTGCTGACCTGCTCATTGAGGAGGAGCGGTCAATCTACTGGAGAGATAATGAGGGCAAAGCAATGACCGAAAACGCCGCGCTGCGGGATTTACTCAACCGTTGGGCAAAGATCGCCGCGATTGGCGTGGTCGATTTCGTGCCAGACTGGGCGGCTCCGATTGTGGACAAGCTATCCACCGACACGCTCAACGCCATCGATGCAGCACGAAAGGAGGCGCAGCCGTGAACGTAGCCGACGACTTCGCGGCCTACCGCAAGGTAGTGTCCGAGCACATCGACAAACTCAATGAGCAGATTGATAGGGACTATCAAGAGCGCCTTGAGCTTGAACGGATAGCCACTCGTCTCGACATTGAGAACGCTAAGCTGAAGGACAGGAACGATCATCTTGTGTTTGAAAACATAGAGCTTCGTTCCAATCGTCCTGCATCTGAGGCTGACGCTGCCGACTTGGCAGCGCAGAACACAAGGCTGAGGTCTGAGCTGGCAGCTGTAAAGAAGGAGCGCATGGAGGCATACGCCAAGGCCAAGGCACAATGAACGTAAAACTAATAGCCGTCACCAAGCCAATGGTGGATGGCATCAACACGGCAGACGAGCTCATCAGCTATTGCGCTAGGGTGAGCAACCCAGCCAACCAGCTTAACGTAGAGACGGCTCCTAGGCTTCTGCGCTACTGCGTCAAGCACGGGCATTGGTCCATCTTTGAAACGGCCAGCATGACCGTGGAGATAGTTACTAGCAGGGCCATAGCCGCTCAACTTCTGCGCCATCGTTCTTTCACCTTCCAAGAGTTCAGTCAACGCTATGCCCAGAGCGCAAACTACGAGGACTTTGAACTACGCCTTCAGGACAAAACCAATAGGCAAGCCAGCGGTGAGGTGTACAAGGATGACATCAACGAGGGCATGGCTGCGGGAATAGTTCAGGAAGCCTTCCTTGCCTATCACCTATTGCTTCAGTATGGGGTGAGCAGGGAGACAGCCCGCATGATTCTTCCACTCTGTACGCAAACCACCTTGTACATGACAGGCAACGTCCGCTCTTGGATTCACTACCTTGAGCAGCGTTGCGCGGAGGGTACGCAGAAGGAGCACCGAGAGGTAGCTCAAACTGTCAAGGAAATCTTTACAGTTCAATTCCCAACCGTAGCGGAGGCCGTATGGACTACGAAACAAGAGTGACCAAGCTCACCATCACGCCCAAGGGCGAGCCCATCTTCGCTGAAGCCGCTACCGATGTCTATCTGGAGGATGAGGCGGCAGGTGAGTTTGTCATCGTGGAGCAACACATGGAGGGCTACGGGAAAGTAGCCATCGACCCTTACGAGTGGCCAACGATAAAGGCCGCAATCGAAGAGATGCTGGCCAAAAGCAGGGGGAGCTCCTGATGGTTTACAAGGACATGACCTTCTGCGTGGGAGACGGATGCGCCAAGTTTCCTAGCTGCTTCCGAGCTCTCACCGACATCGTTGAGAGCAATGCCAAAAAGATGGGCTTGCCTATCTGCCAATTCACCGCTCCAAAGAGTCTCGATTGCTACGAACCAAAGAACAAAAAGGAACACAATGACGAACGCTGACAAAGCCACCCAGCTTGTGCTGGGAGACAGGAACGAGAGCTACGGCAACCCTGCCGACGATTACGCCAAAGTGGCGAAGATGTGGAGCGGCTTGCTCCATCCCATCCTCAAGCGGGACATCACTCCGCAAGAGGCCATCCTGATGATGGTGCTCTTGAAGATGAGCCGTGAAGTGCACGCCCACAAGGATGACAACATCATCGACGCCCACGGCTACCTGCTGTGCTACGATTGGGCTGTCACGGGCAACAAGCCCAAGGCTAAGGAGGAGTCCAAATGAAGGCTGTCCTTGAATTTAATCTGCCAGAGGAACGCATGGAACACATCCGTGCCGTGCGCGCTGGTGATGCATGGTCCACCCTGCACGACCTAGACCAGCACCTCCGCTCCATCATCAAATACGGGGACGGGGGCTACAAGTCGCCCGAGGACCTAGCCGCCTCCGTGCGTGCCGCCATCAACGACACCCTTTCATTAGTGGAGGAATAGATGAAAAAGCGACCTAGGTTTACTTTGTTTGCTTGGGTAGAGTGGCCTTGCAAGGACATCACCAGACATGAAATTCTTTCGGAAGCTGTTTGCCCCTTCACCTTCAAACGCGAGCTTGAGCTCGCCACCCCGGATGGTCCCATCTGGAAGCGATGGAGTGATACCAAAATTATCACCAACGCCACTTACCGACCGGGAGGTTTTGAAATTACTCCAATGTGGACCAGTTGAGAAAGTGAGTGCCGAATTTGCCAGAGAGCTTGAACGCAAGCTGAATGAAATCTCTCATCGCGCAAGCTGACCCTTGGCAGCCATATGAAAAGCGTCCACCCAAGAACGTAATTCCTGAGCCTGAAATCTACGGAATGGCGTTTGGGTTTTTACTCATCCTTCTTTATGTCTCAAAACGGAAAAGGCGATAGTCCACGCAACTGCTTCTCGGAAGCGTACAGAAACAACTACGACAACATCTTCAGAACCCATGCTCGGATTCAACGTATCGGACACAATGAGAAGCATTCGGATGCTGCTCAACAAGCACACACGGAACATGGACCTAAGCACGCCAACGCTGCTGGACAAGGAGAAGGAAAGGAAGCCCCACTATTGGGTGAACGCTGACACGGTGATTGCCGTCATCAAGCGACGTGAGGCGGGCGAGAAGTATAGCGACATCGCCAAGGACACGGGGGCCTCCTCCACCACCATCAGCAACATCGTCAACCGCAAGCGTTGCTTCAAGACGATGCCTCACGGGGACAAGGAAATCAGGGCTTGGTTCAAGGAGCATCGTGCCAAAGCCGCCTAAAACCAGAGCGGGGGGAACATGGACCGAGGCACGTTTCTGGGGGTTCTTGCGAAGCACCTTGCGGCGTTCATTCACAAGGTGGCCCGCAAACTATCAGGCAAGAAACGCCGCCAGAAAGCCCTATTGCGGGCCTTCCAAGCTACAGAAATGGGAATACAAGTGCGCGATGTGCAACGGGTGGTTTCCCATGAAAGCGAC
>Ga0315902_10006487_pt1 | contig 16188 bp, 15 predicted proteins | sample LakEriMetagenome_9_FD_203523 | JGI IMG/M metagenome (GOLD analysis project Ga0315902, IMG submission 203523) | Freshwater fungal communities from buoy surface, Lake Erie, Ohio, United States - Buoy 12 MA117 | ecosystem: Environmental > Aquatic > Freshwater > Lake > Lake biofilm | place: USA...
CCGTGGAACGATTCATGGATCCAGAAACAATACCGTTACCGATAGGGAGGTGCGAGGTGCGTTACCAAACCAAAGATCGCGAAATTCGATCCCGGCTCCGAAGCTCGGAAGCGGTGCGAGGCGCGGAACCAATCGAATCGATGAGATCAGAGACAACGCATGAGCGCGGTCCGACGAGCAATATCTGGGCTGGGGTCGCCGATAGGTCGACCGATAGCATCGATTTCCGTCCTCCGGAATGCGCAAGCATCCGGGTCGAAGCGCGCAACCATGCCATGTTTGCCTCACTTCTGACCAGGCGGCTCGCGCCGGCGACGGCCCTGCTGCTGATCAACAGCCGCCACCGTCGGGCGATAGCAGCTACAAAACAGCCAGCCGGGGCCAAGCTGCTACGGGCGGATCCGCGATGCCAAGCGGCTGATGTACAATAGCGTTTGTGACGCGGGCCCAGACCAGGGTTTCCTCGAGGAATTTCACGATGCCATGTTTACGAACGATTGGAATGCTGTGCGCGATTTGTTGGTTGAACGCGTCGTGCGGACTCCTTGCGCAAACCGCCATGGCTCAGGAATTTTTTAACGCACCGAAAGCCCGCATCGCCCACCGCCAGGCGATCGAACGGGGGATCGAGCTCCTGCGCGGCAGTGTCGATCGCTACCCGCAGCATCGACAATGCTTTTCGTGCCATCATCAAGCGGTCCCGCTGTTCGCGATGCGCATGGCCCAAGGAGAAAACCCCGATGAGCGAGAATTCGTTTGGAAAAACGACTCGGATTCGGCGACTCACATCCTGGAGTTGACCAACAGAAGCCTCGAGAGCGATCTAGCGAAATTGTCCCATGGCGAAGAACTCGATGGCCGCGGTCTGACCCTGGGCTACGCGATGTGGGCGCTGGACGTATCCGCTCGCGATTGCGATAGAACGATGGATCGACTGATCGACTTAGCCCTTGCAACCCAGCGCGAGGATGGCCGCTGGCGTATCCATTCCCATCGTCCCCCCGCCTCCTCGTCAGATCGCATGGCGACGGCACTCGTGTGCGCTAGCCTGCTCAAGCACGCGCCCGACCACCCAAAACGCGAGGAGATGGCCAACGCCCTCTGCCGTGCCCGCTGGTGGCACTTGAACGCCCCACTTCCTTCGGAAACGGAGGATATCGTCGGTATGTTGTGGTGCAACTACGTCTTCGATGAGATGGACCGGCGCAACGTCATGACTCGCGCCACAGACCGCCTGCCGTCGGGGTACACAATCCTCGATCCCGATATCTGGTTTCTCTGGAAAAAATCTTATCTCACGACTGAAGAGCAAGCTCGCGAACTGATGATCAGCGTGACGCAAGCGAGTTTTCGGTCCAGCGACTCCCTGTGGCGACTCCAAAATCCAGACGGTGGCTGGGGCCAGCGTTTCGGTGACGACAGCGACGCCTACGCCACCGGCTTGAGCTTGATTGTCCTGGCCAACACCGACAACGATTACGAGGTGGGCCGGGTATTCGGCCAAGATCGATACCGCCGCGCGATTCAATGGCTGATCGACAATCAACTCGAGGACGGCTCCTGGTACGTGTCGAGTCGCGCGAATCCCGTTCAGGAGTTCTTCGACAACGGGGACCCGCATGATACCGATCAATTCATTTCGATCATGGCAACCGGTTGGGCGACCGCCGCGTTGTGCAATGCCCGGCATGGTCAGCCCAAACCGCTGCAGACCGATCTCACCAAACCTTGAGCCATTCAAGCATCGATGCGGAGCGAGTGAATCAACTCGTTTAAACGCTGCAACCATCGCGCCGCTGGAGCACCGTCAACAACGCGATGATCGAATGTCAAGCTCAGGGTCATCGTGTGTCCTGCGACGATGCGACCGTTCCGCACCACGGGTTCCTCGGCAATGCGGCCCACACCGAGGATCCCCGCCTGCGGCAAATTGAGAACCGGCGTGAATGCATCGATCCCCAGGGTGCCCAGGTTCGTGATAGAGAACGTTCCTCCTTGGAGCAGGCTCTGATTGAGCGAACCGGATCGCACCGCGGCAATCCGTTGCGTGGCTTCCTCCGCGATCTGAGTCAACGTCAATCGATCTGCATCACGGATCACCGGTGCCAGCAATCCCGCCTCGGTATCTACGGCCGTGGCGATATGCACTCCATCGTAGTGATAAACGCCATCGCGATACCAGCACGCGTTCAGCTCAGGCCGATCTCGCAAGGTCCGAGCGGCAAGCCAAATCAACATGTCGTTGAAACTTGGAACCTTGGCCCCTTGAGCCTGACTCTTGAGTGCATTGCGATATGCGACGAGCGGTTCGGCATCTACCTTGGTACTCAGTGTTACCGGCGCTGCTTGCACAACGCCAGCTAGCATGCGCTGAGCGAGGGCCATCCGCAGCTTGGACGCCGGAACATGTCGACCCGGGGAGGCCGGTGCAAATGCATCCGGACTCGAGGGCTTTGAGGATTTGGTCGATGCATGGGCAACCACATCCCGTTCGCGAATCCGTCCCGAACGACCGGTGCCACGCAGACCGTTCCAATCGATACCCAGTTCCCGTGCCCGACGCCGCGCACGTGGGGTCGCGACCGCTTCGAGTGCAGTAGGAGCTCGCGAGCTTGGAGAAGCAAGGCCGCGCCGGACATCGTCGGTCAACACGCGACCGGTCGGGTCGGGGGTCGGGACCGATTGCAAGTCGATTCCTAACTCGCGCGCCAATCGCCTCGCCGCCGGACCCGCGACACGCGGTGCCGATGGGACGGCGATCGGAGGCACTGTCGTTTGCTTTACGAATACAGCCGTCGCAGCCGGGGCAGCTTGAGTGGATACTGATACTGGCTCATCGGATCGCTTGGCGGGCTCCTGAGGCGACGAACCCTGCCGTGACGAACCCTTGGGCGGCGATTCCCCCTTGCCGAGTAAGAATCCGATGACTTGCCCGACCTTGACGGTATCGCCAGGACGGGGGCTGTGATCGGGAATGTGGAGGTATCCCGCTTCGAGGGACTCGATCTCGTGCGCGGCTTTTTCCCCTTCGAGTAGGAAAACCATCTCGCCCGCTTCGACGTAATCGCCGTTGGTCTTGAGCCATTCCCCAAAGACCCCCTCTTCCATCGACCAACCGAGACGTGGAACCGTGATTTCGTGGGCCATGTTATTCCTCTAACAAGTCTTTTACGGCTTGGACGATGTGCGAGACGCTCGGTGTGACCATTCGCTCCAGCGGCGGAGCATAGGGAGTCGGAGCAAACACGCCATGCAATCTCCTGATGGGTGCATCGAGATCATCGAAGCCAGCATCCGCCACCTGAGCCGCGATCTCGGATGCGAGACCACATGGGCCAAAGGCTTCATCGACGATTAGCAGTCGGCCGGTCTTGGCGACCGACTGCAGAATCGAACCCACATCGAGCGGAGATACAGTGCGAGGGTCGATGATTTCAAGCGACACACCCTCTCGGGCAAGCTGCTCTGCCGCTTGCTTGGCATGCTCCACCATCAGCGCGATCGCTACGATCGTCGCATCGGTCCCGCTGCGGACAATGCGAGCCTGACCGAATGGAATCTCGTAGTTCTCTTCGGGCACCTCGCATTTGGTCTGCATCAACTCTCGATGCTCGAGGAACAAAACCGGATCATCGCTGCGCAGAGCATGTGCCATCAATCCCTTGGCATCGTACGGATTCGATGGCACGACGACTCGTAATCCCGGGATGTGGGAGTACACCGAGTGATACATCCCCGAATGATGCGTGGCCGCCGAGTGGCCGACACCGCCGCAACCTCGCAGCAGCAGCGGCATCTTGAGTCGCCCGCTGCTCATGTACTGGATCTTGGCGATTTGGTTTACGATCTCGCCGAACGCGTCGTGAATGAAATCGATAAACATGAAATCGATTACGGGGCGAGTCCCGGTCATGGCGGCACCGCAAGCGAGCCCGACGAACCCTCGTTCGCAGATGGGCGTATCGCACAAACGATCAGGACCGTATTTCTCGTAGAGGCCAAGAGTCGTAGTAAAGTTTCCTCCTCGCACGCCGATCCCTTCTCCCAACACGAAAATCGTCGGGTCGTTAGCCATGGCATGCTCGAGAGCTTCGCGCGTTGCGGTCACGAATGTCGTGACGCGACTGGATGAAGCTGGCTGCACAGGGCGTGCACTCGGATTCGCTTTCTTTGAATAGACGTGCTGCGTTGCCGACGCACCCTCCGGCTCAGGACTTTTCTCTGCAAATTCACGGGCCTGCTTCACGATCTCGGTGACTTCCTCGTCGATGGTATCGAGGGCTGAAGACGATTCCGGAATAGCGCTGCGCAATCGCACGAGCGGACATTTCTCCTTCCATTCCGCAACCTCTTCGCGCGTACGGTAGGTAAAGTCCCCCATTCCTTCTGCGTGGGCTCTCGTGCGATAGGTCTTGCACTCGATCAATGTGGGGCCGCCGCCCGCTCGAGCCCGCGCGATGGCCTCGCCGGCAACTCGGTAAACTTCGAGCACGTCGTTGCCGTCCACTTCGAAGCCATCCATACCGTAGTTAGCCGCGCGTCGACCCACGTCGGGAATGCCACTGGCATACGCGAACGGAACCTCGGTTGCGTATTGATTGTTTTCACAAACAAAGAGAACCGGGAGCTTCCAGATACTGGCCATGTTGAGCCCTTCGTGAAACGCGCCATTGTTCACCGCGCCATCCCCGAAAAATGCAACCCCCACGCTTCCGTTCTTCAGTATCTTGGAACTGTAGCCTCCACCGCACGCTTGCAGAATGCAGGGACCGACGATCCCGCTGGTCCCCATCATGCCGATCTCCGGTGAAAACAAATGCATGCTCCCGCCTCGTCCTCGCGAGCAACCGGTCGCTCTTCCAAAGAGCTCCGCAATCAATTCGCGGGGCGGCATTCCTTTCGCGAGTGCATGTCCATGTCCGCGATGGGTACTGAAGACAGCGTCCTCGTTTGTCAAATGAGCGCACACGCCCGTTGCGATCGCTTCCTGTCCAACGTAAGTATGGCATGCGCCGTGGATCAAGCCGCGTTGATGCGAACGGGCCAATTCCTCCTCCGTTTTGCGGATGATCTGCATCGTACGGTAGAGAAGGAGGGCGGTGGGAAGTGGCAGATGGAGGGTGGGAGTGAGGGACATGGGTTACTTTCGGGATTGGATGGGTTGGAGTAGCGGCAGCTTGGAAAAGGTAGAACGGCTGTCCTCAGCCGTTCCTACCCAGGGGCTGCTTTGCTTGGTACGTGAATCGAATGTCAACATGGGTGGGGGACGGGCGATATCCGCAGGGGCGCGATCGCTCGCGCGTCGAATCAGTCTTGTCATGCCGTACCACTCCTCTTTCGCAAACTGCCAAACCTCCAGGTCTCGGTAACTACTGATTCCACGCATGTTTTTTGTTCCCACTGTCGACCTCTTCCACAGTTCCCGTTCCAGGGTAGGAACGGCTGAGGACAGCCGTTCTACTTTTCGCAAACTGCCAAACCTCCAGACCCCGGTAACTGCTGATTCCACGCATGTTTTTTGTTCCCGCCCTCGACTTCTGCCACAGTTCCCATTCCAGGGTAGGAACGGCTGAGGACAGCCGTCTCTTCCACAGTTCCCGTTCCAGGGTAGGAACGGCTGAGGACAGCCGTTCTACATTTTTGATTACCCCCGCCCCACTTACCTCTTCTCATGCCCAGGCGTTCCTCCTGCGTTCATGGCCATGTTGCCGCCGTCCATTGGAATAATCGCTCCTGTTATCCAGGCCGAGGCATCGGACGCGAGCAGGACGGCCAGGCCCATGATGTCTTGCGGGACTCCGAGACGACCTGCAGGGATCCCTCGCAGGAATCGACCTTCGAGGGTCGGATCGGCTTGCATGCGTGCGGTGAGGCTCGGGTTCACGACTTGTGCGGGGGTCACGCAGTTGACGCGAACGCCACGAAAACTCCATTCGGTGCTCAGCTCTCGCGTCATTTGAATGACCGCACCCATCGCCATGCTGTAGGCGATATGACCTCGACCGAGCGCGGTCGAGCTGGCAAGAGAACCGATGTTCATGATGGAACCTCTCCCTTGAGCCAGCATCCGTTTGCCCGCTTCTTGGCACATGAAAAAACGACCGATGACGAGGTTATTGAGAACCTGCTGCAATTGCTCGACGGTCAAATCCTCAGGTTGGGCGAGCACTGCATCTCCTGCAATGTTGCCGAGGAAATCGACACGCCCGAATTCGCGATCGACCATTTCAAACAGCTCGCGAATGGAAGACAAGTTCGAAACATCGGTCTGACAACAGACCGCACGAACCCCCAATCCCCGAGCTTGCTGGGCCGTTTGTTCGGCACCCTCAAGATTGCGATCGACCAGAACGAGATGCGAGCCGGCTTGTGCGAGCGCGAGCGCTGTCGCTTGGCCCAAACCTTGGGCGGCACCTGATACGACGGCAACTCGATCCGCAAGTTGAAAAAGAGATGGATTCATGTCTGCAACCTAAAGGGGGAAAAATAAAACAGGTTCCACACACGCAAAAAACAGCGGGAGAATTTTGTAGCGAAACACCATCGCCGCCAGTCCGAGGTAGAACAAACCGCAGCATGCCAATCCCACGGACTGGTACCAACGAGGCCGGATCGGTGCCGGCAGCAAACGATGGTTAATCCACAGAATCTGGAACGCGGTGACACCGATCGCGAGATTGTTGAAGTTCGCGATGAAGTCGGTCATCAGCTTGGGGGCATTGCTAAACAGAAACGCGCATGCGAACGACCAAATCACGTAACTTGCGAGAATACTGTAGTAGATCCATTTGACCTGATCAGCTCGCCATTTATCTCGCACACGCGGATTTGCGCTCCAGATCGCATCGGTCCAACGGCGGCTGAAATCGTCCAGGATCGACATCTGGCTAGGGAGCATGACCATCAGCCCCGTGAACAACGCGGCAATCCAGAGGAGTTTCGCGATGATCGGCCCAAAGCCGCTGTTGCGGATGCCATCGGCGGTGACGATCGCTTGGGCGACACCCATTTGCTCCTGGGTGATCGTCGAATGCGAAGCGAACTGCATGGAGAGGAGCGCGGGCAAAGCCATGCCGACAAAACACCCTGGGCCCCAGACGAGCACTTGATCGGTCCAGATGTATCGCCACCATCCCCGCCATCGTTCCAAATTCAGTTCGTTGATTGGGAAGACTTTGCCGACGTGACTCAAAGTGACCTCTCGGCCTCCGACCACGCTGGGAATGGCACCGACCTGCGAACCCATCCCCCATCCTTTATCGCGCACGAAGTTGGAGTAGGTCGAGTTCGCGAGACCGCCGCCTCCTGCGTATCCCGCAAAGGCACCGATGACAATCAAGCTGGCGGTCGAGATGAGCGGGAGTTCGCCGTTGGACCACCAGAAAGTAAACAGGTTCTCGAGTTTCTCGGTACCGTCCGGAGCGGCGACCGGTACGTTGCCGAACTGCAGGAACCCGCTCCCGACACTCCACCAGTTGGAAGCGCTGACGCAAGTGATCCCAATACCAAAACAAAACCCGAGTACGATCGCGATTTTTGCAGTCATCACCCATTGCAAGATGTTGTAAATCTTGCCCCCCATGACGACCGGGAACGCGACCGCGAACAAGCATGCGTAGGCCAGCGGAACGACTAACCAGAGATCTTCCTTGTTGGGAGGCCGATCGAGAATCAGCGAAGCGATCATTGCGGCCCCATGAGTTGACAGCCCGGGCACCAACGCCGAGATGTTCAGCAACATCATCAACCCGACCCAGAAACCCGGGAACGGTTTGCAGCGCATGAACCCTGTGAATACCGGTTCACCGCAATAGAGAGCATACCGACCGCATTCCATGTTGTAGAAGACTTGCAAGATGATCGCGACCGTAGCGATCCACATCAAGCCTCCGCCATATTTCGCGGTAACTGCGGGGCCGAGCAACCATTCGCCACCTCCGATCTGGATCCCCATCATGACGATGCCAGGCCCGAGGAAACTGGCCCAATTGGCCCAGCGCAGCGGCTTGGGTTCCGGCAACTGGCCCTCGGTCCACGGGGGAATGCCATTGGAACCCTTGGCTTGGTCCGCGTGATGGTCTTGCACGTGAGATGGGTCACTCATTGGATTGGGTGTTGCCATGGGATGCTCAATAACTCAGTACAGCACAATCGCACGACCGGGACCGCCGTGGCAATCACGGACCTTGACCGCTGCAAACAAAAAGTAACTACCCTTGGCAGGGATCTTGTCGACCTGGACGAGAAACTCGACCCCCACCATGTTGCGGCTCCCCAACGCCCAGTAGGTCATCAGAGCGCGGCGAGGATCGACGCCACCGAGATCCGGAGCATCGCTCGCGATGCATCGAATTCCCTTGGAGTGGAGGTACAGCACGGCATCGGGACCGACCGCAGGCCATCCCTCCGACTTGCCTGCAAGCGGATCCATCCAAAGCGCCTTGTCCGTGCGATCCGGTCGCAGGTACCGTTCGTTGTGGCCGGTGTGGAATACCACCACGTCGCCGGCTCGCAGTTCGCCCGACGCCGCTTCGTATTTCTGGATCTGAGCAACGGAGATCTCAGGGGACGCTGGCCATCGATCCGCCGAAGTCGACCCGACCAATGTCCGAACGTCGATGACGCGCGCTTCACCACACGTCCATTCGATCGGCACTTTTTCGGTTGTGATATCACTGGTTCCGCGCTTGCCGTACCGCTTTTCGTATTCCTCGAGCCAACCGCGGATCTGCGGTGCGTACTGTACGGGCTTCGTCTCGGCGGGCAACGAGTAACTAGGAGGAACCAAGTGCGTGCCAGCCATTGCATCCATGAGGTGCCCATGATGCCACATGTCGAGGTACTCAGCATAAACGAAGTCGAGTTTGAGATACGTTTGGCGATGATTTGCAGTACCGATGCCGGGCGACGTCAGCGGATAATCGGCCGACAGTGTTGGAGACAAATCGATCGCACGTTTATTTCGGCACGATTCGATCAATCGATTGGGGAGCGATCCACCGACGACCGAAAACGCGCGCGCTTCGCCGTAGGGACCGTCCTTGTGCTTGGGACCGAGCAAGCAGTAAAACGCGCCGGTCGGCGGCAACTCCTTAAGGTTCGTCGCTCCCTCGGTCCAGATCATGCCATACTTCAATCCCGCATAGTGGGTTGGCTCGGCGAGGGTCGGCAAGGGGCCCATGCTGGCGCTGTCGGTCCCCAAGGCCAATACGCCACTTTTGCCGAGAAATTCCATGCATTCGGGATCCGGATCTGGGTATCCCGGTTCCTTTTGATCCAAAACATCCGCGATGAATCGCCGTCCTTCCGGATACGGAGCGTAGTACTTGTCGGTGTAGTCGCTGCGAAACAGAACCACATCTCCATACTTCACCGGCCGATGTTGTTTTTCAAATCGCTCGACATGCATCGGCTTGACCAGCGGGCTGACTCCCTTGGGCGCTTGATCGAGCAAGTCGCGAACATCGACCACGCAAGCCTCACCCCCGAATTGCCATGGCTCGATCTTGTCGGTGTAAACCAACCCGAGCGGTCCTGATTTTTCGCGATTCAAATCCGGGCGAGCGACCGAGTGCGGAGGAACATCCATTTGCGTTCCGGTATTTCCATCGATCAACAGCGCATCGATGTTGTAGGCTGAATCCGGCCCGATCGTGCGCTGATGCATGATCGAGAATCGCGGAAAGGGATGGCTGGGCCAAGTGCAAGGATACTCCGGTGCGATCAGCAGCGAATGATCCACGAACTTCGATGCATCGTTTCTCGACTCCTGGGCTTGGCAAACGCCGAATGACCACGCTGACATCGCGATCGCCGCGACCGCCAGATACGTCTTGCCGGTTTTGATTTCGTCGTGTTGGAATTTCATGTCCGACCTCCCTTAAATCCAGTTGTCAACGGAACTCATGCCTCGCGATGTCCAGCAATCCCGCGAGCGTCTCCTCGCCTGCCGATTCGCGAAATGGGACTGCAAAGCGATCCTTGAGGAGCGATCTCAGCCGAGGCGCTTTTTGCGTTAGACCTCCGGAGAGGACGATTCCCGTCCAATCCATGGGCAGGAAACGCTGCGAGATACGCTCATAGTTGTCCGCCATTGCCCGAAACGCGGCTAAAAACAAACTGCCGACCGACAGATTCCCCGTCGAAATATTTTCGATGCGACCTCGATCACCCAACGGACTGCGGAAGAACGCTAGATCCACCGTTAGATCCGTATCGTCGACGGCTTCGACCAATGAGTTGACCGTATCCCAGGGATTCTCCAACTCGTTGCCCTGCGCACGGGCTATCTCCGTCAGCAGATCGACGAACACATTCAATGAACGTCCGGCAGGCACATGCGTTACGGTATCGAGAATATCGCCGAAGAAATACTTGCGACTCTGATGCGGTCCTGGATGAAAGTTTGCGATGCGACGACTGACTTGCGAACCGGTCGAAATATTGAGGGACAATTCGCCTTGCTGCAAACCTGCTCCACGAAGCGCGCATTGCTGATCCCCGTAGGAACCGAAGACTCGCAAGGTTTTCCCCCCATGTTTCCATTCCCCGACACTGTTTTCTGAATTCGATAACTCCGGGAGCGTCAGATCCCGCACGCCGATCTGCTCCAGTGCACCGCGATGCCATTCCCCATGGCTCAAGTCCAGCATGCCGATCGCATGCGTGGAATGCATCGGAATCGGACGGCCGGTGTGATGCGCGACGACAAAATCTGCGATGTTCGAAGGTACCGAACGCTTTGGCAATTGATTCTGCTCGCAATGCCACGCCACAAGCGTTGTCGTGGAACCTGGTTGCAATTCGTTTCCTAATTCTCGAAGGATACCGGCATCCGTCCAACGGTCGCGAATCCGATCGAGTAGAGGTGCGCCATGGCCACTAGGCTCGATCGATCGCTGATCCTGCCAAGAAATATAATTCGTAAGCGGCCGAGCTTGGTCATCGAGCAGAATCAATCCACCCATCTGGCCGGAGAGACCAAGCCATGTTGCATCGGGAGCTTGATCGAGCAAGCTTGACAGCACTTCATCCACGGCATGAATCACCGCGATCGGATCGATCTCGACCCATCCGGCGCGCAGACCTTCGATCGGGGAAGGGAAGGGACGAGCCACAGGCGTCATGACCGTCAACGAGGATAGATCGAGCACTGCCCCTTTGATACTCGACGAACCGATGTCGATCCCCAACGCTCTCATGCGGCACTCGACTCCTCGGCGATCACCGGATTGGTGAGTGAACCGATGCCATCGATTTGAATGGTCACGGAATCCCCCGGCTGTAAGAAGACTGGCGGCTTGCGAGCTCCCCCGACACCGTGCGGTGTTCCGGTCAGGATGACGGTCCCTGCAGCCAGTCGGGTGCTGCTGCTCAAAAACTCGATGAGTGTCGGAACGTCGAAGATCATGTCATCGGTATTCCAATCCTGCATTGTCTGGCCGTTGAGAATGGTGCGTATCCCAAGCTTGTTCGGATCAGGAATCTCGTCAGTGGTTACCAGACACGGGCCGAGCGGGCAAAAGGTTGCGAACGTTTTGCCTCGGCACCATTGGGTTCCTCCGTACTTCATCTGCCAGTCCCGAGCGCTGACATCGTTGGCACACGTATAGCCGAGCACGTGATCGAGCGCCTTGGCCTTGGGTACGTTGTAGCATTCCTTGCCGATCACCACCGCGAGTTCGCATTCGTAGTCGACCGAGTCGCTTTTGAGTTTCCGAGGCAGAACGATCGGATCACCTGGGTTTTGAAGAGTGCCGCTATTCTTCATGAACACGACGGGCCACTCGGGGATCGGTTGATTCCCTTCGGCAGCATGCTTGCGATAATTGAGCCCGATGCAAATGATATCGCGCGGTTCGACGGGCGCTAGTCGCTTTGCGATTGCAACCGACTGGTGCGTATCGCTGAATCGACCAAAGAGATCCCCGTCGATGCGAGTGATCGAGCCATCGCTGTGCTCGCGACCGTATCCGATTTCGCCCGTTGCGGTTTGATAACGAATGATTTTCATGGGGGCAACGTCCTATTTTTAGGATTTAAGAGAAAGAGATTCCAGTCAATTCCGCCGCTCGCTGCAAGGATTCCTCGACATCGAGCGGGAGTGCGACCCCCTGTTGGAGGGCGAGACGATAGCGCGACCATTCCATCTCGCCGGGCAACAAGACCCGTTCGACGCCCTCAGCCGTAGGCGATGCATGCAGTTCATCGATGAGGGTTCGAAGCCGAGTTTGAAACTCTTCGCGCGATGCAAAGGCCGTGACGTCGAAAACGGTGAACGATGCGTTGTGCCACGAGGGACGGCCAGGCGGGTCGAAGATCCAACTGCCGACCTGCCACGTTATATTGCCTCCCGGCAAAATCGCCGACAGAATCTCGCACCACAATCCGAGCCCATACCCTTTGTGGCCCGCCATCGGAGCGAGCGCGACATGCTGCGGGTAGAGACTCCCGTCGGTGGTCGGCAAGCCATCGGGGCCGATCAACCAGGTCGGTGGAATCGATTCTCCCCTACGAATGGCCGCGTAGACCTTGCCTCCTGCTACCGCGGCCGTCGCGATATCGAGCAGGATGGGATCGCCATCGAAGACCGGAATCGCGTACGCCAGTGGGTTGCTGCCCAGAACCGCTTTCCGCGAGCCCGGTGCCGCGACACTCGGGATATCGTTGCCGGTGACCATGGCGATGCAGCCTTGACGCGCAGCCAAACTTGCAAAGTAACCGGCAGCACCGATATGACCGGTGTTCCGAAGTCCCACATAAGCGATACCGACGTTGCGGGCTTTTTCAATCGCCTTACGTATCGCGAAGGTGCAACCGACTTGACCTAGGGCGGATTGCCCGTCGATGATGGCCCATCCCGGCCCTTCGCGCTCTACGCAGGGCTGAGCGGCAGCAACATAGCCGCCCCCCTGAAGCTTTTTCACATAACCCGCCAGCAACTTGGTGCCATGGGTCGAGACACCCATGGCGTCAGCGGTCGAGAGCGCTTCGGCGGTCTCGGCGGCATGGACCGAACTCATGCCGCAAGCGATGAGCATGGATGCGACTCGCTGCTGAAGCTCGAGGAGAGGTATCGAACGCATGATCAACTTTGCTCTTGAACTTGGTAGCCGAGGTTCTTTAGCATCTCGGCCAGGGTCTTGCGATGCGATGCCGGGAGCGGTTGGATGGGAGGTTGCGGATCGCCGACCGCTGGTCCGATCATGTTGAGTGCCGCTTTCATGGTGCTGAACCACTGGGCACCTTCTCCCTTGGCATGGTAAGCTTGGAACTGCAGCCGCATCAAAGGCGCCAGTTTGCTCCAAAGTTCGCGAGCCCCCGGCAAGTCGCTCTCGATCGCGATCAGCTCATACAATCGCCGAGCGCGGCTCGGGACCGTGCTTGGAATGCCAGAGATCCAACCGTGCGAACCATGGCAGAGTCCTTCAAACGCGGCCGTGTCGATTCCGGCATACACCGTGAACCGGCCGTCGGTCGCTTGAAGCAGTTGGCATTGCCGGTCCGGATCGGGATGCGACATCTTGACCGCTCCGATCGCTTTTTCCTCGAAGAGTTTCAGCAAGTGATCCGTGGTCAGATCGACGCAGGTAAGCGGGACGTTGTGGTAGAGGACAATCGGGATCGAAACCGACTCCGCGATCCGTCGGTAGTGGTCCATGACCTGCGATGGCGTAGGTGCCATGTAATAGGGAGGCACGATTAGCAAAGCATCGGCCCCTTTGGATTCCGCGAATTTCGACAACTGGATGGCGCGGGCGGTCGAGTAGTCGTGGGTGCCCGCAACGACGGGTACCCGTCCATCGATCGCTTCGAGGGCCGCAGCGATCATCCGCTCGCGATCCGCGCACTCCATCGCGGGAAACTCGCCCGAACTGCCCAGGGGCGAGATAGCATCGACCCGTTCCTGGATCAGCCAATCGATATGGGGTTTGAGTCTCTCCAACCAGAGACTTCCATCGGGACGAAAGGGGGTGATCGACGAAGCACACACTCCACGGAACAAAGGCTTTGGCATAGGAGTCCTACTAGAATGAGCTGAGATAAAAGAAAACCAGGAACGCTTCTCCCCCTCGCCCCGCTTCGGGGAGAGGGGAGCAAGAGGGTGATTCAAGCGATGCGGGACGTACGCCAAACATTCATTATTTAAACCAAGTACGATTTCAAGGAAAAACAAAAATTACCACAACTTCCTCCACTTAACGTGATACACCGTTGACCACATTAGGCAGTGCCTCGCCGCGCAGCGCCATCACCGCAACGCGTGCAGCGGTCTCGCGAAGCGTTCGGACCGCTTTGGGGCTTGCCGACGCGATATGCGAAGCGGCAATCACATTGGGCAAGGTGCGAAGCGGGCTATCGGCTGGAATCGGTTCGATATCGCAAACATCGATGGCAACCGACGCGACATGCCCTGATTGCAAGGCAGCGATAAGGGATGCCGTATCGACCAGATCGCCGCGAGCGAGATTGATCACTACGGACCCTTGTTTCATGTGACTCAGGGATTCAGCATTGAGCAGTTTCTTGGTCTGAGATGTCGATGGGCAATGGAGGGTCACGATATCCGATTGGGCCAACAATTCTTCGAGGCTCGCAGGCTCACACCCTGCTCCCCGAATGGCCTCCTCGGATACGAATGCATCAAAAACCAGGCGACGACACTTGAACGGAGCCAGCCTCGCTGCGACTTCGCGTCCGATACGACCGAACCCGACGATGCCGACTGTTTGATCGCGGAGCGTACGCATCTGGTCGAGCGCGGTGGCGAGGCCCCATTTCCCTTCGCGAATGAGCAATGTGTTCGGGACGATTTGACGCGTGGTTGCGAGGATAAACGCGAGGGTGTGGTCAGCGACCTCATCGATACAGTAATCCGGAATGTTGCAGACCGGGATTCCGCGCAGCCTGGCCGCTTCGAGATCGACGTTATCGACACCGATCCCATAACGGACAATAACTTTCGCTTGATTCATGGCGCCGATGACTTCGGCGTTGATCGGCGCGAACTGGGCGATCACTGCGTCGGCGTCGGCGACGAGCCCTTTCAGGACCGAAACATCCTTGCTGTTCCCATCGCGAAGGCTCGCCCCCTCGCGGCTGATGATCTCCTGTTCGATATCGAGGACGGGAAACGTGTGGTCGGTGACAGCGACGAGCGACATAAAAGCAGTCCGGTCGGAGAGGAAACCTGTGTGCCTGTTGCCCCGGCGGCTCTGCATTCCCAGCATTTCACTGGATTTTGCCTTGCCCGAGGTTTGATTATCAGATAATCTTACCTAGTCGGCTTTCGGTTACAAGACCACATCGACCGATATCTTCGCAACTTCCTCGGGATCGAATCGACAGCATGGAAATACTTCCTCGCACCAAGATGCGTGATCGAGTGGCGCAGCAAATCAAGGAGTACATCTTGAAAAATCGGCTGGCGCCTGGGGACCGGTTGCCGACCGAAAGCCAAATGGCCGAGTCGTTCGGGATCAGCCGGCTCAGCGTGCGCGAGGCGACGAAGGCACTTGAGTTTCTCGGGATTGTGGAATCGAAGACAGGTGTGGGTTTGACGGTTGGAAGAATCGATATGGACCGAATGGTGGAGCACCTGGGCTTCCACACGGGACTGATGGATGTCGATCCCGAACAGTTGATCGACACGCGAGTGATTCTCGAGACAGGAGTCTTGGGGCATGTGGTTCAGCGGATGGCGAGCGACCCAACGATCGAGGAAGGGTTGCGCGATCTGATCGATCGCTTTCGAGCCGCGCGCGAATTGAAGACGTGGATCGCGCTGGACATTGAGTTTCATCGATCGCTGTTGGAAGCGAGCGGACTGCAACCGATCGTAGCGTTCGGCGAATTGCTGCACGTTTTCTTTCGCCGCTTTCGCGATAGCGTCAAGCAGGGAGGATGGAAACAAGGGATCGAGAGCCACGCTCGACTGGTCGATTTTTTATCTGCGGGAAATGTAGCCAAGGCTACAATCGAGCTTCGCGAGCACATCGAAAGCCACAAGGAGCGAATGCAGCGCTAGAATCGCGGATGATACGGTCGAATGTTTCGTAGCTACCGCTCACCAGACGGTGGTGGCTGTTGATCAGCCGCACGGTGGCGCAGATCCGCCCGTGGCGGGCTAGCCCCGTTTCGATTATCCGCTTGAGAATTCGCCCCGGTTTTGTCGAGTGGGCCTGTTGG
>Ga0315902_10006489_pt1 | contig 16188 bp, 8 predicted proteins | sample LakEriMetagenome_9_FD_203523 | JGI IMG/M metagenome (GOLD analysis project Ga0315902, IMG submission 203523) | Freshwater fungal communities from buoy surface, Lake Erie, Ohio, United States - Buoy 12 MA117 | ecosystem: Environmental > Aquatic > Freshwater > Lake > Lake biofilm | place: USA...
GTTGCACAAGCTAGACCAAAAGCTTGGTCGTATCAAAGCTGGCGAGTGGTACGTTCTCTACCAAAAGGAAAAACAGTGGAAGTCTAAGGGCAAGGATCTTATCAACGTCTTATCCCTTGACGCCAAGAAAGAGATCGCTAAAGCAGAAAAGGTTTTAAACGCACTCAGGAAGAAGGATCGACTATGAGTATAGATTCACTCCAACTAAGCATACGTTACCCGAAGGCCCCCATGCTTGCTAATCGTTTCGCAACGCGCGGAATGCGAGCACTCGATGCGATCGAGAAGAAGGAGGCGATCTCAGAGCCGCTTGAAACACTCTCTCTTACCAATTCGATCGGTATGCGACTTGGGCGTATCTCCGCCGGTTCATTTCAAATGGGCAATCCAAGATCACAGACCAGCCCGTTCCTCTCCGAGACCCAACATACGACGACCCTAACACAGGATTTCTACATCGGTTGCTTCCAAGTCACCCAGGGGCAATACCAGAAGGTCATTCGGGAGAACCCAAGCTGTTTTAGGGGCAAAAGGAATAACAAAGACACCGCTGATTTCCCCGTTGAGAATGTCAGTTGGTACCAGGCTTATGCATTTTGCCTTTTCCTGTCCGCTCTCCCTGAGGAACGGGAAGCTGGCCGTGTCTATCGACTGCCGACCGAGGCCCACTGGGAGTACGCCTGCCGTGCCGGAAGCACGACGGCTTATTGTTTTGGGGACGATATGATCATGCTCGACAAGTACGCATGGCACGGATCGAATTCTCGAGCAAGCACCGTAGCGGTCGGACAAAAGCGTCCAAATGCATGGGGCTTGTACGACATGCACGGCAATGTGCTCGAGTGGTGTGCCGATTGGTACGGCCAGTATCCAAGCGAGGCGTGCGTAGACCCTGTGGGTCCCGACAAAGGCTATGGTCGTGTGTTTCGAGGGGGAGCCTTTGATTTCAACCCCGAATTGTGCGGTGCAGCCTTTAGATCCATGAACCACCCGACCTATCGGATGAACAACCTGGGGTTTCGCGTGGCGATGGAGTGTCTCTGATTCCGATTCATTTCTGCCTTTGAGACTCCCATCCGTGAGGCTCATTGCGTGCGGGCCGATTGAACCTTGGAGTTCGCTGCGGGTGAATGCTCCCAAAAACTCTGCCACTCTTGAAGCGAACCTAATCCACCCAAAATCCGATTCGCCTGACGCATGTCTCGACCCGCAAGATACCCGCTGTCGGACTTGTGGGTACATCCTTCCTCCCGCCAGTCGACTAGGCGATGCGTCCAATCCAACACATCCTGGAAAGTCTCCCATTCAGGCCCCTTCCAAGGCGATCGAGTTACAGTCAAAGCATAATCGGTCGCAAATCGGCAATCGCGACTCTCTATCTCGATCCTGTCGCTTACCGATCGCCGCAAAATCAAACTCACTGCACTCTGTCCAACAAACTCTGTCTGCTCGATAACCAAGCGACTCGCATTGTCCTTTGGATGACTCTCAGGTGCAGAAAAAATTGCGATCCCTGCTCTCGATACTATCTTGCAACGGCGAACCTCAACCACTCCACCTCGCATCATGCCACCCAACGCAAACAACTTTCCATCAAACGTCGAGTCGATCACCTTGGCTCGACCTCCAACGCCAAGAACCGTACCCTGAATGGTTGAAGTAAACTCGCAACTCTGGACGTCCAAGAAACACCCCACGTCTGTCGAGATCATATTGACAAACTGTCCCTCCTCGAAAACTTGGGTACCCTGAGGTGGCCTCCAATCGAACTTCAAACCTCGCATCGTCAAATCCCGATCGGTCCTTAGCAAATATCCCACCTGACGATCGTCTTGAACTCCATAACGGATCGTCGGCATGGTTCCCGGACTCGCTTCGAGCGTCAATCGCTTGTCCCGTACCTGGATCCCACTTTCAGCAACATCGCGATCGATCAAGATCCGGTCACCATCGTTTGCATGAAGGATCGCTTGGGCAAGCGATTTATAGCTTTCCGCTTGACCCTCGATCCACACGCCGCGAAGCACTTTAGGCTCGGCCTCATTGGTCACACTTGGCAAATTATCGTTGGATGATTTCGGACTCGAATTGAGAAACACAAGCCCCACAAGGAGGGCCAATCCACCGAGGAACCCGAGGATCGATAAGACCCGGTTGGTTGCCAGGACGGATCGAGTCATCGTCGGAAAGGATTTGGATTCCAAAGTGCTTACCACCTGACTTGCGCTTTGGAGTCGATCCTCTGGTCTCTTCGAAAGCAACTTATCCACCAAATCGGATAGCCACAGCGGAGTCTCGGGCCGTACCCGTGAGACCGATTCGACTCGCTCATTGCGGATCTTATCGAGCACCACAAACACATCCGGATGCTCAAAAGGTGTGACACCTGTGAGCATCCCATACATCATCACTCCTAAACTAAACAGATCCGAACGCGCATCGACCGAAGTCTTTAGCGACTGTTCCGGAGACATGTACAGAGGTGTTCCAACAATGAATCGATTATCCGTTTGTGTCTGGTTATCCTGTCTCTTTGCCAACCCGAAATCGGCAATCCGCACCGCGCGTGCTTCCCCTTCGAGCAAAATGTTATCGGGCTTCAAATCCCGATGGACGATCTTACGCTCATGCGCAGCGACTAAGCCTCTTGCGATCTGCAAACTGATCGACACACAGTGGTCTACATCCAGACGTCCTTGACGGCTAAGCAAACTCCTGAGCGACTCTCCATCGACATATTGCTGGATCAAGACCGGATTGCCTGCAGCAAACACGATGCTGTAAATCGAAAGTATATTTTCATGTTGCAACGCAGCGATCGCTTGCGCCTCAGCGATAAGTCGCTTCCTGGAATTCTCTTCCTGCGAAACTTCTCCTGAACCCAATAAATCGTCTTTGAGCACCTTTATCGCTACCGGTCTTTGCAAAGACTCGTCGATCCCCTCATAGACGATCCCCATTCCACCACGACCGATCTGGCGCACGACGCGATAACCGATCAGTTCCTTATTGAGCCTCTCGATTCGATCCTCGCTCACTATCGTATCGTTGTTTGAGGCTCGAATCGCGGATTGCTGGATCTCCCCATGGCCGCTTTGGAGTTTTTCGATGCGGTCAGCCAAGTGCTCGGATTTGTTCAGCGGAGGCTCAGGTGCACTGCCCACTGGCCATCGATTCGCACCTGCAAGTTCTTCCAATCGCGATTGCACCTGCGGGTTTGATGCGATGATTAGCTCGAGCTCAAGCTCTTGAGATCGACTCAGTTTCCCACCGAGCAAATCGCCAAGCAATTGATCATCGATGTTCTGCGGGTTGATCATGCCAGGACTCCGCAATCTCGATCTCTTGCCGCAGGCTCGATAACACTCGCGAGCGCGCGATGTAGACGGCTCCGGTGCTGATCCCGAGCTCTTGTGCGACGCTGGGTATCGACTTTCCCTCGACGGTTGTTCCCCAAAACGCTCGCCAAGTCGTCGGCTGAAAGGATGATTGCACCCGTTTTGCTGCCCAATGGAACATCCACAACTGGTACTCTTGCTCCCACAGATCCAACTGCTGGCGATCGGGTTGCTCTCGCAAGAGTTCGAACACGCCCGTATCCCCAGTCCCGCGAGCATGTTGCTTGCACCGCGAAGCATGAAGCCTCAGGGTGTTGCGTAGCACCGTCAGCAACCAACCTCGAAACGAACCCTTGCTTGATTGATACTGCATCGACCCGATCGCATTGGTTACCCGAAGCAGCGTTTCTTGAGCAGCATCGGCCGCATCGGCATCTTGAAACCCCATCTTGACCGCATACGAATGCAGCAGTGGCATATACAAATCGACAAACTCCCGCCAAGCCGCTTGGTCTTGGGGATCGCGGATTCTGACCAGCAATGTGGCTCGGGTATCGAGAGGATTCATCGGCACCGTTGGAGAGTTTTATCAATAGACATCCAACGCGAATTCTAACCGATTCGTAACTCCTGTCGCCAAAGTTTGGATTCATTAATGGGTTATTTTTAAGCCTGTTTTCTAACGTCGCTGATTTCGTCTTTGTTTTTCCTGCCAATCGGTCAACTCGTCGTAGGCCAACCCTAGGCCTTGGACGACTCGAGCGTTTTCCCCTTCGGAGCCAGACCTGGAATTGATCAAATTGATCACGTTGAGCACATCGAGCGGCAGAATGAACCCATCGTCATCGACATCCAGGAATTTCTTGATTCCAGGACCTATGTCGTCAAGCCGACGAGAACCATTGGTGTTGATGTCGTTGATCAACAGGAGCACATCGAGCGGACCGGTGAATCCATCGTCGTTGACGTCGAACGGATCGCGTTCGTTTCGCCAAACATTCGTCCCAAAGACTACGAATTCCACGATGGCTTCTGCCCGGTGAATGCCATTGTCGACGCGGTAGACGAAACTCTCTTTGATAAACTCGGTTCGCTTCAAATTTCTAAAAGCCACGGCGCCATTGGGATCGTAGCTGATGCGACCATTTGCCGAAATCACGATGCGAGCACCAAGCAAACTCGACACGATGACTTCGTCGTCTTTCTCAGGAAGGAATTGCAACTCCTGTCCATCGAAATGGGTCAACCTCGGCAAGAACTCACCAAAAAGCCCTCGGTCGTTTTCCAAGACATTCAAAACCGATTGCCCGAACTTACGCAGCAATCGGCTATCGTCAACACCTTCAAGCCCATCGAGCGATGTTCGCAAATAAACGTTGTTTCGATTGGGCGAACTCGTCGATCGGGCTTCGTTCCATAGAACGACCAACGAGCCGCCACCGAAGAAATCTTCAACCATACTCAGTTCAAGATCTCGGAGCGACCCGCCGATATCAGCCGACACCGGAATGTAGCTAGCCAAGAGGCTTTCGGAATCCGACTCGGCAATTCCAGGGCCGCTGGCTTCGTCGGGGAATTCTTCGCTCAGGATAAAGTCCCCGAGAGTCGGGTCATAGAACTTGCCCATCACATAGATACTCGAACGTCCGTCACCACCAAAGACACCATCATCGCGCCAACCGAGATAGGTTCCGGAAAATCCCATCGCCAAATCCGGCTTGTCAGCATACCCAAGCGTATCGGAAACGGTCTGAGCACCAAAACGTGGACTCGGATCCCGCTGGTACTGAGGAATCATCGGTTGAACAACAAGCGGAAGGTTTGGATCGACTCGTAGCACCAATCCATCGACTTGGTTCTCACGACTCGAAACCGTCTCCCATGCGACAGCCACATTGTAGATCAGTTCGATTTCACCTGGCACCGAACCTATTTGATCGAGATATTGAATTCCGATCGTCGGTTCTAGCGTATTGTCGTCAGTGATTTGATGAATCGTCTCCCAACGACCCGAAACATACTCACGGAAAGAAACGTTCGGGACTCCCGGCAAGAAGAACGATTCGTCCCTCAACACCGCACGGTCTTTCCGAACAACGATATCGTGATCGATTCCATCGGTGTGCGATACGGTCAATACAGCCTGGAACTCCGTCGAAGCTACATCGTAACTTTGAAGGTTCCTGCCAGCCGTAGGTGTATAGGGTGACTGCTCTGGAAGAAACACTTTGACGTCCGGCGTTTCCGAATAAACGTATTGGGAGCTTCTCAAAATTCGTTCGCCGGAGTTGGGGTTGGTCTCGACCCAAAATAGCAAGCCGCTAAAGTCGCCATGCAGCACGAATCGAGCGTAATCGGCCCGACCGCTTTGAGCCGGATTTGCCAAGCGATCCCAAGCTTGATCCTGGCGGGCGACTTCGATGTTGCTGGTTCCATCGGCAGCGATGCTCGTCCAAGCCACCACGAGCGAATCGCTCGATTCGGTCTTCAAGAGCGCTGGTCGTCTGGATTGGTTCTCATCGTTGCTGATTCCACCTCCGGAAGCCGAGTCAAAATTTCCGAAACCGGCTAACGCGCTCCACTGACCGACCCCATGGGGATGGTGGGCAACGTAGATTTCAGAATTTCCGTTTCGCCAATCCACCCAAGCGACATAGACTACAGAGTGGTCCACATAAACCGTTTCTTCGAAGCCACCGACGTTGCTCAGTCCGCCGAAACTAGCCGAGCGACTCAGTTGTGAGAACCTACCGCGACGATCCGGCCCCGAGGGCAACTGAAAATCGGCAACCCCAGGCAGATCGGTTCCGTTGGTCACGATGTCGGTGTGAACTCCACCGTCGATGGTGTTGTTTCCGGATCCTCCATCGATGATGTCCGACCCGCCCAAGCCCATGATCGTATCATCACCCTCATCGCCGCTGAGCCGATCGCCAAAGAGGATGTTGTCTTGAGGTTTAGGATCGTCGGAGCCTTCGTCCGATCCGACGAGCGTGTCGTCTCCTTGATCCCCTTTGAGTGTGTTGGAAACTCCGTCTCCGGCAAACAAGTAATCGTTCCCTTGCCCCCCGCTGATGGTGTCTTGGTCCGCGTCACCATAGAGGGCATCATCACCATCACCACCAAAGAGCGTATCGTCTCCGTCTCCTCCTTCGACCACATCGTCGCCTTGGTCACCCATGAGGGTGTCGGCACCGCGCTCACCATAGATGCGATCATCTCCTAAACCACCGCGAACCGAATCGGCTTGATCCCCACCATAGATCACATCGTTGCCTTCGTCACCCATAAGGGTATCGGCCCCATGATGACCGAGAATAAGATCGTCACCTTGATCGCCGTGGATCGTGTCGTCTTGATCGCCACCTCGTAGCGTATCGTTTCCATCGCCTCCAAAAATCCTATCGGATCCTTCATCGCCGTAGATGAAGTCGGATTGATCGTTGCCTGCGATAAAGTCCGCGCCCTGATTCCCCTCGATGCTATCGAAACCTCGATTTCCATAGAGCGCGTCATCGTCCAAACCACCGATCAAATGGTCGTTTCCAAGACCACCATCGAGGCTATCGGAATCTGTCCCACCATCGAGAATGTCATCGTCAGCTCCACCATTTAGAACATCCAAACCTTCATCGCCAAACAAGGTGTCGTCACCCAAATTTCCACGCAGATCATCATCCCCGGGACCTCCGTGGATCTGATCATCGTCGCGATCGCCAAAGAGTGAATCGGCCTGATCGGTACCTCCGGTCAGTAGATACCAGCTCTCGGGTTGTTTGAAGTGAAACCCAAAGATTCGATCCCGTCCGTCTTGGCCATAAATCGTATCGGAGCCTTCATTGCCAAGAAGTGTATCGTCCCCTTGCTCACCGTAAATCCAATCGTCATCGGGTCCACCGGCGATACGGTCTGCATCAAGACCACCGTAGAGCAGATCGCGATCTGAAACACCGGGAGGTAACGAATCGGCCAGTTGGTTGGAGTTGTAACCATAGATCGTATCGGCGTCGGGTCCTCCGTAGATCACATCGTCACCGGAGTTTCCTGAGAGTGTATCTTGTCCTTCTTGACCATCGAGGATGTCGTTGCCTGACTGACCATCGATCGAGTCTCCTTCAGCCCCTCCATAGATCGTGTCATTATCTAAGCCTCCGAAGATTTCATCTTCGCCTGAGCCGCCGAAGATCAAATCATCCGAAGGTCCGCCTTCGATCGTATCGTTTCCCTCATCACCGTAGATTTCGTCTGCGTCTTCTTGTCCAAAAATCGAGTCGTCGTCTTCATTACCAGAGAGGAGGTCTTGTCCTAGGCCACCAAAGATACGATCGATCCCAGTGCGACCGTAGATGCGATCCAGTCCGTCATCCCCGAAGAGAAAATCCCCTTCGCTCCCTCCATCGATCGTGTCATCATCGGGGCCGCCGCGGATCGTATCCGATCCGCTCTCACCGAGGATCGTATCGTTCCCTGCCCCGCCTTGGATCGTGTCGGCATCGGGCCCCCCGTAAAGCAGATCGGGGAAAATACCACCGACGATGCTATCGTCTCCTTCGTCGCCAAAAGCAACGTTCAGTCCGTTGCCCGTTTCGATGGTATCGTTTCCGATGCCCCCATGAATTTCATCGTTTCCTTCTTGGCCAAAGAGATCGTCGTTGCCTGAATCTCCGTAAATCAGATCGTCATCGAGCCCTCCGAAAATGGTGTCCTTGCCGCCAGAGCCCGAGAGTTCATCGCGACCCTGGCCACCATCGATGAAGTCATTGAGTTCACCCCCGAGAATCACATCATCGCCATCACCGCCGCGCAAGATCGCTGGTTTGTTGACTCCAACTAAAACAATTCGATCGTCCTTAGAACCGCCGTCGGCGAGGATCGTCAGCACATCGTTGGCTGCGAACCGCTGTGACTTTCCAAATGCTGAAACAATCACTTCAGAAGTGCTCTGCGTCACGGTGAAGAACTCTTCTTCAACATTAGGACGCACATCGCGTCGGGAAGCTTCAGGACCGATATAAAGGGTCAGTGTCCCGTTTGCATCCAGACCGCCAAGGATTGCTGGTGGTTCTGGCTCCACAAAAGGACAACCGATGACCTTGCGCCCGCGAGCCAAAGTGACCTCGGTTATCGGCAGTTCAAAGGGGATACCTCCAAGCTTGGCTCGAGCTTCTAAGGCTACGCCGAACTCACCGTTGAGAGCAAAACAGCCTGCATTGGACGTGAAATCCTTGCCTCGCACTTTGCCATCTTGATCGTGATCGATCAGATCGATGCCAACTTCGGAAAAGACACCACCACCGATGAGCAAGGACACACCCGGCACACCGATTCCGGCAGCCGCCAGCAAATCACCTCGAATGAAAACTTCATTGATGTCAGGACCTGTCCCGTCAGCATTGGCCCGATCGCTGACATAAAATCCTTGGAAGAAATCCTTGGGGTCTCGCGACTTCGAATAAGCATCGAAGCCTTTGGTATCAAGCCCCACCTTGAAATCAAACCCTAGTTCCAATCCGCCGAAAATTCCCGCGAGGATTCCAGGGAAGACGGGGAACTCAAGTCCAATAGGCAACTTGAACGACGCATTAGGCAAATCCCATGTGATCAAGGTAGCTTGGCCAACTCCAAGCAACCAGCCGATGGCGCTCAGGGGATCTTCGATGATCGGAAGCCGCAAAGCACCTGGAGATGTCTCTAGAATCCCCGAAAAGTTCACTGCCCCTAGGTCAAATTGAGTGCGCAAGTCTCCTGGCGAAGGGATCTCTGCTAGATTCAATACACCAGGATCGAGCTGAGGTAGTCGGACATCAAACTGCGGACTAGTGAGTCCCCCGAATTGGATATCTCCGAGATCCAGATAGACCGACCAAGCGTTTGTGGTGTCAAGGTTGATCGCCAGAACGATCTGGCTGATCTGTTCAAGCGTTCTGACGAATTCAATCAGCGAGTCGACAGCCGATTGAATGTTGGGGGGCAATGTGGGGCTGATGGCCTCGGCCAAATCGAGGATCGATGGCGGTGGGTTGACGAGTTCGGAGATCACCGGTAAGGGCTGCGTCAGAAGATCGATCGCCGGCTCGATCGGTTCAAAGACATCCTTGAGAGTCTCGAAAAACGGCAAGAAAACCTCGGTCAGCAGTCCCCCGAGTTTCAGTTGCATTCCTTCGTAAGTTACTGTTGGGATGCTGCCGTTAAAGCCGATCCCATCAAAGGCCCAATCGATGCGCAGGGCAGTTCGAATCGATGGCAACCAAGCCGTCGCATTGGCTTCGATCGTAAAAACCAAGCTAGCTTGTCCGGACAATCCAGAGGTGCGGGTATCGATCAAGGTGCCTGTTCCGATCTCGTGCAGAAACAGACGGTCATCTCCGCTCGGTTCGGTCACATCGATCAGGTATTGAGCACGAAATGCACTTTGCCCTTGCTGGGGTGCTTGGGCTGTTGCGATGACCTCGAAGAACCCAAGTTTCCCGGTGGCTTGTCCAACCATGTCCATATCGAGCGTCAAATTGACGGTCTCTGTATTGGTCTCGATATAGAAACCATCTGTCAGATCGAGAGCAAAGGTCATTTGGAACTCGTAAGCTCCAACCACCGAGAACTCGGAAGACCAATCTGCACCCAGGGCCGGGACACCCAAATTGCTGTTGGTTGTTTTCCTCACAGAGATAGGGGCATTTTCGATATCCAACGTCAGCTTAAAGACCGTTGGTGTGTTGATATCGACCCGCACGAAGTCCGCCTTGGGTCGATTGAAGAGATTCTTTAGGGCCCTTTCAATTGCGTTTTCGATATCAGAGACACTAAAGGAATTCAGCAGTCGAAGGGCTCTGGAGATCTCGTCTCGAAACGGCTCGATAAAATCAGCGAACTCTTCGAGCTTATCGCCGATCAGTGGGTAGACTCTCTGCAAGACCTCTTGGACGATCCTCTCCTGAAGCGTTGCCAAGGCATCTTCAAAGGAAGGAATAAAGGCATTGAGGTTGACTTGAAGATCCACCCCTTGTCGCAGTTGGACAAAGTCGGGGCTCGAAAGGACTCCGGAGGATCCGCCCGGGTTGGCAAAATCAAGCGTACGGAATCGGAGTCGATCCGGTTGGCTCGTACCGGTGTGGTCTGGAACGACTTCGAAATCCGCCAGCAAGCGACCTTGGGATGTTCGTTCCGGTAGGAATGTTCGCAGGGCGTTAATCGGGACTCGTCCGTGGGAAGCGGGTATCGACGTGGTAAAGATCGCAGGACGACTCGGATCGGGCGCAAGCAAGTCTTGGGCAACGATCAACGATCCTTGACGCAGATTCAAGCCCAGCGCGCCTGAAGCACCACTAATTCGGATCGGATCGGCGTTTGCCAAAGCGTGGATGTACAACGCGCGATCGATCCGTGACTGCGGCTTGACGAAACCACGTGAAGCAATCTGCGGTTGATTTCCCCCAGAGGGATCGAACTCTAATTCCAATTGCAACGAGGTGGTGGTAGTCGCCTGGGTGCTCCCAAGTGGGCCGACCAAGTCCGAGGTGTCTCGGATTTTATCATTCTGAGTTGCATCAAAAAGCGATTCAAAACCCAAGCCGACTTGGATACTGGTCGTCAGGGCTCTTTCGATACTCGAAGAGAACTCAAGCAGTCCGCTGGTAGCTCGATAGACAAGATCGGAGGTCAAGGAAAACGACGCTCCATTGGAACTAGAGAGCGGAAGATCCTCAACAAATCTTGGGATATCCTGAATGATCTGACGGTTCTGGCCCGGTGACAACTCTGCATCCTCGAGCGACGATTGGATCGTTTGGTCGATCCGGTCCTGTTCCAGTTGCCCAATCGCATCTAGCGAAATATCCAATGTAGCTAATGCGTCGTCACCGCCATTGTCCCAGTCCTGCGTGCCGAGAATCGCTTCGGAAAGGGAGTTGACTAGGCTCTCGAATGTCAGGTCCTCGAAATTCCAAAAATCCGACACGTTCGTGGTCGTCTCGTAAATCGAATTGAGGATGTCAGTCACTTGGACTTCGATGATCGCATCGGTGGGGACTGCGAAGAGTCCGCCGGTTATCTGTGTGACAGGAGTGACTAAACGGCTTGTACCATTCCATGTTAGATCGCCCCGTAGCAAGTCCTCGACTGTATCGATCGAATCGCGCAGGACTTGCAGTGTGATGGGTTGTCCCCCGAGGCTGGATCGAAACACGGCTTCGGCCGAGAACGCTCCGGAGAGTACGGAATCGGCGTAGGAGAAGCCCAGACCTCCGAATGCCGCGTTGCCACTTGAGACCGCCCCGGAGGTGTCATACGTTGTCTGAACGCGAAGGTTTTCGATCGCAATTCGATCCAGAAAACCGATCCCGTCTTGGGTCAGATCGATTGAAACGACAAAGCCGACACTGCCATCGGCAGTGATGGTTGCTGGGGTCTGTGAACTGAGACCTAGAACATCATCGAGCTCGATACGACTCGAGCCAGACTGCGTCTGCTTGCTCGCAAGATCCTCGATGATGGTGAAGCGGAGTTTGTTGGTCACTGGGTCGTAGTCGAGCCCAGAGGCGGCATAGGGAAAATCGGCGGCATTGTCGAAGGTCGGATTGCCTTGTTCATCCCGAAGACCATTGATGAAACGCCTCAGCGATGCTCCCGCGTTGAATACCGAACCGGCCGTTGAATCCTTGGTGAAAGGGATCGCAACATCGTAGTGCTCCGAGTTTCCAAAACTCGTCAACCAAGACTGGAACTCTTCCATGCCCGCGACGATCTCTGCGCTGGAGATATTATCAAACAGGAAGACCTCATCAAAGTTCGGGCTGAAAGTCAGCACCGGATCGAACCCCAAAAAATCACCCTCCGCACGCAGCGAGGGGGCATCAAGACTCCAACGCCCCAGACCAATATCCATGTTGAACGTCGCATCGAAGTTGTTGGTTCCGATTTGTGTCGTGAAAAGTTCCTCAACCTCAAACGTATCCAACTCGGTCAACCGTAGCGTTGGAGTGATCGCAGGTTGACTGACTTCGATTTGAAGGTTTGCCGCCAGGAGAACATCCGGCACACTGGCTTCGAGGAATCCTAAGTTGACTGTGAACGGATCGAAGATTGCATCGAGCTCGATCGCACTCGAAAAAGAGACATCACGGACAAAGAAAGCCTGCTGGTCGTTCAATGCCGCATCGAGCGTGATCCCGAAGACGAACTGAAAGTCAACCGTCGCCCTGAGGTTGGTTTCCAACTGCGTTTTCGATTTGAAGGGGCTTGGAAGTTGATCGTGATCGAATTCCAACTCCAGTACATCGGCATCGAAGGTCCGTTGGATATGGACATCAAACACCAATTCGTCGATCGATCCGTCAAGCAATCCACCTTGGATCGACACGAAACTACCAAACGAGCCCAGATGAGCCACAAGCGAATCGGTCGATCGCTGTGCGGCTGGGGTGTTGCTAAAGTAATCTCGAATCGGGTTTTCGAGTTCCTCTTCGAGCGTCCGTCCGAAAGGACCCAGAAGGCCTGCGGTCATCGGCGTGCCGTCGGTGTTCTTAAGCGGCCCGAGTTGCCCGGCAAACTCACTCGATCGGTCGATACGAGATCCAAGCTCCGAGAGACCATGAGTACCGCTGACAAAATAATCCGCCTGAGTTTGGGTGATAGGCGAATTGATGTAGGGACCAGTCAGAGGTAGTCGTTCTTCGAGTCTTTCGAACAACCCTGCAAAGCGGACCCTCGCTCGGTTTCGAAGTCGATAGCGAGCGGTTTGATGATGTTTCTTCATGCTTGATACCTGGATATACGTTCACATCGCGAGTGTGTGTTTCTCAGGTATCAAGCAAACAGCAAGACCTTTCAGCGAAAGCTGATTTTTTTAGGTGGTTTTGAAATTTTTCAGGATCTTCGGATGTTTTAGTGGGTGCAAACACGGCTTTTTTGTCAACCAAATGCCGCAAAACGATTGCAGCTTTCTCTTGTGGTGTAAAGTTTCTTCGGGATCGGGTCATATCGAAAGCCTCCTTTCGGCTTAGAATAACTCGATCAATTCAAAACTCCAAAATCAGCTGGGGCAAAACAGAAGCGGGGGGTATCGGAAAGGTACTGGCACCCACCTTTTTGCGGTTTTTTGCCGTCACTTGCCATCAACTGTTAGCAATTGATACGATCGATTTTGGAGGTTGCGTGAGCGAAAGGGTTGGTAAGAAGATGCTGATGGCTACAATGGATTTGTAAATTCATGGTATGCCATCGAAACAGCAACACTCCAACCAATACACCCGGAGCTAATTAAATGATTAATGATCGATGCTCCTGGGAGTGTTTTTATGAGTGACGAAATAACCAATGACGCCGTTACCCATTACGCAAAGGCGCCTCTGATGGAGGCCGTGCTTGAAGTAACTACTTCGCGCGCGAAACCGATTCAAATCGAAGAGTTGCTTCGAGTAGTTCCAACGTCCGAGGACTTTCCTAGAAAGGTCGCGCTGAATGTGGCCTCTGGAAAAATGACGGTGGGACCAGGGGTTTCCGCAACCGCAACAACGCAACATGTTGGGTACCAGTTTGTATCCGCAGGAAATGACCGCGTCGTACACAGTAAGAAAGACGGATTGGGCTTCAGTCGGTTACCTCTCTATACCAACTGGAATCAAGTCTACGGCGAGTTTGAACGACACTGGCAGTCGTACTTTCGTGAGATTGCTCCGGATAAAATAAGCCAATTCGCCGTCCGATATATCAATCGATTTGATTTACCCTACGGTCGAATTGAGCTAAATGACTTTTTTCGAACATACCCAGAAGTTTCAGCGGACATCGAGGATGACCTGAACGGGTTCATGCTTCAATTGCAAATACCTCTGCACGATATTCGGGCAAATGCGGTAATCATGCAGGCCAGAATACCTCCACCTAGTCCAGACTTGATCTCGATATTGTTAGATATTGCCATTGCAATCCCAGTCGATATCCCAGCTAAAGTAGATGCGATCGTCGAGCCAATGAAGCTACTGCGTCAGCGTAAGAATCAATTATTCGAAGCCTGCCTTCAACCAGCTACCAGAGACCTGATCAACAAGGAATAGTTCATGGATGTGTCAAATTTGCCTGAATACCACATCGAGAATTCTTTCGATCCTGCTAGGGTAAGCCCGCGAGGATACAGCGACATTGCGAAAGTTATGGAAACGAATTCCGCTCAATTGCTTCGCGATGTCTTGCGGCCACCCGGAGGATTAGCATCCTACCAATTGAACATCGACGATTATGAGCCGACACCAGCAGTGGTTGTCGAGAAAAGAAAAGTGCGATTTCGTCACGGTGCAGAACCAAAGCACTTTCCTATTGTGGGTATGGATGACACCGAATGATCGAGGTTTGGAGCAATTGTACTGGAGACTCCTTGCGACAAGGGGACATTATCGAAGATTGCGACATTGCCGTCGTTCCAGACGATTTTTCTACGAGTTCCGATGAAGACATAATCGATGTAGAGAAGCGACGATTGATTGTCATCACGCAATCGTGCGATTTGGAGAACGGGAAAGCTCCGTTTGTAGCGTTGTGCCCAGTATATACGGTATCCGAATTCCAGAAGTCGCAGATGAATTTTGCCTCACTCGCACGACTCGAAGAGATACGAAAAGGCAGAGTAGAAGGACTCTACATGCTCCCTTCGACGAATGATCCATCGAACAATTTGGAAGCGTTGATCGCAGACTTCCGAATGATTGTGTCGTTGCCGATTGGCTATTTAAGTCGCAAGGCTTCGGATGCTGAACGAAGAAGCCGATTGCTTTCACCCTTCGTCGAGCATTTTTCACAAGCCTTCGCTCGGTTCTTCATGCGTGTCGGTCTCCCATCCCAAATACCTACGTTCAAATCAAAATAAGCCAATTCCGTCGGTCGTGAACAAATGAATCTAAAACCTTGGCGTGAAACCATCGTTCCCTACAAAGATGTTCTGCAGGGGACATTAATACAGTGGTTTGAATCCAGATGGCTGTAAACGGACCAAACGCCACTTTGCTAAGGCTACCGACGAGCACCCTCTATTATCCCTTGAAAAAGTTCTCTGCGATCCGATCGCAGAGAAGCTCAAGGGCTAGTGCAACGCCGCGAGAGGGAGGCAGCGATAGTACATGGTCGATGGCTTCGCGTGACGGTCACTCAAGTGCTTCCTCGTTTACACTTCGGGTTACTGGGCCTGCGGCCCGGTGGCCACTTGCAGCAGCATCCAGTATCCCCAGCCGTGAGGGAGGGAGCGATCGTACACGGCTGATGGCTTCGCGTGACGGTCACTCGAGTGCTTCCTCGTTTACACGTCGGGTTACTGGGCCTGCGGCCCGGTGGCCACTTTCGAAGCGACGCAGGTTCTAGCGTGTGCTGTGCGAAACGCGGGAATTCGTTATCCTAATAGCGTTCTTAGGTACCAACCTACGAAACCCGTTTGGACATCCAATCTCGACGATCTGTAACCCGATAGACCATGGCCTCCTTACCCGAAATCCAATGCCCGACCTGCCGCAAGTTCTTTGCGGCCGATATCCACGCACCCTCAATGCCCTTTTGCTCCATGCGATGCAAAATGGTTGACCTGAATCACTGGTTCTCCGAAGAAGTCGGACTGCCGGTGTGCACCAGCGATGAGCCTGAAGATCAAGAAGAGCCCCAAGCCCCCGCTTCACCCAGAGAATACCGATTCGATTGATCGGCATCATCAGAACGGAATCGAATTGCATCCATGAATGATTCATCAGCAAAGAACGTTGCGGTCCCGAAGGTGACGGTCGATTGGTACCGCTCGACACCCTGGTGGAGACTCCTCTCGCACTCCGTGTCCATCTCCTGGCGAGCCTCGCACCTAGCCCTCTGCGCCGCTGCG
>Ga0315902_10006491_pt1 | contig 16183 bp, 17 predicted proteins | sample LakEriMetagenome_9_FD_203523 | JGI IMG/M metagenome (GOLD analysis project Ga0315902, IMG submission 203523) | Freshwater fungal communities from buoy surface, Lake Erie, Ohio, United States - Buoy 12 MA117 | ecosystem: Environmental > Aquatic > Freshwater > Lake > Lake biofilm | place: USA...
TCCTGTTTTTTGATGGTAACAAAGGCAATCGTGTTAGGAAAATTTGGCGATACGAAACGCAATTATTTTTTGGGATATTGACGGAACACTAATTTCACTACCTAAGGTGAGTTCAATACGTCATCTTGAATCGGTTGAATTATTCGCAGAAAAGGCATTGATGAATTGCGGATCGAATTTAGGCAAAACCGACATAGGAATAATAAGGGACATTTTTGAATTTAATGAAATAAAGTACCAGAGAGGCGATCTCAAAAAGTGCTTAGAAATATTGAATCAGAACAGTTTGAACCAAATTAATAGAGAGGAATATGGAATTATCCCGGGTGTAGTGAAGGCCCTTAATTACTGTAATGAAAAAGGTGTCGTAAATTCAGTTCTAACTGGAAATTCTAAAGCAAGAGGCGTTCACAAAATTAATCTTCATAACTTAGCTTCAAAATTTGATTTACAATTAGGTTTTTTTGGAGATTCTCATTTTAGCAGAGTTGACCTCGTAAAGTTTGCAAAGTATAAGTGTAGCAAATTGGGAATAGGCAGAATAGCTCTAATTGGAGACACCCAGATTGATGTAGATTCGGCCAAAAGTAATGATGTAGAAATTGTGGCTGTATCAACAGGAAAAGATTCTTTTTTAAAACTAAGTGCGAGTAAGCCCAATCTTCTACTAAGAGATTTTGAAAAGGATTTTTCATTGTTTCAAACATTTATTGACGAATTAAATAGTAACTAAAATGGACCAACTAAGCCTTGATCGGGTTGGTCTTCAAACTGAGAACTCAAAGGCCACATTTCTTCATACTTTTGGAGCAAATTGGCTGGGTTAATTCCTAATTCAAATTGCTCATTAATTTTTTGTGTTACGTTTGAACCAGAAGGATAAACCTGTTTAGCTAACATGGCGGAACTTGGCACAGGCACATTTTTTAATCCAAAAAGTAAGGGAGGATAAGTCATTTTCTTCCATAAAACCCGCATAACATTCTCTGAAATTGATTCTGCTACTCCAAATTTTGTTTGAGCAGTATCTAATATTGCTAGCTTTCCCGTCTTTTCAACACTTTTGATTATTGAAGAAATATCTAGGGGTACGACAGAGCGAAGATTTAAAACTTCAATTGTAACTCCAAAATTCTTAAATACTTTTGCAATTTTTATACCTTCGATGGCACCGAGTGATACGCCTACAAAAGTAACATCAGTTCCAGAATTTAGGACTGTGCAACCAGTTAAAGGATTCTTTAGATCAAACTTTAAACTTTTCGTCATATTTTGATGAAGCCATCTATGTTCAATGAATAAAACAGGATCTGGATCTTGAATTGAATTGCGAAGCATTTCGTAAGCATCTTCTGGGGTTGCAGGTAATACTATTTTTAGTCCTGGAACATTCGAGAATAAAGAGTGTGGAGATTGCGCATGAGTAGGACCTTGTCCCCAACCTCGACCAACAATCATTCTTATGACCATTTGTGCATTTAACTTTCCACCAGAGCTAAAAAAAGTTTTAGCTACTTGATTGATTATCTGCTCTGCAGAAGTAAACACAAAATCAGCTCGTTGATGTACCAAAACCGGCTTTAATTTATGCATTGACATTCCTAATGCCACGCCCGTCAACGCATTTTCTGACAAAGGTATATCAAAAACCCTATGCTTACCAAATTTCACTTGTAAGCCACTTGTAGTTCCAAAAACTCCTTTTGGATCGGCAACACCTAGTCCAAAAAGTAAGGTTTTTGGGTCAGATTCTAATTCGTCATGCAAAGCTTTATTTATTGCTTGAGCAAATGTAATATTCATAACGATTGAAAACAATCATGCTCACTGATTAAAGGATGACTATTTTTTAATTGTTTTACATCTTCATATATTAAAGAGATATAAACTGGTAAGTATTTTTCAAAAATTTTAATGGCTTCAGTGGTGTCATTTTGATGCGCAAAACTAGATTTCACGACGTTGATCGGATCACGCTTACTATAAGAATCGATTTCGATGATAGATCGATATCCAAGTTCATCGTCCAAATTTGGCCCACAATGTTCTAATCTTCTATACGTATCAAATTCAACAAAAAATGGTTTACCGCTCCTGACTTCTGAAATCAAATTTCTGGTTACTTTGTCAACCTCGAATAAGTCATCCCCACTAGTCTTTATGTAATCTATTCCAATTCCAGTTATTATCTTTTCAAGGTTCATATTTTCTGGTTGTCTGGCCTCAATTGGGGTGTAAGTCGAGTATCGATTATTTTCCATAACAATTAAGATTGGAATATTAAAAGTACTGATAAAATTTAAAGATTCATGAAATTGCCCAGTTTCAAAAACTGCATCCCCGATGAAGGAGACCGTGATGCCATTTTCTCCCATATACTTTTGTGCAAAACTTACTCCAGTAGCAATTGGCAGTGAACTTCCCACTATTGGAACACTTCCATAAAAACCTTGCCCTACATCAAATAAATGCATTGAGCCACCCCGTCCTTTGGTGCAACCGCTGGGTTTGCCCATCATCTCAGCAAACATTGCTGAAAGATCTCCGCCCTTTGCAAGGAAGTGAGCATGGCATCGATGTGTTGAAACTACTTTGTCCTGAGAACTTAGATTCGAGCAGACTCCTACTGCAACTGCCTCTTGGCCAATCGAGAAATGAACTGGACACCTAAAAAATGCTTCTGAGTATTTTTCAGCAATGAATTTTTCGACATTTCTTATATAGAAAAGTTCAAGAATTTTGGAAAGAACGCTGTCGGATGTGACTTCAAGATTATAAATAGTTTTTAAATTACTCTGAATCTCAATTATATTTGTCATTAAGTTCCAGAATTTTGCTAGACACTAAATTTAAATCATCAACACTTAAAGAAGTATGTATCGGCAAACTTAAAATTAAATCTTTTTGCTTAGTAGCCATAGGCGTAAGATATTCTTTAAATCTATTAGTGTAAGCTACCTGGTCCGTGATTAAATTTGGGTAGTGTACCTTTGTTTCAATTCCATACATCAAAAGATCTTTTGCGATTTTGTCCCTATTGTTTACTTCAATCGTATAAAGATGATAAGAATGAAAAACATTACTTTGAAAAACTGGACAAGTTACCGACGTTTTTAATAAATTATCATAGATCACCGCATTAGATCTCCGCATTGCAATTACACTATCAATTCTCTTTAGGCGGATGCTTATGATTGCAGCTTGAATTGAATCAAACCTAGAAACCACTCCAAATTCATTTGACACATTTCTTTCTTGCTGCCCATGATTTCTAAAATTTCTAATCCTTTTGGCAATCTTTGAATTACTCGTTGCAATAAATCCACTATCTCCGCACGCATTAAGATTTTTGAGAGGGTGTAAGGAGAAGCACGTGATGTCACTCAGTGAGCCAACATTTCTACCATTTAACTTGGAACCAAAAGCTTGTGCAGCGTCTTCGATGACAGCTAAGTTATACTTCTCTGCTATTTGATTTATTTTTTCCATGTCACAAACTTTACCCTCTAAGTGAACCGGCATTATAGCTTTGGTTCGATTGGTAATCGAAGCTTCTAGTTCTACTGAGTCAATTAAGTGATCTAATCCGACATCAACAATTACAGGAGTTGCGCCAACGTGAGCTATTGCTGCTACGGATGCAATAAAGGAATTCGGAACAGTTAAAACTTCATCCCCCCTTCCAATATTCAAAGACATAAGTGCAAGCATTAGTGCATCAGTGCCACTATTTACTAATATCACTTCTTCAGCGCCAACATAATTTGCAAGTTCGCGCTCTAACTCCTCAATGAATTCGTGATCTAGGTATTTACCGGTAGAAAGCATCTTGTCAATCAGAGGTAAAGCTTCGTCCCGAATTTCACTCCATTGTTTATCAAGGTTTGTGAAAGTAATTGAAGTGTGCATCTATTTAATTTATAAGAAATTGACGTGCAAAGGTGACTCATCTGTTGCTTCAGTAAGTCTTTCAATACCTCTAACGTGATTATCAAGCGCTACACTTATGTAATGTTGGATTGGCAAAGTACCCATCATTTTTCTTGCATCAAAAGCGGGAGACGCCAAATACTCCATTGGACGCCAATACCTGTCTGAATAAAAAATATCTTTAAAGCTTTCTTCAGTGAAATTACCAATATGAAGCTTAGAAAATTTGGCGTTGAAAAACATCCCAGATGGTGCAATTAAACCACTTCCGCTTATTTGAAGTAGAAATTGAGGACCATAAAATCTTTTATAACTGGATTTGCCTTTATCTTTTATCTTTTCCCATTTAACAATAATCTTGGTTTTTTCTGTACTCAAGTCTTCCGCAGATTCAAGAAGTGGGTACATCGATTCATATAGTGAATAATCAACTCCTAAAGAACCTGTTTCATCGTCTGAACAATGCTTTATTACTCCGTAATCAACTCCAAGCTCAACCGCTAATTTTGCAAATGGAAGAATTTCATCCTTGAATTCTGGCATTAAAACCATTTGAATTCCGAGAGTGACTTTCAAATTCTTTTTTCGCTTTAACTCTACTGCGTACCTAATGTGTTCCATGGCTCTGTCGAAGACCTGGGTATGTTCAGCTCCTTTGTACATAATTCGGGCGTAACTGGCTGGAGTTCCTGCAGCCACCGTGAATCTAACCCAAGTTAAGTAAGGAAGAACTTGATCTATTTTCTCGGGCTCCCACTCCCATCCATTCGTTGCATTTCCAACGTCAATCCCCGCCTTATGCGCATGTTGGATAAAAGGTACATAGGCTTTAGAGATTGAACTTTCTCCATCAGAAATTAAAGAAATTCCTCTTACCCCAATCTCGGCAAAATCATCAACAAGTTTTAGAGCAACATCAGTCTTTATCGGTGCGCGCTCCTGAGGTTCCTGGACCATTGCGTAACAAAATGAACACATAGCTCCACATGCTCTAGTGAGTGCCATGTCTACGCTCACAGGCGCTATTCGCTCCCCAGATTCCCATGCCAAAACTCTGTCCATGTGGTAGGAAAGTTTGTGAGAATCTAAAATCAAATTTCCTGCTGGTGTTAAGACTTTACTGTTTTGGAATTTCATATTAATCCTTTACTGACTTGATTTGAATTCCGCGAAGATTTCTTAAAGAATTTTTGTCTCCGAGGGGCTCACACCATAGACTTATTCCTGGCTCGAGATTCATTTTAAAATAATCTTCTAAATCTAGCAATAGCGTTCCACGTTTACTAACCGGAATTGGCGAAGAAAAAATAACATATACAAACCCTGAATGTTCAGCCCTTGTTATTCTGAAATATCCCCTAAATTTACTTTCATTTAACAACCCGTGTAACCTTGATATTCTTTCATCTTCAGAAATAGTTTCCCATTCTAAACTTACCGATGGCGTTTCCGAATCTGCATAGTTTTTGAAATTCATAGGCTCAATGTATCATAAAGTAAGTTAGTTCCGAGAGTAAAAATCTCTTATTTTCTGAATCATGTAATTCAATTCCTGTTTAGAGAGGTGCTGGTCGCAAGGCAAACTGATCAAATTAGCCGCATCCTCATCTGATTGTGGAAAATCACCTAATTCATATCCTAAATTAGCTAATCCCTTTTGTCTGTAAATTGGGATTGGGTAATGAATTTTTGCTTCAATGTTGTTTTCAATTAAATATGATAATAGGCTATCTCGCCTTTCTACTCGAAACATATATAGATGGTAAACGATTTTCTCGTTCAATCTTCTTTCGGGAAGACTAATCCCTGGTATTTCTCTCAAACCATCATCCAAAATTGCTGCGTTCGAGATACGTTTGTTAGCAATATCATTTGCTTGCGGCAATAACCAACTACCAACAATGGCTTGAAATGTATCAAGTCTTGAATTAAACCCAAGAATATCTACAGTATCTCTACCAGAAAGACCATGATTTCTGAGCAGTAACAATTCTTTGTAGATTTTTTCATCATCTGTAACGATCACTCCACCGTCGGACCAAACGTTTATATTTTTTAGTGGGTGCAAAGAAAAAGCTCCGGTAATTCCCCAAGTACCGGAGCTTTTACCATCTATAGATGCCAAGATTCCTTGGCAGGCATCTTCAACGACTGGAAGATTGAATTCTGCCGCAATTTCCATAAGCTCGGGCATATAAGTCATGTAACCACTAAAGTGAACGGGAAGAATTGCCTTAGTTTTCTCCGTTATTTTAACTCGCACTTGAGAAACATCCATGCAGAAAGTTTTATTACAATCAACAAATACAGGAATTGCACCTAGTTCATTTATAGCTCCTACTGTTGCAACAAAAGTATTCGCGGCAGTAATTACTTCATCTCCATGACCTACTCCAAGTGCTTTTAGAGACAACTTAATCGCGTCGGTACCACTATTTACACCCACCGCATATTTTGTGCCGATTAATTTAGCAAAAGACATCTCAAATTTTTTGAGTTCCTCACCTAAAGTGAAATCACCAGTCTTTACAAACTCTTTTAATTTTTGCCACAATTCATCACAATCATTGAATTGTTGGGCCAGGTAAGAGTATCTAACGCCCTCTACTTTGTTCAAAGCAATCCTCCATTACAATTATGATAGAATTTCATTCATTCTCTTTAAGTTGAAATACTTGGAATCTGTCAATGAATTACGTAACAATCCTAGATCAAAGGCATTCTTCAAATCTCGAACCGCTTCCCGAACACCCAATTTGGGCACAAACCCAATTTTTTCTTTGATATGTTCTGAAGAAACTCTATAACTTCGATTGTCGGGGGTGTCCTCAACTCTAATTTCTAGTGGTTGACCAATTTCAACAGCGACAAGTTCAGAGATTTCCCTAATCGTCATGTTTTCTGCACCAATGTTGAAAATTTCACCATTAATCAGATTCACAGGTTGATCTAACAAATATAAATAGGCATCACACATATCATCAATATGTAAATTTGGACGATATTGATCCCCACCAAAAACTCTAATTAATCTTTCATTAACTGCATGGTTAGTAAGAATATTCACCGATAAATCTAAGCGTTGTCGTGGCGCATATCCGCATAATGTTGCAGGTCTAACGACAGTGGTGACAAAACTGTTTGATGCTTTATCTAGCAGAATAGGTTCACAGATTGCCTTATATTTGGAGTAATCAGTAAGTGGGTTTAGCGATAATTTCTCAGTCACGTTTTCCTCTTCTTTAACTCCATAAACCGAGGAAGAGGAGGCATAAATGAATCTTTGCACACCGGACTTTCTAGCACTCTCGACCAAAGGTTCAAAACTAGAGAAGTTAACCTCTTCACCTAATTTTGGATTTAAATCATAACTTGGGTCATTTGAAATACAGGCCAAGTGAATAACGTCTGTGCAGCCGGTTAGCGAACTATTCAATTTATTGATATCTCGTATATCTGCCTCAATTAATTCTAAAAAACTATTACCATTAAGAGATTTAAAAATACTTTTTCCAAACCAAAAAGTGTCATAAACTTTAACACGATAACCGGTTTCAATTAATTTGGGCACAAGTTTTGAACCAACGTATCCTGCTCCACCGGTTACCAAAATAGTACGATTTGAATTATTCATTTAAAACCACAACCCAATTCTACAATATCTAGCATGAAGGCTCCAAATAAAAAATCTCGGTACAGTTCCAAATTCTATCATAGCCATATAAACGTTAACATCTATTTGGATTATTTCAAAATCAGAACAGATTTTGCATCTTATCTTAAAGTATTCCAACCGGATGATTTCTCTGGTTTCGCAATATTTTCACTCAAATATTTTTTTGTTTCACTACCAATTCTTGAAGCATCACCAATTCCTCGAACCTTACTAAAAGATCGAACAGCAAGAATTATGAAAATAACAGCCATGGCAATCATTATTGCCGCTACTAGTAGAAATGAAATCCAGCCTGTTAAACCAATTTGAATAAATCCATAGGCAAGAGAAATAAGTAAGAAAAGTAAAGAAACATTTAATAATAAAAATGCGGTAATAATAAAACCAATTCCAAGACCCAGCTTTTTGACCGAAGTAGTAAGACTCTTTTTAGCGATTTCGATCTCACCTTTGACAATCGTGGCAAAATCTTCAACAGCCTGAAGAACCATACGTGGTACGGAAGTCTTTTCTGAATCTGACATTTAACTCTTTTCTTTGTTTTTAAGTATCTCAGAAGGAATAAAGCCTCATGAGTAACAACCCACTAACCCTCCTAGTCCTTGCATTTGAAGCCATAATGAAACAAAAGCGAGGTTTGCCAATCAGCGCCTAAAAGGTAACACACGGGCAGAAAAAAGGGAAATCAAATTAAATTTACTTTTTAACAAACTTAAGAATCTGCTGACTTCGAGTAATGGAATTACAGATGACTTTAGGCTTACTCAGTGTGGCTTCATCAACAATTTCTTCAAAAAGCCAGTCCTTATTGAAATTCTTGTTGACTAAATCTGAAAGGACAAACTGTCTTATCAGATAGCTTTGTGTGGCACCTTCTTTTAAGCAATAATCCATGTCACTTGTTTCACCAATAAATGTTCTGATTAGAACCATTTGGCTTGTGGTTTTAAAAATATTATTTAAGAATTGTTCATAGTCATCAATATGTTCTAAGGTTGCACTAATAACAGAAATATCACACTCAAACTGGGAGATATTTAATTCTTTCTGAGCAAAATCTTCAATATAGAAATCTAGATTGGGAAAATGATGTTTGGCTATTTCTAAGTAAGTTTTAGAGATATCAATTCCCCTGTATGCAATATCAGCATTAATCAGTTCCAAATTTCTAGCAAAATGTCCTACATTGCACCCAATATCATTTATCGCATATTTTCCTTTACTTTCTTCAATAAAATCATTAATGATTTGCGTGAACTGGTTAACCCAGATTAAAGGTGGCTCACTTAATCTTTGACTTGAAAGTTTTAAATACTCATCATTTTGTGTTAGCGTATGCCAGTCAGAAGCACCTTTCATTGTCAAAGTTTTTCTTCAATCACTATCAAAACTAGTAGATAATCCTTGGCCAATTAAATTCATCACCGTTGGATCAGCCAAAGTTGTGACATCACCCAGGGATCTATTTTCTGCCACATCTCGAAGAAGTCTTCTCATGATTTTTCCAGAACGAGTCTTTGGTAATTCTGCAACAATGAGAATTTTTTTAGGCTTGGCAATTGCTCCAATTTCTTTTGCCACATGGTTTCTTAATTCTTTAACAGTTTCTGGTCCTTCAAGAGAGCCTTGGCGAAGAATCACGAATGCAACTATTGCCTGCCCGGTTAATTCATCATTTGCTCCAACAACGGCGGCTTCAGCAACCATTGAATTAGAAACCAGAGCACTTTCCACTTCGGTTGTTGAGATTCGATGTCCTGAAACATTCATCACATCATCAACTCGACCAAGTAGCCACAAACAACCATCGTTATCTAGTTTGGCACCATCTCCTGCAAAGTATTTTCCTGGAAATCTTGACCAATAAGTTTCTTTGAATCTTTCAGGATCTCCCCAAATTCCACGTAACATACTTGGCCAAGGTTCTGTTAATGCTAAATAACCACCATGACCATTGCCAACAGCAATTCCTCCTTCATTAATAACTTCAGCACTAATTCCAGGAAGAGCAGTCATTGCGGAGCCTGGTTTGCATTTAGAAACACCAGGGAGTGGAGAAATCATGATGGAACCAGTTTCTGTTTGCCACCAAGTATCAACAATTGGAGTTCTATTGGAACCAATATGCTCTCGATACCAAATCCAAGCTTCAGGATTAATAGGTTCACCAACTGAACCTAAAACCCTTAAAGATGACATATCAAATTTTGCAGGAATATCATCACCCCATTTCATAAATGTTCTAATTGCTGTGGGTGCAGTGTAAAGAATTGAAACTTTGTATTTTTGAATTAATTCCCAGAATCTTCCCTTATGGGGAGTGTCAGGTGTTCCTTCATACATTAATTGAGTTGCTCTATTAGCTAATGGACCATAAACAACATAAGAATGCCCTGTAATCCAACCAACATCAGCTGTGCACCAGTAAATATCTTTATCAGGTTTGAGATCAAAAACATTGAAATGAGTAAAAGCAGCTTGAGTTAGATACCCACCACTGGTGTGTAAAATTCCTTTTGGCTTTCCGGTAGTTCCTGAAGTGTAAAGAATAAACAAAGGAGTTTCTGACTCAAAGTTTTCAGGTTTATGTGTGGTTGATTGTTTGTCAACAATTTCATGCCACCAAACATTTTTATTTTTATCCCAATTGACTTCGTTATTAGTTCTTTTCACAACTAAAACTTTTTCCACACTTGGGGTTTGTTTAATTGCTTCATCTACTGCAGGCTTTAAAGGTAAAACTGCACCTTTTCTATTGCCACCATCAGAAGTTATAACTAACTTTGCTTGAGCATCATCAATGCGAGAGCGAAGTGCTTCAGCACTAAATCCACCAAAAACAACTGAGTGAATAGCACCTATTCGAGCACATGCAAGCATTGCAAAAGCAGCTTCAGGAATCATTGGTAAATAAATTGCTACGCGATCACCAAATCCAACACCAAGTTCAAGTAGAGCATTTGTGGTTTTACAAACTTCATCTTGTAATTGTTTGTAAGTAATTGTTCTGGTGTCACCTGGTTCACCTTCAAAATAAATTGCAATTTGATTCCCATGCCCATTTTCCACATGTCGATCAACACAGTTGTAGGAAACATTTAATTTGCCACCCACAAACCATTTAGCAAATGGAGCTTCAGACCAATCAAGTGCCTTAGTCCAAGGAGAGCCCCAAGTTAAACGAAGAGCTTGGTTTTCCCAAAATTTGATTCGATTTTTTTTTGCTTCTTCATACATTGAACTTTGAGCATTGGCATTGCTGCTGAATTCTTTGGTTGGTTCATAGATTCGATTTTCGGCGGCAAGGTTTTCTAGGGCATCATTAGCCATTTTTTGAATGAACCTCTTTTCCCACAGGTAGTGATCTTCTTGTTAGGAAGAATTCCACCAGCACCCCAACGGACTTGGCAAGTAGGTGTTTGAAATTGTGCTTAAACCCCAGATAATTCAAGGGTTTAAATACTTATCCACAATTTCAAATACCTACTAGTAATCAAATCACCGATTTTGTTCTAATGAGAGAGCTTCTTCTAAAACCGATCTTTGAAACTAGGCCCATATCTCTATATCGAATCTTTATCATCTTTCTAATAATTCTTCTGCAAATAATCCACCCCTTGGCATCCTTGATGTTTTGTTAGAAAACCCACTGGTCACAGATATTTTGGTTAATGGTTATAAGGAAGTTTGGATTGATCAGGGAAATGGTTTAGAAAGAACTAAACTTTCATTTCTTAATGAAGAAAGTGTTAGGTCCCTTGCCCAACAGTTAGCACTTTCTACTGGAAGAAGACTTGATCAGTCGCAACCCTATGTTGATGCTCAACTAAGTAAAACAATAAGACTTCATGCGATTTTGAGTCCAGTTTCAAATCCTGGATCGATCATTTCCCTAAGAATTTATAGACCCGAAGTTTTTTCCCTTAATGATTTAGTTGAAACGAACACATTAACTAAAAAACAAAAAGACTTCTTTGAAAAAATAATTAAGGATAACAAATCATTTGTCATAAGTGGGGGTACCGGCTCTGGAAAAACCACTTTACTTAATTCACTACTTAGTAGTTGTGATGAAAACCAAAGAATATTAATTATTGAAGACTCAAGAGAGCTAAACCCTCAACATCCTCATGTTGTTTCTTTGGAATCAAGACCAGCAAATATTGAAGGAATGGGTTTAATCACCATGAAGGACTTGATTAAACAATCACTTCGAATGAGAGCTGATCGATTAATAATTGGCGAAGTTAGAGGAATTGAAGTTATGGATTGGCTAAGTGCATTAAACACAGGACATCGGGGAAGTGCTGGCACAATTCATGCCAATTCAATTCATGAAGTCGTAATTAGATTTGAATCATTGGGATTAATTTCAGGGTTATCAAAAGAGGCAATTCATTCACAATTAAAGACAGCTTTGAATTATGTCATTCATATTGAAAAAGATTCACAAGGAAAAAGAAAAGTTGTTGGTATAGGCGAATTTAAGGTGGATGAAAAAGGCTATCTATACGTTGAAGAGATACATTTATGACGCTAATTGTTGTTATATCAATAATTATTTTGACCGTTTCCTCATTTGCCGGAATAAGAACATTTCTTAATAGATCAATTCAATTTCCAATAAAGACAAAAGCTTTACCAATTGATGATCATTTTGCTCAAGAGATCGTTAACGGCATCTCCAGTGGCTTGGTGCCAAGAATTGTTTTAGCAAAAATTTGTGGGGAGTACTTCTTAGAAAAAACTGGGATTGCTTGCCTTTCAGGAACCTCAATTACGCAAGCTATAGAGATTGACTTACCAAATAATTTAGTTGCTAAAAGCTTTGCTTCGCTGTGGCAAGTATGCGAAAACAACGGTGCAGCACTCTCACCAGCTCTTAATCAATTTGCCCAACAGATAAGAGTAGAAAAAGAATTAAGGCAAGAACTATCTAGTTCAATGTCTGGTGCCAAATTAAGTGCCTGGGTTTTAGCAGGGCTGCCACTTTTTGGAATTGTGTTAGCAGGGTTTCTTGGTGTTAATTCATTGACATGGCTAGCAAATTCTAAAATAGGAAATTTCAACATAGTTGCTGCCATAATTCTTGAAGTAATAGGAATTATTTGGGTTAGAAAAATATCTTCTCGAATCGAGAATTTATTATGAAGATAATTATTATTTTGACTTGTTTTCTTTGGCAATCTATTTATTTGTTTTACGCAACGAGAATTTACTTTAACAAAAAAGTAAAGAAGCCTATCACAATTAAATATGGTGAAGTCTCGTTAAGACAACAACTCATGATCATTGGAGTGATGGCAGAATTATTGCAAGCAGGAATTGACCCATTGAGTGTTATCAAATCTGGGGTCGAAACACTTGACGAAAATCAAAGACAAAAATACCTAGATCAAGTAAGTAGCAAACAAATCGATGATAAAGATCATTTAACTAATGCAATTGATTTGATTTTGAAAAGTTCAATCTCTGGTTCAAAAATAACTGAAACTCTAAGACTAAACATGGAATCCATTCAAAGAAGCCATCGAAGCGAAGTCTTGAAAGCAATCAAGAAATCTGAAGTGTGGCTGCTTGGACCCTTAGGTTTGTGCTTCTTACCCACCTTCATGCTGATTGCAGTTGTACCCTTAATCGGCTCGCTAATTACAGGATTTATGTCATGACTTATCCACAACCATGGGTTATCCCAAGAAACAAAAACATTTTGCCTATTGATCTAAGAATTGTTGCATTCTGTAATTCAAGTATTCATCAAATTGGTGATTAACAAACAAGGGAGAAAAGGCAGATGAAATATGTTCATCAATTGCTCAGTGACCAAAGAGGTTTGGCCACCGCAGAATATGCAGTAGCCACAGTTGCAGCTTGTGGTTTTGGTGGAGTGTTATTAAAAGTTTTAGGCAGTGCCACAGTTACTGAGTTGTTAACAGATTTACTTCGTAAAGCTCTTGGTTTGGTGATGTAAGTCAAACCATGAAGAATAAATTGCGACACAAATACGTCTACTTCCTCAGACACAAACTGTGTCGCAATTTTGTTAATTCCAAAGGAGCAGTAACTGCCGAAGCTGCAGTTAATTCTTTATCTATAGCAATGCTTTTAGCAGCCTGCATGTCAGTTTTGATAATTATGCATGGACAATTCAGTGTTTATGAAGCAGCGCGAACTGGTTCTCGAATGCTTGCTAGAGGTGAATCAGATCAAGTTGTTTATGAACGAATTCAAGACATTGCACCCCAATCTGATGTGCAGGTTAATTACTCCACTAATTCAGTAACCGTGTGGGTTACAAATGAACCAATTGGAGTTGTGTCATGGTTAAGAACAACTGTTGTTGCTAATTCAACCTCTGGTTTGGAATAAATGAAAAACGAAAAAGGTTTTGCAACAGTTTTCTCAATATTTATGTCAATGCTGTTATTTAGTTTATGTGGAGCATTTGTGATCGTTACTTCGGTTTTAAGTGTGAAACACACAGCAAATCATGCTGCAGAAGAAGCGGCTTTAGTTCTTGCTGGCACCCTAGATTGTGTTGAAGCACAAGAAATTGCTGAATCAAATAAAGCCGAACTTGTTATTTGTAACTTAGAAAATGATTTTGTTTATGTTGAAACTTTTGCCAGATTTAAACCATCACAAATGGCTATTTTTTCTAAACTAGGAATAAATGATAAAGGAGTAACAGGTAAGGCAAAAGCTAAATAATTTTATTCAGCAGGAACTGGTGCCACAACTGCATTTGGATCAACTGGTGGTGGAACAAAAGTTGGGGCAATTCCTTTGTCAGTTAGCGCCCATGAAGGTTGTAGTTCAAGAGAAGTAGGTTCAGTTCCTTCAAGAGCACCTAACAATGCTTCTCGCCAGATTGGTCCAGGTAGTGAACTTCCAAAAACTTGTTTATATTTCTTGCCATTAATTGTTATATTTTTCATTGGGTATTTGTAACCACCACGTGGGTCTCCTACCCAAACAGCAGCAGAAATTTCTGGGGTAAATCCAACAAACCAAACAGCAGCAGAATCGTTAGTGGTTCCAGTTTTTCCACCAGCTTCACGACCTAACGACATTCGTGCACCAGTTCTTCCCTCAATGCCACCATCAATAACGTTGGTGAGCATTAAAGCTGCTGTGTCAGCTGTTCCTTGATCAACAACAGAATTACAAACATTTTTTGATAATGGAATTTCTTCACCATCTCTTGTAACAATTTTTGTAATCACTTTTGTAGGACAGTGTGTGCCACGGTTGGCAAAAACTGAAACAGCTGACGCCATCATCAAAGGAGTCACTGGAGCTGTTCCTAAAGTAAAGGAAGGAACTCTTTCTAAAGCTTGACCTTTACCAGTTCTAACCCCAAGTTTTTCAGCAATATCAACTGGTCTACATAAGCCGGTTAATTCTTCAAGACCCATGAAGTAAGTGTTAACAGAATAAGCAAGACCTTGATTCATATCAAAAACACCTGAACGAGTTGAGTTGTTAACTGTGTATGGTTCAAATGCTGGTGCACCTTCTTCGCAAGCTGTGAAGTTAACAAAAGTTTTTGGTGTACTGGAATCTAAAACTGTTCCTGGACCATAACCTTGTTCAAGTGCGGCAAGAAGTGTGAAAACTTTAAAAGTAGAACCAGCTTGCATTCCAGCAGTTCCACCATGTTGGGCATCAACGTTGTAGTTATAGGTGGTGTTACCTAAACCATCTGTGCCCCAAGTTCTATTTTGTGCCATAGCAATTACTTCACCAGTTTTGGAATTAACCATCGATATTGCTGCGGCTTTTTGACTTGGGTCATCTCTTGGAATGTATTTATCCACTGCGGCTTGAGCTGAAGCTTGTGCTTTCAAATCAAGGGTGGTGGTAATTATGGCACCAGATTCTCTTAAGAATCTGTCTCTTTCTTCTTGTGATTCACCAAAGGATGGATCATTTCTTATTATTTGCACAACATAATCACAAAAAAACGGGGCAACAGAACCGGTGCAACCGTTTCTAATTGGGGTTGGATTTAAATAAGTTTTAACAGAAATTTTCTTTAAGTTATCGGCTTCTCCACTATCAAGATAACCATTGGCAACCATACGATCTAAGACCTGATTACGACGGTTCTCATTTCGTGCTGGGTTTCTAATTGGGTCATAACCTGTTGGTTGTTGCACAATTCCTGCAATGGTGGCAGCTTCAATAACTGTTAAATCGATTGCTGATTTTGAAAAATATCTTTTCGCAGCAGCTTCCACACCATGTGCTCCGGCACCAAAGTAAGCAATATTTAAATAACCTGCCAAGATTTCTTCTTTGGTATTTGTTCTTTCTACCGCTAACGAATAACGCATTTCACGAAGTTTTCGCGCAATTGTTTTAGCTTTTGCAGCAGCTGCTTCCTCAGGAGTTTTAGCACTTAGAACAAGTGAGTTCTTAACATATTGTTGAGTTAAAGTGGAACCACCTTGGACAACTCCACCACTAATTTGATTTGTTACATAAGCTCTTACAGTTCCACGAAAATCAATTCCGTTATGTTCATAAAATCTGGAATCTTCAATAGCAAGAATTGCTTCTTGCATTGGTTTA
>Ga0315902_10006493_pt1 | contig 16181 bp, 13 predicted proteins | sample LakEriMetagenome_9_FD_203523 | JGI IMG/M metagenome (GOLD analysis project Ga0315902, IMG submission 203523) | Freshwater fungal communities from buoy surface, Lake Erie, Ohio, United States - Buoy 12 MA117 | ecosystem: Environmental > Aquatic > Freshwater > Lake > Lake biofilm | place: USA...
TGCCGACATTCCGGCGATCGTGGGCTCGCTTGACATTGTGATGGGAGAGATCGACCGCTGACTGCGGCCAGATCCCGCAAGATGATTCCTTCGTGTCTGGCAAACCTGAAGTCTGCCTGCAGGGCAATCCCTTAGATTTGGTCTGCGTCCCGACAGTCCTTGGGACAGTCTTCTCCGATCTGCGGTTGGCTGATCGGGGAAACCATCAGCGCTGTTGATCAAAAATTCGGAATCCCGCAGACAAGTAGAGTTTGAGTGCCGCAGGATGATCGTCCGAGCAGGTGTGGAGCCAGACCCGGGACGTCTGGGTTGACCAAGCCCGATTCAAGATCATTGACAACATTGGCCCTCCCAATCCGCAACCGGTCCACGTGGGGATCAGGCCGAAAAACTTGAGCTCGACCTCCGGGTCCTGTCGGCGGTCCAATTCGGCGAAACCCACCAGACGCCCGCTTCGGAGGAGTTGCAGTACTTCCACCCGGGGATCATGGATGATTTCGGCCAGTGCGGGATCGGAGAGCTGGTTGCGTGAGTACCAGTTCCACGGCTGTCCCACCAGATTGAAGAGCCAGCGATAGTACGGCAGTTCTGGTTCGAACAGCCGCTCGATTGCGAGGACAGGTCCCGAGTCGGGCACCGGTCGCCCGAGGTCTGTTTTCTGGTCAGACCGACTCTGCTCCAGATACCAGACAGTCATGGAAGGACCGGGCTGTCGCGAAGCGGGTGACGAGTCATGGGTTGGCTTTGGGACGCTTGAGGATCGCCCGCTCGATTGTGTTGATGGCCCGCATCCCGGCACTCTGCCCCTTCACATCACTCAGACCCGACACGACCTCCCAGCCCTCTTCTCCATGCTGGTTCAGAATCTCTTCCGTGGCCCGCACAATCTTGTATTCCCATTTGGTAAGCCGGGGATTGGCGGGGGGCTGAGCCTGGGTCGATTTTAGTAGGGCTGGGCCCAACAGCAGGGTCGTCAAACACAGGCCAAGGCACGAGATGGAAGCCAGAACGCTGTAGCAACGGGGCATGGGACGCCTCTCCAGACCAGGGACAGGGGAAGTTCAGCTCAACCGCGATTGTATCGGCTATGCCCCAGATTGCGGCAGTCAGCGCCGTCGAGTTCTGTGAGTCCGAATTGGATTGACCAATTCAGTCTTCCGCGGCACTGCCGTCACCGCACATCTTGACGATTTTGGGGTCGAAACGAGCCACAATCTCCACCAGATCCCGCTGCTGTGCCATGACCTCGTCGATACGCTTGTAGGCATAGGGGACTTCATCCGCTCCGGCGGAAAGGACTGTGATTCCCCGCTTCTTCAGGTCATTTTGGACGGCCTTCCAAGTGTAGGTGTCTTTCGCCTTGGTACGCGACATGGCTCGTCCCGCACCATGCGACGCCGACCTCAGGCTGGATTCGTTCCCGCGGCCGCGAACCACGTATCCGGGGTCGGCCATCGATCCGGGAATGACCCCCAGCACACCCAGTCCGGCGGGGGTGGCCCCTTTGCGGTGGACAATCAATTCCCGTCCATCATGAATCTCCTTCCAGGCGAAATTGTGATGGTTTTCGACACCGGCGATCTTTTCAGATCCGATCAGTTTTCCCACCAATCGGTGAATGACGTCGTGATTGGCGGCCGCATACTCTCCCATGAGATTCATGGCCGCCCAGTACTCCTGTCCCGCCTCGCTCGCCAAATCAAGCCAGGCGAGGCGACCGAACTCGGTGTATCGCTTCGAGAGCCTTCCTTGGGCAATCGCGGAATAGGTGCTGCAGACGGCGGCTCCGGCTCCCCGGCTTCCCGAATGGCTCAACAGGGCCACATATTCCCCCGCCGCCAAACCGAGATCGGCTGCGGATTCGGCCAGTGTCAGCACACCGAACTCCGCGAAGTGATTCCCCGAACCCGAGGTGCCCAGTTGCTTCCAGGCCTTGTCCTTGTTCTCACGAGTGACCCGACTCACCTCCCAGTCGAGGTCCATCACGGGGTGTTGTTGTGGGCGCTCGTGCTGTCCTCCCACACCAAACCGGGTTCCTTTTTCGAGCGCCTGCTGAAAGATATCGAACTGGTCTTCGAGTGCGGCCGGTGGGAGATCGAACACCGAGAGCTTCATCCGACAGGCGATGTCGACCCCAACCGCGTAGGGAATGACCGCGTTTTCACAAGCGAGAACGCCGCCGATGGGAAGGCCATATCCCACATGAGCATCGGGCATGAGTGCGCCCCGCCGGGAGACTGGTACCAAGCACGATTGCCGCATCTGCGCATGGGCGGCGACATCGATGTCGCTTCCCCAAGTTTGATATGGGGCGGGCGCGGCGGGGGTGTACTCCTGCTCGGCGATCAGTTCCCGGGCGAGTTGACCGAAGTGAGGATCGGCGAGATGTTCGGAGGGGGCCGCGATGACCTGGCGAATGAACTCCTTCAATTGGGAGCCTCGTAATCCTCCGGTTTGGGCGATCGATTGGATCCCCTGGATCGCTTGGGGGATACAGATCTCCGGAACGCCCAGCTTCTTCAATTGAGTCGTGTTCATGCGAAATTCGGGGACCGAGAAGCGACGGGAACGGGGGAGTGCTCGGAATGATTCCCCGCAAAGCCCAGTCTGAGTCTGTTTCCAGTGACACGGTTCAGGCGGTTTGGGTTCGATTCATCGCAACGCTGAGGCAGCGGTCCCACGCCTCTCCCAAAACACTGTGGACATGTGAATCCATTTCGGACTCGAAATTGGATGCGCGCCTGAGGATTCACAGAAAAATCGCACACCAAGAATCGACAGCAACTTGAGTTCTTCGACCCACGGACACCGACCGCACCGTGGATCCTCGACGGTCACAACGCCCTTCCAGACCTTTCCCCGATTCTGCGGACCCTGACGCACGTAAGTCCCGCCGGGGGCCTTCGTCACCTTGAGGTTCTCGGGACCGGCCGAACACATCGACTGTATCGGCTCTCGTCATCCGCGCAGCTGTTCTCGCGCGCACTTCGAGCGATTGCATGTCCCAGCGACTCCGCTCGCCCTTCCAGTGCGCCTGGTGTTGGCTGTCTTCTGGAGTCTTGACGTTCGGGACGAGCATTCCTGGAATGGCCCAAGAGCCCCGTGCCGTTCCCTCCCCGATTTGAGTCGATCAAAGAGGCTTGCAATTGGGACGGAACCTCTTTGAGATCGCCGAGTGAGACCCGGCAGATGCCGCGGATATGTCTGCAACCCTGGAACGACTGGAAGATGCTCTGTCGCGGTCGCTCAGGCCAGAATTCCCTGGACCAGATTGCCGTGGATGTCGGTCAGCCGGTAGTCCCTCCCCTGGAACCGATAGGTCAACCGGGTGTGGTCGAAACCGAGGAGATGGAGCAGCGTGGCGTGTAGATCGTGCACGTGGACGGGATCGCTCGCGACCTGGAAACCCAGTTCATCGGTGGTGCCATGGATGTGGCCCGCCTTGATTCCCCCTCCCGCCAGCCACAGGCTGAAACACCGATTGTGGTGATCACGTCCATCATTGCCCCCCTGAACCATCGGAGTACGGCCGAACTCACCCCCCCAAATCACAATCGTATCATTCAGCAGACCGCGCTCCTTGAGATCGAGAATCAATGCGGCACTCGCCTGGTCGGTATCGAGCGAATTCTGCCGGACTCCCGCCGTCAGGTTGCCATGCTGGTCCCAGGCCTCGTGGAACAACTGTACGAAGCGCACCCCGCGTTCCACCAGGCGGCGGGCCAACAGACAGTTCCGGGCGAAATTGGCGTCCTTGGGGTTCTTGATGCCGTAGCGGTCCAAGGTGGCCGGCGTTTCCTGACCGAGGTCCATCAGTTCCGGCGCACTGGTTTGAAGTCGGTAGGCCATCTCATAGCTTTGCACCCGCGAGGCGATCTCCGGATCCCGGACCTGCTGCAGCGCCAGATCGTTGAGTTGACGAAGGGCATCGATCGACTCCCGCTGCGACTCTTGATCGATCCCCGGAGGATTCGAGAGGTAGAGAACGGGATCTCCTGTGTTGCGGAAGGGAATTCCTCCATAGGTCGCGGGGAGGAATCCACACCCGTAGTTGCTTGCGCCGCCACTGGTTCCCTTGGCGCTTGTCAGAACCACATAGCCGGGAAGGTCGGCGGCTTCACTCCCGAGTCCGTACAGTGTCCAGGATCCAAAACTCGGGCGACCGAATTGCTGTGTCCCCGAGTTCATCATGATCTGGGCGGGAGCATGATTGACCGCTTCGGTCTGCATGGTGCGGATCAGGCAGAGTTCGTCAGCGACCTTGGCGGTGTGGGGAAGCACCTCGCTGAGTTCCATGCCGCACTGCCCATGTTTCGCAAAGGAAAACTTGGGGCCCAGGAGTGCGGAATTGGGGTTGATGAAGGCGGCCCGATAACCCTTGAGCAGATCGGCCGGCGGGAGTTGGCCATTGCGCTTGGCCAACTCCGGCTTGAAGTCAAACAGTTCCAGATGGCTGGGAGCGCCCGCCTGGAAGATGTAGATGACCCGTTTGGCACGGGGGGGGTGATGAGGTTCCCGGGGAGCCAGAGGATTGGCCGCCGGCTGGGGGGACTCCGATGCAAGCAGCGAGCGGGCTGCCAACGTGGCCAGACCCAGACCGCAATCACGCAGGAACCATCGTCGGCGGAGCAGTTGGGCGTGCAGCTTTTGGATTTCGGCAGACATGGAAGCCTCAATTCTTCGAAATTGTTTCGTCGAGGTTGAGCAGGACTCTCGACACGAGTGTCCAGGCGGCGGCATCCTGGGGATTGGAACCCGGCGGCAGTTCGGGGAGTTGGGCCGGATTGCCGGTGATGATTTCCCGGGGATTGAGCCAACCCTCCGCGAGTTTGCGCCGGCGTGAGGCGAGCAATTGCTCCAGTGCCCGTCGTTCGTCTGCGGTCGGGGGGCGCAGCGTGCAGAGTCGCCAGGCACGATCAATCCGTTCCTCATCCGAGGGGCCCGACTCCCGCAGGACCCGCAGGGCCAGCCCGCGGGCTGCCTCCACGAAGATGGTCTCATTTAACCCCGTGAGTGCCGCCAGAGGCGTGTTGGACCGCACCCTTCGGGCACAGGAGAAGTCTCCGTTGGGGGCGTCGAAATTGGACATCACCGGGTCGGGCATCGATCTCTTTCGGAAACCGTAGACTGTCCGCCGATATCGTTCGGGGCCCTCGGCAGGCTTCCAAAAGGCGGGATAGACGTAGTTGTAGTCGAGGACGTTCTGCGGAACGGGGGGAATCACACCGGGCCCCCCGACTCGGTGGTGGATCAACCCCGAGATCGTCAGAGCGATATCGCGCACCACCTCAGCCTCGGCTCGAAAGCGAGGTCCCCGGGCCAGGAAAGCATTCCGGGGATCCCGTTGGAGAGATTCGGGACTGGCGCTCGAGTCTCTCTGGTATGCCTCACTGGTCATAATCAGTTCGATGAGCTGTTTGTGACTCCAACCCCGCTCCATGAACTCAACCGAGAGCCAGTCGAGCAGTTCGCGATGCTCGGGGTAGGGAGAGCGAGTGCCAAAGTCTTCGGCTGTCTCGACCAGTCCATTGCCAAATATCGCCTGCCAAACCCGATTCACGGCGACCCGGGCCGTAAACGGAGACTTGGGATCCGCGAGCCAGCGGGCGAAGGTCAGGCGATTGCGGGGGGCATCCGCCGGGAGTGGATGAAATGCGGCGGGCACATGCGGTTCCACAACCTCGCGCGGCTGATCCCAGTTGCCGCGGTCCAGGAGATGTGTGGGGCGGCGATCGTCCGGGTTTCTCTCCGCGAGATGCAGCACCGTGGTGGCCGCCTGGGGATAGGACTTCCAGAGAGTCGCGATCTCGTCTGTGATGGGCTGCGCCTCGGCGTGTGATTTGCGCCAGGCGGCGAAGACCGCAGCCCGCTCCCCGGCGGATTGTCGCTCGACCTCTTTCGCCAGTGCCAGAACAGCGCCATGATCCACGGGGCCCGCCTTGGGATCTGGACTGCGGGTGAGGCTGATTCGGATACAGCCCGCCATCTCCCCCATTCTCAGGACCACCTTGAATTGAGTTCCGGGAGGACAATTCAAGGGTTGTTCGAACTGGATGACCGCCGCGGACGGGTGGTTTCTCAGCCCCGGTCCCCGATCGGCGGCCCACACGGTTTCGTCAGACCCGTCGATCAGCAGTTCGACTGGGCCCCGCACGCTCTTGCCATTGGCCTGCTTCTGCTCGGGTTCTGAAAAATCGGCCGTGGGGCGAGCCAGCTTCTGTTTCTCGAAGTTCTGTTCTCCCGGCCTGCGGACCAGAACCTCCAATTCCTGAACGGTCCAAGAGCCCTGGCGGGTACGTCCGGGACCATTTTGAGGCAAATCGCGATGATTCAGCACTTCGAGGCGCAGTCCGGTGATCCCCTCCAGAGCCGGAGCGCCGACGAAGAAAACATCGTTGCTGGTATGCCCCTTCATCAGGAAAGATCGATCCCGTTCCTGGGTCGGATGGTTCAGTCCGCTGATGGAACCCATTTCGATCGCTTCGAGGGGCTCCCAGGCGGCCTGGGACTCGATGATCTGCCGTGACCAGGCGGCCAACTCGGCGATCCAGCCCGGGCGGGCCACCCGCCAGCGCTCCTCAGCCGCCTCAATTTTGGCGTGGAGTTCCTGGATCTGCTGGTGTTGCTCTAGTGTATAGACCCACGACTGGGCCTCATAGGTGTCATTCAGGAACGCGAACAGCCCGTAGTATTCGGTGTGGGTCAGGGGATCGAACTTGTGGGTATGGCACTGCGCGCACTGAGTCGAGAGCCCCATGACGGCCTTGCCCAGGCAGTCGATCCGGTCGAACATTTCAACCATCCGGAACTGTTCCGGCACAATCGCCCCCTCCTCATTGATCATGCTGTTCCTCAGCAGGCCCGTCGCGATGAGCTGTGAGGGGGTGGCGTTGGGAAGCAAGTCTCCGGCAAACTGCTCGATCAGGAATTGATCGTAAGGCAAGTCACGATTGAAGGCTTCGATCACCCAGTCGCGCCAGACCCACTGCTCGCGCTGCAGATCCTTCTCATAACCGTTGGTGTCAGAATAGCGGGCGGCGTCCAGCCAGTGACGGGCCCACTTCTCTCCGAATCGGTCGCTGGCCAGCAATTTGCGAATCGTCGCACTCAGTCCGTCCCGTTCGAATTCAACCAGATCTTCGGGCGAGGGGGGCAGGCCAATGAGATCGAGATAGACCCGACGACAGAGGGCTGCTGAAGAAGCCGGACCGTTGGTGGACAGCCCTGCCCCGGACAGGTCCCGCGAGATGAAGGCGTCAATGGGATGCGTCGGACCCGGAGGAACCTGTGACTTGTGGGGCGGCTGAAAAGCCCAGTGACCAGCGTAGACGGCTCCTTCGGTGATCCATTGTTTCAGCAGCTCAATTTGCCTGCTGTTCAATGGAGTTTTGGCGGACGGCGGCGGCATCTGTTCACTCGGATCATCCGACAGGATTCGCCGCAACAGTTCGCTGGTTAGCGGCTGGCCCGGGATCAGGGCCGGTTCTCCCGAATCCCCTCCCCGCAGTGCGGAATCCCGTTCATCAAGACGCAGTCCACCCTTGCGTTCCTTGGCATCGACTCCGTGGCATTGGGTGCAATGGCCGGCAAGAATCGGCTGGATATCTCGCTGGAAATCAATCGCACCCGACCAGCAGGGAGTGCCGCAGGCAATCAGAAGGGCCAGGGAGGTGAACAGGGACTGCGCAGACATGGGAGGACCTCGGAGGAGCAGCAGGCAGGCATCCAGAGAACCCGCCTCCGACAATTGCACGCTCTTTCAATCGTAGCTTGGCAGGCTCTAGGCAGACAACCGCGCCGCTGCCGCGAGCGAATTGCACAGAACCGTGGACGTTGCCAAAGAGCAAAGAAGAGGTTCGTCGAGACCATGGGGCAGGGAGCGACCCCGGATGGAGGGGGGCAGGCGAAGTGCAGAAACTCCCATCGTTTGTCCGCTGCCAGGCCGGACGAGGAGGGGCTCAGGTGGGATCTGTCGGGCGCGCGGGGGGAACGAGATTGAGGGGTCTGCGAGAAATTTCCCCCAGAGGCCGCAGGTCAATCAGGTGGGCTCCGTGGTGGCTTCCAAACGGGCCGAGCTGACGGTTGTAATCACGCAGTCGCTGCAGGCGTGTCTGGGTTGGAAGTGATCCTGGATGATCACTGTCGGGGGAGTGTCCCCAGAGGATCCGGGATCCATCCACGGCTCGCAATTCGAAGACCCCATCGTCGAAGGAATCTGGCCTGTGGCTCGTCGAAGGAACAACAATGGCGGCCAGTTGCAATTCTTTCCAGAAGGGTTCCAGGATGGCCGCCAGCGCCGAGGCCTGGATGACCAGTGGATCGCCCCAAGGGTGACCGACCATGCCCGGTGCGGTCCGAATCCCCTCGATACGCGGGTAACTCTCGGAGTCGGTCAAAAGTTGTCGTGGTTGCGGTAAAACAACGCCAGACTCGTCGACGGGAAACTCGCCGGAGTCGATGCAGACCAGCGCCAGGGGGCGGCGATAATCGAGTTCGATCGTCACTCGCGGCGGAAATGTCTTGCGTACGGAATGAACCCGCTCGACCCAGGGATTCAGCGAACAGGCATCGTGCAATTCGCGGGTGATGTTCGGATCCATCAAGGAGATCCGGGAAGGAAGCTCGCAGTTGGAGACGATTTCCCGTGTGAAATCTCCGGGAATCCACCGGGGGGGTTGCGTGATGTGGATCTCGCGCCGTTGGAGCTGATATTCGGGGGCCCGAAACAGCGAGTGCCAACTCTCTCGTGCCGGCGCTCCCAGGATTCCACCGAAGGCCGCCAGGGCCCCCAGCATCAGCCAGTGTCGACTCGGCACCGGCCAGCCACTTGAGGCGCCGCCGTCAACTTCAGCAGGACCGACAGAATCGGTGCAGATCGCATCGACTGGTGAGGGGGGTTGGTTCATGGCCGTCGCGGGCTGTCAATCGGAGGCAGTTCCAGTCTGTGGTGGCTGAAGGATAGCACGCGATTTGGCGATTGCGATCTCCGCCTGGAGCGAACCGCTGAGAGTCCCTCGCCGAGCGCAGCCTGTCCGGTTTGAGCGATTGTCGATCCACTGTGCGGTTCATCCCCCCGGAAGAATTCCGGGGATCGGATGAACCGGGTGGGGATCAGGCCGCCCGCCTCTGTTCAAAATGGCCGAGTGCCGCATCGACGCACCATTGACAAAGTGCGTCGAATGAGAGCCCGGCGTGGGCAGCCGCCTTGGGGACCAGGCTATGATCGGTGAATCCAGGAATGGTGTTGATTTCGAGGACGAAGGGACGGCCGAAACAGTCGACCATCAGGTCGACCCGGGCGACGCCGCGGGTCCCAACGGCGAGACATGCCGCGCGGGCGACCCCGGAGACACGGTCGGACATTCCCCCTGGATCGGAATCAAACAGGTAACGGATTTCTTCGGAATGGTACTTCGCATGGAAATCGAAGACCTGTCCGAAACCTGCAATTCGGATGGGGGGAAGGGGGCGGTCGTCGAGCAATCCCACGGTCCATTCATCGCCGAGAATCGCCTGTTCCAGCAGGGCGACCGGTCCCAACGAAAAGGCGAGTTCGCACGCGGAAATCAACGATTCGGGGGAGGTCACCAGGGAGACTCCCAGGCTGGAGCCCTGTTGGTCGGGCTTGACCATGAGAGGATAGCCCAGACGCCCGGCCAGATCGTGCAGGCTGTGCGTAGATTGGGTGTGAGCGATCACCTGCCAGGGGGGAGTGGGAATTCCTGCCTGGACCAGGACTTGCTTGGTCGCTGTCTTGCTGAAGGCCAGTTGAGATTCACGGGGACCACTACCGGTGTAGGGAATTCCCCGGCTCTCGAGAAACGCCTGGGGCCCCCCGTCTTCTCCCCCCGCGCCATGCAGAGCCAGAAACGCCAGGCGAATGTCGCTCCAGCGCAATGAGTCAAAGGGAGTGGTTTCCGGATCGACCTCGGAAACCAAATGTCCCCTGTGCCGGAGTGCTCGGGCGACGGCCGCCCCGCTCTGGAGACTGATCTCCCGTTCGCAGGAGGTTCCGCCAGAAACAACGACAATGGTCTTTCGATGTGTCGCTTCGATCATCGTTGCTTCCCTGCAACCGAAAACAGAATGCACTGCGGGTTTCGTAGTTGAACAGACGGCGAAAGCCACCTTCCCGGCGACTCCGCAAATCACCAGATCTGGACTTCCAGTTCGAGCTCCACGCCAAACTGCTCTGCCACCTTGGATCGGGCCAGGTCGATCAGTCGCAGGACATCCCGAGCTGTGGCTCCCGAATGCGTCACGATGAAATTTGCATGGCGATCGCTGATCTCGGCGTTGCCAATGCGGGTCCCCTTCAGACCGGCCTGATCGATCAACAGGCCGGCGCTCATGCCCCGGGGATTCTTGAAGATGCAACCTGCCGACTGGAAGACCAGAGGTTGGGTGGCCTTCTTCATGATCCAGAGCTTGCGCATGCGATGGGTGATCGCCTCGTGGCTTTCTGGTGCCAGTTCGAACTCTGCCTCGAGCAAAATCAGTTCATTGAGGCTGGATTCCCGGTAGGAAAAACTGAGCTCCTCACCGTGGCGGGTTCGCTGTTCTCCCGAAGCCGTCAGGACCTCCACAGAACGTACGAACTGCCCGATGTCTCCCGATTTCCCCCCGGCGTTTCCATGCAGGGCTCCCCCGACGGTTCCGGGAATCCCCACCAGCACATCGAGCCCCCCCAGGCCGGCCTTCACCGATTCGGAAATGGCATGGGAGAGCAGGGCACCGGCACCCGCCCGCAATCGATTTCCATCGATCTGGAGCGCACCATGAGCGGCAGCGTTGAGGTGCAGAACGACGCCGCTGACCCCCTCATCCCGAACCAGCAGATTCGAACCGCTGCCAAGGACATGGACCGGAATCTGTTCGTGATGACAGGCCACCACGACGCCGAGCAGTTCGTCCCGCGTGCGAGGCCGAACGAGGAACTGCGCCGGCCCCCCCACCTTGAGCCAGGTATGCTGGGACAATAGCTCATCCCGCTGGGTGATCTCGGCGAAATCTTTGAATGAACGCATGGTGAAGTCGACTGATGTCCCCGGCACCCAGTGTCAGTAGTAGGTCTCCCGAACAGAAAGAATCGTCCAAACTTCGGGGAATCGGGTCAAGTGCGAACAAGGTTTCGCAAGGGGTACCCAAATCGACCACGGTCTGACGCAGCTTTTCCGTCAGGGCCGCAGTCTCGTGGGACGTGGTACTTTCCCTCGCCGCGTAGACCGGGGTGAGAAAGCATCGGTCCAGTCTGGCCAGCGCGGAGGCAAACTCTGCGAACAGGGCTTTGGTCCGTGACATTTGATGAGGCTGAAAAACCCCAATCAGCCGTCGTCCGGGAAAAATTGCCCGGGTTGTCCGGATCGTCGCTTCCACTGCGGTGGGATGATGGGCATAGTCGTCGACCAGGATGCGGTTCTCTGCGCACGAATACACGTCGAATCGTCGGTGGAGACCCGGAAACCGGGCCAGGGCCTCGATCGCCCGGGTCCGAACTCCCGGTTCGTCGAGCGAGGCCTGGAAATCGCACAGTGCCAGAGCGACCAGGGCATTCAGCGCGTTGTGCCTCGGTCCCGGACGCAGTCGGGCCTGGGACCAGAATTGTCCCTCCCTCAGGATCCGAAAATCCAGACCGCTGCTGGTCATGGTGAGACGGTCAAAAGACCAGTTCCAGGGGCCGCCCAGCCCCTCTTCCCCGACGCGAATCCAACGTGCTGAGGTGTGCTTCGTCCAATCCACGGCATCGGCAACCCCCCCCACGGTGACGAGCAGGCCTCCCGGCAGAATACGGGCGGCAAACGACTCGAAGGCCGAATTGAGCGCCTCGGTAGTCGGATAGCAGTCAAAGTGATCGGGCTCGACAGACAGGATGGCCGCCGCCCGGGGGATGTAGTTCAGGAAGCTCCGCTGATATTCACAGCTCTCGACCACCAGGGGCCCCCCCCCGGCATCCCAACCACTGCGGTGCAGTTCCCGAAATTCGGCCCCCACCAGAACACCGGGACGGTGTCCCAGGTGTTGCAGTGTCCAGGCGGTCAGGGCCGTGGCCGTACTCTTGCCATGTGTGCCCGCGATGCAGATGGTGTCCCGATTTGTCTGGAGTTGCCCGACAAACGCCGGATAGCTCAGGTCTGGCAGTTTGCTCGAACGGGCGTGCTGCCGTGCTTCGTCGTGCATCGGCACGGCGACACTGTGGACCATCAGGTTCGGTTGAATCGACAGATTGGGGGGGCCGTCGGGGGCGTCGATCTCGATTCCGAGGTGCTCGAGATGCCGTCGATCGTGGGGTGAGCAGTTGGGATCTCGTCCCGCAAGTTTCCATCCACCGTCGCTCAGGAACTCGGCCAAAGCGCGCATTCCCGAACCGCAGATTCCGACCAGATAGGCACTCGGGCGTCCGGAAACATGGTCCGTGGGAACAGCACGCTCGGTGTTCACAAGGTCGGTCAAAGGAGGTGGGCCTGGGGAAAGAACTTCGGCCGATGGTAATCTTTGGCAAGGGGGTTGCCAAACAGGGTTGCCGAGTCGGTCCGGATCCGGATCAACGCCTGGCGGAGGTCCGCAGGGCTTCTCTGTCAGTCAGCCACTGAATTGCTCACGGGTTGCCAATCTGAATAGACTGCGGAGGGGCGTGAATCAACCGGGCGGAAGAACATGGCGGACTTGGAGATTGGTGGCGGCAACATCTGGGAAGCGGTGGGGACCGAGCAGAATTTTGAGCAACTGGCCCTCAACCGATCGCAAGAGATCCCGGTGATCGTGGATTTCTGGGCTCCCTGGTGCGCCCCGTGTCGGCAATTGACGCCTCTGCTGGAGCGGATCTGCTCCGAGGCTGCGGGTCAGGTCCTGCTGGTGAAGGTGAATGTCGAGGAAGAACCACGCCTCGCCCAGTATTTCGGGGTCCAATCCATTCCCGCGGTGTTTCTGCTGCGGAACGGGCAGATCGCTGATCATTTCACGGGAGTGCAGCCCGAGCCCACGTTGCGAGCCTGGTTGGCACGATTCCTTCCAACGGAGTCCGAAAAACTCTCTGCCGAGGCGTTGGCTTTGGAGTCGTCCGATCCCGCCGCCGCCGAGAGCAAGTATCGGGAGGCACTCTCCGAGTCTCCGAGAAACGACGTGATCAAGTTGGCACTCGCGCGGTTTCTGGTGCGGCAGCACCGCAACTCCGATGCCCGCGCGTTGATTGAAGAGCTGGAACAGCGTGGGTTTCTGGAGCCGGAGGCGCAGGTGCTCCGCGACGAACTCGATCTGCGCGCCGCAGCTGCCGAGTCGGGAGGAGTAACGCAGTGCCGTGCCGCGCTGGCCGCCCAACCCGGCGATCCCAGGTTGATTCTCAATCTGGCCGACGCACTGGGAGCGGCTCAGCAATTCGAAGAGGCCCTTGAGTTGTGCCTGGGGGTTGTCCGCGAAACGGGCGGGGATGATCGGGAACATGCTCGCTCGACGATGGTCAAATTGTTTCATCTGCTGGGAACCGAAGCGGAGCTGACGAGGGTTTATCGTCGGAAACTCGCGAGCGCGTTGTATTAAGATATGGGTGTCTTGATTCGCCGGCACCGATCTTTCATTCTGTGGCCTCGCTCAGAGAATTGTCCCCTCACCGATTCGTGGGATGGGCTGGTGGGTGTTGCAGTGTCTCAGGATTCCAACCGGAGGAGGGAGCCATGACCGATCTGGGCATGCTCGTTGTGTTCTGGCTCTCGACGGCGATGATTGTCTACGCCCAGCTCGGCTATCCCCTGCTGATGAGATTCTGGGCGCGGTTGCGGCCCGAGCGGCCGCGTCCCGCACCCTGCCCAGACGACGAACTGCCCCGGGTGTCTTTGATTATTCCGGCCTACAACGAAGAGGTGGTTCTGAGAGACAAGCTGGAGAACTCGCTGAAGATCGATTACCCCACCGATCGGCTGGAGATTCTCGTCGCGAGTGATGGGAGCCGCGATCGGACTGTGGAGATTGCCCAGGATTTTGCAGGGAGCCAGGTGTTGTTGATTGACAACCAGGTGAACCGCGGCAAAGCCACAGTCTTGAATGAAGCGGTTTTGAGGGCAACGGGCGAGGTGTTGTGTTTGTGCGATGCGAATGTGATGTTTCGCAGTGATGCCCTGCGCACTTTGATTCGCTGGTTGAGAGAACCGCAGGTGGGGGCGGTCACTGGCGATGTGCGACTTCAATGTGGCGATCTGGATTTCGCCGAGGGGGAATCTTTTTATTATCGGCTGGAGAGGCAGCTGCAGTGTGATGAGACCTCCCTGGGTTCGACCATGGGAGTGGATGGCGGGATGTATGTGATTCGTCGGGAGTTGTTTCAGCCGATTCCCACCGACACGGTGCTCGATGACTTTCTCATCTCAATGAATGTGATTCGGGCCGGACGCCAGATCATCTATGATCCCGAAGCCATTGCCCTGGAGAACGGAACCCCCAAATCGTCGGTTGAGTTTCGCCGGCGGGTGCGTGTGGCGGCAGGGGTTTCGCAGACCCTCAAGCGGGGACAGTTTCCCAGCGTTCTCCACCCGGGCGACTTCTTTCGGTGGGTGTCTCACAAGCTGGTGCGTTGGCTGGGGCCTCTGGCATTCATCGCCCTCGCTGTCACCAGCCTGGGGTTGTGGAATTCGGGCTGGATTTATCGACTGGCGGTGATCATTCAGGTCCTGTTCTACCTGTTGGCCCTGTGCGGCTGGCTGGTTCCCGGAGCACTCAGTTTCAGGCCGGTCAATATCGCGTTCTACTTTGTGCTGAGTCATATCGCGCTCGGGATTGGATTGCTCAAGGGGACGTTTTTCCGGCTCTCCGGGCGGTGGAAACGAACCGACCGAAGCCCAATTTCCAAACCAGTCAATTCCGAGGTTTCCGGGCGCTGAGTCAGTTGCCTGGGAGATTTTGCCACCGCCACGTGCGAGGAATTGCCTGCAGCGCGAGTGTCTTTCGGGATGTGGACGGCCGCCACAGGTGGATCCCCGATCTTTGTTGCGGAATGCTTGGAGCCGCGACCCCGGATTCGAGGCGTTACGGCCGGTCGAATCCTGTGCCCGAGAGAGGGGCATCCACCTGGGAGTGACCGACTCTTGTGAAGTGCAACGGCTGCCGGTGAGCGGGAGGCCACTGGCTGTGGAGGAGGCGTCGCACCAGCGACGGGATCAAACTGCTGAAATCGGTCCATTCGTTCGCAAGGATCGTAATGATTCCTCTGAAAACGGCTGTGATCTTGGGGAATATCCAATGGATCGTGGGCAATGGGAGAACTCTTGACAGGGCCGGAGCTGACACGAGTCCGGGGCACTCGCAAGGTTCGCGATGCATGGCTGTCGGCGACACGTTCCCTGGCCGCGGTCGCGAGAGCCTGCAAAGCCCACCTCCGGATCGAAGTGGCAACTCCTGACTCGGCGGGACCGGATTCGGTGCCCTGCCTGGTGTGGTAGCCGCGTTTACGATTTTTACCTCGCCAGGCAACGAGGCCGCGTGTGATCGGTCAGTTTTCCTTGCAAGGCGATTGGATTTTCTGGGGCTTTGGGGGCGTCCAGGTGGATTGGAATCCTGGTTTGGAGAGGCCCGCATGGGGCCGAGAATTGGCCTTTTATTTCTCACGCTGGGTGTCCCCTGTACGCCTGTACTGAGGGGCAGATCCCGCCGATTGCTGCGGCAACAAACCAGAATCTGCGAGGGCAATGGTGGAATGGCAGCAGCCAATCGAACCGCATTCCCACAATCGTGGCCGAAGCGAAAGAGGCTGCAATGCCAGACTGAAATTGCTTCGGGATCCGGCATGGTCCGCTTCCGTAGGCAGCACTTCCATTCCTATCGATCGAGGCTGATTTGTCTGGGGTGACGGTGTTGGGGGATTTGGGATTTTCGACCTCTCACCCGGATTTCAGGATGCGTGCTGACTTGTGTCTGGTCACTCAGATCGTGGAGAATACCGTCACGGATCAATCGCGAGTGACCCGCTGCTTGGGAGGGGGATGAGTGATTGGTTCAGGAAACCCTGGCACTCAACCAACACTCCTCAGCCTGCTGCCTGCCAACTGTTCCCCAGTGCTGAGATTCAGGCTTCTGGTGAGGTGCGGCGGTTGGGTTGGTTGACGAACGGCCCCAAGGCTTTACGGCTCGTGCAGATGTTCTCTGACCTGGTTGACACTTTTCGCCGGCGACCTCCCAGCGTTTGGCGGGGCAGCGCT
>Ga0315902_10006494_pt1 | contig 16180 bp, 10 predicted proteins | sample LakEriMetagenome_9_FD_203523 | JGI IMG/M metagenome (GOLD analysis project Ga0315902, IMG submission 203523) | Freshwater fungal communities from buoy surface, Lake Erie, Ohio, United States - Buoy 12 MA117 | ecosystem: Environmental > Aquatic > Freshwater > Lake > Lake biofilm | place: USA...
GACGAGTTTCAGACCCATTCTCGAATCGGCCTGTTGTGGGCAACTTCCAAGAACTTCGCGCCGATCTGAAGCGCTCAGAAGCCAGTTTTAACCCACAGATTTTGCGGAAGAGGCAGTTTCTTGGGTGCCCGCCATGCGCTGAGCAACGACCTTGATTTCCTCCTCCGACAATCGGTCCAGTGTCCATCCTTGCGCGAATTTTGCCGTGTCAGATTTAGGAAGCTGGTCACTGGTGAGGTCACGGATTCGAACTCTTGCGGGCATCGCGGCACCTTCACCTACAAATATAGCCTCTTGCTGGGCAAGAGTTGGTAGAGCTTTGGTCATGCCAGATAAACCATCTGGAAGAAAGCGCGATACTTGATGTTGATCGGCCGCATTCGTCAAACGCAGCACCAGCCAAGTGCCGCACTGCGAAATGACCGTGCTTTCCACATCAGCCGGACGTTGACTCACTAGCATCAGCCCGATCCCGTATTTACGTCCCTCACGCGCAATTCTTCGTATTGCGGTTTGAGCAGCCGCGTATTCGGCGTCGCCTCGATCTGGCACATAGCGGTGAGCTTCCTCACAGACTAAAAGAACTGGATCACGCTTCCGCTCTTCCGTTGTTTGGTAGAGCTTATACTGAAACAGCAGTCTAGCTAACATTGCAGCTAAAGGGCCTGCCACTTCGTTAGGAAGACCTGAAATGTCCAAAATTCTAATATCTCTATAAATTCCACCCTCACCGGAAAAATCGCCTACCAACTGAGCGATGATATACTCTAAAGGCGGATTCTTCGGCGTCCACTCCTTCATCAGAAATCGAATACGGGGATCACGCCGTAGCACAGAAATTTTATCTAAAATCGATTTAAACTTGCTTGAAAAATCAGTTGCTGTGACAGATTCTAACCTCCCCTTGCTATCGCGAGCCGCTTGTAAATACAGTATATGATTCTGTAGTTCGTCGAGACTGAATGGACGAGGCTTGTCGCGATCAAACTCGATCAACTGTTCAAACGTTATACCGGTTCGCGGGCGTGGGGCATCAATTTCCAAACCGTCACTCGGGGTAAGGGACCCGTGTGAAGTCGGCGCAGGATTTACTAATTTGGCAGCAACCATTCGCGCATGTGTGAGCGCTTTATAGATAATGTTGTTCTGAGAGGTTGCCTCCTGCTCAGTCTTTCCAATCACTAGCATTCGGAACTCGTCCGCCGACATCAACCAATAAGGAAGACTGATAGGTGTCCCGGTTGTTTCTTCCGTCCCCAGTGGATCGTATGCTCGATATACAACTGCTCGTTCTTTAAACGCATGCCCGTATTCACCATGTGGATCAAGGACTACGATACGTGGATGGCCAACGTCTCCACCTGTGGGCTTGTGTTCAAGCATGCTATGCAGCAATGCCGCAACGGCACCCGACTTCCCAGAACCCGTTGAACCTAAGACGGCGCAGTGCATTCCAAGCATCTTGTCGATATTCGCACGGCACATGGCATTGTCCGCCCCGACGTAATACGCAAATGGCACGAGTGGATCGTAAGTCTCGCCGCGTTGTTGTCCTTCGGCGGCATTGTAAATCTCACCGGCTTCTGCCCGGGTGAGAAGATGGACTGTCTGGCGTGGGAGTGGGTATGTAGTTACACCTCGGACAAAATCTAACTTTTCTTCAGTCGCATTCCAGATTCCCTCTGCAAACAGTTCGACTTCCATCAAGCGCTGATCTGCATCGGGCGCAATAGGTTTCGCCTGCTCAATCAATTCCTCGGAACGCATCCTCAGTAAAGTGACAAAGCCGAATACCAAGCGCCGCCCAAAGTGCACTTTTACAATGCTGCCAATTTGACCAATGGAATAGACCCTGCCTTCATGAGTCCGGGTGAGTTCAGTTACATCACCTGAAAGCTCAACACGAATCGTCGTGCCGGACACTTCCACGATATGCCCTATCTTGAGGTCAGGAATCAGTTCAAAATTTTTATTCATAGGATACTAGCCTCCGGTCCGTTAGAGAGTATTTTGATGACACCTTGGAAAGTCCACCAATCCAGTTTCTTACCTTCGGCTGGCACTGCATGCGGGCCTTCATCTCCGACATAGAGTCCCGCCTCAGAAATAATATAGAGTCGTTTCTTCCAGGAAGAATTGCGCCACTTTTTTAGAGTTGGATTTAGATGCTGGGAAAAAGCGAGGATCGTAGTTTTGTTGCCGGGGCGCTCCATGGACATCTCAATTTCCTGATTGATGTGCTCATCACCGAAACTGTAGCCGCAGGTTGCAAATACGTTTTCATCCGTTGATGCCAGTGATCGCCGCAGTAGATCAAACTGAGCCGCGAATGGGTCGCGTTGTGTCGCGAGATATTTCGTGGACTGTGGGTAAATCAGCACGCGCGACGATTTGGTTGGGTAATTATCTCCATCTCGGACTCTCCAGACCTTGCCTTCTTCACAAAGGTGCCAGTCGATTGATCCATGTAATTTGACAACGTGAGCGCGATACTCGGGTCCAGGTTCTTTCTCGCCAAAGCGGTAGTTTCGGAATGCCACGGCACCACCTGTGAAACCGTCCCAATACGGTAGGCAGGATAAGGCGAGAGCATCTTCGAGAAGCGTGTCGTAATTGATTGTGAAAAGCTTCACTGCCCGACGCCGCTCAGAAAGGCCTTTCTGACGCTCAGTGAAAAGCGATGCTACAAATTCGGAATGATCTTTCACGGAGACAATAGGCAGGTCTCTGGTTCCTATCATCTCTTCTTGTCCACCACTCTTCGGGCAGTATCCCCAGCGCACGGTTTCGGCAATCCATGTGAGGATGCGTTGGTGAAAATGATCAAGTTCGTCCAAGGTAAAGGCCACAGTGCCAAAATCCACGGTTTTAATTCTCGACCGTTCGGCAATCGCTCTGAGATCTCCGATTTGACTTAGGATATGCTCGATGTGGCATCCCTCCGTGAGCTGTGATTTTATCTGGTCTAGAACCGCTTTATCGTTTTCTTCTCCGTCATCTGAGGCGCGTTTGAAAACCTGTTCCGTAAGTGGACCCATCAATGGGATTCCGGCGTCGCGGCTGATACCGGCTCCCAAAAGCCAAGCCTGATTGCTTGCTCCAAGAAGTTCATCCAGTTGTGACATGCTGTCTTTTGTACTAGGATCCATAATTTATTCGTTCAGTAATTCTGTTACCCGCTTCCGCCCGGTCAGCAGATCTTGCATCAAGGCGGTTTTGAGGGAGTGGAGTTTGTTGAGAGTGGTAGTCACGCGGGATTCATCATCCTCAGCAGCATTAAGCCGTTCCTCTATTCTTTTCTGCTCAGTGATCGAAGGAAGCGCAAGTTGCAGCGATGACAGAATGCCAGTGTTGAGATTGGGCATGGTCGAACCGACGGCGTTAATATCCACTTGGAGCTGCGTTGTGAAAAACTGGTAGGTTTCCGAAGTCCATCGCGGTGATAGTACTTTGGTTGGCGGTCGCATTAAAAGGCAACCAGTTCCACAGAGCCACCCTTCCTCTGAATCGCGGATTACAGCACATCTAGATAAGTCGCCTCTTCTCGCGAACACTAAATCTCCTTGGTGCATTCGGTGTCTGAGTAGTGAGTTAGCTCTAGGTTCTGTGATGCGGGCGATCTTGATCGTAGAAATCATACCTCGATTAATATCTTGTGGCATGACGACAGGAACCCCCTCGCTAACATACTCGTCTGAATGGAGCTGACTACCAAATGGCCCCGTTTGGATGTGGCCGCCACTCTGAGACAAAACCCGTCCAAAGTTAGTAAACTCCCACTCCACCGGGATCCTACCCAGCGGGGAGTCTTTGAATTTGTGGGTTTGTTCGGAGCGGAGGTTGCCGTGCTCGTCAATGCCGCGGGTGAGGAGGTCCTGCATCAGTCCGGTCTTGAGGCGCTGCTGCTTAGCGATCAGGGCTTCCGTCTGATCGATGGCCCGGTCGACCGTCGAGAGAATTTCGGCTATCTTGGTTTGCTCGGGTTTTGACGAAGGGAGAGAAATCTGCTCATCGGCGTATTCGTTCAGCTTGAAATTGATGATGCCTGTGGTCTGCTGCTGGTATTTGAGGACAAGTCCATCGTGGTATAGGCGATAAAGCAGGAATGCGATGTATTGTGGGTTAAATTCCTCTTTTATCTTAACCACTTCAACAAAGTTCGACGCAGTACCCGAAAAATCAGAATCGCAATAAACTACTCGGCCAGCCGGTTGTGAGGGGCCACCACCGGACTTTTCTATCAACACAGAGCCACGGGTTACTTGCCGCTTGGCCAACCGACTTTTTTCAATCTTCCTGTATACCAAATCTGTGTAGTTGAGAGATCCATTATTTCGAAAGTTTGTAGACCGCAAGACTGGGACTCCGTCTTCCGGCGTCCCATCTGTGCCCCAATCGCCCGGGCATGACGCAGCAAAAACATCACTGATCTTGAGGTTGATCCAGTTACTCGTCGTGCTCATTTCAAATACCCCAATCCAGTTAGAAACCCGTCGAGCGTCGTGAGGGTTTCGGTTCGTTTATTTTCCAGGGCGCGACTGGAGACAGCGTATTTATCCCAAAGATTTTCAACCGATTGGATGAGCTGGCGTTTGGCAGCGTTGAGATACCGGTTAAGTTCGTGAGTGGCGATGTCGTGGAGTTTTTTCAAGATTAGTGTTTTAGCTTCATCATCCGTTAGCTTGCCACCGATCTGGGAGAAGAGAGCATCTGTCTTGGCGATCCGGGATTCGAGAGCGGCATGGTCTTTTCGGAGAGCTGTTAACTTTTTCTTATCCTCCTTTTTCTCAGGATCGAGTTCGGCAATTTTCGCAGCCACCTGTGTTAGAAGCTGTTGGTTCTCTGCTTTGAAATCAGCATCACCGAGACGCTTCAGCTGAATCTTGAGATTAAGTTCATCGGTAAGAGTTTTGAGATCAGCCTTGCTGTCCTTGATGCGCTTCTCCAGCGAGGTGATGGCTTTTTCCTGTGCCTGCAGAGTCTTGAGTTCCTTCTTAGCAGATTCGCCGGTAGTGTCTTTGAGATCATCGATGAGTGCTTTGAGCGCAGCCTTGATGACGGCGGCGGTGATCGATTCGTCTTCCTCGGGTTCGTAGGCGGCGAGTTCCTGCCCGGTCTCCACGGCTTCGGCGAGTTCACTCTGGGCTTCACTAATTGATGCCTCCAACGCCTCAATGGCATTTGCCTCTGTTTGGAAGAACTCAGCAATCAGGTAACTGTCCGGGATAAGAGTGTGATGCCAGCCGGTGGAAACAATGGTTTTAAGATCGTAACGGATCTGCTGCCACCAGTTCACAAACACGCCGGCGCTTTGAAACTCATCTAACACACCGAGCGGAATGAAGCAGTCTTTCAAAGTGGTGAGTAGTTCCTGCCGAACTTCTGGCATTTTCTTGCCCTCGCGCAGCTGAGCAAAATCGTGACGTGCGATCTCCCACCAAGTTTGCAGAGCCTCGCGATGATTGGTGAGGGTATTCTGAACCGATGACTCTTCCTCGATCAAAGGCTTGATCGCTGCCTTACTGGCAATCGCATCCACAAACGCCATGTAACCCTCCCGCTCCGGTCGGAACAGAGTAGAGGCCTCGACACCAAATTTCCTACTGATCACAGCTAACTGATCACTGATCACTTCCGAAACAGGTACCCCTCCAATAAGATGAGCCTGCACGTCTTCCGGCTCTGGGTCGGGCGTGTTGTCCACATAGCGGCGAATGTTCAGGTTGAAGTCGTGTTTCTCCACGATCTCTTCCTTTGTCACAAGGCGGCTGTATTTCGGAAGCTCACGCTTGTGCGTGAATACGAAGTCGATTTTCTCGATGTCCTCTGGGCGCAGTTTATTCTGGTTCTTGCCTTCAGCAAATTCGCGGTCTGCATTGATGAAAAGAATCTGGTCACGCAGGGAGTCCGGCTTGTTCTTATTCATGACAATGACGCAAGCGGGAATGCCCGTGCCATAGAAGAGGCCGGGCGGTAGGCTGATGATAGCCTCGATAACGTCGTCATTGATCAAGATCTCGCGGATCAACTTTTCCTTACCACCCCGGAACAACACACCGTGGGGCATGACTGTTGCCATGTGGCCGTCTGGCTTGAGACTGGCGAGCATGTGTTGGACGAACATGAGGTCGGCCTTTTTCCCGGTCTCAGGGCACCACTCACGGAAGCGGGAAGGATACTTGAGTGTAGCGCGGCTATAGTTTTGAGAAAACGGAGGGTTAGCAAGAATGCGGTCGAACTTTCTCGGCCCTCCCCCATCGAGGATGAGAGGATCCTCCAGTGTATCACCATTCTCGATAGTGAAGCGTGTGATGTTATGAAGAATCATGTTCATCACACAGATCGACCAGACCGTGCCGTTGGCATCCTGTCCGTAGAGTGCAAGGTCGTTAGAATTTTGGCCCTGCTCCTCGACGTATTGGTGACTCTGGATCAGGAAACCACCCGCACCAACCGTGGGGTCATAGATTTCATTCTTGGCCTCAGGCTTAACGATCTGCACAAGCAGACGGACAACCTCTCCGGGGGTGTAAAACTCCCCTCCCTTCTTCCCCGCACTATCTGCGAAAAACTTGATTAGGTATTCGTAGGCAGCGCCTAGCAAGTCGGGGAACTCGAAGTTGTCATTCACCAGCATAAAGCCGGGTTGATTGAAGTGATCTAACAAATCTTTCCACTTCTCGTTCGGGATCTTGGTCTTCCCTTTGACAGCGTTGAAATCGATGTTGTTTATAAGCACTCCGTTGAGCGCATCATTTTCAACTTCCACGGCGGCGATTGCTTTGTTAAGCATGCTGCCGATGTCGTGCTTGAGATCTTTAAGGGCCGGAACTGCCTCGCCATTCTCATCGATCCAAGATTCATGCCAGCGGGCACGGACTGGGACGAAGAAAGTCTCGCCGTAGGTGGCCTTGTCTTCCAGTAGCTCCGCCAGCAACTCGGCACTTAAGTGGGTGTATTCCTTTTTTATGAGGGCGCGCTTCAGCTCAAACTCGTCGGACAGGCGCTTGAGGAAAAGCATGCCGAAGATGAACTCTTTGAACTCCGAGGCGTCCATCTTGCCCCGCAGGATGTCAGCGGACTTAAAAAGGAAGGATTCAAGCTGGGAAAGGGTAATTTTGTCGCGGGTCATCTAGTCTGAGGTGTTATCTATTTTTATTATTCATTACTTAGGTAGTTAAAGACCGAGATGAAACTAAAAAGTTCAAAACGATGGATGAAGCAATAGCATCAGCAAAGGGATTGCATTCTTCAGGTAACAATTTCCACCGGCGCATCCGGCAGGGCTTTCATAAACACGCTGCCATAGCGTTTCGTCACGATACGATTGTCCAAAATACACACCAAACCATGATCTTTCTTATTACGGATCAATCGACCCACTCCCTGCCTTAATTTCAAAACCGCCTCAGGCAACGAATAGTCCATGAAAGGATTTCCGCCCGCTTCCTGGATCGCTTCCAAGCGTGAAGCCGTCAGAGGATGATCCGGCACGGCGAAGGGCAAACGGGTCACAATCACATTCGACAAAGCCTCGCCCGGCACATCCACACCCGTCCAAAAACTATCCGTTCCAAACAACACGCTGCTCACATCCTCTCGAAATTCCTCAAGCATCTTATGCCGCGGCATGCCATCGCCTTGTTTGAACAATCGCCAACCCTTCTTTTTGAAATAACTCTCACAACGCTTCGCCGCATCCTGCATGGTCCGGTAACTTGTGAACAAAACAAACGCCCGTCCATCGCTCTCACTCACCGCATCCATGATCCCTTTCGCTAACAGCTCATCGTATTTCGGCGTGTTCGGCTCGGGGATGGATTTGTAAATCTTCACCTTCATCTGCTTCTGGTAGTCAAACGGACTGCCGATGCTCAAGGCTCGTGCCGATTCCGCACCGACCCGTTTCCGGAAATATCCCAACTCCGGATCGCCAACCCCAAGAGTCGCGCTCGTCATCACCATGCATTTCTTTCCAGAAAACAACAACGGCCGCAACCGCTCCGAGACATTGATGGGTGCCGCATGACAACTGAACTGAGTTTCCTCACGGCCGCTTTTCTCCACCCAATAGACACTACCCTCATCTCGTTGATCGAGAAACTCTCCGACAGTCGCTTGAGTATCGCGAAACTTGCGCGCCAGATCCATTAACTCATTCTTCGAGGTTTCGTTGCCTGTATCTTCCGCTAACTCCGACAACTCCTCCCATAAATCTCGCAACGGCGCTGCCAAACAATTTCCCACCAACTCCGGCCGCCTCACCCGAAACTCCTTCGACCACTCACCGAACTTCGCTGCGTTTCCAATATCGTTAAAAAACTGATCCACCGCCGTCAGGCTGCGCTCCACCGCAAGCATCGGCGCTGCTTTGCGGTACGTTTTCAACAATCCTTTGCGGGTCTTCGGGTTGTAAAGCCGCTGCAAATCAAATCGCAATCCTGCTTGAGTGAGCCTCAAACCCAGCTGGATCGCCGCCACTTGCTCCACCGTGTGCGCCTCATCCATCACCGCGAAATCATTCGGAAAAAGAAATCCACCCATCTTCTCAGGCTCGTTTTCATCGGACATCTCATTCGTTTCTAACAAGGCAAAAAACAAGGTGTGATTCACCACCACCAACTTCGCATCCGCCGCGGCTTTCCGCGCCTCTTGGAAAAAACAATTTCCCTTGGGTCCACAATATCGCTGCGTGCACGAATGCGCCTCGCTGCAAACCTGCAACCAAACCTTCATCGATGGTTGAAACGGAATTCCACTTAACGTCCCATCCCGAGTCTGATCCGCCCAATCACGAATCCGCGCAAGCTCCTCACTTTCGGTCGATGTAAATAAATCGCCCGATTGCTCCCAAGCACGACGTAACCTCGCCGGACACAAATAGTTTCCACGGCCTTTCAACAAAACCGCCGGCAAATCCTCACCCAAAATTCTCCGCACCAAGGGAATATCTTTTCTCACCAATTGCTCCTGCAAATTGATCGTATGCGTCGAGATCACAGCCTTACGACCCGTCGCCAGCGCAAACTTCGCAGCCGGAATCAGATACGCCAAAGATTTCCCCACTCCCGTCCCCGCCTCCGCAACCAATGGCTGCGACGATATGAAACTTTCCGCAACCGCACCCGCAAGTTCCTCTTGTTCAGGGCGATACTCAAAATCTTTCGATTTCGATAACAAACCCGTCCTAGAAAACACATCACGCACCTCCTCAACCAAATCCACTCCCCCTGCGTTTTCCGTAATCGAAATCATCTGCCGTCACTCTCAGCCCTCACCCGCATTTCTGCAAGGCTGTAGCACGACTATGGAATGTAATTAGGCAGGGACCTTTATCCTAAAGGTCCATATCTGACGGCCCGCCAATTGACATCGGGTCTTTTCCGTAACAACCACCACCAGATATGGACGCGTAAGGATACGCGTCCCTGCCTAATCAGATTAAACCCTCAAAAAGTCGCCGTGATCCCCGTGTAAAATCCCAATCCCGCTCCGTTAACCGGGGTCGCAAAATTCGCTAATACATAATTTTGATCCGCCAAGTTCTCGACTCGCGCATGCAGGGTCACGTTTTCGTTCAGTTTGTAACTCGCATGAACGCGGAGCAGTAAATACTCATCCAAAGGAGCACCACCATAGGATCGAGTATCGACGTAAGTCGCCCCAAGCCCAAGTAGCAGTTTCTCGATAGGGCGATACTGAACCGATGCCGTCGCAGTATTTTCAGGCTGATCATCAAGCGAATCACCTAACCATGTCCATGAAACTTGGTAATCAATTTCTTCCGTGATTTTGCCATTCGCGGCAAATTCCAGACCGCGAGTGAGAGTCGACCCAGGCAAGTTGATGGGTGGAGGTGATAGAGGAAATGCAAAGGTCGTTTGAATTTGGTTTTCAATCGAGTTTTCAAAATATGTGACCGAAACCCTATGTTCATCCGTCAACTCCTGTTCTATCCCAAGATCCCAACCCAAGCTCTGCTCTGCCTCGAGATTGGGATTCCCCAAGCCAAAGGTGGTGCCGTACAAATCTAACAAGGTCGGTGTTCGGAAGGCTTTGCCAACACCTGCGCGGAATTTCGTCTTTTCCAGCGCCTCCCATCCACCACCCAATCGCCATGTCACTTGATCGCTGTAATTCACGTAATCTTCCCAACGCACAACCGCATCCGTGGTGATGGTATCCGTTGGCTTCCATTTCATACCAAGGTGACCTCCGTAGCGATATTCATCTGAAACGGTGTTAATGGTGTTCTGATAATCGCTGTGTTCAACAAACCCACCAAACAGCAAAGTGTAAGTATCGGATAACTCAAAACTCTGATCCGTTGATAATATAACACGCTCAAGATCGGCACCGTAGTTTCCGCCCGATGAATCGTTATCGTAACTTTCCTTATACAAACCCATCACCACACTTGAAATCCAACCGGGTGCCAGACGTGCATTCGCATAAGCCGTAACCAAGTTCGAATCCACATGATCGATATTCGTTCCGAAAAAATCATACTGAAATTCCGAGTCCTGACCTCGATACGTCATTCCAAGTGTTAAGTCTTCGGTCTGCGCCCATTCCAATCTCATGGAGCTGCGTAATAGGTCGTAAGACTCATTCGGAGCATCGTTATCCGTATGCTCATGACCTCCACCCACATACCAAGATAATCCATTTTCTTCACCGGAATTGGATGCAAAGACCTGATAACTATCAAAGGATCCGATCTCCGTCCTTAAATAATTGTTAGACTCACCACTACCCCTGGCCGTTTCCATCCACAGAACACCACCCACCGATTCACCACCATGAATCGCTGCTTGCGGTCCACGAAGCACTTCGATCCGACTGAAATCATTCACCCGCGCACCTGATAGAAAATTTCCCATAGGAGAGGTCGAGTCACTGACACGAACACCATCCACAACGAGTTGCGAATATGACGAAGTTGTCCCGCGAATAAGCACGGTACCAGAGGCTCCTATTTGTCCACCTAAAGATGTTGAAACCACACCGGGAATCCGATTTAGCGCATCTTTCATATCAAGAAGACCCAGGCTTTCCATCTCCTCTGGATCAAGAACCGTCACGGCCGAGGTTGTCCGGGAAACATCCCCAGGCATCCTCCATGCCGATACCACCAACTCTTCCAGCTTATCCTCCACCTCCGCGTTCAATGAACTGCAGAGCAATGTCGCAGTTGCTCCAAATAGAGTACAGCCCGTCCTTATAGTTCGCTTATGCGCGAACGTTTTATTTTTTATCATTTATGTTTTACCTCCGTGAGCCTGTATTCCGCAGGTTCGTTCAGAAACTCCCAAGGCTGGCGATCTGACTCAGCTCCCCGTTTTCACGAAAACCCATACAGTGGCGGTACCGCTCCGGATTCTCACCGGATTCCCCATCAATTGACTGCCCGAGCGACAGGCTTCCAAAGGAGTGCCACTGCTATTTCAACAACGACGGAACAGAAATAGGCATATCCATCGATGTATCCAAGCATGTTTTTATATTATTAAGGGCTGTTTTAGCTAAGGCTTATTGCTGAGCCTCTTTTACCCAGTGTTTATGTGGCTTGAAGAGCATTTGACGCTTACCTCCATTGAGTCGTCATTCTCACGCCTCCAAAATAACTCTCATCAGCTTCAACTTGTTCTGAGATTTCATAGCTTGGGAGTTTGGTTGCAATTCGCTAACGAAGTCTCATGAAGAATGTAGCTGCTGTATATTTATTAACCTCCGTGTTCTCGGCCGCTACACGAGCTATGGCGCCCACTACAAAAACTTTGATTAAATCGCTTTGCTTCCAGGCTGGAAGACGGCTTTTTCTCAGATAAATTGACTTGTCTATTAGACAAAAAAGAAAAAAAGAAAAAAGCTAATCCTTACCGAAATCCGTACACGTTTCGTGCATTTCGTGGTTAAAAAATCTTTACTCAACGGATTATCCACGGCGGATCTTCGAGCCCGTGAAAAAGATCGTCATGCGATAAACCTTCTTCTCACGCGTGGAGATAATTCCAGTATTTAAATCCACTTTCTCAGGGATTTCCACACGATGAATATCAACCATCGCTTGAAATCCACGCTCCGAATACACATCGATCAAGATCGCTATGGCAACCGGATTCTTAAAAAGTGCATCTTCGGTGTTTACGGTCGCCCGACCCGTCACAGCGTATCGTTTGATGACTGGCATCATCTTGTCTTGGATAAACTGCACCACTTTTTGTAACGTTTCCGTGTGCTCGACCTGATAGCTATCCAAACGATTCACCAGCTCCTGCCGCGCTTTAATCACGATCTCATCCGCCAGTGGAATATGACGCAACATGTCGTAAGTTCGAGGATCTAACTCCAGCGAGCTTTGATACTCCAACTCACGAATAATATTTTGCTGCACCACTTGGATCGGTGCCTGGGCGTTGATGAAATGATAATGGAAAATCTGCTTAAGCGAAACTAAGGCATCATAGGTCTTTTCCTTAAATGTCCGGTAACGGTTCCGTGCCAAATCGGGGTCAAAATCCGTTATACGCTCTTCCTCTAACACACCTACACCGGATTGCCTGACTTCCGCATTGTGAAGCAAGGTTTCCCGACCACGCTTCAGCTGCCGCGCGATGCTTTCCACCTCATCAACAAATAACACCATGATATGAAACACTGGTTGGCGGAAAAAATGTGCCTGCGGCGTATCGGAAAACTCTTTCCGCAATTTCACCATTTCATCGTAAAATAACTTCAAACATTCCACCTGCACTTTCGTTCTTGGAAACCCATCCAATACCGCACTGTCGCGGAAGTCAGGTTTCAGCAACTCATGGAACAACAACCGCAACACCTCTTCATCCCCCACCATGCCACCTCGTGCCTTGATCTCCTGAGCTTCAGGTGTGCTCAATAACTGACTCACCACAATCGGCTCCGCCATGATCCCGCGGACCTTCCGAATGAAATCCGTGTTCGTTCCCTTACCCGAACCCGGCGCGCCACCTAACAAAATCAACTCTTTCGGAAACCGTAAATTTTCCCGTCCAATATTCGTCTCCAGCTCTTTCCAAACACGGTTGAAAATAAGCTGCGCATCTTTGATTTCTAAATCCGCTCTGGGCTCAGTTAATGAATTTTTACTCACGAGAACGCGATCAAAGAGCATCATCTCCCATCCGTCCAGCACGGATGAAACCTAGTTATTCGTTATAAGTTATAGCTCAAGATAACTTAGCGAATACCACCTCCAATCTGGCTTCTCCAAGTCTTCTGTCTTACTTCTTCTAGCCTTGCGCATTAAAATCATCCCTTTAGCTTCTTCACATGCGCAACAAAGCCATCTCCCTACTCCAAGAACTCACCGAAGCACACTCGATCTCAGGCTTCGAAGACGAAGTCCGAGCAATTTTCATCGACGAACTCGAAGAAGTAGGTCCCCTCGCCACCGACAAATCCGGCTCAGTCATCTGCACACACGCCAACGAAGGCCCACGCGTCATCATCGCCGGGCACATGGACGAGATCGGTTTCATCGTCCAAAACATCACCCCAGATGGATTTCTCCAATTCATCACGATCGGCGGTTGGTGGAACCAAGTTCTACTCGGCCAACGCGTCCAAATCATCAATCGAGACGGCGATAAAATCCCCGGCCTGATCGGCAGCAAACCCGTCCATTTCCTCCCTGCTTCCCAGCGCGACCTGCCTGTAGCTGTCGAATCCATGTTTATCGACATCGGCGCCAACTCCCGCCGCGAAGTCATCGACGCCTACCGCATCCAACTCGGCGCTCCCATCGCCCCACTCTCACCCTTCACCCCCATGATTAACCCCAATCTATTCATGGCTAAAGCTTTTGATAACCGGGTCGGCATGGCTGCCACGATCCAATCCGCCCAGATCCTGGCCGAAATGGACCACCCGAACGAACTCATCTTCGCTGGAACCGTCCAAGAAGAGGTCGGCCTCCGCGGAGCAAAAACCCTCGCCAATTTCACCAAACCCGATGTCGCCATCATCCTCGAAGGCCCGCCGGCCGATGACACCCCCGGCTTCAACCCATCCGAAGCCCAGGGAAAACTCGGAGGCGGCGTCCAGATCCGACTCTATGATCCCACCGCCATCGCCAATCCTCGCCTCGCCGAACTCGCCATCGAAACCGCGGAACTTGCCAACATCCCTTACCAAGTCACCGTCCGCCGCAGCGGCGGAACCGATGCCGGATCTTTCCACCTCGCCAACCACGGCATCCCATCCATCGTCCTCGGCGTCCCCACCCGTTACATTCACTCCCATAACGCCATCATTGATATCAACGATTATCTCGCCATGTTGTCACTAACGGTCGCTTTGGCCAATGAATTGGATCAGGACAGGGTCGATGGACTGACACAATACCTCTGATTTCGAAACGTTCGATTGAATTACTTGTTTGCTTCTCTAGTTAATATTTTTTAAATATCAATAAAACATTATCAATTAGTGACTTACAGTCATATTACTCGATTAATCTTTATGCTGAGAGAAGCTGCTGAAATCGAAATTGAATGGGGCATATCTCGCTCACCGTTTGGAAATGCATTCATCGCAAGCTCTCCAAAAGGCATCGTTCAGCTCTCGTTTTTCGAGACGAACGAAACCGAATCCTACCAGCAGTTGATGCACGCTTGGCCGAAAGCGAAGCTGAATAGAAACGATCGTTTAGTAGGCGAACTCTCACGCCAGATCTTCCAATCTGGGACCTCAGAAAAACCCAAAATCGCCCCCCAAGGCACCGAGTTTCAACTCCAAGTCTGGAAAGCATTACTGAATATCCCGAGGGGTAAAACCGCCACCTACAGCCAAATCGCTAAGCTCATCGGCAAACCCAAGGCCAGCCGAGCTGTCGGAAATGCCACAGGAAAAAACCCCATCGCCTTCCTCATCCCCTGCCACCGAGTCATCCGCACAGACGGTTCCTTAGGTGGCTTCCGCTGGGGAACCAACTGCAAAGCCAAAATCCTTGGTTCGGAACTAGCCTAAGCTCTTCCTCTTCATTCAAAAATCAACAACGCCTCAGTGAGCATTAGCGATTGATGATTATTGATTTTGGATTTTTAATTTGAGAATCCCAATCCCTTTTTCACTATTCACTATTCAATCTTCACTCTTCAATCTACTCTCGCCAACCCATATCAAGCCGACTAAAATCTCCTGTGACTGATCATGAGTAACGATTCACAAACCCCTGAAAACTTTCCCAACGGAAATCCGCCCGATTTCCCGGCGGATATCAGCGGGTATAACGAAAACGACCTGTGGGAACTCGGTGATTCACCTAATGAGTTTCCTAAGGATCTCAAAGAGACTAAAAAAAGTTATGGGATAATGGAGAAACCCGTTTCGACGGACGATTCTCAAAACGCCCCAACCCCACCAGTAGACACTCGAACATTCTACGCCAGCCTAACAGGACTCGAGAAAATCAGCTTATTTGCCATTGTAGCCACTTTTGCCATCTCTGCAGTTCTAGCAATCATCCACTTTTCAAAGGAAATCCCCATCGATTCGAAAATCTCGAAAATCGTCAAATTACCTATCGAAGGCAAAATTCTCACAATTACCACTGTAGAAACCTATTGGCGCAAACCAAACTCTCAAGGTGAAAGTATCGACGTCGTTAAACGTGGAGCCATACTCATCCCTAACATAAAAATGACAGCATCAGGTAAATCCGGAGCCATCCGTATCTTCTTTCGAGATAGCGATGGCACGCTTGTTGGTGACAGCACTACGCTTGCCATTTCAGGAACCCAAGATATCACCATCTCCGCCACCGATGGCTTCAGTGACATAGGCATGCACGCCTCCTACCGCACTGGAGAACACCCACGCTGGATGATCCAAGCCTTCGAAGGCCCATCCGTCGACGCCCCCATCGAAAATTTTCACCCCATCTTCGAGACCGAAATCTCCACAGATATACGTTAAAGAGTGAATGATGAGTAGTGAATAGTGAAATGAATTAAAATCTCTCTGCTTTGACTCCATTTTATTCCATCCAAGCCATCACCGCTTCGCCTATATTCTAATTGCTCGTAAAACTCGCTCTGCTTTGACTCCATTTTATTCCATCCAAGCCATCACCGCTTCGCCTATATTCTAATTGCTCGTAAAACTCGCTCTGCTTTGACTCCATTTTATTCCATCCAAG
>Ga0315902_10006497_pt1 | contig 16177 bp, 11 predicted proteins | sample LakEriMetagenome_9_FD_203523 | JGI IMG/M metagenome (GOLD analysis project Ga0315902, IMG submission 203523) | Freshwater fungal communities from buoy surface, Lake Erie, Ohio, United States - Buoy 12 MA117 | ecosystem: Environmental > Aquatic > Freshwater > Lake > Lake biofilm | place: USA...
CTCGGGATCGTCCGACACCAGCTGCACGCCGTGCGTGATGCCGCCATGAACGAGCGTGCGTGACGGCCCGTTGGCGGCCTCGCAGACCCGCAGGACGCCGAAGAAGGTGCGGCTGCGGTGAATGACGCCGTCCAACCGTTCGGTCGCCGTGAATGTCGTCGCCAAGATGGCCGTCAGCGCCGCTGTCCGCCAGCGGCCGTCCACTACCGTCAAGCAAACGGAAATCGCGACGCCGACCACGCTCAGCCACCAGATTGAATCGATCGAGATTCCGCCCGGCGATGCCCACACCAGTCCCCACATCAGGGCGAGCGACAAGGCTGCCAGCGGCAGCCGAACCGCATCTGATCCGCGTCGCCCGCTGCCGAGAGCAAGCCCCGCAGCCGCCGCAATCGCGAGCGGAAACTCGTGATGGGCGTCGAACACCGCGGGTGCGACGACGGCATTACACAGTCCTCCGGCCGCGCCGCCGATCGCCAGTGCCACATAGAACGACGACTGCTCGGGAATCGGCGGCCGCTCATCGACGAGCCGGCCGTGAACCCCGATGCCGACGATGAACAGGGCCAGCATGTGCACGCCAATCACGGGCCACGTCGGACTCGTCACGTGACAGGCTATCAACCATCCAGCGACTCCCGTCGCAACCAGGATCGCCACCGGCTCGCATCGTGCCCATCTCCGGCCCCAGGGGCTGAACACGACGGCGAAACTCGCCAGATACACGGCCAGCGGCGCCACCCAAAGCAATGGCAGGGGTGCCACTTCGGTGGTGGCGTAGGTGGTGACACCGGCAAGCCACGCCGACGGCACGGCTGCCAGCAGCACCCAGCGGCACCACGTCGCCCAGCCGACGCCGGGCTTGCCGGACAACGGCTCATCGGCGAACGCTTGCCTCAGGCCCACTCCCCGCGCCGTGATGCTGCCGCAGGCAATCGCGGCGATACCCACCGCTGCGTAGAGCATGCCGACCAGTACGAGTTGCAGCCGCACACCCATAGCCGGTTCGATCAGTAGCGGATAGGAGACGAGCGCCGCGAAACTGCCGACGTTCCCCGCCGCGTACAGCCCGTACGACGCATCCACCTGTTCGCCTCTTTCCGCCGGCCACCGCCCGCGCCAATGACCGAACAAGGGCGTGAGGGTCGCCAGCGCGAAGAACGCGGGGCCGACGGCCACCGTGAGCATCACCAAAGCCCGCACGCCGACCGGCCACCGGCCCGCCAGGGCGATCAGGGTGTCGCTCCGCAGCACGATCAGACTGGCGACGGCGGCGGCGACGAACAGCAACGCCTGAACTGCTGTCTGCAGTGCCTCCGGATAGCGACGGACGTGGCGGGCGGCGTGCACGTAGGCGACAACGAGCGCAATCTGAAAAAACGCAAGACAGGTGATCCAGACGGCCGGAGCACCACCGCACATCGGCAGCAGGAGCTTTCCAGCGACAAGCTCGATGAGGAACAGGCAGGCCGACGCCCCGCAGGCAGCGGCGACGAACAGCATTGACACGGCCCGCGGGATTCGATGGACCGCTTTGGCCTCGACCGCCACCTTGCTCCGAGCCGTCGCGTCATTCATTCCGCGCCGCAGCCTCCCGCGAGGTCGCCGCGGGTGTCGTTTCGTCCTGCGGCGACGCGGCCTCGTCGCCCGCCGGCGCCACGGGCTGCCGCGCGGCCACGGCCTCTGGCACGGGAAACGCCCGGTCGGGATCCAATCCCGCCTGGGAAGCCTCGGAGCGCAATTGCTCGCCAACCGCCTCGAAGCTCCCGGCCTTGAGCGGATCGGGAGCCCAGGCCCACACCCGGGCCCGCACCAACAGCGGCAGAGCGGCGTCCCGGAGCACGCCCACGAACGAATTGTCCACGAGCTTCGGAAACGGCAGCAACGCCGCCTCCGCAAGCACGAACTTCCTGCCTGGATCGGATGCGGCATACCGCCGCTCGTAGACGCTTTTGGCGATCCCGAGATAGCGGTTGAACACCTCGAGGTTGCCCTTGGCGAGTCCTTCGAGAATGGCCCGCCGGATCATCGCATCGAGAAACTGCCGCAGGTTGGTGACGTCGATCGCGAGCACTTCGCCGATCCGCAAGGCCACGAAGTTCTCGACGGTGTCGAGGTACAGAGGATCGTCTCCTCGCCCCGACTTCTCGGCGAGCAGGCCGAGCTTGACGAAATGGCCTTCCGCCGCGGACCGGTCTCCGTAGAGAAACTCCAGGATCACTGCGAGGTTGAGGAAGTTCTCATAGCCGTCGATGAGGTCGGTTTCCTCCGCCCGGCCGAATCCGCCGGCCGACACCCCCTCCTCAGACCCAATCAGCCCGATCGCTTCCTCCATCGAGCGCTCATAGGCGGCAATGAAGCGGGGATCGGGCAGCAGATCGACTCGGCTTGAGACCGAGTCGAAGTCCACGCGTCCGGTCTTCATGAGATCGGCAAGCATGTGGAGTCGGCTGCGGATGATGATCAGTTCATTCGTATCCTCGCGGCGTTTCAGCGTCCGCCCGATCTCGATGCCCTGCTCCGTCCAATAGATGCCGTGGGATTCCGCATGCCGCCAGTCGAGCGGCCCATACCGCTCCATCAAGGCCGCCATCCGTGCAGGCTGCATGTGGTAGCGATCCTCGAGAATCCGCCGCTGCAGGTAGGGCACCAGGTGCTCGAACAGCACCGTCGCCCCCTCGCGGTCATCACGGATGGCCGCCAGCATCAGCGCCTCAGGGCCGGGAGGCAGTGTTGCCTGGCCCAGTAGTCGGGCATCGAGGGAGGCCGCCAGCATCATGGCCCGTCCGAGCAGCCGCATGAACGCCTCGTCGGGACGTGCGTTGTGAGCCGCGAGCAGGTCGACCACTCGCGTTACCTCGGGCGTGCGGGCCGTCAGCTCCTCGAGCGTGGCGGGGGCCGCTGCGATACGCCGGATCGCAGCGATCGCCTCGTCCGTGGTCCTGCCCGTCGTGGTGTCGCCGAGGAATTCCTGCATCTCCCGGGCGAGGCGGGCCTTGTAGTACCAGTGCTCGCGGTCGGCCCGGGCCGCGATCTTGTTGTGGAAAATCCAGCCAAGTTCCATGTAGAGCTGCGCCGCCGACGGATTCAGCGGAATGCCGCGGTCCCGCAGCAGGCCGATGCCGCGGCGCACCCACGACCATCGCTCAGCTGGCACCTGGGCCGCTGCCGAGATGTTGTAGGCAAGGTTCCAGGCCTGAAACGCCCAGACCTTTTGAAACCTGGGCTGCAGCATCGTGATCCACTGGCTGAGCGTCTGCGCCTCGAAATACTCCCCTTCCGTCTGCAGGTGATCGGCCCTGGCCCAGAGAACGTCGACTGCCAGGCCGCGGAACGTGCCCAACGCGGCGGTCGCGATCGCCACATGGGGAGGCATGCCGTCCGTGCCCTGGGCCGAGACGACGAGGTCGAGATCCTTCCGCTGTTGCTGGATGCCGCCTGCGAGCCAGCCGGCGCAGACCGTGCCGGCGACGAGCGCGATCGCTGCGATCGTGATGGTGATGCGGTCGGAGTTCATCGATCGTCCAGCCGCCCCGTCAGTGTCCGGAAACATTCACAAGATCGCGGCGTTCCAGCAGCAGCCACCCCAGTGCCAGGAGCACCAGCGGATACGCCACCCCGAGGAGCCCAGCCGACCCCACGGCCTGCGACAGTGGCAGGAGACTGCCTGTCGCGACTTCGGTCACACCGTCATGCGTGCCGAACGACGGCACGAGGGCCAGGAATCCGTCGGCTGCGAACGACGACAAGGTCTTCACCGCATCCCACCATTCGAAGTGGTTGAGCCGCTCGAGCAGCATCCCCATCCGCAGCCTGAGCATGGATCCGAGCGTCGCATTGGCGCTATCGGCACCGGTGTAGATGTCGATCGCGTCCGCGAGAAACCCGCGGGCCACCGCCGACACGTAGACCATCAGGCTGGCGAGCACGGCCGTCGGAAAGGCGAGCCAGCTCGCAGCACAGAGCGCGACCGCGGCGAGCATCGCGAGCTTGGCCCAGCCCACGAGCAGACCGCGGGCGAAGTTGCCGGCGAAGGAGCCGCTGCGGTAGAGGATCTCGAGGCCCTTGCCTGGCGAGAAGGCGATGCTCGTGATCTCGTCTTCGCCGGGGGGCACGAGGTTGCGATTGGCGATGGTTACCTTGAGAGAGCCGGACTCGTCGATCGCCGACGCCGGGATGTCGATCGTGTGGAACATCAGGCTCGGAAGCGTGTACTCTTCGTGACGCCCCCCGCGCACAGGATAGGGTCGGTCGTTGAGCCACAATGCGAACCGCACCTCCGCCCGGTCGACGTCGACGTTGTCGGCAAAGGGCTTCAGCCGGAGTTGCAGCAACTCGGACCGCACTCGATCGCGATCGAGCCCCCGAAACACATAGCTCGACACCACGTCGGCCGTGACCGTGTGCCACTCGAGGACCCGCTCCGATCGGATCCGCCGCCTCACCCCGACCGGATCCCGGGCAAACGCCCCGGGATCGTCCTTGCGGATCTGCTCTGCGGTCGCCGCAATCGCCGCTTCAAACGCCTCGCCGTCGGGATGGTCTGGGCGGACGCTCGAGCGGGCGGTCAATACCTGCTCCTCGACCGCCCGCCGATCGGCAGCATCGACCGGCGGCAGTCGGCCGAGAGCGACAGCCCCCAGATAGATGCCTCCGCCGAGGATGCCCAACAGGAGGCCGTCGAGGAGCACGATGCCCAGCCACTTGCCCGCGAGATACTGCCATCGCTCCAGTGGCTTCGAGAGTGCCATGTGGATCCGCTGGCTGTCGATGTCGCCACAGACGCTTCCGCAGGCCAGCACGATCGTCACCATTGCCAGCAGAAACCCTGCGGTCGAGAGCGACCAGGTCAGAAAGAACTGCAGGCGGTACTCGAGCCTCTCGCCGGCGTCGAGGATCAGCGGGAGCATCGGCAGACCGATGACCGACAGGAGCATGAAAAGCATCGGCGCCCGGCTGCTGGCAGCCTCATCGATGACCGCCCGTGCCACGCCGACGATCCCATGCCCGCCGCTCAAAGCCGCCCGCAGCCCCCGGATTCCGACCGCAAACGCCACCGCGAGCCCTCCAGCGGCCGCAGCGGCGGATGCCACCAACGGCCGCCCGGAGGCCCAGAGGCCGGCGGCGCCGGCAGCCACCCCGAACACAACGAGCGGCCATCGCCAGCGATTCCACCGGAATGCGCGGCGGGACGAGGACACGAAACGGCTGTTCCCGGCGGATGAAATGGAGGATGACATCGAAGGCTCGGCGGCTTGCTACCGCCGCGTGAGACTCTCGAGGAGGGCGGCATCAGGCTGGGAGCCGGCAGCGGGCCTTGGGCCGGCCGCATCAGACGGTGGGGTCCCGCCGGCCCCGAGGAACTCGGCCACCGGCCCTCCGGAACCGGCCCCGGCGGTGCGGGCCCCTTCCGCCCGCGCCTTTGCCACGATCTCGAGAAATAGGCTCTCGAGCGAACGCCGCGGGTGGTCCACACGGGTCACGGCCAGATGGCGGCGGGCCAGCAGGCCGCGCACTTCCGCGAGCACGTCATCGGGCAGTTCCGCGGTCTCGAGGATCGTCGCATGACGTTGCGTGAGCAGCTCCGCGCACGTGCCCTCCGCCCTGATCTTTCCGCCGTACATGATCGCCACCCGATCGCAGAGATCCTCGACGTCACCGAGCAGATGGGAGCAGAGCAGCACCGTCTTGCCTCGGCGAGCGAGCGTGGCGATCAGCTCCTTGATCTGGTGGGCTCCGACGGGATCCATGCCGCTGGTCGGCTCGTCGAGAATCAGCAGCTGAGGGTCGTTGATGAGGCTCTGGGCGAGCCCGATCCGCCGCTGCATGCCCTTGGAATACTCCCCCACCGGGCGATCCTGCACCGCCTCGAGGCCCACCATCTCGAGCAGCATGTCGATCCGTTCCCGACGGGCCTTCCGGTCCAGCCTGAAGAGCCGCCCGAAGTAGTCGAGCGTCTCGCGACCGGTCAGGAAGCGATAGAGATACGACTCCTCCGGCAGGTAGCCGATCATCCGCTTCGTTTCGACGTCCTTGGGCCGCTTGCCGAGGATCGCAATCCGGCCCGCTGTCGGCTGCAGCAGCCCAAGCAGCATCTTGATCGTCGTGCTCTTGCCAGAGCCGTTCGGGCCGAGCAGGCCGTAGACCTGGCCGCGACGCACCTCCAAGTCCACGCCCTCCACGGCCCGCACCCTGGGCCGCATCCAGAAATCCCGGAATGTCTTGGTGACGCCGACGCAGGCGATGTCGATCGCCGTAGTCTCACTGTCCATGCCCACCACCTGGTTCTCCCCGAAGAATCTCTGCCGGTCATCTATCCGCCCGTCCGCGCCCTCTGCTCCTGCCTGCGGGAACGCAGCTGTTCCATCTGCCGTTCCTTCTGCAGGTTCGGATCACGGTTGAGTTGCAGCTCGAGCTGGCCGGGCACGGTGTAGAAGGTCTCGACGTCCTTGCCGGTGAGGATCTGCTCGCGGGCATCCTCCCAGAGCTTCGAGAGCACCAGCCGCGGGGTCCGCTCGAACTGCGGCAACAGCTGCTCGAAGGCCTGGGCTTCGCCTGCGACCTTCTCCACGATCTGCGTGCGGTAGGTCCGGGCCGCATTGAGACGCCGGGCCACCTCGCCGCCGATCGGAACCCCATCGACCGCGAGGCTTTCAAGCGCGACGTTGATCCGTTGCTCCGCCTCGTGTGCCAGAACCTCGTCACCCCGCTCCGACGACTGCTCGTGGGCGACGATGATTTCCAACAGTCGGCCACTCGCCTCCCCGGCGGTCTCCGCGAGGATCCGCGACCGTTCCTGATCGGCTGCGACGATCCTGCCGGCCCGGTCGCTCTCGGCCGTCGTGACCGCATCGAAGCTCGCCGCCACCCGCATCGGAGCGGATACCTTGTCGAGCACGAGTTGATCCACGACCAGGCCCGTCCGCATGTCGTCCAGCCTCCGCTGCATCGCCCCTAGGGCGACGTTGCGATCGACGACACCGCGCAGGAGATCGTCCGCGGCGGTCTGAGCCGTCATCTGCACGATTCCCTGCTGGGCTACCAGCCGCACGATCGATGTCGCCAACTCGCGGCTGCCCACGTTGGTGAGAAAGGCGACCGGATCGGCCACCCGCCATGTGAGCGTCCACTTGGCGTGCGCGATGTTAGAATCGCCGGTGATCAACGAGCCGTCGCGGAGCGGATTGAGCGGTCGCGCCTTGAGCCCCTGCATCTGCCCGCGAGTCAGTGTGCTTTCCTGGGCGGATGTCTCGAACCAGAACTCCCTGTCGAGCACGAGGGACACCGGCCGCGTATCGACCTTCACGATCTCCTCGAGCGGAAATGGAGCCGCCAGATAGGTTCCCCGCTCGAGAACCCTGGTACCCGCATCTCCCACGTAGTCGCCGAACCGCAGCCGCAACGCGACCTCGTTCGACCCCACACTGAACAGACCGCTGAAGGCGTAGGCGACGAGCAGGCCGAGCATCGCGAATTTGAGGATCGCGAAACTCACCCGGAGCGCCTCGGCGAGCGACTGCTGGGCTGGATCGATAACGGGACCGGCCACAACAGGGCGGGGGTCTCGGCGGTCGGACGTGGAAAGGGCGGGATCACTCATGATGACGAGCCGTTGGTCATCGATTCACCGGGTCGGGCGCGGGCTGCGCTACGGGGGTCTGCCGGCCCGGCTCGCGATTGAACCAGTCAAGGATGCCCAGGCTGTCGGCGGAGAGCACGAAGGTCGTGTTGTGATCGAGCATCTTCTTCAGGGCGTCGACCTTGCGGAGAAAGATCGCGAACTCCTCGTTCTTGGCGAAGCTTTGATATTGTGCCGACGCCTCCCGATCGCCGTCGGCGCGAATCGCCTGCGCCCGACGTTCGGCGAACGCGAGGATCCGATCCCGGGCACTGGCAGCCTCGCTCTTGATGGCCGACGCCTGTGCCTGCCCTTCCTGCAGGGCCTTCTCGGCCAGCCGCTCACGGGCGGCGATCATCGTTTCGAAGACCTTCGCGGTCGTCGACTCGGGGAGGATGATCTTGTGGATTCCGACGCTCTCCACGCGAATGCCGTAGCCCGCCTCCTCCATGGCCTGACCGAGCATCGTGGCCGCATCCTGTTCGATGGTCGCCAGCCGCAGCTTTTCCCGATCGACGTTGACGAGCTCGTCGAACCGATGGCGGCTGATCAACCCGCGGATCTCACGGAGTCTCGACGAGAGCTGCCGGCCGGCCTCCGCTGGATCCTTGAGCGTGACGTAGAATTTCAGCGGATCCACGATCCGCCACGTCAGGTAGGTCCGCACGATCACGCTCTTGCCGTCGGCCGTCTGCAGTTCCTCGATCTTGTCCTCCAGCAGCTGGAGTCGCCGCGGGTAGAGCGTGACCTTGTTGATCGGCCATGGCCACCGCCACTTCAGGCCCGGCGTATCCTGCACGCTCGAATCGTCCGCCTTGTCGAACGTCGTGCGAACCGCCACCTGGTCGTAGCGGACCTGGTAGAGAAACATGTGGGAGAGCATGACGCCGACGAGCACGAGGCCGACGAGCACGAGGAAGGAATTTTTCATGTCGGATGCGTGACGAAGGGTTATTCGGTGAGTAGCGAATCGATCGCTGACGTGGGGTCGCTGAAGTCCATGCGGAACACCGGCGTATCACCGGCATCCCCCGTGATCACGAATTTTCGGCGCTCCGCCAGCCCTTCCGCGAGCACCTCCAGAAACCTGCGGGCCCGGTAGTAGTCGGGCGATGACCGAAAGGCGAGTAGTTCGCCGGCGAAGCGGTCACCTTCGGCCCGCTCCCCGACGGCCCGGCTCCAGCGATAGGCCCGGGCGCCGTGCAGGATTTCGGCCGCCTCGCCCCGGGCTTCGGCAAGCAGGGCGTCGATCCGCGCCTCGGCCGGTCCGCGGTCGGCCGGGTCACGAAGGGATTCGAGGCCGCGAATCTCACGGTCGATCTCCTGACTGAGCTCGACCGAGCCGGACACGCTCGCGAGCCGCTCGACCGCCTCCTTGCGGGCTCGCTGGATGAACGTCTCGCGATCTTGAACGGCGCCGATCTGGGCGTGAAACGCCCGTGACACGCTGCCGACTGGAGGATGAAGCGCCGTGATGGCGACCCCGACGATGTCGATGCCGAGCTGCATCCGATCCGCCTCGTCCTGAATGGCCTGCTCGAGCTCCGGCCCGCCGGCCGTTCGCCCCGTTCCCAGCAGCGTATCGATGTCGTGCGTCGCGAAAAACCTCGCCGCCTCCCGCTGCGCAGCCAACGACAAGCCCCGCCCAGGGTCTGCGGAGCCCACCAGGAACTCCCGCAAATCGCGCACCACGTATTGCACGATCACGTCGGCCGACACGAGCGACACGCCGCCTCCGGCGGCATCGCCGGCGGCAGGGGCGGCGATGAAGTCCTCCTGGGCGATCGCCGCCGACCGGTCGTTGTCGGTGGTCCAAAGAATCGCCTCGGCCTCCCGGGAACGGCCGCTCAAGTCGCTCGAGATGACGATCTGATGCACCTGGCCGACCGGATGGCTTTCGGCCGTCTCCAGAGGCCATGGCAGCTTGACATGGATGCCGGGAGGAAGGGGTTCGCCGCGCAGGGCGCCTCCCCGCAGAATCACGGCCCGCTCGTCCGGCCCCACGATCACGATGCCGCTCAAGGCCAGCAGGACGGCAGCCCCGAGCAGCATCAGCGGCGTCACCGCGGTGCTCAGCAGTCGATAAAGCCAGCTGCCCGAAACCTCGACACCGAACTGATAGGTGATCAGGTCGGCGATCACGCCCCCCAGCGATTTGGGCGCCGTCAGCAGGCCGAGCACGCGGCTGTCGAATGCGGGCCGCGGCACTTCTCCGGGCACGCGGGGGCGATAGGCCTCGAGCAGGGCCGTCACCAGAATCTCCAGACCCACGGCGATCATGACCGCCGGGATCGCCATGGTCAGCCAGCCGAATACGCGGTCGTCGCCGGTGAAGGCCAGGGCCACGGCACCCGCGAACAGCAGGGCCGCGACGACGAAGCAGCTCATCAGGTAGCTGGCCCCACCCCGCAGCAGCTGCCACTCCCGATGCCTGGCATAGCCGGCCAGCCAGCGACCCGCGACGAACGCCACGAAGGCGATCCCGGCCATGATGAACAGCAGACCGACCGGATTGGATTGCGGCGAGACCGCGGGTGGGGGCCCGCCATCGGCGGCGGCAGCCCGCGCCTGCAGCCAGAGAACCGCGGCGCCCGACGTGAGCAGCGCCAGGGCGACGACCAGGCTGACGAGCGGCAGCCCAAAGCGGTAGATCCGCTCGAGTCGCTGCTTCGCCGCGTCGAGGTCGTCGGACAGGCCCTCGAAAATCGCGGCGGTCGGCTCCGCGGCCAGCTTTTCAGCGGCCAGCCGATCTCGCCGCTCCCGCTCGTGCTGCTGGTAGAGCACGACGAGGATCAGCCAGATCGGGATGCCGCAGGCCATGTGCCAGGTCGCGGCATGGAGCGCCCAACTCTCGGACCAGAGGGCTGCGAGCCCCATCGCCGCCAGCAAGCCCAGATTGATCGCCAGCCCAACCGCCGCCGCAGTGGCACCCTGCCGCGCGAATCGTGGATCGGCGGCCGCGAACGTCGGGATCTGAAGGAAGCTGGTCATCTGAAGCTGGCCGTGCCTGGCATCCGGGTGTACTGGCAGACGATGGATTTTAGGCTGGGCATGCGGCGGATGCCGTCGCTCACGCGTTTTTCACAATTCCTGCGGTAGGATCGGGCATTATGCCTCTCTTTTCGATCGCCCGAAACGCGTTCCTCGAGGCCATCCGGCAGCCGGTTCACGCCGTGCTCATCTGCGGCGCGGTGCTGGCCCTCGTTCTCAACGTCAATATCGCAGCCTATACCCTCGAGGACGATAACAAACTCCTGGTCGATCTCGGCCTCAGCACGCTCTTTCTCACCGGCATGCTGATGGCTGCCTTTACGGCCACGAGCATCCTGTCGCGGGAAATCGAGAATAAGACGGTCGTGACGGTGGTCAGCAAGCCGGTGCCCCGGTGGTCGATCGTGGTGGGAAAGTTTCTCGGCGTGGCCGCGGCGATCGCGTCGGCATTCTGGCTCTTGGCCGTCGTGTTCCTGCTGTGTGTGCGGCACCGCGTGCAGACCACGGTTCGCGTCGAAGACACGTATGATCCCGTAGTGCTCACGTTCGGGATCCTCGCCGGCCTCGTGAGCCTGCTCGTCGCAGGGCTGGCCAACTACCTCTACCGGCGGCCGTTTCCCTCGACGTTTGCGGTCGCTTCAGCGACCTGCGGCACGATCGCCTGGGCGGCTGTCTCCTGCGTGGGTCGCGACTGGCGGCCACAACACCCGGCGACGGACTGGAACCCGCAAATCGTCACCGGTTTGGCGATGGTGTTCGCGGCCGTGCTGGTGCTCACCGCCGTCGCCATCGCGGCATCGACCCGGCTGGGACGTCTTCCCACTCTCTTGGTCTGTATCGGCTTCTTTTTGCTCGGACTGGTCGGCGAATACTTCCTCTCGCAAGCGGTTACCGGCGGTCGGCTCCTGGCGGCCGCTTCGGCCGTCGTACCGAACCTGCAGTTCTTTTGGCCGGCCGACGCCCTGACCATGGGGCACGAGATCCCGCTGCGTCATCTGGGCATCACGAGCCTCTACGCCTGCTGCCTGATCGCCGCGGCGCTTTCGCTGGCGGTGATCCTCTTCCAGTCACGCGATGTGGGCTGAAGCGCCGGCCTCGGCCTGCTCGATCTCCTCGCCGCACCGCACGAGCCGGGCCGAGTTGAAGACGACCGCCAGACCGCTCACGACGTGGAGCACCGCCGCCATCACGGGGGTCACCAGTCCGGCCCCGGCCAGCGACATGAACACGACGATGAACAGGCCCCCGATCACCATGTTCTGACGGATCACCGAGATCGTCCGACGGGAGAGGTCGACGAGGAAGGGAATCCGGTCGAGATTGCTGTTGAGCAGGGCGATGCTGGCGGAGTGGATCGCCACGTCGCTGCCGGCCGCCCCCATGGCGATCGACACGTCGCCCGCAGCGAGGGCGGGGGCGTCGTTGACGCCGTCACCGATCACCGCCACGCGATGCCCTGCGGCCTTCAAGGCATCGACCATCTCCAGCTTCTCGTGGGGCAGCACCTCCGCCTTGAACTCGGCGAAGTGCATCTGCCCCGCCACTCGGCGGGCCACGCTCGTGCGATCACCGGTGAGCAGCACCAGCCGCGAGATGCCCATGCCGCGGAGCCGATCAACCGCGCCCGCCGCCTCGGGCCGGGCGTTGTCCTCGAGGCCGATCCAGCCGATCGGCCGGCCGTCGCGGACGACGTGCAGTACGGAGAGCCCGTCGGCCTCCGGCGAGCGGTCGATCGCCTCGAGCGCCTCCCGATCGATGGCGTGCGGATGAGCGGCCGCCTCCGCGAGCCACGACGCCCGCCCCACCATCACGACCGTGCCGTCCTGCTGCCGCCCCACGACGCCGCGGCCAGCCACCTCTTCGAACTCCGCCGGCTGCGCAAGCGGCACCCGGGCCCGCTTCGCCATCTCGACGACGGCCCGGGCCACCGGGTGGCGACTGTTCTGCTCGACCGACGCCGCGGCCGCAAGCAGTTCCGCGGGCTCAACACCATCGACGGGCGTCAGGCGGGAAACGGCCAGCACGCCGGTCGTGAGCGTACCCGTCTTGTCGAACACGATCGCCGACAGGCCGCGGGCGGCCTCCAGCGTGGCCACGCTCTTGATAAGGACGCCCAGCCGGGCCGCAGCCGACAATCCCGCCACCATCGCCGTCGGCGTGGCGAGGATCAGGGCGCTGGGGCAGGCGATGACGAGCATCGCGATCGCCCGGTTGAACGCCGTGTCGGGCTGGGTCTTGAGGGCGAAGAAGAGTACCACGCCGACAATCATCAGGATCGTGGGCGTGTACCAGGCGGCGTACTGGTCGATCAGCCGCATGATCGGCGTGCGGGTGCGTTCGGCCTCAAGGATGAGATCCTTGACGCGGCCGAGGAGCGTGTCGGCGCCGGCCTTCGTCACCTCGATGTCGAGCACACCGGTCAGGTTGATGGTGCCGCCGTAGACGTCGTCACCGACCGCCTTCTCCGCGGGCACCGACTCCCCCGTCACGCTCGCCTGGTTGACGGTGCTCGCCCCCTGGGCCACGCGGCCGTCGGCGGGGATCGTGTCACCCGGTCGCACCCGCACGAGATCACCGGGGCGTAGATTCGTCGCCTCGACCAGTTCCTCGTCTTCGCCGCCGCGTTCGCCACCGGACATCGGCCGCACGATCCGGCTTGCCTTCGTGGGGGCCAGCCGGATGAGCGACTCGATGCTCGCCTCAGCGCCGGCGGCCGTTCGCTTCTCGATCAGCGAGGAGACGATCATGAAGAAGGCCACGGCCGCGCTCTCGAGATACTGCCCCGTCGACACCGCACCAATCACGGCCAGGGCCACCAACGCATTCATCCCGGCCCTGCCCCGGAAGAGATCGCTGGCCGCGGCTGCCACCAGGGGCGTACCCAAGAGCACCACAGCCGCCACCGCCGGCATGGCCGCGAAGAACGGCTGACGCCACAGCCAGCCGGCGATCAGGGAACAGATCAGCAGCGTGCCACCGACGAGCGTCGCCAGCAGCTGGAGCCGTAGCGACAGCGGGAGCGCGGGAATCGACGGCTCGACAACGCGGCCGGCAGCGGATGGAGCGTCCGTGTACGGCAGTGGTTCCCTGTCGATCGTGGTCAGTTCAGAGATGCTCATCGGCGATGGACCGCGGTGGTTCAGAAACCCGTAGCTTCCACTCCAGGCGAGCATAGCATCGCCCGGAAAAGGCTGCGGCCGCCCGAAGGCGGCCGCAGCGACGACATTCCAATCGATGGTCGGCAAGCGGCCTACTCGAACGCGCCGCCACCGGCGCCGCCGCCGGCGTTGCCGAGCTGCTTGCTCCACATCGTCTCGCGGATCTCGTCGTAGCCACCCTTGTTGATGGTGTAGCTACCGCCGACAAGACTGGCGGTGGGATTCGCCTTGTAGGCACCGAGCCACCCGTCAGGCTCACCGGCATCGGTGGCCGTGCCTCCGCTGACCGACGTGTATCCACCCTCGTCCTGCACCTTGGCAACGTGGCCGTCGGCGAACAGCACCTGGGCATAACCGCCCGCAATCAGATTCGACTCGTTCTTGCGGCCACCGTGAAGCGGCACGATGTCGTTGAACTCGTGAATCAGCTCGCCGTTCGACGTGCCGGCCGGCCCCGTCGTGACTCCACCGAGAGCGGTGGGCAGCACGCAGTTCATGCCGTCGGTGAACGACTCGACGAGGAACTGGCCCGTGGCCACGATCTTCTGATCGGCCCCGAAAAACGTGTTGAACACGCCAAGCATCGTGGCATCCACGTCGGCATCGTTGCTGTCGCCGTTGCGGGACGGGCCCATCAAAGCGATACGATCCCGGCTCGTTCCGGCACCGGTGATCTTCTTCTCCGAGAGCGGGCCGTCGCCGTCGAGCGGGCACTTGCCGGGATCCGTCGTGACCGCATTCGCGCTCGGCGGAATCGTCGAGCCGGACAGCACGACGTCACCCCGGCTAAAGTGCCACGTGGTCGCATAGTTCGTGTTGAGGCCGTCCTCCCACAGCTTGAAGTTCCGAGCTGTCGCCGTGTTCCCGGCGTAGTCGGCCGGTCCATCAGCTGCGCCGAAGAACACCGACGTCTTTCCCTTCCAACGCACCGGGTTCGCACCGTTTGCGTTCGTCGCCCCGATGTAGTCAGCGACCTTCTCGTTGACCTGCGAGGGATTCGCTGGGTCAAGCGACTTACCGGGGTTGGCGACCTTGATCTTGATCAGGTCAGCCACCCAGCCGATCTTCCGTGAATCTCCATCGCGGATGTGGTCGAACGCACCGGTCGAGAGCCGACCGTTCTTGTCTTCGGTGGCGAAGATCATGAAGCCACGACCGAACGAACTGAGATTTGAGCCGCTGCCAGCGGCCTGGGCCGAACTACGAGCCGAAGACAACGCGGGCAGCAGGATAGCCACCAACAAACCGATGATCGCGATCACGACGAGCAGCTCCACCAGCGTGAAGCCCCGTCGCATGGACTGGGAGAGACGCATGACGAATTTCCTTTATGAAAAGATAAGCGATCCAACCAACCGAACCGGTGTCGCAGGACACCTGCGACGCGGAAGACAGTTACCGACAGACGAGTTGTAGAGAGCAGCTGTCAGGCATTGATGAGGCTCACGCAAGAATTCTGTGAGCAAACCGTATCGCTCACGCCAGCTTTTTCGACTCTCCGAGCATCTTGGACAAGGCGTACGCTGCCGCGTCGGCAGCTGGATTGGCCGGCGGCTTGCCGGCTGAGTGCTTTTGGGCGGTCAGCCGCAGCCAGCGCTTCATACCGACCAGCTCGATGACAGCCTGCCGATTCTCCGCGGCCCGAGGCGTGGCACGCCTGACGCCGCCCTCCTTGACGATCGGACACTTGGCAAGAGTCGGATTCGCACGCGACCGCGAGGCCGAGATCGTGACGAGTAGCTGGAAAAGTCCAAACCCTGTTCGTATCGAGCGGTCGACACGCATGGCGAACTTCCTTGATCACGCGATGAAATCGCCCCCCAACCAGAGCGGACCGCAAACGGCCAGCAACCCAGTCGAAATTGATTGTAGGAACCTCGGGCATACGAATCAAACCTGTGGCTGGTTCGATTTGAAAGAATTCCATGCTGTTCAGGCCAGCTTCTTTGATTCCGCGAGCATTTTCGCCAGGGCATCCGCGGCCGCGTCAGCGGCCGGATTCGCCGTGGGCTTGCCGACGGAATGCTTCCGGGCCGTGAGCCGCAGCCATCGCTTCATGCCCACCCGTTCGACAATCGCTGCCCGATCTTCCGCCGACTTCTCAGTCACCGGCTTCTTCGCGACAGTTTTCGCCATCACGTACCTCGCTGGGTTGGAATCCACTCCTGACTTCGGCGTGGATGATCCCCGAGCCCCGTTAGTCCCGCATCAGCGGACTGTGAGAATTGCGTGAGATTCCAGGTGTGGCGAGGCGGATTGCGGCCATTCTGCCGGAAATTCAGCCCGGCAGGTCGATCACGGCCTTGATCACGCCGGCCGCGGGGTCGAGCAACCCCGGGAACGCCGCGATCACGTCGTCGAACGGCACGCGGTGGGTGATCCACGGCCGGGTGTCGATCGTGCCGTTCTC
>Ga0315902_10006501_pt1 | contig 16174 bp, 16 predicted proteins | sample LakEriMetagenome_9_FD_203523 | JGI IMG/M metagenome (GOLD analysis project Ga0315902, IMG submission 203523) | Freshwater fungal communities from buoy surface, Lake Erie, Ohio, United States - Buoy 12 MA117 | ecosystem: Environmental > Aquatic > Freshwater > Lake > Lake biofilm | place: USA...
AGGCCCGACCCGTATCGATTTCGCAGCCCGGATGCGGTATTCTCAGAGGCTCGATCCCCGATAGCTCAACGGTAGAGCGGCCGGCTGTTAACCGGTAGGTTGTAGGTTCGAATCCTACTCGGGGAGTTAGCCTCCTTCTCGCAGGGATCGGCACCGCGTGCTTCAGTGCGGCACGCCGCGTCTGGCTCGCTGTTTTTCACGGTCGCAGTTTTGGGCGACTGCACTCCATTCCGCTCCCGGCGGCGCTTTCCGCCCGGTACAGGGCCGCTTTTAGGGCCACTCTGGGAAGACTCCATCGCGACAGGCCGTGCGGGCTTCTCCGGCGAACCCGACCCAACCCCAGCAGCCGCCCGCCGGTAGTCCTCATCGGTCACCTGGAGGTAGTGCTCCATCGCCACCTTGTTGGTGTTGCCGATCCAACTGCAGACGACATGAATCGGGTGCTCCCTTGCCAGTTCCGTCTCCCGCGTGGACCGCAGATTCTGAAACGGTTTCGGCCACACCTCCAGCCCCGCCCTGGCGATAATCTTCTTGAGCACGGTTCCCAGATTCTGGTTCGATCGGTAACGCGCCACCACCATCTCCGCTCCCTCCGGAGCCGCATCCCACGCTTCGCGGATGTGGACCATCAGTTCCGGGAAAAAGGGAATCTCCCGCCATTCCCTGCCCTCGTGGTGCTGGGTCTTCTCGCAGCGGATGCGAATCCGCTCGCGGCCCCAATCGACGTGTTCCCACCGCAGATTGCAGGCCTCCGAAGGTCGCAGCCCGCCGTACCGGCACAGGGCGACGATTACCCGCCAGTCGAGACTCGGGCACGCTTCCAGCAGGCGGCTGGTCGTCTCGCGGGTGATGAAGCGACGTCGCGATTCGTTGCCGCGAACCTGTAGCCCCCGCATGCCGGCGAAGGGATTGTCGGTGACGAGCCGCTTTTTGACGGCGTGGTGGAAGAACTGCTTCGCGCGGCCGCAGAGCCGGCGGGCTGTATTGGCTGCCAGAGGCCGCTTGCGTCGCGTCTGGAGCCAGTTCCGGAACTCGTCGGCGTCTCCGGCCGTGACCCCCCCCAACGGCCTGTCAGCCCCGAAATACTCGTTGAGGGCCGCCACTGCCTGCTGGAGGTTGTCGATGGTGGACCGCTTCAGATCACCCCTCCCGGCCACATAGGCTGCCAGAAACGCTCCGAGCGGCATCACCGGCGATTCGCCTGCCGGCGGCTCCAGGAGACCCACCTTCTCAAACCGTCGGCGGAGGCCCCTGTCCAGACGGCTGAGGTTGTCTGCCGTTTGCGGATGTACCGGTTGGCCCGTCCGGCGAGCCGCCAGCAGTTCCTCGACATCCCGACACAGCCTTTCCGCTGATTTGCGATCGACTTTCCCAAGTCGGACGCCCCGTTGGTTGCCGTCGAGGTCATAAAACTTGATCCGGCGGTTCCCGTTCCCGTCGGTGCTGATGCTGGCCATGTATGCCACTCCTTTTCGCTTCGTGCTGGATTAAGACTTGTGAGACGTGAGAAGAACGTGAGCGACGCGAAACCGTATCCACCCGGTCAAGGACCGGCAGGCGTTGCTCCTTCCGTCCGCTCGTCGATGAAGCGGTGGATATCGGCAAGGCGATAGAGCCGCTTTCGACCCACCGGCACGACGCTGATCTGCCGCTCCTGCGTGAGCGTGTAGAGGTATCTCACGGAGATGCAGAGCAGCTGCGCCGCCTTCTTGGCGGTGATGAGGAGCGGCTCGACACGATCTTCTTCACGGTCGCGATAGATATTCACGGGGCGAATCCTTTCCAGTTTTTTCGCCGCGCCAGCGGGCCGCACCGTGCGAGCCGCGTGCCAGCGAAACAAGGCGTTTCCACGCCTTCCGCCTCCGACTCTATGGGTGCCCCAACCATGTCGATAGTCACAGCAGGGCACTTTTTTCCGACCCTCGCCGGAGTGTGCCGGCCGGGCCCAATTTCGGGGCTTTTTGCGAAGAAAAGCCGCCGCTGTCCTTTTCTGCCGCGTTGCGGGACATGAGTCTTTCGGACCGCACAATTCGAACGGCTGCGTGGGTTGGGTGAACCTTCGGCACGCAGACGCATGACCCACGACCGAAAGGGACCGTGACGAAAGTGGGTAGGCCAGCCGCAAGCGACAGGGCCAAGTCACGCGGGCAGCAGGATGCTCGATAAGCAGGTCGCATGCCTCCGCCCCTGCGGCAAGGAGGACACCCCTACGCGTCCTAACTGGCAGTGGGCAGGTGGCGGCTAACCCTAGCCTTCGGGCTGGGGATAGTCGCCGTCCACCCGCAGCGAGCCTTCAAGCAGTGAGCAGATTCCCTTACTTCCTCTAGCGCTAGCGCTTACTGGGTGGACTGGCAATTTGGGGGCTGATTTGCAGCCGATGTTTTTGGGCCCGCCGGGCTGGTAGAGCCTGACGATTTCCGGCGCTCGAAGACTATCGACACAAGAGGGGCAGCGATAACGTGCGGGTGGTTTCGGTTTCACAACCGCTCACAAGGAGACTGCCCAATGCCCCGCCGCCCACTTGTGCCGCAGCCACTCTTCCGTCCGCAGAAGCCAACTGCCGCCTGTACGCACCCACATCCGTTTGCCACAGGTCGGTACATCGCATCGAAAGCCCCGCTGGTTGCCGATGGCCCAGACGTGTTTTTTGACGCATTGGACCGCCTCCATGCGCTCGGTACGCACGGGCCGGTCCACTCATGCGGCGATCTCTCAACGGCCTCCGTGAACCGACCGTCGTAACTTCCCGCGATTTGGGTTTGGCACAAATGGTGGGGCTGCTGATGGCAACGCCGCTCAATGCTTGGGGACTTCCCAGCCAGGCGCCCCAAGCGTTGCACCAAACGGCGCGTCTGCAGCAGATCAGCATCCGGCGCTTCAGAAGCCGCTCCGAATGGTGCGACTATCACAGCGGGTGTTCCGGCGCATGTGCCCGACTCCTAAGCCACCCAGTCCTTGCACAGCGTCTCTGCCTGCAACAGTACCGTCTGCACGGCCTCATCCTGCAAATCGGGCGGGTAGCCGTAGTGCCGTAGGATTCGCTTCACGATCACCTTGATCTTCGAACGGGCAGACTCACGCACTGTCCAGTCGATCGTGACGTTCTGGCGGACCTGCGTCACGAGTTCGGCCGCAATGACCCGCAACTCTTGGTTGCCCATCGCCCGCACGGCACTCTCATTTGCGGCGAGTGCGTCGTAGAACGCGAGTTCCTCGTCGGTCATGTTGAGGTCTTCGCCTCGCTTGGCGGCAGCGTCGATCTCCTTTGCCACCTTGATCAGTTCCTCGATCACTTCATGCGTGGCGATCGCCCGGTTGTGGTAGGCATTCAGCGTCTTCTTGAGCATCTCGCTGAACTGCCGGCCCTGCACGACGTTCCGAGACGAGCGGCTGGCGATCTCGCCCTTGAGCAGCTTCGCCAACAACTCGGCAGCCACATTCTTCTGCTTTAGCCCCCGCACCTCCCGCAGGAAGTCATCCGACAGGATCGAAATGTCGGGCTTCTTGAGGCCGGCGGCGGTAAACACGTCGATAACCTCGCCATCCGTCACTACCGCCCGCGAAACCAACTGCTGGATGGCATGGTCGAGGGCTTTGTCATTGCCCTCTCGGTCGTCGCCCTTCGTGAGGGCTGTCTGCACGGCTTGAAAAAACGAGATGTCGTCTCGCAGGGCCACCGCCTCGTCCGCAGTGGCACAGAGGGCGAATGCCTTTGAGATTTCCGAGACGAGTTTCACGAATCGCTTCTTGCCGTCCTCTTGCACGAGGACATGCTCCTGTGCAGCGGGAATCAGGTCGAGCCGTTCGGATGCCTTTCCGGTTGCCCAGAGCGACCAATCGAAGCCGTGCAGCATGGCCCGAGCCACTTCGCACTTCTCCAGCAGGATCGCCACCGCATCGGCCGTCTCGATGCTTGGCTTTCCCTTGCCACCGCTTTCCGTGTACGTGGCCAATGCCTGTTTCAACTGGTCGGCCAGCCCCAAATAGTCCACCACCAGCCCGCCAGGTTTGTCCCGAAACACACGGTTCACGCGAGCAATCGCCTGCATCAACCCGTGCCCGCGCATCGGCTTGTCCGCATACATCGTGTGCATGCACGGGGCATCAAAGCCCGTGAGCCACATGTCCCGCACGATCACGAGCGAGAACGGGTCTTTCGGGTCTTTGAACCGCACGGCCAATTCCCGCCGCCGCTGCTTGTTGCGGATGTGCTGCTGCCACTCCGCCCCGTCGGCGGCGGACCCCGTCATGATGATCTTGGCGACACGCTGCTTCTTGGACTCCTGCCCCTCGTCGTCGTTCGGGGCACTTGCCCAGTCTGGCCGGAGTTTCAGAATCGCGTCGAGCAGGTCCACGCAGATGCGGCGGCTCATGCAGACCACCATCGCCTTGCCCGCCATCGCCTCCGTCCGCCGCTCAAAGTGCTCCACGAGGTCTTTCGCGATCTTGGCGATCCGTTTCTTGTCGCCCACGAGGGCTTCGAGAGCCGCCCATTTTGTCTTCAGCCGCTCCCGGCGCTCCTCCTCCTCGCCCTCCGTGATTTCCTCGAACTCTTCGTCGATCTTGGGCAGTTCCGCCTCCAGCAACCCGAGTTTGGCGACACGGCTTTCGTAGTAGATGGGCACTGTTGCCCCATCAGCGACGGCCTGCTGGATGTCATAGACGCTGATGTAGTCCCCGAACACGGCCCGCGTGTTGGCGTCATTCTTCTCGATGGGCGTGCCCGTGAACCCGATGTAGGACGCATTCGGCAGGGCGTCCCGCATGTTGCGTGCCAGCCCGTCCACGAGGTCGTACTGGCTGCGGTGGGCCTCGTCGGCAATCACGACGATATTGCGGCGATCGGACAGGACCGGCATCCGATCCCCTTTTTCTTCCGGCATGAACTTTTGGATTGTGGCGAAAACCACGCCGCCGCTCGCCACCTTCAGGTATTCCCGCAACTGCGCCCGCGACTCCGCCTGCTTGGGCTTTTGGTTGAGGACATCACTGCAGCGCAGAAACTGGCCGAACAACTGGTCGTCGAGATCGTTGCGGTCGGTGAGTACCACGACGGTTGGGTTCTGCATGTCGGGATGCTTGGCGATGCAGCCGGCGTAGAACACCATCGAGAAGCTCTTGCCTGAACCCTGCGTGTGCCAGACGACGCCCGCCCGGCGATCGCCTTCCCGGCCGGACGCTCGCACCGTCTCATCCACTGCCGCTTTCACGGCATGGAACTGGTGATAGCCGGCGATCACTTTGCTGGTGCGGCCCTTGTCATCGTCTTCATAGGTGACGAAATCCCCGATAAGGTCGAGGAACCGCTGTTTCTCGAACACCCCCTGCACCAGCGTTTTCAATTCGAGCGTTCCCGCCCCTGCCTCGCCCGAGCCATCGGTCGTCCGCCAAATCTTGAACCACTCCCGGTTGGCGGTGAGTGATCCGATGCGAGCCTGGAGGCCGTCGGAAACGACGAGCAGTTCGTTGAACCGGAACAGCGTCGGAATCTCGTCCTTGTAGGTCTGGAGTTGCTCGTAGGCCGCCCAGATCGACGCCCCTTCGCTCGCAGCGTTTTTGAGTTCCACGACAGCCAGCGGCAGCCCATTCACAAAGACCACGACATCCGGCCTGCGGGTCTTGGTGCCCTCCTTCACCGTGAACTGGTTGACCACCAGCCAGTCGTTGTTGTCGGGGTTTTCGAAATCAGCCAACCGGGCATGGTCGCTGGCGATGCTGCCGTCCGCCCGCCGGTATTCCACGCCCACACCCGCCACGAGCATGTGGTGAAACTGCCGGTTAGCGGCGATCAGCGACGGCCCCTCCACCAGCAACACCCGGCGCAGGGCGTCCTCGCGGGCCGCAGCGGGCATTGTGGGATTGAGGCGAGTAATAGCCGCTGTGAGCCAACTCTGGAGCACCACTTCGGCGTAGGAATCCCGCTCGGCTCCGGATTCTCCGGGCGCAATGCTAGGCCCTGCCAAATAGGCGTAGCCGAGTTCCTCGAACCACTCTATAGCCGCCTGCTCGACGGTGTCTTCAGTGACGGTCATAGTGCCTTTCAGCCGGGAAAAGACCCACGACTACCCGTCGATACGGGCCTTCACCTTCCGGACGATGGGATCCATCGTCTCACCCTTGCGGAACGTGTTGCAGAAGGCACAGAACGCGGCGTAGTCGCCGCGAGCGAACGCTACACCGCGCCGCCGCCCCTTCCGCCGAATCACAATGCCGGGCGTTCCGTCCGCGCGGACGTACTCAACCATCTCAATACCTCCGACTACTTCAGCTTCACCCATCTGGCTGCGTTTTTTCGCTTTCTTTTTCGGCTTTGGCTTCGCAGCGGCGCCACCCTCTTTGCCACGATGCTGCTGCTCCACCCTGCCAGGAGCCGTTTGCTTGGAAGTCTGTGCAGCAACGGTGCGAACGGCTGCTTTTACCGTCAAGTCGCTGTTCGCGATGCGGTCGAGGGCCTTCTCCATATCGTCATTGCTCTGGTCGTCTCTGTCTCTGCGCCACATGGCTTTTCTCCCTGTGAAATTGATTGCAAACCAAAAGCAAGTGCTGTTACCGACAGCCGTCTATCGTTGCCTGTCCGGTCATCCCACCGCGTTCTCCACGATACCTTCGGCTTCCGGCACGCGCAGTTCACCGGACAGCAGTTTCGGGAGAAGCGTGTCGCGGAGGGCGGCGAGGGATCGCGACTCACGCTCGCACGCAACGACTCTTCGGAACAGAGAAAATGCCCGTTCATGGAAAGCATCCATAACTGCCTGCGTCGGCCGCACTGCTGGAATAGGCCGGAAGTTCGACTTGCTGATCTCAAGGAATGTCGAGCCGTTGGCCCGGCTGACAATCTCGTCGTGGGAAGCCGCCGTCCATCGCAGAAGAAATAGATTCGACACGCCATCCTTCGGCTTCATTGCAATGAAACCTTGATTGATAGCAACTGGTGTCTCAACGATAGCGAGATACCCAATCGGCGCTCTCGAAGAGAGCAGCACCGTTCCTATTGGCAGCAGCCCCGATGTGATCTGGGCTACGCCACTGACAGTGAGCCGTCGCTCCGTATCCAGCAACACCGGCACGGTGAGATTGGATAGGTCTTTCGGTGTAGCCCAATGATGCACACCGTCTTCCCAGAACTGTGGCTCTCTCGTGCTAGGCGTGCTGCCGCCGGCGATCTCGGTGAGTTCACTTATCGGCTGCACCATCCACCCCTTCGGCGACTCCCCGATCTCCGAGTCCTCTAACGAGTCGGGGAACAGAGCCGCCGTCTGGGCGTCCATGCCGACCGGCTGCTTGCCCGCCGCCCTCTGCCTGACCGGGTCGAAGTCCACGAACCACGACTTGAAGATCGCCCGCGAGATGCCCTCAAGCGTGGCGTTCATCCGGCGGTTCAGGTCGATCTTGTCGTCGAGCGTGCCGAGAATGTGGGCAATGCGTTTTTGTTCGGGGAGTGGCGGGAGTGGGACGATCACTCGCTTTAGGTCACGCAGGTTGATTACCTGCTGCACTGATCCTAGTGACTGGGCTCCTAGGGCCTGTTGGCCCACAGGAGATCGCAGGAAGTAGGATACGAAGCGGGTGTCTACGTCTGCTCGCAGCCGGACGAGGCCCACTTGTCGGGCGATATTGGCTCCAGCGAGGCTTGGAGGAGCGATGGCAACCTGACCGGGATTTCCTACCAGCGAGACAAGCAACTCGCCGCCGTTCAGGAGTGTGCGTCGATACTGCTCGGAAATTGGCCTGCTGATTGTCCGCAATTGGTTCATGAGGATTCGACCATTTTCGATGTCTCCGCCACGAATAAATGGGACTTCACCTTCCTCGCCTGGTTTCACAACGCCGTATGTAATAGGTGAGTTGCTTTCCGTGAGGTCATCCAGCGGCTTTTTGTCCCACGCTAGGCACTCACTCGCCATACCCAAGCCCCCTCAGGTTGGCCTTGATCGCCGCCTCTAGCCGGGCTGACTCCGAAAACTGCTCGTTGAGTTCGCCCACCAGCCGCTTCATCTTCTGCTCGAACGGCTCGCCATCGTCCTCAACCTCTTCCGCCCCGACGTAACGGCCGGGCGTCAGGACATGCCCATGGCTCCTAATCTCTTCGATCTTGGCCGACTTGCAGAACCCAGCCACGTCCTCGTACTTGCCCGCCTCCTTGTCGCCGCGCCATGAGTGGTAGGCGGAGACGATCTTCTCGATATCAGCGTCGGTCAGTTCCCGATGCACCCGGTCCACCAGCGTGCCGAGTTTCCGGGCGTCGATGAAGAGCGCCTCGCCCTTGCGATTCCGCCTCTTGCCGTCGTTCTTGTTGCGGGTCAGGAACCACAGGCAGACCGGAATCTGCGTCGAGTAAAAGAGCTGGCCGGGCATCGCGACCATGCAGTCCACCAAATCGTCCTCGACGATCGCCCGGCGAATATCGCCCTCGCCGGACTGGTTGCTCGACATGCTGCCGTTCGCCAGCACAAAGCCCGCGAACCCATTCGGGGCCATATGGTGGATGAAATGCTGCACCCACGCGAAATTGGCATTGCCCTTCGGCGGCACGCCGTATTTCCACCGCACGTCGGTTTCATCCCTCGCCCAGTCGGAATCGTTGAAGGGCGGATTGGCAATGACAAAGTCGGCACGCAGGTCTTTGTGCAGGTCCCGCTTGAAGGAGTCGGCGTTCTCCGGCCCGAGATCGGCCTCGATGCCCCGAATGGCGAGGTTCATCACCGCAAGGCGTCGGGTCGTGTGGTTCGACTCTTGCCCGAAGATCGAGATGTCCCCGATGCGACCGCCGTGCGTTTCCACGAACTTTTCGCTCTGCACGAACATGCCACCCGAGCCGCAGGCTGGGTCCCAAACCCGCCCCTTGTAAGGCGACAGCATTGCCACGAGCAACCGGACCACACAGGACGGCGTGTAGAACTGCCCGCCGTTCTTGCCTTCGGCGCTGGCGAACTGCGTCAAGAAATACTCATACACCCGCCCGAGAATGTCCTTTGAGCGATTCTCCTTGTCGCCTAGCCCGATGGTGGCGATGAGGTCGATCAGTTCCCCCAGCCGCTGCTTGTCGAGGCCGGGTCGGGCGTAGTCTTTCGGAAGCACGCCCTTGAGGCGGGGGTTGTCCTTCTCGATCGCCACCATTGCGTCGTCGATGCGCTTGCCGATGTCGGGTCGGCGGGCCGCGTCTTGGAGCGTTGACCACCGGGCGGAGGGCGGCACCCAGAACACATTTGCGGCACGGTACTCGTCCGGGTCTTCCGGGTCGGCCCCCTTGTACTCGCCCTTCCCTGCCACCAGTTGGGCGTGCATCTCCTCAAACGAGTCGGAGATGTACTTGAGGAAGATGAGGCCGAGCACGACGTGCTTGTACTCGGCGGCATCCATCGTGCCCCGCAACTTGTCGGCCGTCGCCCAGAGCGTCGCCTCGAAACCGACGTTGGCTGCGGTGGCTTTGCCGGCCGACTTCTTGGCGGCGGTCTTCTTCGCAGTCTTTGCCATTAGTCGCTCCTCCGACGAGTCCTCGATGCTGCCCGAACGCAGGAGTCCAGCATGGGGGACGGACAACGTTGGTCCCGACGTCCCGACCCGTGAAAACACCGCAAATGCCGCCGCTCCGCGAAAACAGCCCTCAAAACTACGGGCTGGCCCCATCCCCCGCCAGAGGGCGGGCCTGCCAGCGGGCCTCAATGAATCTCGGAAAAGTTCCAGACCCCCGACATGAATGAACCGGCGCCGGAAATGGGGGGGACCACCCGGCCCGTCGCTACCACGCGTACGTGCATGCGCGTGAACCACTTCCGCCGACCGCATACGAACGTATGTGACCCGGTCGCTGCTCCGTAGCACGCATCGCGGTCCATCACACGCTCCTCTCTCGCTCACGCTGCACGGCGTTCTGCCGCTGTGGAGTCCGGTTTGTGTGGCCGACGATTGGGCTCGGCCTGTCTTCCCGAACCGAAGGAGGCTTTTGTGTTTCTCGTCACAGTGAACATGCCCGGCTACTTGCCGGACAACGAGGGCGAGGTGTTCGAGAGCGAGCGGGATGCCCGCGCGCACATCAACGACGAGGTGCAGTGGCATCTCGATCAGGGATTCCGCATGGGTGACCTGCCCGTGTGGACCCTGTGGGAAGTCGGTTCGCACGAACCGTTGGTTGAGTCTCGGTGCGGCGTGGCGGCGATTTCGGGCTGAACGCCCCGCTGCGGAGTCTGGTTTTCGGTAGGCCGGTCGCATGGTGCGGCTGGCCTTTTTCATTTCCCTGTTTCTTCCGAAGGAGTTTCCCCATGTCTTCCATCGACGTTTCCTCGATTGCCCGCGAAGTGCTGAAGCTCATGCGGGCTGGCGACACCGCAGCAGCCGCTGCTCCCGCCGCAGCCCCTGCCCCTGCGAAGCGATCGCCTCGACGCCGAGCGGCTCGTACGGAGTCACAGCCAACGGCTGCCCGGAACCCGGCGAAGCCTGTGGAGCGATTCGGCCGCACGCTTGCCCGTATCTGCGGCGGCTGGTTCTGCCCCGCAGGCACCAAGCCTGACAGCGACCAGATCGTTGCGCAGTGCTCATTCCAAGCGGACGAGAAGGGCGTATGCAACGTCCGCGTGTTCAAGGACGGCTGGGCGCAGATCGAGTTCCCCAGCCTTTCGAGTTACCGGCAGAACGGGATCGCCGTTCGGCCGGAGGTTTGGCAGTGCGTTCTCAGCGTGATGCGGTCCAAGACCTGCAACGAGATTCACGCGTTTCTCAGCAAGAACGGCCTGCGTGAGCGGGCCTGATTTGTCGCTGCGGAGTCTGCCCTGCGGGGGTCGGTGGCACTGGGTCACCGGCCCCTTTTTCTTTTCCCCAGAAGTACGAGGAGTTCCCATGTATCGCGGAAACAAGATCACCACCGTCACCAACCGCAGCGGCCAGACGGAGGCCGCCATCTTTCGAGGCAAGCACGGGTTCTATTTTCTGGACCTCCGCTCCGACGCCCTGCCTGTGGGCCCTTTCAAGACCCGCGAGCGGGCAGAAATCTCGGCGGACATCTGCTGTGAAACCGAGCGATGGTGTAGCGCCGTTGTCGATCGCGAACGGCGAGAGGCCGAATCACTGCTCGCCAGCGTCCGCTGAAGCCCGTCTCTGATGCTCTCTCTCGTGGCGGCTGGATGTTCCGTGCCGCCAAGGTCCCTGTCTCTGCCATAAGGAGTTTTCCATGCGCACCAAGTCGTCCACGACTATGCGATTCGTTCGGCTCGATTCCGCGATGCGTCAACTCGGCGCACGTACCCAGAAGGCGTTTCTCCGCGATCTTCACGGGCTTTCAGACCGGGAGCGTCGCGACGCAGCCGACCTCGTGAAAAAAGGCGGCTGATACCCGCTGCGGAGTTTGGTTTCCATGAGGCCGACGGCATGGTGCCGCCGGTCTTTCTTTTTTTCTGGAGGTTCCCATGAGGATTCCTGCGTTCATCAAGCACATCGCGAAGGTCTGCGATACAGAGTCGAGCCGGTACGCTCTCGGGGGCATCAAATGCCAGAGCGACGGCACAACGGCCCAACTCACAGCGACGGATGGCCGCATCCTTGCGAATGTTTATTTCGCCGACGATGAGGCTACGCCGTACGAAGTGATCGTCGAGGGCAAACAACTCGCATCCGTGCCCGTTGCGGCGTTCAAGGACAAGCGGGGCGTCACGTTCGATGGTCACACCCTACGGCACGGCGGCACGAGGTCCGATCTAACGCCCATCGAGGGACGGTTTCCGAGATTCGAGGATGTTTTCACCATCCACGACGAGCCGGAGGGCTACGTGGCGGTGAAACTCGACCCCGCCTATCTCAAGACGCTCTGCGAACTCGCACACGGCGTCGGTGGCGAGGCATGCAAGGGCGTCGTGTTGTGGGTCAAGGACGCACAGTCCTGCGTGTTCGGTGACGCTCGGTCGAGTGAGGGTCACGTAGCCCGACTGGCGATCATGCCACTGGCAGCGGACACGCCCAACGGCCCCCTCGCCTTCCCCGCGCGGCCCGGCGAGACCCAAGACGGGAAACAGGGCGAGGGACAGGATCGGACAACGCAGCCTGTGGCACCGCCGGATGCGGATCGCGGCGATGCGAGTGTCGCAACTTCAGAGCACGAGTTGAGCAATCCCGCCGGCATGGCGTTCACCGTGCCGGAGATTGCGTGAGTCAGTGGAGAAGAACACTTCCTTCCCTGGAGAGAACACATGACCCCTTCGATACTGACGATTCGGGCTGGGCTGGGCGGCCTCGCCTTCTGGAACACCAAGACCACACTACGCATGCGGGTGCAGGCAGCCGCAGAGCAGGCAGGGATTGAGCGATTCGTTCCCCTTCAGCCATCACCGACGGCTGTCCTTCGGGAGTCGATGCTCGACACGGCGAAACGACTCTGCGGCCGAGTGCGGCGGCATCCTTTCATGGTGCGGCGGCTATCTGATTCGCACGCCTTCGAGGTAAGGCAGGTGCATCCCCAGAAACAGCAGAACGACTACTGCTTCTGCTTTTCGGCGACTATCACTGATACGTGGGAGCTTGATCTCCTGCGGATCGGTGACGCGATGCCCGACGCCTACGCACTCTACGAGGACGTGTGTCGAACAGTCGCGAACCGACGGGATTACCTACCGTCGCCCGTCGTATCAGACGTGATGGTGCGTGCCCTGCATTCATGGGGTGCGACGCGTCTGAAGGATGACGGCGGAGTCTGGTTCCTACCCGGCGAGTACGTCACGCAGTACCGAGCATTCGCCAATGCCATCTACGGGGCAGGCGATGGCCCACGCTTCTGCTGCACGACGTTCGAGATCGGCTCCGACCCGGACACGGTGGGCCATGTTCTGGACTCGTTGCGAGCCGAAGTCACGGCGGGGATCGAGGAGATCATGGAGGATGTGCTGGCAGCAGAGGGCGGGATGCAGGACCGCTCGATACGCCTGCGAATGGGCCGGGCTGATGCCTACCTCCGAAAAGTTTCCCTCTACGAGCAACTGACTGGGGAAACGCTCGCCGACCTGTCTGGAGCGGTTGAGCAGGCCAAACAGGCGCTGGCCCTAAGCCAACTGCTGTCGGTCGCGACGTAAGCCGCAATCCCTGCCGCCTGCGCGTTCTGGAGGCAGGGGCGGTGGCTTGGGCAGTTCAAGAGGCTGGTGCGTGCCCGGCGGATGGCTGCCAGCAAGCCGGTCGGGCGGTCTGGGCGGCCCGGTGTCATGGGCCTGGATGGACCAGAACTGCGCCCTTTCTCGCCGGGCCGATCCGGCGGGGCGAAAGCCGGTGCTCCGGAGGGCGAAAACAACCCGCCGGGAGCTGCCCAAAACTTGCATTTTCCCCGTGATTCGCCGCTGCGGAGTCTGAACTACGGGGGTTCGGCGGCGCAGTGCCGCCACGTCCCCCTTTCCATTCCCGAAAGGAGGCTTCTTTATGCACCGTACGGTACGGCTCGACTTCACCGAACACCCGTTGGCGCCCGGCTACATCGTCACCCTCAACGGGCGGCCCGTCAGGGACGGATTCGCAACTCTCAGCGAGGTGCTGATCTTCGCCCGAAGGCTGGGCACGCCTGCACGCTACGCAGGCACCCGCCTTGACCGGGTTATTGCGGAGGGCGGGCAGTTGCGGAACAGCGACGAGAACGTGGTCGGCTGATTCCCGCACTGTCCGGCCATCTATGGCGCCCCGTCAACGAGACGCCCGACGGTACGGCAGCGGAATCCGTCTGGGCGGGCTTCGACACGCAGAAGCCGCTGATTTTCCGCTGCGGAGTCTGGTTCGTGGGGCTGGCGGCACGTTGCCGCTGGCCCCGTTTTTTTCCGCCCCCTTGAACATTGAGGAGCAACCATCATGGCCCGTGCATCTCTTGGCAACACCCCTGCCTTCCTCGCCTGCCAGGTCAACCCCACACTCGTGCGTGGTGGCACCGGCGTCGGCAAGTCTTCCACGTGGGAGGCTCTGGCCGTAGCCCTCAAGCGGACGTTCGTTCCCCTGCTCGGTGCAACCCACCTGCCGGAAGATTTCTCCGGCTACCCCACCCCCGACAACAAGGCGGGCGTCGTTCGCATGATGCCCACTGCGTTGTGGGACAAGACCAAAAACGGCATGGCCCTGGTGCTGGTGGACGAGGTGACCAACGTGCCGTCTGCCACACAGGCAGGCCTGCTCTCCGTCATCTCAGAGCGGCGGGTCGGTGACTACCAGATGCCCGCATCCACGATCATCGTGGGTGCGTGCAACCCACCGGAACTGTGCCCCAATGCGGTGCCGCTCGCACCTGCCATGCGGGCACGGTTCTTCCACCACGAGTGGGAAATCGACAAGGAACACTGGTTCGCTGGCCTGCGGGCTGGCTGCCAGTGGACCGCACCCGAGTTTCCCATCGTGCCCGACACGTGGACCGACTTCCTCCCGCAGTTCGGTGCGCTGGTGGAGGCGTTCCTCCGCTCGGCCCCCGACTGCCTGGAGAAGTTGCCGCAGGACGACGAGACGATGGCGTTCCCCAACCTGCGGACGTGGACCTACCTCGCCCGCAACTACGCCGCCGCTTCTGCCTGTGGCTACGAGCAGAACGACCCGGTGTACAAGCCGCTGGCGATTGGCTGCGTCGGCGCAGAGGTGGGCGGCGAGTTCCTCCGCTACTGGAAGCAACTCGACCTTCTCAACCCGGAGGCGTACCTCTCCGGCGAGGAGGACTACGAGTACGAGCGGCGTCCCGACGCCAACATCTGTTTCCTCACGGGGCTGGTGAAGGCACTGCGGGACAACACCGACAAGGACCGCTGGGTCCGTGCTGCCGAAGCGTTCATCGCCATCGGTGAGCATGAGATCGAGTCGTTCCTCATGCAGTTCCGTTCCTTCTGGAACCCGGTCAGCAAGGGCGGCGTTCGCCCCGACGGCTGGTCGCCCCCGAAAGACGTGCTGGCAAAGTTGATGGCGCTCGTTCAGCAGTGATCCGCACCATAAATCCAATAGGAGAAAGCCATGACCCCACGACAACTACTGGGCCAAGCACGGGTACATACCTTTGAGTACGTGCCCTACCTTGCGTCCTACATCTACAGCCTGCGTGAGCAGGAGACGCCGGGCATCGGCACGGCAGCAGTGGACGAAGCGGGAAACCTTTACTGGGACCCCGCCTTCGTCACCGAGATCGGCCGGGATCAGACCGCATACCTCGTCGCCCACGAGGTGCTGCACTTGATCTTCGACCATCACTCCCGGTCACGGGAGATCATCGGGCAGAACCCCAGCAAGTTCGAACAGTTCGTCTGCAACGTGGCGGGCGATCTCGTCATCGAGCAGACGCTCCACATGATGCGGCACCTGCGACCGGAAGGGGCCGTCCATCTGGGCTGCGAAGTCCCGGCGTGGGGTATCCGACTCGACCTGCCAGAGAACAGGTCGATGCAGGAGTACTACCGCCTCATCATGGAGATGTTGAAGAAGCAGTCCGACGACAACCAACAGCAGGAAGGAGCCGACGGGAATGGCGACGAGCAGCAGCAGGGCGATGATGGTGCTTCCGATGGGGACGGGCAAGACGATGATTGCCGCTCAGGTATGGGAGCAGGTGACTCTGGAGGCTCGTCCGGGAACGACGATGACGGCACTGAGGCGGACGGCCAGGAGGATGCGTCTGGCAACGGAGCGGGATCGCCTTCGGCTGGGCAGGGCAAGGCACCGCAGAAGCCCGGTGCGCCGGGCACGGGCGGGTCGTGTGCAGACGGGTGCCCTCGCCCGTACGAGATCGAGAGTGACGGGTCATGGGAAGCCTACGGCGAGGACATGGCAGCCGCCCAAGCGGAAGAAGCCATAGCCAAGTACGAGTCCAGCAATCCCGGCAAGGTGCCCGGCAACATCAAGGAGGCGCTCAAGCAGAAGTTGCGGCCCGTGCCCGACCCGTTCGCCCAGTTGCGGTCGGCCGTCTGCACGAGCGTGGCGTCTCCGGTGGGCGGGCGGGACTATTCCCACCGCCGCCGGTCCCGCAAGCAGCCACCGGGCGACGATGCCCCACTGCTGCACGGCCGCATCACGGTGCAGCCGAACGCCGTCGTGATCGTGGACACGTCCGCATCCATGATGAAGAAGACCGTCCAGGCAAAGGCCCTGTCGGTCATCGCTCAAGGGCTGCGGAAGTTGGGGCGGGTCAAGGTCTACTGCGCCGACACGCAGGTCCGCTCCAACAAGGTGGTCGCCACGACCAAGTTGTTTG
>Ga0315902_10006503_pt1 | contig 16170 bp, 14 predicted proteins | sample LakEriMetagenome_9_FD_203523 | JGI IMG/M metagenome (GOLD analysis project Ga0315902, IMG submission 203523) | Freshwater fungal communities from buoy surface, Lake Erie, Ohio, United States - Buoy 12 MA117 | ecosystem: Environmental > Aquatic > Freshwater > Lake > Lake biofilm | place: USA...
CAGCTAAAGAACTGGCAGCGCACCTGGAAGATCAGGCTGATCGAACAAACCAACCCCTACTGGCACGACCTCTACCCCGCCCTCCTGTCATAATGAGCGGATGAAAATCCTTGGCATAGACCCCGGCCTGCGCGTCACTGGCTTTGGCGTGATCCGCAAAGACGGCCAGCGCCTTTCCTACCTCGCCTCGGGCACTATCCGTGTACCGGAAGGTGATCTACCGTCCAGACTCAAAGTCATCCTCGAGAGCATTGGTGAAGTTGTTGCCACTTATCAGCCCGATTGCGCAGCGATCGAAATCGTTTTTTCGAATGTGAATCCCCAGTCCACGCTGATGCTTGGTCAGGCGCGCGGTGCAGCGATCTGCGGCCTTGTGGGTGCGAATTTGCCTGTGGCCGAGTACACTGCGCTGCAGGTAAAAAAAGCCGTAGTGGGTCAAGGCAAAGCGCAGAAATCTCAGGTGCAGGCGATGGTGCAGCGTTTACTCCAGCTCGACCGTATGCCAGGCACGGATGCAGCCGATGCGCTGGGAGTGGCGATTTGTCATGCACATGCAGGTGCGGGTATCACCATGCTGTCAGGCCTTGCGCCAGAGCTGGCACGCAAGGGTTTGCGAGTGCGCGGCGGCCGCCTGGTCGGCTGATATCATCGCGCCATTCATTTTTTGCGAGCCCCGTCATGATTGGTCGACTCTCCGGAATCCTGATCGACAAGAATCCGCTGCAGTTGCTGGTGGACTGCAATGGCGTCGGTTACGAGGTCAGCGTGCCGATGAGCACTTTCTACAACCTGCCTTCGGCAGGAGAGAAAGTACAGCTGCTCACACACATGGTGGTGCGCGAGGATGCGCAGCTGCTGTATGGTTTTGGTACGGCGCAAGAGCGTGAGCTGTTTCGCGAGCTGATCAAGATCAGCGGGGTTGGCGCGCGCACTGCACTGTCGATTTTATCCGGCATGTCCGTGACCGATCTCGCGCAGGCGGTGACCTTGCAGGAAGCGGGTCGTTTGACCAAGGTTCCCGGTATTGGCAAGAAGACCGCAGAGCGGCTGCTGCTGGAGCTCAAGGGTAAGCTCGGGGCTGATATCGGCGCAGGTGCCGCAACGCCCGACACCAATACGGATGTCCTGAATGCGCTGGTCGCGCTTGGCTACTCCGAGAAAGAAGCGATGCAAGCGATCAAGCAAATCCCGGCTGGCAGTTCAGTGTCTGACGGCATACGCCATGCGCTGAAAGCGCTCTCAAAGGGCTGAGCAGAGGCGGAACTGAGTCCGCCCGCGCTACAATGGCGCGATGAGCATACAGACCGACGATTTCAGCGAGCAGCGCATCATCGCGGCCACACCCGCCTCACCGAATGAGGAAGCGATCGAGCGCGCGCTGCGGCCGCAGAAGCTCGTTGAATACGTCGGCCAGCAAAAGGCTCGCGACCAGCTCGACATTTTCATCGCTGCCGCGCGCAAGCGCGGCGAAGCCCTTGATCACACACTCTTGTTCGGCCCACCGGGTTTGGGCAAGACCACGCTGGCGCACATCATTGCCCGCGAAATGGGCGTCAATCTTCGACAAACCTCGGGTCCGGTGCTAGAGCGCGCTGGCGATCTCGCGGCATTACTGACTAATCTCGAAGCCAATGATGTGCTGTTCATTGACGAGATCCATCGTCTCTCGCCCGTGGTCGAAGAAATCCTTTATCCGGCATTGGAGGATTACCAGATCGATATCATGATCGGCGAAGGCCCGGCCGCACGCTCCGTGCGGCTTGATCTGCAGCCCTTCACGCTGGTCGGTGCGACCACCCGAGCCGGCATGCTGACCAATCCCTTGCGCGACCGTTTCGGCATCGTTGCTCGACTCGAGTTTTATACGCCCGAAGAGTTGGCGCGTATCGTCACACGTAGCGCGGCCTTGCTGAATGCCCCGATCGTCGACGCAGGCGCACTGGAAATCGCCCGGCGTAGTCGTGGCACGCCGCGTATCGCTAATCGTTTACTGCGCCGTGTGCGTGACTATGCGGACGTGAAGGGCCAGGGCGAAATCACGCAAACGATGGCGGATGCCGCGCTGAAGATGCTGGATGTCGATCCGGTGGGGTTTGATCTGATGGACAGAAAGCTGCTCGAAGCGGTGCTGTTCAAGTTCAGTGGCGGCCCGGTAGGGCTGGACAATCTTGCCGCCGCCATTGGCGAGGAGCGCGACACGATCGAAGATGTACTGGAGCCTTATCTGATTCAGCAAGGCTATCTGCAGCGCACGCCGCGCGGTCGTATCGCAACGCCTGCTGCGTATCAGCACTTTGGGGTGACTGCACCCCGCACTAGTCCCAATGGAGATTTATGGGAGCAGGGTTGAGTTTCCCCGAGCTTACTCTTCGCGCTTCCAGATCTGCGTCCTGCCCAATAACGCCATACCGATAAATCCGCGCACATGCAGATCGTGGCCTTTGTTTTCCAGCCATGCCTTGCATCTGTAGGTTTTACCATTTTGCGGATCGAGTATTTCGCCACCCGCCCATTGACCATTATCTTTTTTCAGTCCGGTGAGTATCATCATACCGATCACGGGCTTGTTCTTTTTATCGCCAGTACATTTTTCGCAATTCGGATTCGGATCTTCGCCGGGTTCGCGGAACAGCTTTTCGATTGTGCCCCGGAATTCACCGTTGACCTCAACGATGCGTACCAGCGATTTTTCTTTGCCGGTGTGATCATCGATGGTGCGCCAGAGTCCGGCGGGCGTGCTCTGGGCGAGAGCTGCCGAGGTACACCATGCCAGCAACAAGATTATCCAGCGTTGCATTATCCCGCTCTCCTGTTTACTTCAGTTTGGAAAGCTGTTCGCGCAGCTTCTCCAGCGTTGCCGTGAAGCTCAGCAGACGCTCTTTCTCTTGTTCGACCACCGCGGCCGGTGCACGTGCCACAAAGCTCTCATTGCCCAGCTTGGCATTCGCCTTGCCAATTTCGTTTTCGAGTCGCGCGACTTCTTTGCTCAGGCGTTCCCGCTCTGCGGCGATATCGATCTCGACCTTCAGCATCAGGCGCACGCTACCGACGACCGATACCGGCGCGGGAGATTCCGGCAGACTTTCCATCACCTGAACTTCGGAAAGCTTGGCCAGCGCCTGCAGATACGGCGCGAAGCCCTGCAGGCGTGCGTGATCACTGCCCTCCAAGAACAGTGGCACCTTTTGTGCAGGCGAGAGCTGCATCTCGCCGCGCAGATTGCGGCAGGCATCGGTCAGTGCTTTGAGCTCGGTCATCCAATCCTCAGCCTTGTCATCGAGCTTTTTCAGGTTCGGCTCGGGATAGGCTTGCAGCATGATGGAATCGCCCGCCGGATTCAGCGGGCGACCTGAGAGCGGTGCGACGGTTTGCCACAGCTGTTCGGTGATAAACGGGATGATCGGGTGAGCAAGACGCAGCACGGTTTCAAGTACCCGCAGCAGCGTGCGTCGCGTCGCACGCTGCTGCGGTTCGGTGCCTTGCTGTATCTGTACTTTGGCGACCTCCAGGTACCAGTCGCAATACTCATCCCAAATGAATTTGTAAATGGCAGATGCGATGTTATCGAAGCGGTATTCGGCAAAGCCTTTTTCTACTTCGGCTTCAGTACGCTGCAAGAGCGAGACGATCCAGCGATCGGCTTGCGAGAAATCCAGATAGCTGCCGGTTGCACAGGCTTCAGCGCCGTGATGTTCCAGGCCACAATCTTTACCCTCGGTGTTCATCAGCACGAAGCGGGTCGCATTCCAGAGCTTGTTGCAGAAATTGCGATAGCCCTCGCAGCGGCTGAGATCAAAATTAATGTTTCGTCCCAGCGATGCATAGCTCGCCATCGTGAAGCGCAGTGCGTCGGTGCCATAGGCGGGTATGCCGCTGCCAAATTCCTTGCGCGTGGCTTTGGCGATGCTTTCTGCTTGCTTGGGGTTCATCAGGCCGGTGGTGCGTTTGGTCACCAGCGCTTCTACATCGATGCCATCGATCAGATCGATAGGGTCGAGCGTATTGCCCTTGGACTTGGACATCTTCTGGCCTTGCGCATCACGTACCAGACCGTGCACATAGACGGTATTGAACGGTACCTTGCCGGTGAAGTGACAAGTCATCATCACCATCCGCGCGACCCAGAAGAAGATAATGTCGAAGCCCGTGACCAGCACCGACGAGGGCAGGAAGAGCTTGTAGTCTGGCGTTTGCGCTGGCCAGCCGAGCGACGAGAAAGGCACCAGCGCGGAAGAGAACCAGGTATCGAGCACGTCGGCATCGCGCGAGAGCTTGCCCGATTGACCCGCCGCTTTCGCCTTCGCTTGTGCCTCGGCTTCATCGCGCGCAACATAAATGTTACCGGCGTCGTCATACCAAGCCGGGATCTGATGCCCCCACCACAGCTGGCGCGAGATGCACCAGTCTTGGATATTATTCAGCCACTGGTTATACGTCGTAACCCAGTTCTCGGGTACGAACTTGATTTCACCATTCGATACTTTTTCCAGTGCGACCTCAGCAATCGATTTGCCGGGGAAATGTGTGCCTTCGGGGGCGGGTTTGCTCATGGCGACAAACCATTGGTCCGTCAGCATCGGCTCGATCACCACTCCGGTTCGGTCGCCACGCGGCACCATGAGTTTGTGGGGTTTGACCGATTCCAGCCAACCTTGCGCATCGAGATCAGCAACGATCTGCTTGCGTGCCGCGAAGCGATCCATGCCCTGATACGCAGTGGGGCCGTTCTCATTGATCTTTGCATCCAGCGTGAAGATGCTGATCTGCGCCAGACCATGGCGCTGACCGACGGCGTAATCGTTGAAGTCGTGCGCAGGTGTGATCTTCACGCAGCCGGTACCGAATTCTTTGTCAACATAGCTATCCGCGATCACCGGGATCTCACGATCTGTCAGCGGTAGTTTCAGTAGCTTGCCAACCAAGTGCTGATATCGCTCGTCGGTCGGATCCACCGCGACAGCGACATCACCCAGCAGGGTCTCAGGGCGCGTCGTGGCGACCGTCAGGTGACCGCTACCATCGGTCAGCGGATAACGAATGTGCCACATGCTGCCGTCTTCTTCCTCTGACACCACTTCGAGATCAGACACTGCAGTGCCGAGCACCGGATCCCAGTTGACGAGTCGCTTGCCGCGATAAATCAGTCCTTGTTCAAAGAGGCGCACGAAGACTTCGGTGACGGCCTTGGACATCTTGTCGTCCATCGTGAAGTATTCGCGGCTCCAGTCAGTCGATGCGCCCAGCCGGCGCATCTGGCCGGTGATGGTGGAACCGGAGTGCTCTTTCCACTCCCAGACTTTTTCCAGAAATTTTTCGCGTCCGAGATCATGGCGCGAGATCTTTTGCGCATCCAGTTGGCGCTCAACGACGATCTGTGTCGCGATACCGGCATGATCGGTGCCCGGTATCCACGCCGTGTTATGTCCGCGCATGCGGTAGTAGCGCGTCAGCCCGTCCATGATGGTCTGATTGAACGCATGCCCCATGTGCAGCGTGCCGGTCACATTCGGCGGCGGCAGCTGGATGGAGAACGAGGGCTTGTCATCATCGAGCGTGGCGGTGAAGCAGCCACGCTTTTCCCACTCGGCGCGCCACTGTTGTTCGATCTCGGTCGGCTCAAAGGCCTTGGCTAATTCCATGATTCTGCGCAGATTCCGGTCAATTTTTCGAAGCTCGCATTATAAGCGGTGTGCCTGCCGGCCATTGCGCAAAGGCGGTGATCGAACTTGAGGCCGGTAACTAGCTATCTGAGCCGATATGCAAGGTGTAAAAGATGCCTGGCCTGTCGAACAATCTCAATGATCCACGGATATGAGCAGCGGGCGATGCCACATAGCTCCGCGCTCTGCAGGCAGTTGACTGTTTACCGCAAAGTACTTCGTACAAACTAAGTGAAGGATCTTCAATGAGTATCGCTTCTCCACCTAGGTCGAAAAAATCTACCGTCATTACCAACGAAAAAAATGACGAGATTGAAAAAATCAAGCGAGAATGAAAAAAAGAGCATCTACCCTTGATGAAAAGCCATGCTCAGTCGCCAGAAAACGCTCAAATGAATGAGGCATGGCATCGCGAGAGGATCTCATCCGTCGCGAGCAAGCAAGCATACGACGACGCGCCATCCGACAGCGCATCCAGAACCCTCACCAATACCACTCGCCCCACGCCAACCCCGACGACTCTCACGGCGAGCACCACACCAACGACGACTACGGCGAACATAAACACAAACACAAACACAAACACAAACACAAACACAAACACAACGACCACGACTACGACTACGACCACGACCACGACCACGAATACACAAAACCGCGTGACGACAGTGCAGTCGATCGACACAGAAGATACTGCGGGTCATGAGAGCTATACGGAGTCTCGCGTCAACTTCTCTTCGCTTGATTCGCAGGAGAGTTTCGCGTAATTGCTTGCGCGACGAGTGACATTACAGCAGTGCCAAATAAGGAAATTGTCATTGAGATGGGGTTGAGCCTTGACTCTGGCACCATCAGTCTGTTGAACGAGCTCATCGGCGCTATGGACAAAAGTGGCTTGGTTAACCAGATTTCGCTGAAAGGCGATGACGTATTGCGGACTCATCCGCTGATCAAGTATCTGCTGGAGAAAAATCCCAATATACCGACCTTGCAAATCTCGGGGGTGAAGTCCGATACGGTCTGTCAGACGTTCAAAATCTGGACCGAGTATGAGCACGTGCCGTCGATAAAAATGACATCGGGGCTCAAGATACGCCGACTCTGTTTTGCAGACTTGAAAATCTCCGATGCCGCCGTATTCGGCTCGGCGCTCAGGGATTTGATTGCAAAAACGCCAAACATCAGGGCAGTGGATTTTTCGCAAACTCCTCTGTCGGCAGAGCAAAAGGAAACCCTGCGCTTCCAGCTCGAACCCCTCGGACGCCCTGATTTGTTGGAGTTCTGATACCTGCCCACGCGGCATGCACCGCATCGGTCTTCATGCCGCGATGTCGCGTCATTGAACAGGCTATAATCGAGCCCGCAGTCTCTATGGCTGCAACGCTAGGGGTCCCGGCGCGCGTCGGGTGAGAGATACCCTTGAACCTGATCTGGATAATGCCAGCGTAGGGAAGCGATGTCCGGGACTCTGCCCTTTTTCCCAGCCGCTTCCTTCGCTGCACTGAGCAAAGGAAGCCCATGAACGCCAATCCGCAGTTCCTCGCCGCCACCGCCACGGTGGACGAAGCCGCGATCCAGCCGCTGCCGAACTCGCGCAAGATGTATGTGCAGGGCTCACGCCCCGATATCCGCGTGCCGATGCGCGAGATCAGCCAAAGTGACACACCCGCTTCATTCGGTGCCGAGAAGAATCCCCCAGTCTTTGTCTATGACACCTCCGGCCCTTATACGGATCCTGTAGCGAAGATTGATATTCGCTCGGGCTTGCCCGCGCTGCGCGCGGCGTGGATCGCCGAGCGCAACGACTCGGAAGAACTCGCCGGCCCGACCTCGGCCTATGGCATCGAGCGCCTGAATGATCCCAAGCTCGCCGAGCTGCGCTTCAATCTGCATCGCAAACCGCGTCGCGCAAAAGCGGGCAAGAATGTCACGCAGATGCATTACGCGCGTCAGGGCATGATCACGCCCGAGATGGAATTCATCGCGATCCGCGAGAATCTGCGCCGCGCAGAGTATCTGGAAAGCCTCAAAGCCTCGGGCCCGAATGGCGCGCGACTGGCTGAGTTGATCGGGCGCCAGCATCGCGGGCAGTCCTTCGGCGCCGCGATCCCCGAAGAAATCACGCCGGAATTTGTGCGCAGTGAGGTCGCGCGTGGTCGCGCCATCATCCCTAACAATATCAACCACCCCGAGAGCGAGCCGATGATCATCGGCCGCAACTTCCTGGTGAAAATCAATGCGAACATCGGGAATTCAGCGGTGACCTCGTCGATTGGCGAAGAAGTCGAGAAGATGACCTGGTCGATTCGCTGGGGTGGCGACACGGTGATGGATCTGTCCACCGGCAAGCACATTCACGAAACCCGCGAATGGATCATTCGTAATTCACCCGTGCCGATTGGCACCGTGCCCATTTATCAGGCACTGGAAAAAGTGAATGGCAAGGCTGAAGACCTGACCTGGGACATCTTCCGTGACACGCTGATCGAGCAAGCCGAGCAGGGCGTGGATTACTTCACCATTCACGCAGGCGTGCTGCTGCGCTATGTGCCGCTGACCGCCAAGCGCATGACGGGCATTGTCTCGCGCGGCGGTTCCATCATGGCCAAGTGGTGCCTCGCGCATCACAAGGAATCTTTTCTCTACGAGCATTTCGAAGAGATCTGCGAAATCATGAAGGCCTATGATGTCGCATTCTCACTCGGCGACGGCCTGCGCCCCGGCTCGATCTATGACGCGAACGATGAAGCTCAGCTCGGCGAGCTGAAAACACTCGGTGAGCTGACTCAGATCGCGTGGAAGCATGATGTGCAGGTCATGATCGAAGGCCCCGGTCATGTGCCGATGCATATGATCAAGGAGAACATGGATCTGCAGCTAGAGCAGTGCCATGAAGCGCCGTTTTATACGCTGGGCCCACTCACTACCGATATCGCACCCGGTTACGATCACATCACCTCGGGCATCGGTGCTGCGCAGATTGGCTGGTATGGCACCGCGATGCTCTGCTATGTGACACCGAAAGAACATCTCGGCCTGCCGAACAAGACCGATGTGAAGGACGGCATCATCACCTACAAGATCGCGGCGCATGCAGCCGATCTCGCCAAAGGACATCCCGGCGCACAAGTGCGCGACAACGCACTGTCCAAGGCGCGCTTTGAGTTCCGCTGGGAAGATCAGTTCAATCTGGGTCTCGACCCTGACAAGGCACGCGAATTCCACGACGAGACATTGCCGAAAGACTCTGCCAAGGTCGCGCACTTCTGCTCGATGTGCGGCCCGCATTTCTGCTCAATGAAGATCACGCAGGAAGTGCGCGATTACGCAGAAAAACAAGGCATCAGCGAGATCGAGGCCCTGAAGCAGGGCATGGAAGTCAAGGCGGTCGAATTCGTGAAGGCTGGCGCCGAGCTGTATCGCAAGCAGTGATCATGGCAGCGACGATTTCCATCGAGCTCAACGGTGAGGCACGTACCGTGTCGGATAGCGACAGTGTGCAAGATCTGATCGATGCCTTGTTGCTGACCAATCAGGCGCTTGCGATCGCCGTCAACCGAGAGGTGGTGCCACGTACAAAATGGCGTGAGCATCGCTTTGCCAGTGGTGACAAGGTGGATGTGGTGCGGGCGATTGGGGGAGGATGATTACCTGCCTGTCACAGCCCGATGGAAGACGCTGGATTCCGGCTTGCGCCGGAATGACGATTCAAAAGCCGTCGGTCCGTAACTCTGTCATCCCGGCGCAAGCCGGGATCCAGTGCCTTTAATCAAGGAACACATGATGAAACTGAATGACCTGAACCAAGACTCGGGCCTCACCATCGCCGGCAAGACCTACCGCTCCCGTCTGCTGGTCGGCAGCGGCAAATACAAAGATCTCGACGAGACTCGCCTTGCAACTGAAGCCAGCGGTGCCGAGATCATCACCGTCGCGATTCGTCGCGTGAACATTGGTCAGGACCCGAATGCGCCCAGCCTGCTGGATGCGGTGCCGCCGACAAAGTACACGATCCTGCCGAACACGGCCGGTTGTTACAACGCGAAGGATGCGGTCTATACCCTGCAGCTGGCGCGCGAACTCCTGAATGGTCACAAGCTGGTGAAGCTGGAAGTACTGGGGGATGAAAAGACCCTGTTCCCGAATATGCCGGAGACACTGAAGGCCGCTGAAACGTTGGTCAAGGATGGCTTCGATGTGATGGTCTATTGCAGCGACGACCCGATACAGGCGAAGATGCTCGAAGAGATCGGCTGCTGTGCGGTAATGCCGCTGGCCTCACTGATCGGCTCTGGCATGGGTATTCTGAATCCATGGAATCTGTCGCTCATTATCGAGCAGGCCAAGGTGCCGGTGCTGGTTGATGCGGGCGTGGGTACGGCGTCTGATGCAGCGATTGCGATGGAGTTGGGTTGCGATGGCGTGCTGATGAACACCGCGATCGCCGGCGCGAACGATCCGATCCGCATGGCGCGTGCGATGAAATTGGCGGTCGAAGCAGGGCGCGATGCCTATCTGGCAGGCCGGATACCTCGCCGCTTCGCGGCTTCGCCTTCGTCGCCGATGGTCGGTCGCGTCGCATGAACAAGCCCTGCGTGCTGGTGTTCGCCGGGCTGGATCCCAGCGGCGGCGCCGGCATACAGGCGGATATCGAAGCGATTGCCGCGATGGGCGCGCATGCGCTGCCTGTCATTACCACGCTTACTGTGCAGGACAATGATCGTGTGCATGCGATACACCCGGCTGACGCTGGCATCTTGCGCGAGCAAGTGAACGTATTGACGAACAAGATCGCTGTTTCTGCAGTAAAGATAGGTATCACAGGCAGCCGAGCCAATGTGGCCGTGATTGGCGAAACCATCAAGGCGTTGCGTGCGACGCAGCCAGCGTTGCCCGTCGTGCTGGATACCGTGCTGGCCAGCGGCCATGGCGATGCATTGTCGCGTGAAGACGCCGTGCAGATGATTCAGCCCTTGCTGCCGCTGGCAACCGTGCTGACCCCTAACTTGCCCGAAGCAGAGCGGCTGTGCGATGGAGAGCGCGATCTTCAGCGGCAGGCTGAAATGCTGCAGTCATGGGCGCCGCATGTGCTGATCAAGGGCGGGCATGCAGCAGGTGACGAAGTCATCAACGACTGGTTTCATGACGGGCAGCGGCGATCCTTCCGCTGGCCGCGATTGCCGGGCGAATTCCATGGCACAGGCTGCACGCTGGCCTCCGCCATCGCCGCTGGCTTGGCTTTGGGGCAGCCGGTGGCTGAGGCGGTTCAGCGAGCGCAGGCTTATGTGCACCAGACATTGCAACGTGCTTATCCCATCGCACAGGGGCAAACGATACCGGCGCGTGCAGTCGCCAGTTTTCAGGAGAAACCATGAAAGGCTTGTATCTCGTTACTCCCGATTGGGAACACACCGACCGTCTGATAGCCATCACCGAGCAAGCGTTAGATGCTGGAGCGGCGATAGTCCAGTATCGACACAAGACCGCCAGCGAGGCCTTACGCCGCGAACAGGCCAGCGCGCTGCTCGCGCTGTGCCGTCGCCATGCGGTGCCCTTCATCATTAATGATCATCTGTCGCTGTGCGAGCAGCTCGATGCCGATGGACTGCACGTCGGCGGCACGGATAGTCCTGTCGCCGACATGCGTGCCGCGCTGGGTACTGGCAAGATCATCGGCGCGTCCTGCTATGGCGATTTGCAGCTGGCGCGCGATGCGGCAAGTGCAGGCGCCAGCTATGTGGCCTTTGGCGGGTTTTATCCTTCTCGTGTCAAAAAGTATGATGTCACCACACCTGCCAATATCGTGTCGCGCGCCAAACGCGAGCTCAGTCTGCCAGTTTGCGTTATTGGCGGCATGACCCCCGAGAATTCTGGACCGCTGGTCGAGGAGGGTGCGGATATGGTCGCAGCCATCAGCAGCGTGTATCAAAGCGATACTCCGACCGAGGCAACAACAGCGTTTGTGCAGCTGTTCAATAAGCGCTGAAAAAAATTTGTGCAGCGATCTTGCCGACTGGACGAGAATTTTTTGCGCGCTAGTAGACGAATCCAACTCAGTGTGAGCTAAAGGTAATCGAAAACTATCCGATTATCGACTGCTTAATTTTACAAATTCCCGGAACCAACAATCAGACTTGGCAACTCACGGCTGAGTTTCAGTCATCGTTGAGAGTGAGCTGAACTTATCGAACTATTTGTCCGATATTCGACAAATCTCGTACAGGGAATTTCGTGTCAAACACCTTGGCGTATCTGCAAAGTCAGATGCAGACACTCGGTCCGGCGACCGAGTGGATAGAAGCACTCATTCAGGATGATGACCAGAGCTGGTCTGTGCAGACATCAGCGGGTATCCCTATCGGCGTCAGCTACGCGCCATTACCTTCGCGTCTGATTTTGTCGTCTTCGCTCGGAAGGCCTGATGAATCGGAGCGTGAGTCTGTGTACAGCGCCATGCTCTGCACCAATTTGCTCTATGCGGATCAGGCATCCTTGCGCGTTGCGCTTACGGGTCCTGAGGGTGAACTGATGCTCATCAGCGAAGTTATCCCTGCTGACTGGACCCTGTCAGACATCTCCGATGCCTTATCCTGCTTTGCTGAAACCGTACAAAACTTCATCGACAGTCTGAATTTATCCATTGACGACCTGATCGAAAACACACCGAATTACGACAACACGTTACGCGTCTGATTATCGAAAGGAGTTATCTGATGAAAGCCGCTACCAGAATACGATACGCTGACAAGCCGAACATCGTTCATTTATCGTCTCCGCTCAATCCGGGCACAGTAGGCGAGATTTACGACGCCGTCCGGTACAAAGCGGGTAATACCATTGTTCGGGCTGGCAAAGACTCTGCAGATCATTGGTATGTTTACTTGCCCAAAAAAGAAAACAAGCTGGCAGCGGCGACTTACAAGGCCGCCAGCATACAGCGTCATCGTCAGCAGATGCAAGATTTGCTGATTGAGTCAAGCCATGCTTTCAATAACAAAGATTGGGTAGGCGTTGATCAAAGAAAAATGATCCTCATGCTGCGACAGCAAGTCATGCAAAAAGATATTGCGCATGCTGATTTCAGCGCAAGAGAAGTGGCGACAACACTCAAACCGTTAAGCAATCAGGTTCGCTCCAGAAAAAGACTGGAGAAAACGTCTGCGCTCAGAGCGTCGGCTAGTCCTATGCTCAAAAGCCGTAAAGATTATCTGAAACAATTCCTTCACATGAGTAGTTCAGATCTTCAAATTATGAGTCGGGCACTGTTTCCGATTGAAAAAACGATTTCTTTTCAAGAGAACAAACATGTTCTGATTAGTATGTTCACTTTGATCAAAGACTATTTGAACCAAGATGGCAATGGACAAACACTGGCTGATCTGGTTCGTCGTCATCCGCAAAAAGATTTGCTATTAAAATTTTCCAAGGCATGGACAGACCACGTCAAAACACCGCATTCAGGACGGTATGGAAATTTACTGATCGTATTCAGCTGGCAGAAAACCATGACTTCCATCTGTCACACCATTATGGAAGCTGCGTCCCAACCCTCCGCGAATACGGCTGAATTTACTAGCCCTGAACGTTCAAAAGTGTTTCAGACCATGATGCGCAGGTCGCATGGTGTCATGGATGGTGGGGAGCCTGAGTCGCCGACGAAATTCCCTTCATTGCCAGTGACACCGATAGTATCTTTGGCTGCCATTCCCATCGTGGTCGATACCCCTGACAGCGAGAGAACGTCGCAACAGACCGTGGGTAAATTCGAGCTTGCCAACGATCTGATTGGACAGGCGCAGCATTTCTTCAACCAACCGGAAGTTACTGCTCTGCCAACGAGCGTGAGCTCACTCCCGGAGCTAGATGACGCTGATGCCGACCCTATTCATTCGCAAGCAATCAGCAGAACGGATGAGCCGCAGGTCTGAGATATTTGTCATCTGAAATCTCCTCGCCGGACGAATTTTTTGATTCCCCGGCGAGCACATCAGCCGGTTGCACAAAGGATCTCCCTGGCCGGATGGACACCCCCGGCGGCGTCTGAGCAGCGCAGTCGTATAATCCGGCGATGCAAAACCTACTGCACAACCTCAACCCAGAACAACTCGCCGCCGTCACGCTTCCCCCGCAGCCTGCGTTGATCCTCGCTGGTGCAGGATCCGGCAAGACCCGTGTGCTCACTACCCGCATCGCGTGGCTGGCACAGACCGGACAAATTTCCCCGGCGGGTGTGCTTGCCGTGACCTTTACCAACAAGGCTGCGAAGGAAATGCTGGCGCGCCTGTCGGCCATGCTGCCCATTAATACGCGTGGCATGTGGATAGGTACCTTCCACGGACTGTGCAACCGGTTGCTGCGTGCGCACTATCGTGATGCCGCCCTGCCGCAGACCTTCCAGATTCTGGATTCGCAAGACCAGCTGTCCGCGATCAAGCGCTTGCTCAAGCGCCTGAATATCGATGATGAAAAGTATCCACCCAAGCACCTGATGTACTTCATCAACAGTGCCAAGGATCAGGGGCTGCGTGCTTCAGCGGTCGAGGCCAGCGATGATTACCAGCGTAAGTTTGTCGAGTTGTACGAGGCTTACGACGATCAGTGCCAGCGGGAAGGCGTGGTTGATTTTGCTGAGTTACTGCTGCGCTGCTATGAGCTGTTGTCTCGCAATCAACCTTTGCGCGAGCATTATCAGGCGAGATTCAAACATATTTTGGTCGATGAGTTCCAGGACACGAATGATCTGCAATACAAGTGGCTGAAGCTGCTAGCAGGGGAGCAGGGCGCAGTGTTTGCCGTTGGCGATGATGATCAGAGCATCTACGCATTCCGTGGTGCGAATGTAGGCAATATGTCAGCATTCGAGCGCGAGTTCAATGTAGAAAATCTGATCAAGCTGGAGCAGAACTACCGATCGCATGGTCATATTCTGGATACAGCCAATCAGCTGATTTCGAATAACACGCGCCGTCTGGGCAAGAATCTTCGCACCGATGCGGGTCATGGCGAGCAAGTTCGCATTTTTGAGGGATCCAGCGACCTGCAGGAAGCCCAGTGGTTGATCGAGGAGGCCAAGAGCCTGATCGCCGAAGGCTGGCTGCGCAGCGAGATCGCCATTCTCTACCGCTCGAATGCGCAGTCGCGCGTGATCGAGCATGCACTGTTCTCGGCCAGCCTGCCGTATCGGGTCTATGGCGGCCAGCGCTTCTTCGAGCGCGCCGAGATCAAGCATGCGATCGCTTATCTCCAGCTGATCGACAATCCTCATAACGACTCTGCTTTTCTGCGGGTGGTGAACTTTCCTACGCGCGGTATCGGTGCGCGCAGCATCGAGCAGTTGCAGGATGCCGCGCGCCAGTACAGCATTTCACTTTACGCCGCAGTGCCTTATGTCGCTGGCAAAGCAGGCGCCGTGATCGCCGCGTTTGTGAAGCTGATCGAAGGTATGCGTTTCGAAACCGAGCGCTTGCCGCTGCAAGAAATGGTGCAGATCGTGCTCGAGAAAAGTACACTGATTACCCATTATCAGGGCGAGAAAGAAGGCGCAGATCGTATCGAAAACCTGGAGCAGCTGGTCAGCGCGGCTGCCTTGTTTCTGTCGGAAGAAGGATTCCGCATTGATGCGCCGGCATTGGTAGGTCCGCAAGTGCAGAGCGCTGCGCCGGCACTCGTCGCGGGCGATGGTATCGACATCATCGATGCCGATGCGCCTCTGACGACCGTGATGTCACCCTTGTCGGCATTCCTCTCGCATGCATCCCTCGAGGCTGGAGACAATCAGGCCCAGGCCGGGCAGGATGCCATCCAGCTGATGACCGTGCATGCGGCCAAGGGCCTGGAATTCGATGCGGTGTTCATCACGGGTCTGGAAGAGGGCCTGTTCCCTCATGAGAACAGCGAAGAGCTGGATGATGGCGTCGAAGAAGAGCGCCGGCTGATGTATGTGGCCATAACTCGGGCAAGGAAGCGGTTGTATATGAGTTTTGCGCAGACCCGAATGCTGCATGGCCAGACCCGCTACAACATGCGCTCGCGCTTCTTTGATGAATTGCCCGAGGATTCACTGAAGTGGCTGTCGCCGCGTGTGCAGCCGCAGTGGCTCTCCGGTGCGCAGAAAGCGGCATGGGTGGACGTGCCCGAGAGCGGTAATAATCAGATCGCGCAGACCTTCAGCTCGCGCAAGGATACAGGCTGGCGGGTGGGTCAGTCAGTACTCCACCAGAAATTCGGTGAGGGGGTGATCGTCAATATTGAGGGCAGCGGCACGCAGGCACGTGCGAGCATTAATTTTGGGAAAAGCGGGATGAAGCTGCTGGATCTGGGGGTGGCGAGGCTGGAGCGAATTGAGTAACGCGTAGTATTTGGATTAATGCGGTTATCCGAAAATTTTTTCTATAAATAACCGTGGTTCGCAACCTTCTTTTCTGCCCACTACTAGGTAATCTGATTTATTGAAACTTACTAGCCGCTGTTCTGATTTGATATTCATCATTGCGATAGAGGAGTTTCGGCT
>Ga0315902_10006505_pt1 | contig 16169 bp, 30 predicted proteins | sample LakEriMetagenome_9_FD_203523 | JGI IMG/M metagenome (GOLD analysis project Ga0315902, IMG submission 203523) | Freshwater fungal communities from buoy surface, Lake Erie, Ohio, United States - Buoy 12 MA117 | ecosystem: Environmental > Aquatic > Freshwater > Lake > Lake biofilm | place: USA...
TCACAATATCCTAATAGGTTATAAGTTGTAAGACCATTAATTGTCTGTGAACCATTACCATCTAAGGTGACAGACCTTGCCCCTAGATTGGTGTTATATTGGTAAATCACATAAATACGACCTGCACAAGTTGTTGCATCTGGAAGTGTTGCCGTTCTGTTGCTCGCACAATCAAATCCAACAGTGTAGTCCGTTTCAGTTAATGTATAGTTAGCAGTTTTGGTACTATGTGGAGTAGAAACTGAGCCTGAGAAGGTAGCTGCGCCTGTGGAGGCTAGGGTTAATGATGTACTTCCTGCATTTACAAATTGTGTAATATTTGGAGTGGTAGCATGACTTGCACCAAACACTCTAATGTAACTTTGCCCTCCAATATTAGATAATCCTAGACTACCAGAAGCATTACCTCCGTAAAGAAAAGGATTGGCGTTTGATAAAGTTAAATCACCTACGACATTTAATCCAAAATTAAAAGTTGATGCTCCTGATGATGGAATAACTAAATCTGCTGACGCTCCTGTTTGTAAAATTAGACTTCCACCTGACTCGTATATAAAGCTATTATCGGTAGCACCAATTGTCAAGGTATCTGTAATTTTAGCCGTACCTGTTACCTGCAACATCTGACCTGAGTTGGTGGAATTTCCAACCAACAAGTTTCCAAACCACCTGCCGAAGGTTGTAGATGTGTTGCCAAGCACAGTTGTGTTTGAGCCTAAGCCAATAGCAGAGTTACCTATTACGATTTGATTGGTTTGATTGTCTGCCGCTGCACGACTATCAACTCCAATAAAAATTGAGTTGTTTGCAATTGTAAGGTTTGTTCCTGCTCCAATAAATCTGCCTGCTCTAAATCCAATAAAACAATTATTGCTTCCTGTGGTATTATTTAAACCTGCATTTTGACCAAACGAAATGTTAGTTCCTCCTGTGGTGTTTGCTTGTCCTGAACCTTGTCCAAAGAAAGAGTTAGATGCACCTGTTGTATTAGCAACTCCTGAATTTTGACCAAAGAAAGAGTTGCTTGCTCCTGTTGTATTTGCTTGTCCTGAAGCTACACCAAAGAAAGAATTGTTTGATGCTGTGGTATTTGCAAATCCAGAAGCGTTTCCAAAAAAAGCATTGGAACTTCCTGTTGTATTATTTCCTCCAGAAGCTTGTCCAAAGAAATTATTGCTTCCTCCTGTTGTGTTTGCTGTTCCTGCGCTTGTACCAAAGAAAGAGTTATTTGCTCCTGTTGTATTATTTTGTCCTGCAATTGTACCGAAGAAAGAGTTATTTGCTCCTGTTGTGTTTGCTGCGCCTGAACTTGCACCAAAGAAAGCATTAGAGCCTCCTGTTATATTTGCTGTACCAGAACCGAAACCAAAGAAAGAATTTGAACCTCCTGTGGTGTTAACATTTCCTGCCCCTCTTCCAAAGAAAGAATTGCCTCCTCCTGTTGTATTATTTACTCCACAATCTCTTCCATAAAAAGAATTATTAGTTCCTATTGTATTATTTCTACCTGAGTTTAATCCAATAAAGGTGTTACTATCAAGACTACTTATTCTTATCTGATTAGTAACTGTCCCTGCACTATTGTTAAATGTAACTGATGCACTTGACCCAGAAATAGTGCGAATCGAAAGTACAATCGTTCCATTGAAGTCAGATGTTGGAGTAATTACCAAAGTTCCTGTTGTAGTCGCTCTTGGCCCAATAGTATTTGAAGCAGTTAATGCAGAAGATGTAAAGCCTCCAAAGTCAATGACAAACGAACCTGCCGTTCTTCCAGTTACTGTATAAGCAATCTGATAGAATGTATTTACCACCCCTGCAAGTGTACTCGTCAAGGTAGTAGTAGACCCTGCAACGTGAGTATATCCTGTTGCAAAGCTAGTCCCTGTCCAAGAAGCATCGCCTGTGCCTGTGGTTAGCAGTTCAGCACCTAGCTGCCCTGAGTCGGAAGCCGTAGTTCCTTGGATGGTTGATAAGCCGTTAAGCAAGGATGTGCCTGTAACCTGCAACATCTGCCCTGAGTTGGTTGATGAGCCTACAAGTAGGTTTCCAAACCACCGACCGAAGGTAGTGGAGGAGTTGCCGATTACTGTGGTGTTGCTGCCAAGACCGATGGCGGAGTGACCAATTACGATTTGGTTGGTTTGAGAGTTTGCGTTTGCTCTAGTATCTGCTCCTAAGAATACAGAATTTTCTGAAGATGTTAAAGCAGTAGTTCCATCTGCAATAAATCTGCCTGAGTTTCTACCAAATGCACTATTGGTATTACCTGTAGTGTTATTACTAAAAGAAAAATTTCCAACAGCCGTATTTGAAAGTCCTGTTGTATTTGAAACCATTGAATTTCTGCCTATTGCAGTACCTGCCGAACCTGTTGTATTTGCTACCAAAGCTGAAAATCCAATAACAGTGTTTCCGTCACCTGTTGTATTGTCTCTTAAAGCAGTTTGTCCTACCCTTGTATTGGTATTAACAGCACCTCCACCAATTCCAATGTTCACCCCATTCACCACCGCATCAGCAGTAGTGGTAAGCACCCCCTGCACCCTTGCAGTGCCGTTGACATCTAGGCGGAAACCTGCATCGGTGGTGGTGTTGATTCCTATGTTGCCGTTATTTTGAACATAAATCCTATTAACATTTGCAGTATTTATTGTTAAAGCAGTTGAACTATTTAGTCCTAAAACTCCACTGCCTGCACCATCTGCCCATATTACTTTACCTGTTCCTGCATCTCCTGTATTTGTGTTCCTTAGCAGTAAATTTCCAATTCTGCCTGTACCTGAAACACGAATTGCTTCCTCTGTCGATAAAACATTAATACCTAACCTACCATTAGCATTATCCCAAAACAGGTTATTACTACCCGTCTGAGAACTAGTCCCATTCCAAAAGGCTACTTGACCGCTTGCACCTGTGCCTCCTACCTTGCCGTTGAAAGTTGTCCAATCAGCAGAAGATAAAGCACCTCTATTCGTAACTGAAGCGGTCGGCAAATTGAAAACGTGTGTAGCAACTGAACTGGAAATATTAAAGTCCGTTCCGCTAGTACCTGTAGTAAGATATTGGACCTGTTTAGTTAATCCATTGAGAGCAGTTATTCCTGTAGTAAAGGTTGTAATAATCTGAGACAGGTTACTATTCTCAGTGTGTAGCGTTATAGTTCTACCTGAATTGTTAACATATATTCTAATAGCAAGTCTATCAGTAATAGCCAACACAGTCTCAGGAACACCTAGTGATGAAAAGTAAGGGTTTACTGTAGTGCCTAAAGATATTAGCTCAGGATTTGTAGAATTGCTTGCAATCAAAGTAAATGTAGTGCCATCATACTTGTATAACTCTACATAGAATGTTGGACTTCCTCCTCCTGATGAAGCAGAGAAATAAAACTCAAGGTTCCAGTTTCCAGCTGGAATTAATAATGATTCAGGGTCACCAGCATCAGTAATAAACTGAGCAATGTATCCATTTGTATTGATACTAAAGTCAGTACCTGCTCCAAATATTGGAACCTTATTCATCTCATAGTAAGTATTGCCAACAAATGTCCCTTGATTTACTGAGCCATTTAAGTAGTAAGATACAGAAGAGCCTCCGCCTCCTCCTCCACCTGGAAAGTCTCCAAGACTACCATCACCTCTAACATACTGCGCTGCTGTACCTGCACCTACAACAGTTAGTGTTCCAGATCCTGTAACAGGGCTATTCGATACAGTAAACGCAGATGGCATACTAAGCCCCACACTTGTAACAGTCCCTACATTCCATGTTCTATCTGCTGATAGATCAAAAGTAGTTCCATTAATAGTTAACTGACGAGTTCTGTAAGCATACCTGTTGTCACCCCAAGTAGTATCAAAAGCAATAGTAATGTCAGAAGATAAGTTACCTCCTCCAGTCAATCCAGTCCCTGCGTTTATAGATCTAGTCGTAGGGACATATTGGCTAGTATCAACAGAACCATCTGCTTTCAAAAACTGAGAAGAAGTGCCTCCAGCTTTAATAAATGAATTAGCTGTTATATTATTTGACCCAAGATTTACGTTAGCATTTGCACCTGTGTAAGGAACAAACTTATTGTCAGCCTCAGTCTTTGTATACGCATTAGTAATGCCATAACCACTTAATGTAGTAGGCGTACCTGTAATCTTTGACCAGTCTATCGAAGAGATAGAATCTCCTGAAATAAGACCAAACAATAGATTTCCAGCCGATCTCAAAAGCACATGACCGTCAGTGCTTGCCTGTATGTCAGCAGGATCTCCAGTACTATTAGCAGCACGTCCTATTACAGACGTTCCTACGCTGTCTCTGAGCTTTTCATTGCTCACAGCGTTGTTTGATATGGTTGAAGAAATGGACGTCTTACCGCTGCCCGTAACGTCTCCAGAGAGCGTTATAGTTTGGTTCTCCAAAAGGAATGGAGGAACGCCAGTTATTTTTGTAAATGCAAGGCTGTTAATCCAAGTAGGATTATCGTAAGCTTGAGAAAGTCTTGGATAAAAAGATTGATAGTCTGCCTCTAAAGCTAGAATAGCTCCAATCCTTCCAAAAACGCTAGTTACAGCGTCAGTGTTGTCTACCTTCTCCCAAATAACTCCATTAGATATAATCCAGTCACCTACTGCGTAATCTACGCCACCAAATACTCCAGCAGCAGAAACAACATAGTAGTGGCCTCTTTCTTCTGGAATTAACGGATTTAGTGTAGGAGTATTGGTAAACGCATTCCAAGTACCCATGTACTGAACCTGACCAATGATTGAATCGGGAATTTGAGACAAAGGAACTTTACCTCCAGAATCCAAAGATGCAACTCCATTAGGCTGACCTACAGAAGTCTTGTCAACCTTAAGATCCAATAAAATATCAATATCGTCTTCAAGGTCTGATATTGCCGTATTTACCTGTCCTAAAGTTGCGGACTCAGTAGTAAGAATAGCTGGAGGATGAATTATTCTCCTTAAACTAGATATAGACTGACCTAAGTCATTTGGAATAACAAAAATGTCACCATCTCCACCAATAACTCTAAGTGCGTCAGCACCTAAAACAGTACTATTTATTACAGCTCCATTAGAACTATAAAGACTTCCATTAACAGCAAGCTTGTAACCTAAAGAGTCTATACCACCAATTACAATATTTGACCCATGTTGAAAAATAACTGAGTCATCAATTGAAGTGGCAGATGTAAAAACAGGCAAATAACCTGTTGTACCTCCGCCAATAATTTGACCAGCAAATAGATCTAGTACGTTTATCCTAATGTTTTGATCATCAGTATAACCGACAATAAAGTTTAAATCCGTAGGATTGCTTACTAATAGAAAGTCTGAAAATCTCATCCGATGATTATTCCAATTACAATTACCATAGTGCTATAATGTTTAGAGCTGAGGTACCAGTAGCCCAAACTCTAAGAACCTGAACTGGAACAAATGTTCCACTCACAATTCCAGTAAAGGTTACTTCATCACCACCAGCGGTAGTAACTTTTAATGTTCCTCCAGTTCCAACATACAAAACACAGCCTTTGTTATCTAGACCATCTTGGTTTGCAATATTAGGAATATCAACAGTATTACTCGGTGTAACTGCGGCAGCTCTAGCCGCTTGTAATTTTTGTACTGCCATCTTCTTGTTGTTTAAAAGGAAATAACTCGTTTAACTTAGCTTTTCTAGCAGCACATCCACAATCTTTCTTTCTAGCAATTTTTTTTACTACATAAGAAATACCTGTGGAATCAACTACCTTCTCAATTACGTCTCCAAGCCCCTCCATAGTTAATTATTTTTTACTTTTACCAGCCTTAGAAAGAGCAATAGCAATAGCTTGCTTATTAGGCTTTCCAGCCTTAATCTCTTTTCTTATATTTTCACTAATCACTTTTTGTGACTTTCCAGATTTTAAAGGCATAACTAAATGTTTTGACAAATATACAACTTTTTACCTCTTCTTATTCTTATGAAGACCATGAGATGCATACTGTTTCCCAGATTTAGTTGCTTCCCTTTTCTCCATGTTGGCAGTAGCAAGCTTTGCTCTACCAGAAGGACTGCTCTTTAAAGTTGATATAGTCTTAGCAGGAGCATAAACCTCTCCAGTTTCCTTAGAGGGCTTACCACTAGCAGTTGTCCACTTTTGTTTGGTCCACCTATCTAAACTTTTCTGTGAAGCGGTCTTCGCAGCCATTACTTTTTCTTAGTGTTGTAACCAGCGTTTTTCTTGCTACCAATGCCACGCCCTTTTAGAACATCAGCCTTTGTGATCTTTCCGTCCTTATTCAAATCTGGAAATGATCCTTTTTTAGAATTATTTTTTGACATCATAACTTTTTTATTTATATCCTCCACCTTTTTTCTTATACTCACTAGCGAGCAACTGTGCCTTTCGAGCTGACCACTCTCCAGGATCGCCACCCTTACTTCCAGCCTTGATCTTTTCAAACAAAGCTTTCCTCATTGTTGGCTTGGTATAGTTACCAGCAGAGTTAACAGTAGATTTCTTTTTCATCACCATTTCACCTTATTAGCAACAGATTTACACATGTAAATAAAATCTTCTTGAGTATAGTGTTGCTTACACATGTTTACCATTTTATGAACCCACTGAACATTTCCTTTAACGTATCCGATATTGGAATCTATCCTATCTAAAGAAGCACTGTTTCCAGCAACATCCATAGCACTTATATCCCAACCAGTAAGAGAACACTTAAAATCTTGATCAATTAATAATTCTGCAATATAATCAAATGTAACGTCCCAATCTATTTTTCTCATTACAGCGTTAATCTCATATTTTTTTGCAAATGAAAGTCTTAAAACTTCTTTTGCCCATCCTTTATGAGAATTATTTTCTGGTCTTTTATTAGAACAAGCCTTACATTCTTTTCCTTCGTTAAAGGAAATTATAGCGTAATTTCTTCTTAAGTAAGATTGCTCTTCTCCGCATAATGGGCATGGTTTATACCATCTGCCATCATTACCTCTGTAAACCTCTTTTGGTAAATTTATAGGTAAAGGCATAAAGGCAATAATATACTCCATTTCGTTTTATTAGCCCACCACGCTGCTGACATTGGGCCTTTTGCAATATTTTTACTATGTCTTGCCTTAAAAGACGCTCTTTTCTTCTTCATCGTGTCAGACTCTCCAGTCTTTGGTTTGCCAGCAGTACTAGCTCCCTGCTCACCAAATCGGATAACTTTTTCCTTTCCAGCAGAGCAAGCTTTAACAATGTGTGATTTTTTAGGATGTGATGGTGTACTCTTTGGAGAGTTACACTTCATCTCACTTTTTCTTACCATAACCCATCGCTTCTTTGGTCTTCACCATAGTCATAGCTTCCAAAAGAGCTTCTGCAAGATCTTCTTTCATTTCGTTTGCCTTCTTGACCTGAATGCATTTCTCGATTCCAGTCATACTTCTTGTTGGTCTGTTCATAATTTTTTTTAGCTTTACTGCAAATATACGAATATGAATTCATTCAAAAGGAGAGCAAAAAGAGTTTGGGATAAAGAGAACATCCCAATCAGAAATATCAAGCGTCCTATATACGATAGAAGACACCCAGAGCATGACTATTTAAAGTACTGGAGGGTAATACGTTACTGGACACTGCGAAAGTACAACCTAAAAAGTCAGGACCTAGACATGCTCCTGTTCCTATACAGCGAGGGTTATTTTGATAACGAAAGATTTGAGGAGTACAACAACGTACTGAGCTGGGACATCGACAGGTTCAGAAGGCTCCTAGAGAATGGATGGATTCACGTCTGGCGTGAAAAGACATACAACTCTAGGGCCCTATATGAAATTACTGAGAAGGGTAGAAGAGCAGTGAACGCAATGTACAAGAAGCTCAACCGTGAGGAGATCTCAATGGACCCTCACACTAACCCAATGTTCCTCAAGGACACTATCTACTCAGACAAGGTCATGAGAAACTTCATCAGAAAGATGAACCTGGAGATGAAGGAGGCTAAACGCCAAAGACGTCAGGAGATTCAAGAACAACGACAACGTCTCGCTCAAGTATTACAGTCAAAACCTCTCCAGCAATAATCATCTCATGAGAAGCAAACTTGTCATAGTAGATAAACTCGCCATCGTTGACCGATTTAACATCATCACCAACCTTGACAATCTCACCTACACCATAGCGCATTTTATTTTTGTCATCAGCTGACAGTAGAAGCCCGACTTGTGTTCGGGCTTCCTTTTCTATTTTCCTGATTACCAGGTATTTACCTATTGGTCTCATTTGCGATTATTGCGTTTGTAGTTAAAATTGTAGTCGCCACGGAGATGGCGTTTTTCAAAGCCGTCTTTGTAACCTTAAGCGGATCAACGATCCCCATGTCGAACATGTTACCGATCTCGTTGGTTTTAACATTGATACCCTCGTTACCTGACGTATCTCGAAGCATTCCAAGGATGAACTCGCCATCTAGGTCTGCGTTCTTAATAATTTGATTGAACGGGGCCTGGATTGCAGTCACAAAGCACTCAACAACCCTGTTGTTATAGCTTTCATTCAGCAACTGCTGACCAATTCGGTACAGAGCGAGACCACCACCTGCCACAATGCCCTCCTCCATCGCTGACTGAACCGCACAAACTGAGTCATCGACCCGATCGTACAGCTCCTTTTGCTCAACATCTGAGTTACCACCCACGTGGATGATACCAACACCGCCTGTCAGGTACGAAATACGCTCCTTGATGAAGTCCTTGTCCTGCTTTTTGTTCGCCTGGTCGTGTGCTTGCTTCAACTCACTAACCAAAATCTCCAAAGCCTCGGTGTTGTCGGTCTTTGGGTCTGGCACCAGGACAGTTTTGTCTCTCGATACCACCACCTTTGATGCGAAACCAAGGTCATCGAAGCCAATTAGTGCCGTGTCATCGCCTGACATCTGGCTGAAGAACCGTCCGCCTGTCGCAACCGCCAAGTCTTGCATCAGCTCGTGCTGCTTGTAGCCAAACTGTGGTGGCTCAACGATGCAGTACTTCAAGTTGTTCTTCAACACGTTCGCTGCGATCGTATTTGTGAAGTTCGCAGAGCATGGTGCCACGATCAACAATGGTTTCCGACTGTCAATCACTGGCGCAAGTGCGTTCTGGATCTGTGTGATGCTCGACAGCTCAATGTCTGTCATCAAAATGTAGCAATCCTCAGCCACGTACTCGTCATTCTTCTGGTTGTTTACGAACAATTTGTTGGTATACCCCCTGTCCATGCGGATACCCTTGATCACCTCAGCGTAGGTCTCCGTTGTCATCGACTTCTCAACCGTCACCACACCGTTCTTCCCGATCTTCTTGTACGTGTCAGCGATTAACTTCCCAATGTGTCTGTCATTGTTGGCAGAAATTGTGGCAATGTCCTCGATCCAACGTTTAGTTGTCCGAACAGCCATCTTGTCCAGCAAGCCCTCAGTCCTGTCTGACAGCTCGTTGATCTTCTTGACCGTCCCCCAGTCAGCGTTCAACGCCATGCCTCCCTCAACAAGGGCCTCGGTTATCACCACCGCAGTGGTTGTCCCATCGCCTGCCGTCATCGCAGTCCTCTCACTGGCCTCACGAACGATTCGAACAGCCATGTTCTCCACTGGATCGTTTAAGTGAATGCTCTTCGCAACCGTTACACCATCTTTAGTAATTGTTAGACCACGAGTGTGGTTCGGAGAGTCAATGATCACCGTCTTACCACTGGGTCCAAGAGTGCTCTTCACAGCACTCGACATGATCTTGACACCACGTAGTAGTTTGTCACGACCTTCCTGGTCAAAGTAAACTTCCATAGATTAAATTTTTAGTTCATGACAAATATACAAACCCTATACCAATTTACAAGCATGACAGAAATGTCGAAAAAAAGAGCCCTATCTCTATATGTATATTTATATATGTATAATTATTTTTTTTTTTTTTTTTAAGAATATAATAAGCATTTTGAGCATCTATCTGTATATCAGTACTTTAACTAACACTTTATCGACACTTTTTGAGTTTTCATTTACACTTTTTACCAGATATATAGGGCTTTTGGGTTATACCCCAAGATTTCACGTGGCGGCCCCAGGAGGAAAGTGTCCGAAAATGAACACTGGGGGTGCACAATCGGACAACTTTTGGTCACTTTTTTGGCTTTTTTGTGTGCAACAATGTTGCATATGTGCTCATTTTGTTGGCAGTTGTGTCGATTTTTGTGTCGATTTGTGTCGGCCAAGGTCGGCATTTTGCTGTCGTTATGTCACGGCCTTGCGACAATTAGTGACAGATTCGCAATGTCCGTACGAGTATAACTGCCTATGCGAATATGCAGATAAGCAGTTATTGAACGGCAGTCAAGTATGCTTATTTGCCTATGCGAATATGTCTATATGTCTCTGACTATCGAAAAATCATCCCAATAATCTATGGTATTTCCAATCATCGAAACTTGCATCAACTACATTTTTTGATAAGACATCTTCAGAGATTGCTTTACCCCTCCATTCACCAGAGGAATTTAAAAAATCAACAAATTTCCAAGAATCAAAATATAACTCACTGATTTACAATGCATTGCAACTCGTTTTAAGGGCATTTCCTCCCAAAGTGTTCATAATCGGACAAAAATGATCGATATCGGACATAAATGGCGATTTTTAGACTGCCCTAAAAAAAATACCTTGCTAGACCATGGATTTGCTACCAGACTGATATGAAAATTTTCTCTCTGACTTTCAAGCAGTTACAAGAAAGTTGAAAAATATTTTTGCATCGGATTTGGATTTTTGAATCGCCCCATGCAATCTTTGGGCATCGGTTCGGCAGGATGGATGGGCACACGGCCCTCAGCCCCCTTTAGGGGGCAGTACGAATCGAGGGGATATGTTGAGGTTACGGCTAGTGTTCGCTGAGTGATGCAAAAGGGATGTACCAACTGCAAAGCAAGAGGCGATGTAAAATCTAGGGTTAACATATCGGGGTGACGAGCACTCTTCTAGGGTAAACATCTACTTCTCCTAGACAATCTTAAGACCACTTCGGTGGTGCGGTGACATTCACATCTAATTATGAGATGTCGAATGTATATATCCCCTACACTTTAGGTGTGGCATTCGATTGCGATAGGGGACAAACTTTAACCTAAACAACAAACAACATGACAACTCAAGAATTTACCGAATTCATTTACAGAGAATTTTCGGAGTACACTATTAAAGATTTAAAAATCTATGCACGCACCTTTCATATTCAAAATTCAAAAACTGGTGACTTGGCTAAGGAAGTAATAATGGAAATTCTTTTTGAAAAAATGACCAGAGAAGAATTTGTAGAATTTTGTAACGAACTATAAACCATAAACTAAAAAATCATGACAACTTTAAAGCAAAAAGTAAAATTAGGAGGTAATGGTAGTTTTATCAACCAACTCATGGGTAACAACTCTACACTTCCAAAGGTAGGCGAGGGCGCAACGATAATGTCCTATTCAGATAGGTCGGCATACCAAGTGACATGGGTATCTGATTGCGGAACGAAGTGTAAAATTAATCCTGCAATCATGAAGTATGTAGGTAGTGGATATGGTGATGAGAAGTACGAATACCAAGGGTACAGAGAAAATTCGTACGATGTGGCATGGAGAAGAGGGGCATGGTATAAGATATACAATGTAGTTGACTTCGAAAATGACTTTGTAGAAAGCATGGAGGGTAAAGGTAGATGGGAGGATGAAGTTAGGGCAATGGGACTTGGTGAGTTGTACGATGAAGATGGCAGAGTAAATGTCATCCCTAGCGTAACCAAGCATAAAAAAGAGTACGAAAAAATATCAATTATTTTCGGACGAATAGACGAATATAGAGACCCATCATTCTAAATCAAAATGCCCCCTCACGGGGGCTTTATTAACTTAAACTAACTTAATCATGAGAAACTCAAAAATTACATCAATTCTAGCCCTTGCTAAAACCTTAAACGAACTAGAAGTAGAAATCAAAACTATGGGAATTAGTATTTATGAATACAAAAAACAAGGTGTAAATCCTTACAATATAAAATTAATGGAGGAAGAGAAAATTGAAAAAATGATGTTGCTTATCGAAATTGAATCGATAATTGAAAATAAAATAGTTGAAATCGCACAAGGTTAACTAAAAAATCACATGACTAGAAATTCAAAAATCGCAATCAAAAAGTGGGGCTCTGAATTAGCCCTAAAATGCTTCTACCTAAACTATATAGTTGGTAATGGCGGAAGAACAATAGGCCAAGACAATGGCCTTACCACTAGGCAGGCAGATTCATTAATCTATGCAGGCTATGAATTTTGGAACGAAAACCTAGATTCAGAGCATACAATGGAATCAATGAGAGCATACTTAAAATCAAAATTTAACTAACCTACACACCTACCGCCTTGAGCGTTGCATTTGATTGCGAGTAGGTGCTATTTATTTATAACCTAAACAATTTAATCATGAAAATACACGATGATGTTTTTGAATTTCTTAAAACAAAAAATGGAGCAGGTGAAGTAAAGGAATTTTCAGAATTTCCAAATAGATATGGAGATAATGTAAGTAGTTTTATTGTAAAGTATAATATTGAAGATAAATACAATTACGATTTACAAGAAATTAAAATAGAGTATTCAACTTCACGAGTATTTATACCAAGTAAAGGATATTTTACATTTAAAACATTTAATGATATAAAAAATATAATAAACGAAAAATCTTCACTAAAATAATCATGAAACGAATCAGCAAAAAAGTAAAGGCAATTGCCGATGCCCACATCGAGGCAAAAATCACAGGCAAATTTTTGGAGCAACACGTGACAAATAAGGACGAGTTGCTACAAAGTATTGTAGACGGGTACACCTACAAGCAGTTGCTTTACTTGGTGGAAGTAAACTATGTATCGACTACCTCTCAGTTGTTATCTAGTTTGGTTGGTCATGTGACCGATGCATACAAGAAACAAGTTTATAAAGGATTCAAAGAAATTTTAAAAGAGTATAACCTATAAAAATCATGGAAAATCAAAAATCTTTTACCTACAGGGAAGCGGTTGGAAAGTCAATTGTTTGGGCATCTTACGCTCATAACTTCTCAGAAGAACGAATCAAAGAAATTGGATACAATCCAAGCAATGACTTGTCTTATATTGAACTTGAAAATGGCATTTTTATTTGCTCAAGTAGTGGCCGTGATGCTTTTTATCAGATTAGAGATGAAGAGGAATTGAGATTTTCTCAATATTCAACGCCTACATCGTTAGGATTTAGAATCATTACTGAATTAAATAATTTCTTACTAAACGAATTTTAATTTATGATACAAGACTTATTAATCATCGCACTAGGCACTGCATTAGTATTTGCCTTTGGTTTTATTTACTCACTAATTACTGAAAAGAAATAATATGTACACAATAAACATCGGGTTAAACAATAACCCACTAAACCTAGACCAAGTAGCCAAGCTACTCAATCAATTTAAACTATTCGGACTTACCGACTACGCTGAAAAGTTAGGCGAGTACGATGGAGCTGACGAACCAACCTTTGTTGGCGAGTTGGAGGTGATTACTAGCAACCATGTGGAGGCGTTGTGCGAAATCATGACCCAAGACTGCATAGCAATTTACAACCACGACACGGAGGTTGGCGAGTTGGTGTACAACCCACTATATGAGGGTGACAAGTATGAGTTTGACATCAAGTACTTTCTATTCCTATGAGAGGGTATTCGGTCGTAATTGACTGGCAGAGTAAGAGGTTGACATGGCGTACCACTCGAATGAGAGTGGTCGCCCCAACTGAAGACGATGCAACTGAGGTTGCGTTGGGTAAATTAAAGGGTAAAAAAGATTTTAACAGATACATTCAAATTTCAATACTATGCGAAAAGTAATAGAGTTTCTTTGGACAATTATAGCACTATCCCCAATCTTTGCGCTTGGGTACATGTTGGGTCTTAAAATAATGGAGCAATGATAGTGAAGGTAGAGATGAAGGGTAAGTACGGGACGTACTTCACCCAAGTAAAGGAGTTCAAGGATAACAACCACTTAGAGAATTGGCTAAAGTGGATGGACAGCAATCAAGACAGGGTTAAGGTAATCGGAACGTCAGAGGTGAAGTTGGAAGAAAACCACACTTTGGAGGATAAGGTTACTGGAATGTTTATCAATCAAATTACAAAATGAGAAAGTTACTAGCTAAAATCGAATTTTGGATCGATGTCAACTTGGTTTACTTTCTATACAATGGTAGAAAGCAAGATAGATATTTTGAAATGTTACAACGCAAGTGGAATTTAAAAAAATAACAATGAGAAAGCCAATCAAAAGAGAAGCACTACTGAAGAATTCAAGAGGTCAGTACAGATACCTATTCAACTGGGTAGGTGGTGGATTCAACGACATTTGGGCGAAGGATTTGGTCGAGTTCAAGTCAGAACTCAAGCGACAATTTCCTAGCGGTGTAGTCAACTACGACACGCTACACAAGGCAACTCCTACAGAGAGTAGAGAGTGGGACAGAATGGGATACCTAATGACTTGTTAAAAATAATTTAATCAACCTAAACAAATAAAGCAATGAAAAATATTAGCAAAGAAGATTACATCCTTTGGGACTCATTTGATGAATGCCCTACAGAAAGATTGGATAATGTATATCACTATACAACAATCATAGAACTTATGAATGATAAATTCAGATTAAACCGTCATGAGGAATGGAGATGCGTTGCATCACTACCTATTAGTTTACAAAAACAAATATCAGAAGCAATCGAAAAAACAAAATGAAAGCATACGAGATTAACACGACTGCATTTAATGAGGAGAACCTCATAATATTCACAGACTTGACCGAGAGTCAAATCAAGAAGGTGATTGAACCAATCGTTCTAGGTGAGCGAGAGGATGGTGAGTACTACGACAACGATGTACTATTTGACGCACTGGTGGATGCTTATCCTAAGAATGAAATTTATAATCACGACCCTAAACTAATTACGATATGAAAATTACAATTGAAGTAAATGTTCCAGACGGCATTGACCTAGAACACGCAGAAGAATCTATCTCTGATGCTACTTACTTTGCGAGCAATGTAACTCAAGACGAACACAACTTGGTGTCGCAAGTACTATCCAAACTACAAATAGAGAAGGGTAGGGTTGTTGAAACCAACAAGCGTGACTTCAATCAGCCATACCAGACAACATCGGTGTACCAGATTGCTACGCAGATTAAGAACATGACAGAGAAGATCCGACAAATTATATTGGACGGACGAAAGGCAGTGTTAATTGACTGGAATTCAAATGAGATTAAGTTTGATAACGGCTATCAAGTAGCAAGGGTGGCACCCATTGTAATTACTAGTCCAGAGAAGTTTTTGCTCCAACATTGGGAGGAGTCAAGCGAACTAATCAAGCCCTTGTACTGGAGGGCATCGTCTCTGGATTATGTGTTGGTTAGAGTTTTGAAGGAAGATTTACTTATTCAACTATGCCAACACATCGAGGATGAGTCGTGGGCAAGGAAGGTTGCGTTCGGCAACTACCAGAAATCTATGTATGACTGCAATAAAAGTAAGGAGGTAAAGTTATGACTAACGGATTCAGAAGTTGGGCAGAGACCCACCACGAGGTAGTTACTATAGTAACCTACCTGTTGGATAGAGATACAGAGATTTTCGGAGGCATGCCAAGGTTGTTAGAGGAGATAATGTCTACTGAAGGTACTAGTGGTCTATACGACCTATGCATTGACTTGACTACTGAGTTTGAAAGCATTAACGAGGGTAGGGTATGGGATGGTGACTGGCTTGATGCGGTAATTGAATTTGTAAACGAGAAGATAAGATGAGGTATGTACACATACTGATGTTGAACGGGCGTCCGATTGGGGACGCCTACACATCTGAGAAGAAAGCAAATGATATGGCGGTCAAGGTACACATGGAAAGTTTTGTTCGCCCAGAGGTAATAAGCATGATGATAAAATGAAAAAGATGATAGCCTTTATATTTTTGTTGTCGACCGCATTCATTTTGTTGGCAGAAATTAGGTATTACCAAGAACTTTCAAGAAATTGCGGAGATAATAGAACAATGTATGTTAAACTTAAAAATCTATTCAAATGAT
>Ga0315902_10006508_pt1 | contig 16165 bp, 14 predicted proteins | sample LakEriMetagenome_9_FD_203523 | JGI IMG/M metagenome (GOLD analysis project Ga0315902, IMG submission 203523) | Freshwater fungal communities from buoy surface, Lake Erie, Ohio, United States - Buoy 12 MA117 | ecosystem: Environmental > Aquatic > Freshwater > Lake > Lake biofilm | place: USA...
TGGCATCAGGAGCAAACGCATACGATGCAAGATCGAAAGCGGCACTGTACCGGTTCTTTCTTTCCGCCTCTCGCTTTAACGTTATGACTGCATGCCGACTTTCTATTTTTCTTCGGCCCGTATAGTTAAGTTTCGCCGTCGGCATCTCCAGCCTCCGTGGTTGACGCCTTGACGTAAAGGTCGCGGTTGGTATCGAAGCCGTTAACCACGAGCCGAAAGTCTGAGCCGTGGATTTCCATCTCAATAATATTCTTCTTTCTAGAAATCAATCGTCCGCTCCCCATCACCTGAACCTTGATGTCACCGCCAGTGACAACAAAATCGGCGGGGTCCCATTTCTGTAATGGGTTGCCGTTGCTCACGTTGTACGCGCAGCGCACCAAAGCTGAGCTTGGAAACTCAAGGCCGGACGCCGGAACAACCGTAAATCCGCCAGGCGCGCTGTTTATCTGTACGCGTTGCCCGGATGGCGGAGGCGGGGGAGGTGGCGGAGGCGGGGGAGGTGGCACGGGCGGAGGCGGGTCCGGCGGCAGTGGCGGCGTTGGTTTAGGTAGCTCTGGTTCCGGCAGGAAAAAGACATCCCACGTTAATGAGGCGTCGCGCTCCTTCGAGCTGCGATTAACCATGGACACTAACTCCCCGACGGACTGGATTACAAAATCGATCACGCCCGCGCCGAAAGTGTATTTCCCTTTAAAGTTAGAACTGTCCTTTTGCCACTGGGTGTGAGCGGGGTTCTCCGAGTCACCGAGAAGCGCGGCAAGCGGCTCGTCATCCACAACCACTAGCGAGCGGATTTCACGCGCTCGCTTAGCCTTCAGGTCAGAGATGATGATCCCCTCGCGGATGAAGATGGGCCGACCATCCGAATTCTTGTCGGCACGCAGATAGATGTCGAAGTGAGATTTTTTTGCGTCCGCATCCTTACGGCGTACGTGAACGGGAACCCTCACCGCCACGATGTCTCCGGCGTCAAGGGCTGTCTTGATCGCCGAGACGGACTCCGTACTCAGCAGGTCATCGCTCCATTTTGGGGCGTTGGCAATCGGCTGGACAGGAAGCACCAGCCTAGCAGCATCATCGACACCCGCAGCGGACCTCGCGAGATTAACGATTGCGAGGGGCTTTTCACCAATTACTTCCTTCCAGCGCGCCAAAACATCATTGAGAGTTTCTCTGTTCAGCAACTCGCGAGTAGCGCCGTCTCGCAGCTCAACGTCAAGCCGACCGCGCAATATCGGATAAAAGTAATCATTGACCACAGCGGCAAGAAGCGTCTCAAAAGTGATCTCTTCATCGACCCAAGGAACCACCACTGATAGTCCCGGCTCATCGACGCGGCTGATTTGAAAGATTCGCCGGAACGCCTCGATCTCCTTAGGGTCCTCATAAGGCAATACGAGCCCATCTTCCTGCCGCGTACCGTACAGTCCGTCTGGGGTGTACATCGTCGGATTGCCGCGGAGGCGATGCGCCTTCAACGTCGAGGCACCCAATAACAGTTGGCGGTTATCCTCGGCACGGACAGTCAAGCCGAAGTGAGAACTGGCTCGGCTTGAGCGCGGAAACACGAATTTTCCGACCCCCCACCGTCCAAGGCGTGTGCCATCTTTGACAGAAAGGCCCTCGGCGCGGAAAAACATATAGAAAGGATTTTTCTGTTCACCAGATAGGGGCGGGTCCGCTTGGGCGGGATCGCCAAATAGCCCCGTAGTACCAAAGTCCTCGACAACGAGGTAAGGACAATTTTCGTCCGGTGTTGGCGGATTTCGAAGACCGTTCCCCGGCGCGGCGTAGTGTGGATACGCAGCATCGAACAACTCACGCACCGACGCTGCCGAAGCCGCGTTTTTACCAATCGCGAGCGTCACCCGCATTGTCAATTTCGCTGCGCCATCCGCTATGGCGTCGAGCGAGTTCTGAAAGCTCTCTCGAACGAGCGCTTGCGCGGGTCCAGCGATCGCATCGGTGGAAAAGAACTCTCCTTGAATCGGGTTCCGAATCTTATCGTTAGGTTTCTTTTCTTGGAAATTCCACACGATTTAGCACCCTTCCGCTGACACCCGAATTTTCGCCGCCTTACCGAGTTCCGTCAATCAAAGAACGGCGAGCTGTTCCATGAGATCCGAGAGCTCAAAATTTGAGCCCGCGCTGAAGTAGCCAGTGCGCCTCATTCATCATTCCAGCCAAGCGGCGACCGCCGTTGCGATTTGATGAGCAAGATACGGCGGCACTGCATTGCCCACCTGGTGGAACTGAGCGGTACGGGGCCCGGCGAAGAAGTAGTCGTCGGGGAAGGTCTGGAGCCGGGCGGCCTCGCGAACGGTCATGCTTCGGCACTGGGAGGGATCCCAGTGGATGAAATGGTGGCCGTCCTTCGAGATGTGGCTGGTCACGGTGCTGGAGGGCCGGTCACGCAGTTGCACGCGGAACCGGTCGGCGAAGTGACCGCTGGCCCAGTTGGCGTGGTCGGGGGCGAGGAAAGCCGGAAACCGATCGCTGGTGGGCGAGTGTCCGTGTACCGCAGCGAATGCGGCGCAAAAGAGGTAGCGCTCAAGATCCGTGGACATATGGGTCCGGGTCTCATGGTTATAGACAACCCCCTCGGAATTGGCGGCCCGGTACCACGATGTGGCGAACGCTCGAGCGGCCCCCGGGCAATAGCGGGACGCGGAGCGGGGCAAGTCCTCCGCCATTTTTAGGAAGCGCAGATAGGAACTGAGTTCGCGATCACTGTCGCGGAGCTTCCGGCTCAGGTCGCGGCGGGTACGGTCCACGACCTCGAGCCATGCCTTGGCGCTGTCCGTGCCTTCGTTCAAGCCGGATCGCAGGTGCGAAAGATCGGCAAGGGCATCTTCGGCGTGCCGACGCTCCTTGGTCATCTGTAAAGCGGGGATAGCATTCTGGGGGAGCGCCAGATCTTCCCGGACGCCGACCAGAATGACGCGATGACGCGCTTGCGGAACCCCGAAATCCTCGGCGCGTACGATGTACCGCTCCGCGTCTGTCGTGGTTCCGGCGAGCAGATCCATCTGTGTCCCGCTTGATGGTGAGAGCGCACATAGGCAGTACCGGAGGGACGTGCCGCCCCCGCCAAGCGCCCTGCCGGGCTGCATCAGATCCTCGAGTATCCGGGGGAAGATGCTCGAGCCGCCCACCTTCGAAGACAGGATGCCCTTCACGTTCTCCATCACGAAGACGGCCGGGCGGCGCTCGGACAGAATCTTCAGATACTCGCGGTACAGGAAATGCCGCTCGTCGGCTTCGGGCTTGTAGCCCTTCTTACCGCGGTTCCGGACGCGCCCCGCCAGCGAGTAGGCCTGGCACGGCGGCCCGCCGATCAGGATGAGGCGGTCCTCGTCGAGGCACGCAGCGTCGAGGGTCGCGGTAAGCATGGTATCGCCGCTGTTCGTTCCCAGCTCGATGTTCAGAGCCTCGCGCGACACCAGATCCCACGCTTTCTCGAGACCAAGTTCGGCCGCACCGGTGGCAACAGCCAAGCTGCCGGATTCAGCGAGACGACCGGTCAATTCGGCAACGCGGTCGATCTCCCGCTTGCCGCCCTCCCACCGGGCATGACGTGTCAGCGCACGGAGCGATAGCGTGGCATGGGCTGCGCGGTCCATTTCCGCCGAGACGACGACGTGGAACGGACGGCGCCCTCGCCCATCTACAAACCCAGAGAAACCCTCCCCCAAACCCCCGGGGCCAGCGAAGAGGTCGATGACGTTGATCCGAGGGGACATTGCCGACTCCAGTCTGCGATAGATGTTACCAGGTCATGGACATTGTTGATATCGAGACTTGATCGCAGATGATGACGCTGATCTTGGCGCGAGAACCCACTAACCCGCGTGCGCTTCAGCAGAAAAGGTTGGTGGTTGTTCCCGGTGTGGAAACACCAGATCGGGCTGTCCAATGCCGATATGCTTTATTGCGTTCAGGGTTCGATTTGACTCAATAGACAGGATGAACCTCAGTTGATTCGATTCGAAGACTAAAGGATCATGGAAACGGCAAGTTCTGTCATCGACGGTGTGGACCGGTATTTCCATGTATCTTCGCGACGAAAACAATCTGTTTATCGATTCGGAGTGCAGCTTTGATTTGTTCGAAGGGCAACCCTGCATCGTCATCGAAAGCAGCGGCGGCAGCAGCAAGCCGAGAGGAATAGAGAGGCGCAACCCAGACTACAATAAGTTATTGAGTCTGATTTTCCGTAGGCTTGCAGATACGAATACCCGCATCACACAAGTGGTACTTGACTCGAAACGGGTCTCCGGGATTCCGGTCAGCGACCGGATCGTACGGATTAATAGACCTTACCCGGTTGACCTAAGAACTGTTGAAATAGAATCCTTTCGCAAGATGCTTCAACTTGAAGTGTCGCAAATGCATCGAAATCCTAACGCAGGAACGAGCGGGAATAGTCAGAAGAGAATTAGGATTTGCCTTCAAGACTCGATTGATTTGAACGCGCTCGAAGTGAGTATCGCGAATGAGGCAAGTCCAATCGGGGAGATATACGCACCCGGCGTGACCGTCACGGAACGCAACTACCTTATGACGGCCCGCGTCGGACAGGGTCGGTTTCGGCAGGAACTGTTGGAGAGATTTTCCGGAGCATGCCCGATAACTGGTATTCAACAAGACCAGCTTCTTCTTGCCTCTCATATCAAACCTTGGAAAGTCTGCAATAACGCCGAACGCCTAGATTCAATGAACGGTATCCTGCTCTCAGCGCTCGCAGACCGGCTTTTCGACAAAGGGCTCGTTTCTTTTTCAACTACCGGCGAGGTGCTTGTCTCTCGATATTTGTCGCTGAACGACCGAGAAAGATGCGGCGTTCATAGTTGGCACCCGCTGAAACTTCCTGATCGCAGTGATTCGTACTTGGAGTATCACCGCAGGGCGGTGTTTGACAAACCTATCCGTTCAAATTCTTTACTTGGGTCAGGTTAAGGCTGTCGGCGTTTACGCCTCCGGTCTTCCCTTCTTCTCTCTCGTCTTGATGCGGCGGTTAGCGTTCCGCTTCTACGCAATCTCGATCAGGGTGTTGGCCGCCCGGTCAAGAACCAGACCTGCAGAGCAGAACGCAAAGGTAACGCTCGTCTCGAGCGGCAGGACCGTGATCATATATGTCTAGATGACGGATCGGGCGGGATTGGACTGAGCTCGGCCTGCACGACGATTGCGTATGTGAAGAGCCTCTATGGCACGTTCCGCGACGGGGATCTATGGGAACACTGGTTCCTTTCACTCGCCGAAGCGATGGGATTGCCGAGAGATAGCGCGTTTACTCGAACTAGCACTAGCGAGCGGCCCGACACTTCGCGTTTCCGCATGTCGATTGACATCATGTCGAGCTCAGCGGCTTTTTCTATCTTCGTCGCGCCCGTTCAATTTCTCATTCCGGCATCCAGCGACCAACAATATGCATCGGCCAGTCTCTTCGTGAGCTTACCCCCCCACCCCCTGCCCGCCCACCCCCAATAGTGGAACCCCGCGAAGTGCGGGCGGTGCAGGTAGCGCGAGTGCAGTTCGGCGGTGAAGCCCGCGGCGGCGAGCAGCGCCGGGATGTCGCGGCCGAGTTGGCAGCCGCCGGCGAGCGGGGTCCAGAGCGGTTGCAGGCGCCGCTGCGAGGCGCGCACGTGGTGGTCGGGGGCGCGGCCGTAGGCTCTTTCCGGAATCATTCCGTAAGGTGCCCGGCGAACTGACGGATGTCATGACTACCGTCGAATCCGCTTGTGTCGGTAGCCAACGGTAACAACCCAGCCGTCGTCGGACTCGAACAGGTAACAGTCGAGTTGCTTGCTGGAGCCGTTGCTGCAAGGGGTGAGGCCAGCCCGCTCCATTCGATGTTTGGCCCGCTTGCCGAAGTAGATGATCCAGCCGTTCCGGGTTCTGGCCTCGTCTCCGTAGTCGTTCAGAAGATTGAGCGTCTCAATCGGAATCCGTCGTTGCTGCATCCGAACGCGCGCATGAACCGTGCACGCTATACGGGGAGTTCCAGCCGATGACCATCTTTTGAGGGTGGTCACGGTTCAAACCTTGCTGTAGACGTCGATGGCGCTGCGGATGAAGCCATCCCAGTACTCGCTGGATCTGGCGTCAGCGCCGTCGGGGTACAGGGCGAGCTGGTTGCATAGGGCATAGTAGGCAGGGCCGGTGCGTTCATCGTGCAGTTCCGACGGGTCATCCCACTCTTCAGCCGTGATCAGGTACGCAATCCGAAGCCCGGTATCAGGGTCATCTTCGAGCGGTAAGTAGATTTTGGGATCCGTGCCAATAACCGCCTCATAGAGGCGTCTTAGCTGGTCAAATGTGGCGTGATCCGCAGCCCACAGCAGTCCTGCGCGCAGGCCGCGGTCCTCGGCGTCCTTGGCATAGTTCAGCCGGTCCGTAGCAAGCCGGGCTCGGGCGCGTTCGATAGCGGTGGACGCTTCGTCGTTCTTGAGGTCGAGGTATCGGATCCGGCCGCTCACCGCCTCCTGGCAGACGAGGCTCCAGTTCTCGTCCTTATGGCGGGCCATGCTTTTGTCGAGGTCGGCGGGGAAGTAGATGTTGCGTCTTGGCACGGGGCATCCTTGGGTCTGGGTAGACATAGCTTACCAAATACACACACCGTGTCAACATAAACTTTAAATACACACACCCGGGCTGATGGTTGTTTTGTTGCTCAGCCTGCGGCGCGAGGGGCTCGGCGATGGGACAAGTCGGCTGCTCGGCTGAGATTTGCGCTAGGGGGGGCGGCGAAGCACGGCACCAGGCGATGCATCTCGACTTGCACCCCTAGCGCGTGAACACCCATCGGTTACACACCCCACAGCGGACCAGATGCGAATCGTCATCAATCCCTTCGTTCTCACAGTAACAGCAGAGGAAGCGTATCTTCGCCGGGTTCCAGCTGATCTGACGGTACTTTGCCAACGGCATCTGATATCGAACGGTCGGCTCTTCTACGGGCCCGCGCGCCGGGACTTCTATTGATGGAGCCTCTCGACCGCGATCCGATTTCGCTCGCTCATCCCTAAACGTCTGGCGACAAACAGGACACCTCGGGTCGTCGTCAAAGTTTGCGGGCAAAATGTATCGCTCGGTGCAACGCGAACATGTGACCTCGAGCTCGTCAACCGCCACGGGCGGCAGGACGGAAACCGTCGGAATGGATGGGGGAGTTGTTAGTCGGGGCGTGGTGGGTTTCTGTCGTAGCAACCATTCCCACACACTCCGGCACGCTAAAGCGTCCGCGAGGGCTCGATGCGCCGAGCCGCTCCACTTGTGCCCGACCTGCTCAGCAGCTACGGCCAACTTGTGCGGTCGACCGCCTCGCGCGGCATTGAACGCCCTCATCGCACAACGGACCGCGGCGGCCTCCCCAAGCCTGTCCGGAAAGAAGGAGACATCGAAGCTCGCGTTGTAAATGACCAGCTCTTTACCGCGGATGGCGTTACAGATCTCTGGGAGGATCTGCTCGAGCGTGGGTTTCCCGCGAACCATGTCGTCACGGATGCCGTGTACCTTCGTAGCCTGCCATGGAATCGGGCGCTGCGGGTTGATCAAGGTGTCGATCAGCGGACGCCCGTTGTGATCGACGATCGCGATCTCAATGACGGCATCGCCGCTCGCGGCGCTGATGCCCGTCGTTTCGGTATCAAGATAGACAATCACGAAGGACGCTGGTCGATTGCAGTACGCGGGGTCTCGTTCTACGACAGGACGGCCGGCTTTTCGCCCTCATCCATGAAAAGCGGCGACTGGCTACCCGTCTGCGCCGCAGCGACATCGGCAGGCGTCACCGTGCTATCTGTGGCGGCCGACTTCTTAGCCTTCTTCTTGTTGCTGCGCGAGCCCTTCTTCGGCGCTGCAGCTGACACCGGCTTCGTAGCGTCGGATACGCCGGAGTCCGCCACCGCCGAGGTCTCTGTCGTGAGCTGCTCAACGGACGGAACAGCGTCGGGCTGGGACACCGACGGACTAGCTCGGTCAACTGGGTCTGCCACCGTGCCGGCGATACCAGGAACGACCGGTACCGTCTTCTCACGGCGCCGAACGTCCAGCCCGATCGGCAGTCTCATTAAATCGCTAGCGAGGAATTGCAGCGGATTCGACTCCAGCGCCGGATACAGCGCTCGGTCAAGATCTTTCTCCAACGCCGCCACATGCGCCTCGGGAAACATCCGACCGATTTCGTACGCCAAAATTCCGGCGAGTTCATCGTCATACCTGATGCGGATTGCACTGAGCACGTTTCCGAGCGAGTACATCAAACGCTCGTCTATCGGCTTGCCGGTAGCAAAAACGAATTCGAAGTGGTGAAAAGCGGCTGTCGCAAGAACCGCAAGCGGTGGTGCCGAACGCTCCTGCAACATGTTCTCCGCATAGTCCGCCGCGGCCAAGGCCGCTTGCGTAACGAATGACTCATCGGTGAGCGTGTAGTGCTTTTTCCTGTCTCTGACCAAGTGTGCGACAGGACCGTTTTCCGCGACCAACTCGAGATGATCGTCACCCAATCTCGCCCGACAGTGGGCGAACGCCTCTGCCCAGCCCAAGCTGCAACACTGTTCGTGCTCTGCTCGCTTGCCTTCCTGAAGAGCGCGTGCTTTGACTAGTGTTGCGCCGCTGGTCGCATCAAGTTGGCCGCGCGGTAGCAGCGACAACCCGAAGAAGCGTGCAACCGTCACGCCACGTTTATGCGCGAGGCGCGCTGCTTGTTCATCGGACCACTCGTTCCACGCATGCAAGTTCAGCGGCGCCTCCATCCGGCACCGCCATTTTTCTGCATCAGTCGTGAGTAGTAGTTTCGCTCGAGCCGTAACGGCATGGAACGAGGTCGCGACCCGCAACGGCAATCTCCATACATCGGCACCATCGAAGCGATCTGATATCTCAACGACGGTAATGAAGTCGCTTTGAAGCTGGGCTATCACGAACGCCCCTTCATCCTTCGCATCGATGAATGGTGCCGTGTCGAGCAACCGCTTGAATGCATCTCCGTCAGCCGTATCTATCCTCCGTATCCGCGTTGCGAGGCATCGAAGCTCGCGCTGTTCGAGCCACGCGGCCCATTCGGGGAAGGACAATACAAGAAATGCAGGGTGACCCATCAGAAAAGCCCTCCTGCCGGCTCAGCGGTTCTCATCTTCGGCGACACCTCGACCACAAGGTCCTGCGGGTGGTTTCGGAACAGCGGATGAAGCGACCGGGTATAGGACACGAAGAGACGCGTTCGGCTGCGCGTAGCGGCAACGTATAACAACCGCCGTTCAGCATCCGGATCGTCGGGAAATTTGTCAGCGAACAGATAGAGCCCCTCATTTGCGCCCGGTAAGAATACCGACTCGAAATCGAGACCCTTGGCGCTGTGGTAAGTCATGAGAAATACCATGGGACGGAATTCGGAGTCCGAGAAAGTGCCGTTACCACTTCCCAGGTACTCCATCGGAACCCCTTGTGACTTCCAAAACTCATTAAACGGTCCATATTCGAGTTGCTGTCCGTCTATGTTTCGTGTCTTATCGATCTTCTTTGGTGGCTTAGGCTTGCCAAGATGGCGTGCAACGCTGGAACTGAATTGCTCTATCTGTTTATGGGTGCTGAATAGGATAGCGGAAGCGTTAAAGCCGCCCTTCGCGCAAGCGAGCGCTTCATTGAAAATCCACGCGGCTTCCGCGTCTTCGTTGTCGAAGCGGAGAAGCTTGATCTGATAGGTTGGGCCGGTACCTTTATCGCTTCCTTCGACAAGCTTTGCTTTAGGCAGAATGGTCAGTGCGAGTTTCTTCAGCAAGGTAGACAGTCGGAACACGTCCATGAGCCGTTCCCGTACGGGCGCCAGTTCGGAGTTGACCCCTTCCTCATTCGAGCCTTGTGAATAGATCTGTTGATCGGGGTCTCCGGCTATCTGGAGAGTCCCTGAGAGTTCTTTGATTCTGGAGAGGTCGGCTTTACTGATGTCCTGTACTTCATCTAGGAAGACATGATCGAAACGTTTCTTACTCTTGAGAAAGTCGTTGTGGGTCGTGATGACAATCCGCGCCCGCACGGATGGCGAGACCCCGGACTTCACCAGGTCCTTCAAGGCATGAGTGTAGGTAATGAAACAGATACTCGATTTCGGATTTTCATTCGCAAGTCGCTCCATAGCATGGAGCAAAACCAGCGTTTTTCCAGAGCCTGCGCAACCTTGTATCCAATGTCGCGTCGCGGGGGTTTTCCAAAGCTTCGTCATGATCTCTCGCTGACGAACGCTCAACTTGTTTTCGGGAACGTTCCAGGTCATTTGGTGTCCCCTTCCACAGTACTTTTTCCCGCAGCCAAGTTATCTTCATCGTAAGGAAGAGTGGTTTCGGATAGGCTCTCTCGCTTGGCGCGCGCATGGTCGGCCACCGTACGCTTGCCTATGATCGTCGCAGCCTCTTCGAGCAGACGACATTCATTTTCCGTGAGATTCCCTTCCTCCAAACGTTCCTGAAGCCCGGCAAGGCACTTCTCGATAAGTCGCGTACCCTCCGCATCACCGTTTTTCTTCAATTGCTTCCCGTGTTCGAGCACCGCTCTCGGCAACGGCTCAGGCGCTGTCGCCGCTTCGCGAAGGTACTTTAGTTTTTCGTCCCCCTCCGTGAACACCGACAGGTTGTATGCAGTCAATGACGACGGGCGGCGCTGATACCCTTTTACTGCCCAGTCTTTCGCCTGTTTTTTCCGACCAGCCATCGCGTAGGCGTAGCAAATTGACGGCTCCCATGCGCTATCGGGCTCCAAGCGTTGAGCCGTGATGAACATGTCGGCGGCCAAATCATAATTTCCGGCATCGCGCGCGGCGAGAGCGAGGCGTTTCACGACTTCGACGGACGGATTGCCCCGCGTCTGCAATAGTTCCGCATTGAATGTCTGCTTCGCCTCCAGCATCGCGGCATCCGTGCGCGTCATCTCCGAGTTGGCCAAAGGGTTCGTGATTTGTGTGCTGACAGCTACGCCACCCGCGGCGGCAGTAACGGCTAATAGTTTGTCGTGCGTAATCACGGCCTCGACGGTGACCTTGGTACCCAAGTTGAAGCCGCGGGAGTCCTTTGCCTCAAGTCGCAACAGACCCAATAGCTTCGACTCGTTCGTGACACAAAGTGGGAGTTCTATCACCTGCTGCCCTTTGCGATCGACCGTCAGCGTCGTACGGTACGGGGTGACGGTCGGCACCTCGGTGCCGGCAGGAACAACCGCATCAAGACCGCCGCCCTTGGTCACTACCATTATGGGCTCCGAGGTGATGGGTCGGATAAGGTCCAGCGAGAGACCATGGTAGGCAAAGGAATGCAGGGCGGCGCCCAACGACACGTGGGTGCGTAAATCCTTGGGGACAATCGCTTCGACGTTGTCCGGAAGCATTTTCATCACCGCGTGCTGGACCAGCGAGTTGCCAGCACTTCCGCCGATGAACAGCACGGCGTCGAGATCTTTTAGGTCGATGCCGCTTTTTTGAATCGCATCAGCGACAGGCGCGAAGACATGGAATCGTGACTGGTCGGGGTCGTAGACGCCGAAAAATGGCTCGACGTCACTCGCGAACTGCTCGAAAGTCAAAGTCGGTTGTTCCAGCGTCAATATCCGGTCTCCGAACTGGAATGCCCGTATCGGGTTCTCCTGGAATATGGGCGATTCCCCGTCGTAGCCATCGATCGTTTGTAGTCGATTCGCGGTAGCCCACTTCATGGCGGCAATCTTCAGGCGTTCGGCTGTGGGCTGCAGCCAAGGCACCAAGCGTTCGTCGGTTTCCCGTTGCGTCGGCTCATATCCAGGCGACGAGGCCAGCAACTGCGGCAACAGCGTTTTTTTTGCGATAGCTCGGTCGAGATCGTCACCTCCGAGCGCGGTAAATCGTGAGATCGCCCTATTCTTAGATCGCAGGGCCCCGTCCTCTAACTGTACCTCCAGGATAGAGATGTCGCAGGTGCCAGCTCCAAAGTCGTACACGAGCAAATCCATCCGACCCTTTCGCAGTCGATCGCTCAACCTTGAAAACTGTGGGTCCAAGGCCGATTCGTGCAGGCAGGAGAGAAACGCTGCGTTCGGCTCGTCGATCATGCAGACGTTTTCGACGGGGATGTCCAGACCCTGAACAGCTCGAAGCAAGTCAAGGCGCTGATTCGCCTCAAAGGAAGCGGGGACGGTCACCGCTACACGCAAGTCGGTGGGATACCCAGCCTGAATCAAGGCGGTGGTGATTGGTGCCTTGAGACATCGGAAGAACTGCAGCGCCGCATCTTGAGCCGTCTCCACTGCGATATCTGACGAATCCCGACGCAAAGACGTTGCAGGATAAATCGGGCCGATATCGACGCCGAGGCGCATTTTGAATGAAGAGAAGACGTCTTTTCCTTCGAAAAGTGTCTGCCGCATCTCGTATGCGGTGCGGCCGTAAATCAGCTTGCCGTCAAAGTTGGCAAGAACGGTATTCACCAGATGGTGCTGGAGGTGGTCGCCGTGCTCTCCGGGTTGACTTAGTATGAGCGGACGAGCCTCTATTAAGCCTCCCGTGTCGAGGCCTACCCTGCTGAGGACTGTGGTTGATGTACCGAAGTCGATGCCGAGGAAAGTCTTCCCGTCAAGCGCGTGGGTGGTCTTTGCTGCTGCTTGAGCGTTCCCGAGCAGCCAGCCAGCTGCGACGGGCACGGTCTGATCCTTATTTGCGGGTTCTCGATCGGGCGATGCTCCGGTGTCGTCTGAAATCCTCTCGTTGACGAGATTTTTATTTTCCGGATTCTTTCCGGAAAGCATCTCGTTAGCGACACCCAACAATCGAGCATCGGCGCCCAGCTTGACCATAAGCTGAATAGCCGCCTCGACATGCCCTCGGTGCTCGTCTGCGGGAATACCGTCGACGGGAGCGTGCGCATGTCGATGTCGAGCCTCGTGCACCTCGTCCAACAAGCGTTTGACGTCGCGCGGCATTTGTCGCTTGAATGCGATCTCAGACCAGTTGCGTATTGCAACCCTCAGGAGTGCCGCCAGGTCCAGACCCCTAAGATGCCCCTCGGGTAGCTTGGCGACCATTTGCTCCTGGTTGGGCGTTAACTGCCGCAATACATGGTTGCGCCACCAGTGCGCACCGCCAAGCGGCGGCAAGGCATCGGCCAAAAACCGGGCAAGGGATTCTCCAAGCAAAGGCGTAACGCGGGCCCAATCGGTCATGACGCGTCTACCTCCCCTTTTCTCGCTTCATTCGTCCGTCAAACGACATGCTGCTGGAACTCCTTGTACTCCTTCAGGCTACGCATATGGCCATGCCCTGGCTGGCACGCGTGGCAGCGGATACAGAGCGCCCTGAGATTCTCAGGCGCATTGTCGTACTTGATGGCATTAATATGATGGGCGTGCAGATATCGTCGCAAATGCCTGTCGGCTAGCAGGATGCCGCAGTCTTCACAACGGTAGCCCGCCCTTTGCTTGGCCGCAGTCGCATAGCGGCCGAAATCGCCCGGGTAATCATTTAAGGGTGCGGTGAGCTCATTCTCGGCGTCATCTGCAGAGACCACGTCGTGAGGATAACGATCGAAGAATCGCGTCAGGGTGAATTGATCACGAATCTGTCGCTTCACCGAGATCGCTAAACCTTGCTCAAAGCCGTCGAACCGTAAATGCGTCAAACAGTTCTGACAGACATTCAGTCGCTCGGTCGTACTAGTCACACGATCTTTTCCACGAATCTGGTTTATCGAGAACTCACCGGTTACATTCGCTGCCACGACGTAGCGCCCAAACCGGTTCTGCGCTCTCATGTCATCGAGGGTCCGGCAATTCGCGACGTGGTACTTTGGCAAATCGTCGTGAGACGCGCCGCCACCCCTATACACGTTGATGTCACGAATGTACAAAACGATACGACGGCCTTTGTAGACCAAAGTGCCGTCGGAGTGCTGAGTCACCTCATCGAGACTGGAAATGTCGATGCCGACGCTAACCAGCCTGTCGAGATCGGATCTGGTGAGCGTTTTCGCGGGCTTCGGGCCCGAGAAGGTGCCCAGATTGTAGGCACCCATGGCGTCACGGACGGCGTTAAGGCCAATATCGTCAAGGAAGTCAGGTAGCCGGATCACTGCGAGGAAACCTCTAGGATTTTTGCGATGCGGGTCTCTGCGTCAGTTCTCACTTTGAATTCCACTCGTCGAGAACGAGACCTGTCCTCCCTGCCGTTTGCATCGTTGACTACTCTAGACGACGACAGGCCATTCGCCGTCAGATGCTGACGCAACCACGCCTCATGTGGTGCGGACCTCGGCAGCGACATCACATACTGCAGGGTTGACCTCGTCCGTTCCTGTGATAGCGCCATATTCTGAAAGTAGGCGAGTCGATCGGTCGCTCCGTTGTACCACTCGGAGGAGGTGTGCCCCTCGATTCGCACCTCCGTGATCGACTCACGGTACTTGTCGGACGTCAGAATCTGCAGATACCGAGGAAAAAAGTCATCGAGGATCATTCCGAATTCGGCCCTGATGGCGCTGCTTCCGGATCCGAAGAGAACCTCCGGCTCAGTGAACTGAACTGCAAGATCTGCCTTTACTATCTTGGCCTTCCAGCGAGGCAGGTCACTCTCGAATTCGCGAACTAGATCGCGGTGTAGCTCGTCGCGCACCTCGTTGTAGGCGATCGCCACTTCTTTGATACGCGCCGTCTCGGCTTCGATGCGCATCATGTATACGACGGCAATCAGCAGAAACATGACCATCAGTCCAGTCATCAGGTCGCTCAGAGGTATCCAGTGAGCATCTTGAGACCCGGAACCGCTTTCGTCGTCAATCGACATGCATCATCTCCGCCCCAAATCCGCAACGAGCTGCCTTAATCGTTCGGTGAGCGGCGTGTAGTCGGCCACGAATTGCTGTGATAGCGCGGTGAGTTGACGACCCAGGGTGTTAATGGACTTCGTGAGCTCTTTTTCGAGCGCGGTATCTAGCAATACGATGTTCTGCTGGGTGTCTTCAGTCATCTTCTTTACATGGGCATTGAACGCGTTTTGCGTGGCATCCATGTTTTCTTTCATCAATTTCCTATAAGCCGCGTCGTTGTCAATGGCCGCTTGAGCGGCCTTGGCGAAGGCAGCAGCGAGATCCTTCTGCGCGGTGGCTACACCTGTCGAAACTTGGGTGACCATCGCGAGGATCTGCGGCTCAAGTAATGGAAGCTTCCCACTGACATCCTTTACGACATCCGTAAGTAGTGTCAGTTGTGTATTGAGCGTCTTCTTCTGTTCTTCCAATGCCTTCAGCAATTGCTGGAGATCTTTCGCTGTTTGGCTGAAATGGTCTGCAGATGTAACGATCGCTTTGAAACTGTCGGAGGAGGCCTTCATCGATTCTCGAGTGGCGGTCTCGGCGGTAATCAGGTCGTCCAATTGGAGTTTGTAGGTCTCCTGCCACACCACCAGTTTTTCCACTGCGAGGTTCAGTTGCTTGAAGTTCTCGCCGAACTGCTCCTTCAGCGTTGTATTGAAATCGGTGACGATCTTCTGCAGAGCCTCGATCAGCGCCTTGCTGTTCGCGTCGGCCATAAGAGTCACGAAATTTTCGAAGGAGGACTGCAACTTGGACAGACGCTCATTCATGTCGCTTCGAGAGAGTTTGACCTGATTGATCAGTGTCGAGTCATCGTCTCCAGCTATCGACTTGTTTAGGCGGACGAGTTGCTCGACAAGGTCACTAACGTTTGCGCCCGTCGTCTGGGTAGGCGCGAGGGGTGGAGCGCCGTACATCGCATGGCGCACCTTGATGGTGATCGCGGCGAAGATACCGGCTACAGAAGCCCAAAACGCGGTTCGGATGCCATCTAGAAGTTGGGGAACGCTGCCCTTCACATCTTCGGGATCGAAGTCGAGTAGGCCGACGGCGATGCCGAGAAAACAGAAGAATATTCCTAGCGTCGTCAGCAACGCGGGTCCGTTGGAGATGGCTTGGCGGCTCCACCGTCGATGAAAGAAGACCCAGAAGCCGACGATAGTGACAAACGCCACTACGTTTATCGCGATATCGGTTCTCATCAGCGCCAACCGCTTCTACTGACGCTGGATTTTGGCGCTGTTGTACTGAATTTTCGGCGCGCGACCATTTGCCACCCTATTGCATATTCCATCCGTCGCCTTAAGGATAATCTTTTTGAGCGACGGAAGCCTCTC
>Ga0315902_10006510_pt1 | contig 16160 bp, 16 predicted proteins | sample LakEriMetagenome_9_FD_203523 | JGI IMG/M metagenome (GOLD analysis project Ga0315902, IMG submission 203523) | Freshwater fungal communities from buoy surface, Lake Erie, Ohio, United States - Buoy 12 MA117 | ecosystem: Environmental > Aquatic > Freshwater > Lake > Lake biofilm | place: USA...
CGGCATGCTGCTGGCCATCAACCCCGGGGGCGCCACGCAGCTGCTGCCGGGCACTGCCACCACCGACCCCGCCTTCGGCCTGCCGGCGGTGTGGATCGAGGAACGCCACCGCGAGACCGCGCAGATGGGCGGTTTTACGGTGGTTGATTGCGCGACCGTGGTGGCCACCCACCTCTCACACTTGATGCAGGTGAATGCGGCCCGTCTCCTCGGCCGCGTGGAAGTCCAGGCCCTGGTCGACCACGTGACGAAGCTGGCCCCCAAGTTGATAGAGGACGTGGTTCCCAAGATGGTCGGTATCGCGACACTGCAGAAGGTGCTCCAGCTCCTGCTCGAGGAGGGGGTGCATATCCGCGACATGCGCTCCATCGTCGAGTGCCTGGCCGAGCACGCCGCAGTGGTGACCGACCCGGGCGAACTGGCCCGCCGCGTGCGGGTGCACCTGGCCCCGGCCATCGTGCAGCAGATCTACGGCTCGGCCCGCGAGCTCGACGTCATCGCCATGGAGCCCGACCTCGAGCGCCTGGTGACCCAGGCCCTGAACTCGCCTCACGGCGCCGCGCTGGACCCCGGCGTGGCCGACACCCTGACCCGCAGCGCCGCGGACTCCGCCCGCCGCCAGGAAGACCTGGGCGTGCCGGCCTGCCTGCTGGTGCCCGACCCCATCCGCGCCCCCGTGGCCCGCCTGCTGCGCCGCGCCGCGCCGCGCCTGAAGGTGCTGGCCCACAGCGAGATTCCTGAAACCCATTCCATCCGCATCGGTTCGATCATCGGAGCCCAGGCATGAACGTCAAGCGATTCACCGCCCGCACGTCCCGCGACGCCCTCACCCGTGTGCGCCAGGCCTTCGGCAAGGACGCCGTGGTCCTGTCGACTCGGCCGTGCGAGGAGGGCGTCGAGGTGCTGGCCATGGCCCCCGACTCGATGCAGCAGCTCGAGAGCCTGGCCGTCGAGGCCAGCGCTTCCGCAAAGGCCGCCTCGCCCGCACAGGCTGCGCGGCCGTCGGCCCCGGCTGCCGAGAAGCCCCCCGTCGACCCCTCGTGGGATGCCAGCCAGGAAGTGAAGGCCGACGCCCAGCGCCTGGCCATGAGCACGCTGTCGTTCCAGGACTATGTGCGCGAGCGCATGCTGCGCCGTCGCAAGGCCGAGCTCTCCGGCCAGGCCTCGAGCCTGGCGGCGCCGCCGGCCGAGCCGGTGGTCAGCACGTCGGCCGCGATGTCGCCTGCCGACCCCATCGTGATGCCCGAGCCGCCGCAGGCGGCCCCGGTGCGCCCGCCGCAGGCGGCTCCGATGCGCCAGCCGCAGGCGGCGCCGGTGCGCCAGCCTCAGGCTGCCCCGTCGCGCCCGGTGCACGTGCCGGTGCTCGAGGACGTGATCGAGCCGCCGCGGGCGGCGCCTGCGGTGTCGATGGCGGCCGCGCCCACCCTGGCCCGGCGAGAGCAGACCGAGATGATGAGCGAGCTGCGCGCGATGAAGGGCCTGATCGAGGACCGCTTCAGCGCCCTGGCCTTCATGGAGAAACTGCAGCGCCAGCCGCGCCAGGCCATGCTGTCGCAAAGGCTCCTGGACGGCGGCTTCTCGCCCGCGCTGATCCGCCGCCTCGTGGAGAGCCTGCCTTCCGACGTGGACGAGAACACCTGGGCCGCCAGCGTGCTGGCGCGCAACCTGGCCACCGGCGAGGACGAGCCGGCGCTGGAGGATGCGGGCGGCGTGTACGCGCTGATCGGCTCCACCGGCGTGGGCAAGACCACCAGCACGGCCAAGCTCGCCGCGGCCTTCGCCACGCGTCACGGCGCGGCCAACCTGGGCCTGATCACGCTGGACGCCTACCGCGTGGGCGCCCACGAACAGCTGCGCGCCTATGGCCGCATCCTGGGCGTGCCGGTGCACACCGCGCACGACCGCGCCTCGCTCGAGGACCTGCTGGACCTGCTGTCGGGCAAGCGCATGGTGCTCATCGACACCGCCGGCATGCCGCAGCGCGACAGCCGCACGGCCGAGCTGCTGGAGATGGTGTCGCACCGTGCGGTGCAGCGCCTGCTGGTGATCAATGCCTCGGCCCAGGGCGAGACCATCGAGGATGTCATCTCCGCCTACCGCGGCGCGTCGTGCCGCGGGGTGGTGCTGTCCAAGATCGACGAGGCCGTGAAGATCGGCCCGGCGCTGGACGCCGTCATCCGCCACCGCCTGAAGGTGCTGGCCGTGGCCAACGGCCAGCGCGTGCCCGAGGACTGGCACCGACTGAACGCCACCACCCTGGTGCAGCGCGCCATGCGTCCGCCGGCGGCCGCCCCCGCCTGGCGCCTGGAGCCCGGCGAGATCCATCTGGTCTTTGCCGGGGCCTCCGGTCACGCCCATGAGGCGACGGCTGCCGCCTTCTGACCCCCACGGACTGGCGATGCGCGACTTCTACTCTCCCTGGGGCCTGCCGGACACTGTCGACCAGGCCGATGGCCTGAGGCGCATGTTCTCCGGCGGCCCGCGGCGCTTCATCGCCGTGGTGGCCAATCCCCTGGCCAGTTTCACCGGCGTGGCGCTGGAGCGCCTGGCCGCGGTGCTGGCGCTGCAGGGGTGCAGTTCGCTGATCGTGGACGCGGCCGACACCGCGCCCGAGCCCGACGAGTCGGTGGCCCTGGGTCTGAGCTGCGCCATCGAACGGCTCAGCCCCGATGTCTCCTACCTGCCGGCGCGCGACCTGCCCATGCGCTGGGTCGACACCCGCGGGTCCGCGGCGCGCTTCCTGGAAGAGGTGCAGGCCGCGGCGCCTGACCGGGATGTCTACGTCGTCCATGCGCAGGCCACCGACCTGGCGAGGCTGTTCTCCCGTCAGTCCATGCGGCCCGTGTTCCTGGCCGAAGACCACCCCGAGAGCGTCAAGGAGTGCTACGCGACGATGAAGTGGCTGTCCCAGCGCTGCGGGTGGATGAGCGGTGACCTGCTGCTGCTGGCCTCGCCATCGTCGCCCCGCGTTGCCCAGATCGCTGCCTCGCTGGCCGGGTGCGCCGACCGTTTTGCGAACGTCGCCCTGCACGACTGGGCGGCGGTAGACCCCGCGAGCCTGCCGCAATCCCTGCCCGAGGCCGATCTCGGCCGCCTGGTGGCCGCGCAGCTGCGCGCCGACGAATTGCCTGTGCCGCCGGCCTGGCAGCTGGCGCGCCACGCGACGGCTGCCCACGCCCGCGGGCACTGAACCCACGACGGAGCCCACGCCATGTACACCGCCAAGGGACAGCTCGACTCCAACGCCATGCTGCGCCAGTACAGCCCGCTGGTGCGCCGCCTGGCCCACCAGATGATTGCCAAGCTGCCGGCCAACGTCGAGATCGATGACCTGATCCAGGTCGGCATGATCGGCCTGAACGACGCCATGGGCCGCTTCGACCAGGCTCAGGGCGTGCAGTTCGAGACCTTCGTCACCCAGCGCATCCGCGGGGCCATGCTCGACGAGCTGCGCGGCAGCGACTGGATGAGCCGCGGCGACCGCAAGCACCAGCGCGCCATCGAGGCCGCAGTGCACAAGCTCGAGCAGCGCCTGGGCCGCGCCCCGCAGGAAAGCGAGATCGCCGCCGAGCTGGGCATGAAGCTCACCGACTACCAGGAGCTGCTGGGCAAGGTCCGCGGCACCCAGCTGCTGTTCCTGGAGGACATGTCCACCGAGGACGGAGAGGACGACTTCCTCGACCGCCACGTCGCCGACGAGGAGGCCAATCCGCTGGCCCGCCTGTCGGACCGCCGCATGCGCGAGGCGCTGGTGGCCGCCATCGAGAACCTGCCCGAGCGCGAGCAGTACGTGATGGGCATGTATTACGAGCACGACATGAATCTCAAGGAGATCGCCGCGGTGCTGGGCGTGACCGAGTCGCGCGTGTGCCAGCTGCACAGCCAGGCGGTGGCCCGCCTGCGCGCCAAGCTGCGCGAGTGGTGACCCGCGGCGCAGGCCGCGGTTGAGGTCTGTGCGGCTCAGGCCGCGGCTGAGGCTTTCTGCGCGGCTCCCGCCGCCGCGAGCTCTTCCTGCGCAAGCGCCGCAGGCAGCGTGAAGTCGAATCGCGCCCCCTCGCCGGGCCGGCCTTCGGCGCGCACGGTACCCCCATGGCGCTCGACGATGCGCTGCACGATGGTCAGCCCGATGCCGGTGCCGGCGAAGCGCTGCGCGTCGTGCAGCCGCGAAAAGGGGGTGAACAGGCGCGAGGCCTGCTGAGGCTCGAAGCCCACCCCGTTGTCCTGCACCGCCACGCAGACCAGGCCGTCGGCCGCTGGTGCAGCGGTGAAGGCGATGCGCGGCGAATCGCTCAGCCGGGTGAACTTGGCCGCGTTGGACAGCAGGTTGACGAGCACGATGCGCAGCGCCGCGGCAGAGCCCAGCACCCGGATGCCGGGCTGTACCGCCCAAGTGACGGCCACGCGCCGCTCCACGGCCGGCATGGCGGCAATGACCTCGTGGGCCAGGGCGCTGAGGTCCAGCGGCTCGCGGGGCATCGGCTGCATGGTGGTGCGCGCCATCACCAGCAGGGCCTCGACGGTGTCGCGCATGCCGCCGGCCGCCTTGAGCTGCATCTCCAGCACCGAGCGGTCGTCATCGATCAGCCGTGCCGCCGCGCGCGACTGCAGCAGCTGGGCCAGCCCCTGGATCTGCCCGATGGGCGTGCGCAGCTCGTGGGCCAGCTGCCGGGCAAAGGCCTCGAGGTCGCGGTTCACCGCCTGCAGCTCGCGGGTGCGCTCGTCCACCGCCCGTTGCAGCGACTCGTTGTGTCGCCGCAGCACGCCCTCGGCCTGCTTGCGCACGGTGATGTCGCGGCCCACGCCGTGGTAGCCCAGGAAGCGGCCGGCCGATGACAGCCGCGGCACACCACTGAGCGAGATCCAGGCCGCCGCCCCGTCCGGTGCGGACAGCCGCAGCTCCAGCGAACGGAAAGGCTGCTGCGCCTGCAGCGCCGCGCGGTGCGCCTCCCACTGCGCGGCCTCCAGCGCGTCGGGGTAGGCCTCCCAGGGCGTGCGCCCTTCCGACCCGCTGACCAGATGGCCCAGCCGCTCACGCACCTCGGGCGCCAGCGGCATGAGGCGGTGCTGGTCGTCGCTCTCCCAGTACCAGTCGGCCGCCAGCGAGGCCATCGCCGCCCAGCGCTGCTCGCTGGCCTGCAGCCGGGCGTGCGAGCGCTTGCGCTCGGTGATGTCGCGGCCCACGCCCTCATAGCCGGCAAACTCGTCGCGCGCATCGCGCCGTGCGCGGCCGCTGATGGCCACCCAGCGCAGGCTGCGCCGGTCGCGGCTGAGGATCTCGAACTCCAGGTCGCGGAAGGGCTGGCCGGCCTGCAGCGCTGCATCCAGCGCCGCCCAGCCTCCGTCTGCACGCAGTCGGAAGAAGGGGATCTGGTCGTGGCGCCAGCCCAGCAGGTCCTCCAGTTGCCAGCCCAGGCCCTCGAACACCGCGGTCGAGCCGAAGATGCGCTTCAGCGCATGCGAGGCGTCGGTCTCCCAGTACCAGTCGGCCGACAGGTCGGCCAGCGCCTGCCAGCGCCGGTCGGTCTCGCCCATCACGCGGGCCACGCCCTGGGCCAGGGCGTCGAAGGCCGAGGGCGGGCCCTGGGGTTCGTGGCGCAGGCTGTGCACGGCCTCCTGCCAGTCGCCGCTGCCCAGATCGTCCGAGAACTGGCTGAGCGCGGCCTTGACCTGCTCGCGCTGGCGCGACAGGCCCCGCAGCAGCACCAGCGGCAGCACCGCCAGTACCACCAGCAGGCCTTGCACTGCCCACAGCAGCTGCCGGGCCTCGGCGCCGGTCTGCTGCCGCCAGGCCTGCGCCAGGGAAGAGGCCGCCGGAATCAGCTCGCGTGCGGCGGCCACGGCAGGGCTGCCGGCGCCATTGCCGTCGTCATTGCGGGCGTCACGGCCAGCTTCACTGCCGGCATCACGGTGGGCAACGGCCTTCCAGCGGCCGGCCAGCGCCTGCAGGGCGGCGGTCTCGAGACCCTTGTCCTGGGCGCTGCGCTGCAGGGCTGCGATGCGGCGGTCGACGTCCGCACGCAGTGCGGGCTGCTGCTCGGGGGTCTCGTTCGACAGGGCCAGCTGCGTGAGCGCAGTGCCCAGCGCCACCGCTTCGTCCGCGGCGGCGTCGTCCGGCAGCTTCAGCAGGGCCGTGAAGGCCAGCACCGCCACGCACAGCACGGCGCCGGCCAGGGCCAGCCCGACACGACGGCGTTGGGAGGAGGACTCCCCGAGCACTGACCGCAGGCCCATCCGCATTGCCCTCGCGAGCCGGCCAGGCAAAGACGCGTCGGTGCCCGGCCGACGGACGGCACCGGCACGGCACGCCCCAAGGGGAACGTGACTTGCCGGGAGGTGATTGTCCGGGGGATCGGGGGCCGTCCCACGCTGCGGAAAACCCGCAGGGGGCGGGGCCGCTGGCTCAGGCGATGACTGCGGCGCGCGCAGAGGCGCGGTGCAGGCCCGGGCCGTTGCCGTAGGTGGCAGCCGAGATGGGCGAGGAGGGCAGCAGGACGTCGATGGCGCGGTCCAGCGCTGCGGTGGCGCGGGCCAGCGACTCGCGCTGCACGGCCACCTGTGCGCCGGCCTGGGCCAGGCGCTGCTTCATGGGCAGGGGGACGCCGCCTGCGCGAGCGGCTTGGCGAAACTGCCCCACGGCGGCACCCAGGGCGGCCTGCAGGCCTTGCGCTGCGGACTCCAGGGCATGGGGGTCGCCATCGCGCAGGGCGGTGGACAGATCGGCCAGTCGTGTCTCGACTTCCTGCAGCGGCGGCTCCAGGTCGGCGCCGGCGGAGCGCTGCGCGAAGGCGGGCAGGGCAGCGGCGTTCATCGGGCGGCGCGGGAGACCAGTTCCTGGGCGTTGGCAATCAGCTTGTCCGCGATGATGCCCGGGTTGACCATGAAGCGGCCTTCGCGGATGGCGCGGGCGATCTGCTCAACCTTGGCGGCGTCGAAGCTGCCGTCACCCAGCGCGTCCAGTCGCCCTGTTGCGGCGTCGGACAGGGTCACGCGGGCGCTGTCCGAGGCGGACTGCGCTGACGCGTCACCCCGCGAGGGAGCCTTGCGCTCGGCGGCCAGAGCCGCCGCGGCGCTCTTGGGTTCGAAGGAGCTGATCTTCATGCTGCTCTCCAATGGGCCTGGCAGATGCCTTGCCCCATGGGTCGTTGTATCGGTTGCCACACGCCGGGACTTGAGGGTGGGCTCGGCAGTATTTCACGGTGCGTCATCACAGGGTCACCTCCACGCGACGGTCGCCCCGGGGGATGCCCGTGACCAGGCGGCCCGACTCGGTGCGCACGCGCACCGACTGGCCTTCCAGCCCGGGGTTCAGGGCCACGCCCTCGCCCGAGACCGCAAAGCCCGGGCCGATGGCAATGATGCGCACCGGGTCGCCGGCGGCAAACCACTGTCTTTGCTTCAGATCGGCCTGGCGCAGCGCGTGTCCGGCGGCCACCGGCCGCTGCAGGGTGCGGCCGACAGCCGCTTCCGACAGCGTCACCACCGGCGAGGCGGTTTCGGCCCAGTCCACTTCGGCCACCTGCAGGTGAGCCGCTTGCAGCACCGTGCCGGCGGGCAAGGGCTGTGCCACCACCAGCGCGGGGGCGTGCACCTTCACAGTGAGCGGAAGGGTGACATTCCACGCCACGGTGCCTTCGGCGCAGCGCAGGGCGATGCGCGTGCGTCCCCAGGGCCGATGGCCGGCGGGCATCGAGACGTCCACCTTGCGGCACGGCGCCAGGCGAAGGCGGGGGTCCAGCGTACCCACCGTGAGTTCCACCCGCACCGGGACCGCATCGCCCAGGACGGCACGCGCGGCCTGGGTGGCGGTCTCCTCGATGCGGCGGGTCCAGGACGGGTCCAGCGCCACTTCGGCAGCGGCGGCTTGCGCGGTCGCGGCCGTGGGCACCCCACCCGCCAGACCCGCCAGACCGGCCCACAGCGCCCCCGCCAGCGCCCATGAAGGCGCCCGGTGCGGCGTGCGCAGCGGGAAGGGAAGGGCGGTCGTGTTCATGGGGGTGCACTGTAGGCAGCACGGGGCCGCCCAAGGCTTCGAAATGCGCCGACTTCCCCCCGCTTTTCAGGCCCTGGTCGGCCAGGGCGCTGCCGAACAATGGCCGCCAATGCCCCGAAAGGCAGCCGCAATGACCCCAGGCCCAGCGCCTGTCCCCGTTATCGGCACCGGCCGGGGGAACTGAAGAGGACCGCGTGATGATCCACCGCCTGACCGACAACCTGCGATTCCAGACCGAGGCCCTGGCCCTGCGGTCGGAGCGCCAGCGGCTGATCGCGAGCAACATCGCCAATGCCGACACCCCCGGTTATGTGGCGCGGGACTTCAACTTCTCGCAGGCCCTGCGCGAGGCCACCGCCGGCGGCGGTGGTGCCGAGCGCCGCGCCGCGGCGGTGATGCGCTTCGCCGCACCGTCGCAGACCAATCTGGACGGCAATTCGGTGGACATGGACCGCGAGCGCGCGTCCTTCGCCGACAACACCGTCAAGTACGAGGCCACGCTTCGCTTCATCAACGGCAGCGTGCGCACCATGCTCGATGCCATGAAGAGCCACCACGGCGGCTGAGGAGACCCCTGATGAGCATGTTCCGCATCTTCGACATCTCGGGCAGCGCGGTGAGCGCGCAGAGCCAGCGGCTGAACGTCGTGGCCTCCAACCTGGCCAACGCCGACACGGTGGCCGGGACCGACGGCAAGGCCTACAAGGCCCGCCAGGTGGTGTTCTCCACCGAGCTGATGGCCGCAGGCGGCGCACTGGGTGCGGAGTCTTCCGCCGGTGTGCGCGTGAGCACCGTGCGCGAGGACGAGACCCCCGGACGGAAGGTGCTCGATCCCAAGCACCCCGCCGCGGATGGAGAAGGCTACGTGACCTACAGCAATGTGAACGCGGTGGAGGAGATGGTCAACATGATCTCGGCCTCGCGCTCATACCAGAACAACGTGGAAGTGATGAACACCGCCAAGTCCCTGCTGCTGAAGACGCTGCAGATGGGCCAGTGAGATCGCCATGGCCATCACCTCCACCCTGCCCAACGCTGCCAACCCCCTGGCCGGACTCGGCACAGGCGCCTCGCCTGCCGCCTCGGCGGCCGACAACGAGACCGGCGACCGCTTCCTGAAGCTGCTGGTCGCGCAGATGCAGAACCAGGACCCGCTCAACCCGATGGACAACGCGCAGGTCACCACGCAGATGGCGCAGATCAACACCGTCAACGGGATCGAGAAGCTCAACCGCACAGTGACCGGCCTGAACGCGCAGTTCGTGCAGATGCAGGCGCTGCAGGGCGCCTCGCTCGTGGGCAAGGACGTCACCATCGCCGGCGACCGCCTCAGCGTGGACCAGGGCGTGGGCGAGGGCGCCTTCGAGATCGCCACGCCGGCCGACCAGGTGCGGGTGGAGATCCTCGGCCCCGCGGGCCACGTGCTGGGCACGGTGGACCTGGGCGCCCGCAGCGCGGGCCGCCACCGCTTCGAGTGGCCCGCCGGCGAAAACGCCAACACCGACGGCCTGCGCTTTCGCGTGGCCGCGCGCTCCGGCGCTGCCGCCGTGGCCGCCACCCCGCTGATGACCGACCGCGTGATCGCGGTCAGCGCCGGCGGCGACACCATCACCCTCGAGACGCTGCGTTCCGGGCTGCTGCCCTGGAGCGCGGTGAAGACCTTCAACTGAAGTCCCGTTCCCGCGTTCACCGCAACCCGATCGACCCCAGCGCTTTGCGCGCACCGCACCCAAGGAGCACATCATGAGTTTCCAGCAAGGCCTGTCCGGTCTCAACGCCACCGCGAAGAACCTCGACGTCATCGGCAACAACATCGCCAACTCCAACACCTACGGCGCCAAGTCCGCCCGGGCGGAGTTCGCCGACGTCTACTCCGCGGCGCTGTCGGGCGCGGGCACCAGCGCGGTGGGCATCGGCGTGAACCTGGCCTCGGTGTCGCAGCAGTTCACCCAGGGCACGATCACCACCACCGAGAACCCGCTGGACCTGGCCATCAACGGCGGCGGCTTCTTCCAGGTGACTGACGGGCAGAGCCCCATCGGCTACACCCGCAACGGCCAGTTCAAGGTGGACCGCGAGGGCTACATCGTCAACAACAACCAGCAGCGCCTGGTGGGCTACACCGCCGACGGCACCGGCACCATCCTGCCAGGGGCCTCGCAGGCCATCCAGCTGCCCACCGGTGGCATCGAGCCCCAACCCACCAGCCGCATCGACATCGACTTCAACCTCGACTCGCGCCTGGCTGTGACCTTGCCTGTGGCGGGCGCGCAGATCGACTTCCAGGACCCCACCACCTTCAACAACGCCACCTCCCTGACCGTCTATGACGACAAGGGACAGGACGTGGCGCTGACCTACTACTTCCAGAAGGCGGCCAACGACACCTGGAACGTCTACGTGACCGCCAATGGCGACACCATCAACGGCACCAACGCGGCGCCGCTGCCGGTGACGCAGGTTGTTTTCGCGGCCGACGGCAGCGCCCCGACCGCACCCGTGGGCCCGGTGGCGCTGAACATCCCGGCGTCCACCAACGCCGCTGGCGCCGAGACCCTGCCCATCAGCGGCATCGAGTTCGACCTGAGCAGCGCCACGCAGTTCGGCACGGGCTTTGGCGTGACCAGTCTGTCGCAGGACGGCTACGCGCCCGGCGTGCTGACCTCGATCTCGATCGAGGGCAACGGCGTCATCACCGCGCGCTACTCCAACGGCCAGAGCAAGCCGGCGGCGCAGATCGAGATCGCCACCTTCCGCAACCTGCAGGGCCTTCAGCCCCTGGGCGACAACCAGTGGGGCCGCACCTTCACCTCGGGCGAGCCGATCCTGGGCGTGCCCGGCGACGGCATCCTCGGCCTGCTGCAAAGCGGCGCGCTGGAGGAGTCCAACGTCGACCTCACCGCCGAGCTGGTGAACATGATCACCGCCCAGCGCACCTACCAGGCCAACGCGCAGACCATCAAGACGCAGGACCAGGTCCTGCAGACCCTGGTCAACCTGCGCTGAACCCCGCGAAAGGCTGAAGCATGGACCGCCTCGTCTATCTCTCGATGGGGGCGGCCAAGGCCACCCTGCAACGGCAGGAGGTCCTGGCGCACAACCTTGCCAACGTCTCCACCAACGGCTTTCGGGCCGAGATGGCGGCGTTCCGTGCCGTGCCGGTGCGCGGCGACGGCGCCAGCACGCGGGTGTATGCGCTGGAGTCCACTGTGGGCTACGACCCGCAGCAGGGCCCGGTGCAGACCACCGGGCGCTCGCTGGACGTGGCCATGCGCGGCAACGCCTGGCTGGCCGTGCAGGGGCAGGACGGCACCGAGGCCTACACGCGGGCCGGTTCGCTGGAGGTCAACGCCGAGGGCCTGATCGTCGACCAGAGTGGCCGCCAGGTGCTGGGCGATGGCGGCCCCATCACGGTGCCGGCCAACGCCCGCGTGGACATCGCCGCCGACGGCACGGTCACGGCCACGGTGGGCAACACCCGGCCGCAGAACGCCGGGCGGCTCAAGCTGGTGACGCCCGAGGCACCGTTGCAGCGCGGCACCGACGGGCTGTTTCGCGCCGCCGATGGCGACCTGACCGCCGACCCCACGGCGCGGCTGCAGGCCGGCGCCCTGGAGGGCTCGAACGTGAGTGCGGTGGAGACCATGGTGGCCATGATCTCCGCGGCGCGGCAGTTCGAGCACCAGATGAAGGTGCTGCAAAGCGCCGAGCAGAAGGAACAGGCGGCGGCCAAGCTGCTGACCGGCCAGTAAGGCCGGTACACGGTGCGCAGCCCGCTGCGGCTGCCGCGCCAGGAACAAGGGGCTAAAGGCCCCTTTTTTCATCCGATGGGCGGGCTCAAGTTCCGGCGAACATCGCCGCGAAGGCGCCACAAGGCACCGAGGAGCACGCACCATGATCCGATCACTGTGGATCTCCAAGACCGGGATGGAAGGCCAGCAGACCAAGCTGGACGCCATCTCCAACAACCTGGCCAACGTCGGCACCAACGGCTACAAGCGCGCCGGGGTGGTCTTCGAGGACCTGGTCTACCAGAACCTGCGCCAAAGCGGTGCGGCCACCTCCGAGCAAAGCCAGCTGCCCACCGGCCTGCAGCTCGGCCTGGGCGTGCGGGCGGCGGCCACCTCGCGCAACTTCTCGCAGGGCGCGCTCAACCAGACGTCCAACAACCTGGATGTGGCCATCGAGGGCAACGGCTTCTTCCAGATCCAGCTGCCTGACGGCACCACCGGCTATACCCGCGACGGTTCCTTCCAGCTCGACGCCAACGGCCAGCTCGTCACCAATGCCGGCTACGTCGTGCAGCCGGGCATCACCATTCCGACCAACGCGCGCTCGGTCACCATCGCCAAGGACGGCACGGTCACCGTCAGCACCCAGGGTCAGGCCAACCCCCAGCAGGTGGGGCAGATCCAGGTGGCCAACTTCGTCAATCCGGCCGGCCTGGAGCCGCTGGGCGGCAACCTCTACGGCGAGACCGCCTCCTCGGGCAACCCCAGCACCGGCTCGCCGGGCAGCAATGGCCTGGGTGGCCTGCGCCAGGGTTTCGTCGAGGGCAGCAACGTCAACGTGGTCGAGGAGCTGGTGTCGATGATCGCCACGCAGCGCGCCTACGAGATGAACTCCAAGGCGATCCAGACCAGCGACCAGATGCTGCAGCGTCTGTCGCAGATCTGAGGGGCCACGATGAGCTCTGCGATGTCCCTCATGCGTGCGTTGGCGGCCAGCGCCTGCGCCTTTGTCCTGGTGGGCTGCGCCACCTTCGCCGCTCCGCGTGTGGAGGTGGGCAACACCGCCCCCGTGCAGGCCGTGCCGGTGATCGAGCCGGTGCCGACCAACGGCGCCATCTTCCAGGCGGGTCGCTACCGCCCGCTCTTCGAGGACCACCGCGCGCGCCTGGTGGGCGACACCCTGACGGTGAACATCATCGAGAAGGTCAGCGCCACGCAGTCCAGCACCAGCTCGATCGACAAGGCCGGCGGCCTGGAGGGCTCGGTCAGCGCGCTGCCGCTGATCAACCCCAAGGCGCTGGCCCGCGGCAGCGTGGCCGGCAGCTCCAGCCAGACCTTCGCCGGCAAGGGTGCCACCGAGAACACCAACGACTTCTCCGGGACCATCACCGTCATCGTCACCGGCGTGCTGCCCAACGGGCACCTGCTGGTGGCCGGAGAAAAGCAGATCGGCGTGAACCAGAACGTGGACGTGCTGCGCTTTTCCGGCCAGGTGGACCCGCGCGCCATCCTGCCTGGCAACACCGTGCCCAGCGTGCAGGTAGCCAATGTGCGCGTCGAACACCGCGGCCGCGGCGCAGCCGCCGAGGCCAATGCCATCGGCTGGCTGGGACGCTTCTTTCTGAACGTGATCCCGATCTGACCGCCCACCGGAGCGACCTGATGATCTCCACCCCCTTCTTCCCGTGTGCAGGCCGTCCGGCTGCCGCCTGGCGCCAGCGCACGCTGGCGGCCCTGCGAGCCCTATGTGCCCGAAGTGCGCTCCCCGCCCTTGCCGCGCTGGCCCTGCCGGCACTGCTGTGGGCCGTACCGGCGCCGGCCGAAGCCTCGCGCATCAAGGACCTGGCCTCCGTGCAGGGCGTGCGCCACAACGCGCTCACCGGCTACGGTCTGGTGGTCGGCCTGGACGGCACCGGCGACCAGACCACCCAGACCCCGTTCACGGTGCAGAGCCTGAACGCCATGCTCCAGCAGATGGGCGTGTCGCTCCCGCCCGGTGCCAGCGTGCAGCTGCGCAACGTGGCCGCGGTCATCGTCACGGCCCAGCTGCCGCCCTTCGCGCGGCCGGGCCAGACCCTGGACGTCACCGTCTCCTCCATGGGCAATGCCAAGAGCCTGCGCGGCGGCACGCTGATCTCCACACCGCTCAAGGGCGCCGATGGCCGCGTCTACGCCATGGCCCAGGGCAACCTGATCGTCGGCGGTGCCGGCGCCTCGGCCGGCGGCTCGAAGGTGCAGATCAACCACCTGTCGGCCGGGCGCGTGCCCGAGGGCGCCACGGTCGAGGCCTCGGTGCCCACACCGCTGCTGCAGGGCGACACGCTGCAACTCGATCTCAACGCGGTGGACTTCTCCACGGCCCGCGCGGTGGCCCGTGCCATCAACGAAGCCAAGGGCGAGGGCGTGGCCACGGCCCGTGATGGCCGCACGGTGGCGGTTCGGGTGCCTGCGCTGCCGGACGATCGCATCGCCTTCCTGGCCGACATCGAAGCCCTGTCGGTGGAGCTGGCCACCCCGCCGGCGCGCATCGTGCTCAACGCGCGCACCGGCTCGGTCGTGCTCAACGACGCCGTCACGCTCGGGCCCTGTGCCGTGGCGCACGGCAGCCTGTCGGTGACCATCAGCACCACCCCGGTGGTCAGCCAGCCTGCGCCGCTGTCGCAGGGGCAGACGGTGGTGGGCCAGAAGAGCGATATCGCCATCACCCAACAGGGTGGGGCGCTCGTGCAGCTGCCTGCCGGGGCTCGCTTGTCTGACGTGGTCAAGGCGCTGAACGCGATGGGCGCCACGCCTCAGGACCTGCTGGCCATCCTGCAGGCCATGCGCACCGCCGGTGCCCTGAAGGCCGAGATCGAGGTGATCTGAGCCATGGCTGCCCCAGTCAACGCCCTCGCCCAGGACGTCCAGTCGCTGCAAGGCCTGCGCGGCCGTGCCGCGACCGACCCGCGCGGCGCCGTGCGCGAGGCGGCCAAGGCCTTCGAGTCGCTGTTCATGCAAGAGCTGATGAAGAGCATGCGCGCGTCGACCATGCCCTCGGGGCTGTTCGACAACGAGGGCAGCAAGCTCGGCACCGACATGCTCGATTCGCAGTTGGCCACCCGCATGACGGGCCTGCCCGGCGGCCTGTCCGAGGTCATCGCCCGCCAGCTCGAGCGCCAGATGGGCTTGTCGCCCGGGCCGATCCCGTCCACCGCGAAGGCCAATCCGATGCCCGCGCCGCTGACGCCGGCCGGTGAAGCCGCTCCCGCGGTGAAGCTGCCGCAGAAGGCGGCCGCCGCCTTCGTCAAGGAGCACACCGAGGCCGCCCGTCAGGCGCAGGCGCGCACGGGCATACCCGCCGAATTCATGATCTCGCAGGCCGCGCTGGAGACCGGCTGGGGCCGCCGCGAGATCCGCCACACCGACGGCTCGACCTCGTTCAACCTCTTCGGGGTCAAGGCCGGCCCGGGCTGGAAGGGCCCGGTGGCCGAGGTCTGGACCACCGAGTTCGTGGATGGCAAGGCGGTCAAGGTCAAGGAGAAGTTCCGCGCCTATGGCAGCTACGCCGAGTCCTTCGACGACTACGCCCGCATGATCGGCAGCAGCCCCCGCTACGCCCAGGTCAAGGCCAACGCGGCCGATGCCACCGGCTTCGCCGAAGGGCTGCAGCGCGCCGGCTACGCCACCGATCCGGCCTATGCCGAGAAGCTGACGCGCGTGATCAGCACCACCCTGCGCCTGCAGCGCGCCACCGCGTAAACACATCATGTCCGCCTCCTCGCTCCTGTCGCTCGGTGTGCGCACGATGACGGCGAACTACGCCGCCTTGCAGGTCACCGGGCACAACATCGCCAACGCCAGCGTCGAGGGCTACTCGCGCCAGCAGGTGGAGCTGTCCACCGCGCAAGGGCAGTTCACCGGGGCCGGCTTCTTCGGCCGGGGCGTGAACGTCGACGCGGTGGCCCGAGTGCAGGACGGCTTCCTCACCCGCGAGGCGGCCACGGCCCGCTCGCTGGCCGGCATGGACCAGGCCCGCAGCGATCTGCTGCAGCGCCTGGAGACGATCTTCCCCACCGGGGAACTCGGCGTGGGCTATGCCTCGGGTCAGTTCCTCAACGCCATGGTCGATCTGGCCAGCCGGCCGGCCGATGACGCCACGCGTCAGGTGGTGCTGGCCCGCGCCTCGGAGACCGCCGAGCGGTTCGCCGCCGCCGGCCAGCAGCTCGATGCCTTGCAGGGCAGCGTGAACGAAGCCCTGGTGGATGCGGTGAAGAAGGTCAACCAGCTGGCCACAAGCATCGCGCAAGCCAACTCCAGCATCGCCTCCCTGACCGGCCTGGGCCAGACGCCCAACGACCTGCTCGACCAGCGCGACCGCCTGGTCTCTCAGCTCAGTGAACTGGTGCAGGTCAGGACGGTGAGCGCGGCTGACGGGTCGATGGCGGTGTTCATCGGCGGCG
>Ga0315902_10006513_pt1 | contig 16157 bp, 16 predicted proteins | sample LakEriMetagenome_9_FD_203523 | JGI IMG/M metagenome (GOLD analysis project Ga0315902, IMG submission 203523) | Freshwater fungal communities from buoy surface, Lake Erie, Ohio, United States - Buoy 12 MA117 | ecosystem: Environmental > Aquatic > Freshwater > Lake > Lake biofilm | place: USA...
CCCCACAGATCCGAGCCGAGTCTGACCTCCCGCCCGGTATCGCTGGGCGCGTGTCGGGCGTGGCGCTGACCTACGAGGTGGTGGACAGCTACCAGACGATGTTCGCCCGCGAGTCTGCCAAGCGGACTATCAACAACAAGGTCGCGGCCCGTAAGGTTCCGCTCCTGATGGATCACGAACGCACCTCAAAGGCGCACGTTGGCGTGGTCACCGAGATGCAGGATATGGGGGACGCGCTCGTCATGACCGCCGACATCTTCGACACGGCTGACGGACGGGCCGCGCTCGAGTACGTCAAGGCGGTCTTGGCAAGCGGAGCGTCTACGGGGTTTAGCATCGGGTTCATCCCGCGTGCCTCGGAGATGGTGACCGTCAACGGCAAGCCCGTTGAGCGGTTCACCGAGATCGAATTGCGCGAGGTGTCGATCACGCCGATGCCAGCCGTGCCGGGCGCTGAAATCGCGGCGGCTCGCGCTGATGAAATGGAGACGGTCAACCCGATTGACCAGTTGGAGGAGGAGGAGTCGCCCGAGCGCACGGACGATGAACTCCTGCTACTTGCCGCCCGTGCCGCGTTGGATGCGCTATCCGACAAGGCGCGAGAGGCATTGCTGGACACGTACAAGCCCACGCCTACCATGACCGAGACGGCTTCGTCTGACGCCCCTGTGGTGTTGGATACGCCCACCTCGACGGACAGCACGGCACGGTACGCCAAGATGGAGGATCGCATCAAGGCGGTGCGATCGACGTTTATCGTTCCCAAGTAAGAGAGACTGACTACCATGAAGGCCCCACTTGTTTCCAAGAACCGTGCCGCGAACGAGTTTCGCGAGCAGGCTCACAAGCTCCGCTCGGAGTTGATGGACCCGACCGCCAGCTTCACGGCGGACGAAGTTGAGAAGCGTACCGCTGACATCCGCGCCCTTGAGATGCGGGCGCAGTCTGCCGCCGAGTTCACCGCTGATGCCGAGATCGCCCGTCAGGGTGGCGACGAGGGCCTCACCCGGATGGACGTGAGCGGGTCGGACCGCACCGAGTTCGCTGGCATGAAGGACGCGAGCGAGAAGGTCCGCTCGGTTCTCGTCAAGGCGTTCCCCTCGATCGGCTCGTATGTTCGCGCCGTGGCGAAGGGGCCTGCCAACGCGAAGGAGGCCGAGGCGCTTCGCACGGTCGATATGATGACCCGCACCATCACCGGCTCGACCAACGGTGGTGAGTTCCTCCTCCCGCTCTCGCAGGTTCCCGAGATCTTCTCGGTGAGCAATGCCCAGCCGGGCCTGTTCCAGTACGCCCGCCGCTACAACGTGCCGGGCCGTTCGCTCCGTATCCCGTATCTCTTGCAGGACGAGGGTACGTCCACCCTTAACCGCCCGATGGCGGGTAAGATTGCGAACGTCACCATCGTGGGCGAAGGTGCGACCAAGCCAGAGCGTGACCCGAACTTCGGTCAGCGTCTCCTCACGATGTACAAGTACGCCGCTGTGACGGAGTTCGGCGACGAACTCCTCGGCGATGACTTCACCGGCGAGCTTCCCGCCGAGGTGACTGCCGCCGTCGGCGGGCAGGTCATCAACAAGATCAACGAAGACATCACCATCGACGGCACCGGCTCGAGCCAGCCGCTCGGCGCGTTCAACACGAACAACACGGCGCTTCTCAAGGTCGTGCGTCAGACCGCGAACGAGTTCAAGGCGCGTGATGCCTTCCAGATGTACGAGCGTCACACCCACGGCCCGAACTCGGTGTGGATGATCTCGCGCCGCGTGCTGGCCCAGTTGTTCGCGATGCAGACCACGAACAACACGATGGTCACGTGGATTCCGAACCTCCGCGACAAGCCCCAGATGACCCTCCTCGGGCTTCCGGTCATTGTCACGGACCTCCTCCCGACGCTCGGGACCGAGGGCGATGTGGCGCTGGTGAACGGCGACTTCTACGCGATGGGGCTTCGTCAGGCCCTCACGGTCGAGTCCTCGATCCACTACAAGTTCGTGAACGACATCACCACGTACCGGTTCGTCGCTCGCGCCGGGGGCATCCCGCTCCCGACCTCGACCTATGCCTACGCGATTGACTCGTCGGGCAACAAGGTTGACGAGCATAGCCCGTTCGTCGTGCTGGACAACACGGCCTCTGCGTAAGCCGAGAGCCAAGCGGACAGTCGGTGCGGAGGGGGCCATCACCCCCTCCGCTTCGGCGCTTCCGTCAGAGATGCTGGTGACTGTCCGTGTCAAGGCCCTGATCAACGGACAGGTGTGGCAGAAAGGGCAACAGATGACGCTCCTTACGGCACAGGCCGAGGAGCTATTTAGCGGAGGGGTGGTGGCGTCTCGGGAGCAGATTGACCGCGTGTGGGCGAGTGTGGGCCGGGTGTTATCTCCGGGTCTCATTGCCTCGCACTACACGGCAACGCCCTACGACCCGTCCGCGCTCAAGGTATTACAGCTAACGGCCTACGATCCCGGCTCCTCGGTCTACCGCTACCACTCGGCGGCGAATGTGGTACCGGGTGTAGTGTCGGCGCTGGTTCGCTTTGGGCATACGAACAAGCATTGCGACCTCCGCCAATGGGATACGGAGGTTGACGCGCAGACCGTCCAGCTACTCTACGAGACAGCGGATGTGGTGCATAGCCACATGGACTACTGGGTCTTGCGGAACGAGCTACGCAAGGGAACCCGCGACGGCTTGATGCAGGCGCTGACCTACCACGGGTCGGTGGACCCCGGCAACATGGCGGGGTCGGTGCGCGTGAATGACGGCGGTAACGATGACCGGATGGACGCCATCTGCTTTGGGGCGCGGCCCTATCATCACCGCCTCGGCATCAAGCATTGGCTCCCGATCCCGATGCCGGTCGCGGACTATCAGCAGATTGCGAAAGAGGAGACGGTTAAGTCCAAGACCTTCCGCGTGGCGCACAGCCCAACGATGCGGCGGATTAAGGGGACGCAGGAGTTCCTGAATGCGTGCGACTATCTCAAGATGCATCAGGGCATCGACATCGAGCCGGTGCTGATTGAGAACATGGAACACGGCGCGGCCCTGCGGCTCAAGGCGTCCTGCGATGCGGTGTTCGACAGCTTCTGGCTCGGGATGCAGGGGTCAGGCTTGGAGGGCGCGGCGATGGGCAAGGCGGTCATCGCGGGCGACCCCGAGGCGCAGAACGATCTGGTGAAGCTCGGCATTCCGGTGCCGTGGACGGTGGCGAACGATGGACCGCAGTTGCGGGAGGTCTTGGCGAAACTGGTCCGAGACCGTAGCTTCTATGCGGCAGAAGTTGAGCGAGTGCATCAGTACGTTCGGACCTACCACGACTACCCGGTAGTGGGGCAGAAGTACGCAGACATCTTGACCGAGGCAAAGCGCAATGGCCCTCCCTACCGTAAGTGATCTGAAGTCCTACCTTCGCATCGAGACCACCGCCGAGGACACGCTCTTGACGGCGCTCCTCGCTCGGGCAAAGGCGCAGATGGAAGTCTGGACCGATGTGCCGGTTACCGCTGTCAATACCACGGCGGTTGACCGAGCCGACACGATTGACCCCCAGCCCTGCCTGTCGCTCATCTTCCCGAAGCGTCCCATTGGCACCACAGCGACCATCGTGGACTCGGAAGGTACGACCGTCCCAGCAACCGACTACACGATCAACCAGTCCTCGGGCGTTATTTACGCCAACGCGGGGTACTCGTTCCCGTATGGCCCCTACACCATTACCACCTCCTGCGGATTGTCTCTGCGGGGCGATTACGCGCAAATAGAGCCGGTTCTGTCGCAATGCATCATCGACTTGGCGGCTGACCTCTATCAAAAGCGGACCCCGAACGCCTCGACCGAGACGGCGGCGGGTACGTCAATCAGTTGGGATGTCTCGCGGGATACGGCGGCTCGCGTCCTCAAGGTGTTGCGGACGTTCAAGCTCGCGGTGGCTGGCTGATGTATATCGCACCCGGCCTTCTGGATCGGCGGCTTCAGTTCTTCACGCGAGCGGAGGACGGGGCCGACGGCTTTGCCCGCCCGGTCTATACGCGGGTCGGGACGTACTGGGGACGCATTGACGCGATGTCGGACCAGTTCACACCTGCCGGTTCACCGCAGGGGCATATTGATAGCCGCACCTCGCTGGTGGCGACGGTTGCCGATTACGTCGATGTGAACCCGTTCGGCATTGTCAAGGACGAGAACGAGACGCCAATCTACTTTGTGCGGGGCGTGATTGAGTTGCGGCAGTTGATGTGCAAGCAGTTGACGTTGGAGGAGGTGGACCCCACGACCTACGGCCTGTTCACAGGGTCGGACCCAGATAGCGTGGCGGACGGGGTGCATCTCATCAACCCAGCGGCGGATGCGTTTTCTTCAGGCTTTGACGAGGGCTACAGCTAATGGCGGAAACTCCGAAGGTACTCTCTGCGCTTCTCGCGCAACTCCCGGACAACACGACGGGCCTCATTTCGCCCGAGGACATCCGTGACGCGGTGGTCTCGCTGTTCCCAAGCCGAGGTCAGGTTGATCTGCAATCCACGGCCCAGACCACGTTTGCCACCACCAACACCTACGTCAAGCTCGCTGGTACGACGGCGCTTGACACCTCGCTTGGGCAAGATGGCTTCTCGCAGGTTTCCAACAACGAAATGCGAGCGACCAAAGCCGTCAATCAGGTCTTGCTTGTCACGGCAAACGTTGAGCTAGTGTGCGCGTCAAACAACAAGACCTTCGGCATCACGATTGCCAAGAACGGCACGCCCCTTGCCAATGTTCACGTGTCTGCGATCCTTGCCGACTCCAACGAAGGCTATGGGTTTTCCGTGACCGGACTCATCCCGACGGTGCTGAACGACACCATCTCGATCTACATTCGCAACGAGACCGACACCACGGCGGTCACGGCGGTAGCGTTGGCGCTCTCTGCCGTGGGGTTCATCCGCTGATGGACGCTCGCCTGATCTGCGGACAGGACGTGCGGCGGTCGGGCATCTGGCCTACCGACGAGGCGCGGATTGAGGCGTTCATCCAGCGGCACGGCGGGACGCTCGAAGCGGCTCCGGTTGGGGATGCGGCGGTCATGCTTCGCTGGACTTCGCTCGAAGGGCCGTGCAAGACGGCGACCGGCATCACGGCGCGTGAAGCGTTGCGGAAGCTACAGGCGGAGATGATATGAGCGTCAAAGTCACGGACCTTTCGCCGCAGTTCTTGAAGCAGTATCGGGACGCCTCGCGGATGGCGCTCGATGCGGCGGCGGCATTGTACGAGGGGAACGTGAAGAAGCGGTTCTTTCAGGGCTACTACACCAGCCAAGCCTTCCGATCCACGGCGCAGGTGGCCCAGCATATCAGCCGAGAGGCGCCCGTGTTTCGTGGCGGGGGCTGGTTTAGCATCGTCGGTATCCCCGACGGCGAGCTTGCCAAGCCACGCGGCAAGAAAGCCAAGCCGCCCAAGAAGCCCACGACGGTTGGCAAGATTGCGCTGGCATGGGAGCTTGGGCATCACAACATCTTTACGCGACGTTGGGAGCGGGTGCCAATCTTCAAGCCCGTGGCGATTGACTCCGCGAAGGCGATGATTGACACCTACAACCGCGTCCTGAATCGCTACATGGAGCGCGGGAGAGCCGTCCGATGACCCTACCGACCTACGTTGTACCGGGCAGTCTGTCCCTTCCGTCTACGGCCTCCACGGTCCAGATCTACGCGACCCTGCGCCAGTCCTTGCTCGAGTACGTCAGCCCAAGCGGGAGTCGGCTTGAGGACATCATCGGCACCCGCGCTTACGTTCGGGCGGCTCCCGCCTCGCCGCTGTTCCCGTACCTGACCCTTCGCTTGGACCGCACCAGCCTCCCGGCCTACAACGGCTACCGCGAGACCGCCATCCTCGAAGTGCAGGGGGTTGGCAAGCCCGAGTCGCAGTTGGCGATGGTTGAGTCCGCTATTGACATCGTGGATCAGTTCTTGACGGGGTTCAACGATGCGCGGTCGGGGCTGATGGTTGGGCGATCGCGGACGCGACAGACGGTCCCGATGCTCACCGATCCCGCCGACTCCTCGGTCGTGGCGGTCATCGCCAATTACGAAATGTTCCTCTGGCCCCGTGTGTTGACCGAGCGGGCTGATTAGATTCCCACCACCACCCTCCGTAGGATAGACCTATGACTGCTCCGCTGACTGGCTACACCTCCGCTCTCCCGAGCGACATCCTCCTCGACTCTGGCGTCTTGTACGTCAGTTCCACCGTGTTCGGCGCCTTCGCTGGCGGCATCAAGTTCGACCCCGGCGTGACGTACCGAGCCGCTGACTTTGACGGCAAGCGGTCGCCTGTCAAGGGCCTCGACCGCGTGACGATGCGGATGCCGAAGATCTCTGGCACCGTGATTCAGCTTTCGACCACCAACGTTGGGCAGGTGGAGCCGGGTGCGGCGACTGCCGTGACGGGCGCGTGGACGGCCTCGACCTCCTACGCCCCCAAGTCGGCGGGGCAGTTGCTCGCCTCGGGCGATTACCTCTCCGATGTCCGTGCCATCTGGCAACGCGGCGGGGCGACCGCTTCGGCTGGGAGCTATGTGCAGGTCCGCTTCCCGTCGGCGCTCTGCACCAAGTACGACATCACCGGGCAGGACGGGGCGGAGATTGCCATCGCCATCGAGATCGAGGCGCGGCTTGACCCCACCCTCTCGGGCTTCACGGCGATCGGCTCGGCTCCGTTCCGCATTGAATACCTCACCTCTGTCTGATAAGGACTGATGATTAACCTCGACGAGTTGGTGAACCCGGCACGCCTACCGCGTGTGACGCTGTTCGGACGAGAGATTGTCGTGCGCCCCTTGACTGGGGCGTCGGCTCACAAGATCGCCGCGCTGTCCACGCAGGACGGCGCTGGCGATGTGATGCTGGGGGCGTTGCTGGAAGTCGTGCGGTCGAGTTGTCCTGACCTGACTGCCGATGAGGTGGACGCCTTGACCGTGGATCAGATTGCCGCGCTTATCCAGTTGAGCCGCAATCAGGTATCCGAGGTCGAGGCGATGCTCGCGGAGCGGTCGGAAAAAAACTGACCGAGGCGACGGGGCAATCAACCGTCGCCGTGCCGTGGGACGCCGAGCAGTTCGTGCGGCGGGTGGTGGTGGAGGTGTCGCGGGATACGGGGCAACCCGTCCGCGTGGTAGCGGGGGAGTCGTTTGCGATAACGCTGTGGATGTGGGCGGAGTTGCGGGCGATGGCGAAAGAAGCGACGGTCGAGCGGATGGGGGAGCGGACGGATCTGGCAGGGCAGGTTGCCATTGCGTTCCATCAGCCGCAAGACTTGCAGAAGATGGAGATGCGGTACCTGAAGGCGGCGGGGCAGTTGTCGCAGATGTTTGACCAGACGCGGGAGCGGCTGACGGCCCTGTCTCAACGGATGGCGCAAGCCGTCGTAAAGGAGTAAGTCATGCGGGTCTTTTCCGTTGAGATGCTGGTCAAGGAGGAAGGAGCCGCGACGGTACAGGCGGCTCTCAATCGCCTGAAGAAAGAAACGCAGGCGGTTGCCAATGACATGAAGGTGACCGCGCAGGCCGTGACGAATACCGGCAATGCGATGCAAGGCGCGGCGGCAAAGACGCAAATCGCAGGGGACCGAGCGGCGAAGGCGGCGATTGGATTTGCGGCAGTCGGCAATAGCTTGGCCCGCACCGGCTCCATCACGGCAGATATGGGGACGCGCATCGTCGAGGCGGGATCGCAGATTTCGATGATGTTCGGCCCATCCGGTCTGGCAGTTGCGGCCTTGCTTGGATTTGCGAGTGCCGCGATTACGTCATTTGTCAGGGCTGGCAACGAAGCGAAGAAGATGGCGGAGGAAACCAACAAGGCGCTCCGTGAGATGGTGCTGGCTGGCGATGTGGCGCAAATCACCAAGCGGTTGCGAGATGTGCAGGACGGCCTGCTCGACCTGACCTCTGGCGAGTTTACTGGTGGCCTTGACGATTTGCGAAAGCAATACATTCAGCTTCAGCAGACCATTGCGAATACGACGGCGGCAGATGTTGGGCGTCGGAGAACCGCACAAGAATCTGCGGCACAGCGGCAACGCATCACCGACCTCCGCGACCTTGAGCGTCAAATCCGTTCGCTTGAAGCCACCGAACGATCGTTGTTGCGAGCGCGTGAATTGGCTGGTCGCTTTGCACCCACGGTTGCGGCGGCGGCTCCTGCAATTGCCGCCGTCACGCCAACACTTGCGGCACTTCCAAGTCGGATGCCAACCGAGGTGCTAGCTCGCATCAACCGCGACTTTAGCGATTTGTTGAAGGTGCAGATTCCCGAGGCCATCGCACCAGCGGTGGTGGACTTGAGCAATACCATTTATGGGCAACTAGCGCAGGGCATTAGCGGAGCCATCTCGGGTGGCATTACCTCTGGCTTCCAGATGGCGTTAGCATCTGGCAATATCGGTGAGGCGTTCCGAGCGATGGGACAAGCAATCGTCTCTAGTTTGGCAAGCGCAATGGTCAATGTGGCGTTAGCGGCAATCCAGTTCGGTACGCTGATGGAAAAGATTCGTCTCTTTATGATGGCGAACCCAGCCCTTGCCGTTGCATCTGCGGTGGCGCTTTTGACCATTGCGAAGTCAATGGGTGGTGGTGCAACTGGTGCTGGCATGGGAGCCATTGGGACGGCGGGTGGGTTGTCCTACACGCCGATGTCGGCGGCGGCTCCGATGTCGCCCACCCAGCTTATCTTCGGGCAGACCTCGGCAACCACGGCGGCTGGCATGACGCCTCGGCAGTCAATGAACGTGACGGTGATTGGCCCGAACGATCCATCGGCCCAGCGAGCGATACAGGAACTGATGACGAAGGCGAATAGCCGTGGGAGGGTGGGCTGATGGCAACCATCACGTTTACAGACGGCACCGGTGCCGCGACGCTCGATAACAGCACGACCGGCATCAGCACGGGGGTCGGCTCGCGGTTCGCGGACTGGACGCCGTTTCAGCGTCCGATCGGCCCTCGGGTTCCTGCGCTTGGGACAGGGCGTCCGTACCAGTTTCGTTTCCGCACCGACTACGGCGCGAGCTTCACGATGACCGACATCCCAAACACCAGCATGGCGACGATGCTCCGCTGTCAAGAGTGGTTGCTTCGGGGCGAGGCTGTCACGGTCAACACCGGTGACGCGGCGAACCGGAGCTACACGACCTGCTATCTGGCGCCTGATGGCGATGTCACCATCACGTTGCAGGACAAGAACCTGTTGCTCTACTCGATGTCGTTCACGCTGATTAACGGCGCGGCGTCTCCCTCCGCGATGCTCTGCCTCTACGACTGATGCCGACCCAAGCCTACCGCCTGACCATCAAGTCCGCTGACGGGCTGACCGATACGCTCGTCATCACCTCCCTACGCGGAGGCACCAACCCCTATATCGCGGCAGTCCCGAGCGGAGATGGGCAAGAAGTCGATCTCCTGACGGGGGCTGTCCGCACGGGCGCGTATGTGGTCGAGGTGGTGGATGTTGTTACCGGATCGGATACCACCGGCACCCTGCGGTTGGTGACGAGCCAAATCTATGACGGCACCGACCAGTTCCTGTTGCTGGAAAACGGCGACAAGATTCTGCTCGAGAACGGCGACCCGATCGAGCTAGAGGCGAACAATGCCGAGTTCGGGCGTCCGCATCTGCTGTCGCGCAAGGCGTTCTTGGAGATGTCCTCGGACGGCGGCTCAAATTGGGCGGTGTGGCAGGCGGGCTACCTGACGAGTGTGCGGCAGGTCGATGCCATCCGGTACGCCTTTACCATCAGCAACACGCGGCGTGTCGAGCAGACCCAACGCATCTTCGCGTGGGATCGGACGGCGGAGCGGACGGCGTTCCCGAAGCGCGGGTGCTTGTTTGGCGGGCCGGTCATCGGCGGCTTCGGCGCGTCCGAGGGGTCGAACCTCACGCCCGACTCGGGTGGCTGGGAGTTCAGCATCCTCGATACGGCGACCAGCTTCCTGTCGGGCGACGGTGCGTATTCGGCCCTTGTCTCGCTAGACTTCGTGGCGGCGTATCTCCAACCGAATTACGAGCGCAAGACCGTGCTAGGGCAGACGGACTTTGAGAAGCTGTATGCGAATATCGCGCCGTTCGTGTCCTACGATACGCCTGACGCGGTGCCGGTCGGGACGAACTGGGCAGGGCTGAACGATCGCTCGCCGGTCTATGCCTACCCCGGTGTGAGGGCGTTGCTTGAGGATAGCGCAGGCAATACGTGGGAAGGCACCATCCGTGGCCTGTTCACGCCGCAGAGCAACCTGAACTACTCGACGCAGTTCACGCAGGTGGGTGGCGAGAAGCGGCTGTTCGTTCAGCTTGACGGAAGCTCTGTGACCGCGCTTGGGGCGATCACGCCTGCAATGACGCCGGGCACGCTGGTGCGGGTGCGGGCGGTGAGCGCCCTGACCACCGAGCAGTCGCCGCTCTACTTCGACGAGCATCCAGTTGACGTAGCGACCAAGCTGTACCAGTTGATCGGGCTGACGGTCGATAGCGCGTCTGCCGATACGGTCAAGGACGGCATCGGCCCCGACACCTATCTGGCGTGCCGCATTACCGAGCCGCAGAACATGGCGGAGTTCTTGGAGTCCGCGCTGTTCGGGCCGTTTGGGTTTGCCGCTCGCGTTAATGCGTCTGGCGAGATTGAGTTCTTCCTGACGCGGGAGCTTGGCACGTCGGCCCCGACGCTGACCATTACCGACGATGACTTGGTTGGCGACAGCCCGCCGCCCATCTTCGACTTGGACGAGGCCACGGCGGTCACGGGCTACAGCATCAAGCAGAAGAAGTTCACGAAATGGGTGCAGAACCAGCAGACCACGGAACAGCCGCCAGCCGATATGCTGGTCGAGACCGAGGTGCCGTATGAGATTGTGACGGGCGACACCACCACGTTCTCTACGCGGATGGTGACGTATGACATCCCCGGCATGATTCACGAAGCCGACTCGTTTGTGCCAGAGCCGCAGTTGTTTGCGGTGGCGGTGGCGCGAGAGGGCTTTGATCGCTTCGGGCGCGGGGCGCCGTCGATGGAGGTCGAGGTCATCCGAGGCACGGCCCCTGCCGCCGCGCAGGTGGGCGAGTTGGTCTATCTCGACGCGGGCTTCTACCCGAACAAGAACTATCGGATCGGGGAGTCCTCGGTTGGCGCTCGCGTGGCCCAAGTGGTGCGGCGGGACGAGCGGCCCGAGTCGGTGGCGTTCAAGTTGGTGGATGCGGGGGTGTACGTTCAGCCCGCCCAGACCCCGACCATCACGGCCTCGGCTAGCACTCGAGACCCGCGCCGTGTGGCGCAGTTTACGATCACCAACGCCGCCGCGCTAAACACGAACGCAGACATCGCGGTCGCGGTGGAGTGGGCGACGGGCGCCTCGGCTCCTGCGGCTGGCGTCAATGGCGTGACGTATGCGCGGTATGAGCCGGGTCAGATCCCGACGGGTGCCGTACCGCTGACTGCGGTGGTGCCGGGTTCGACGGTCTACGTGCGGGCGCGGTCGGAACAGCCGGGCTTGTTCCCGAGCGCGTGGACGGGGTGGGAGACGGTCAGCCTAACGGCGTGGGCGGCTCCGACAGCGGTGACGGTCGGAAGCATCACCAACAAGTCGGCGGTGGTGTCGTGGAACGTGGGGGCCAACACGCAGGATACGGTAGAGGTCTACGTCTACCCCGGCACCGTTGCCCCGGCAAACTGGCAACAGTATCGCTGGGCTGTCTTGCCTGCCGGGACTACGACCACGACCTTGCTTGGCCTGACCGCTTCGACGAACTACGTAGTGGGCGTGGCGTTCTTCGATGCCATCTCGCAGGTGCGCGGGACGATGGCAACCGCGACCACGTTCCAGACCACAAATTCGGCAAGCGGGGTGGCAGACCGTCCTGCTGGCTTCGCCGTCATTGAGGGCGTCAACGATGCCACCTTGCCGCAGGGTGTTGCGCTTGGGCTATGGACGGCGCAGGGCGCGGACCAGACCGTCATTGAGCGGGCCAATAACCTGACCGGCCCTGATCGTCCTAGCACGTATGCCGAAATCGCGGTCGTTCCGTCCAACACCACCATCTACATCGACCCGCTCCCGAATAACGGGACGAAGTATTGGTATCGCATCAAGCATCGCACCGCAGGTAAGACGGACTCCGAGGTCATCCCGCGTTATGGCACGTTGTCGGGAGCGACCTACTCTGGCCTGATGGCGGTAGCGACAGGTATCCCCGCTACGGTGGAACGTCCGTCAGGGACCGAGGCGGTACTGACGCCGCAGAGTTCGTGGGAGTATTGGACACCGCCCACGCCGCTGTTCAATGGGCTAGTGATTCAGATCTATCGGGAGGATGTGCAGAACCGCGCTTTCTTCTTCCAGTATCGGTATCGCAATCGCACCGGCAGTACCTATAGCGCATGGACAGAAACGTTCTGGAATAACGAATACTACGCCGCCTCACCGACGGCTCCGTACTACATGAAGGCCGACTCGATTGACGATACGCTAGTGTATCAGATTGAGTGGCGCGTGTATGGCGCGGACAATGATGGCAACATCGGCTACATCCGTGAAGGCACGACGGAGTATCCGCAGAACTACGGTGTGAACAACGCCATCATTAAGGTGCAGAAGCAGGGCTACGATAGCGGCTCTGGCAAATACGAGGTGTGGTGGCGGTTCTTCTTCCAGCGTGGCAACAACACGCTCGACGAGGACGGCGATGACATTCTCGCGCAGTCCTTCAGCACGCAGGTTGTTGCCGCCTCGGTCAAGAACCAAAGCGGCACGACGGCAACGAACGTGGCGACGGCTGGCACCAAGACGGTTGACGGTTGGAAGGCGACGTGGGACAGCACGGCCTCGGATGTCTGGACGTATGAGATCAGCGTGGAAACGGAGTTGCCGCAAGACACCTATCTCGTTCAGCAGAATACCGACGAATCCGACTTCCCGTTTGTTGCGCCAACCTTTGGGCAGTCATTTGTTGGCCCCAATGCAGGTGGCGGAGCGACTGGGCCACAAGGTGCTACTGGCGCGACGGGTGCGACTGGCGTTGGCACTACCGGAGCCACAGGCGCTACTGGCGTTGGAACGCAAGGTGCCACGGGTGCTACCGGCGCGAGCGTGACTGGGGCGACTGGTGCCACGGGTCCGCGTGGCTTGACTTGGCTTGGCGCGTGGAACAGCGGCACGACCTATCTCGTCGATGAGGCGGTGTCGTATCTCGGATCGTCGTGGGTCTGCATTCAGATGCACTCAAATCAGCCGCCAGACGTTTCGCCAAGCTATTGGGACTTGCTTGCCGAACAGGGATCGACTGGGGCCACCGGATTGCTTGGGCAGACCGGAGCGACTGGACCGCAGGGCAATGTTGGCGAGACAGGCGCAACTGGCGTGAGCATTATCGGGCAGACCGGCGCCACCGGAGTCACGGGAGCAACCGGACCTGCGGGCTTTGGCTTCAGCGGCCCGACCGGACCGACCGGCGAAAGCGGCGCCACCGGCGCAACGGGCGTTGGCGCAATCGGCATGACTGGGGTGACCGGAGCGACCGGAGCAACCGGAGTTGGCACGACAGGTGCCACCGGGCCTACGGGTCCAACGGGTCCGGTCAACGCGACGATCTCAACCAACACGCCCTCGGGAACTGGTACCACGGGGCAACTCTGGGCGCAGGTGGCGTAAGCGATGCCGATGTATTGGTGGGCGAACGCCTACAGCGTGTTGCTCAAAGAGGACGGCGACAAGCTGTTGCAAGAGGACGGGTCGTTCTTTATCACCGAGGGCAGTACCGTCGGGGCAAGCTGGCGGCTGACCAATGACCTGTCCGTCTGGGATGGGTCGTGGAAGAACGTCCTGAACTGCTGGATCTACGACGGCTCGGTGTGGAAGGTCTGCTACATTGACAACGCGATGAGCTTGGATGACTTCGACATCTTGGATGCCGGTGGTGGCACCCTCGTCATTTCGTGGACGTATACGGGAACCCGACCGCAGGACTGGCGCATCTACCTCGACAAATCCACGGACAGCGGGGCAACGTACACCAACGTGGCGGACTACGATGTGACGGTCAGCCCGCAGAACTACAGCGGAAGCGCCTCCGACTGGTATCGGTTGCGCTTGGTCTTTGCGACTGATACTGTCTATCAGGCGACCGGCTCGCCTAAACTCCTTCAGCCTCCCTATCCCACATAATGCGACTGCACCTCCTCGGGTTGCCGCATACCGTTACGACCGACGCCTTCAGCCATTGCGCCTTCACCGGCAAGGTCAAGAAGTTCGCCCCGATGATGCGGCCCATCGGGTACGAGGTGATCCACTACGGCGTGGAGGGGGCCGACTGCGGAGCCACGCGCTACGTCGAGGTGATGACGCAAGCCGATCAGCACCGGCTCTTGGGTCACGACAACTCGGACCCGACCAAGTTTCACGGCGATGACGCCAACATCGGCAACCCGCTCTACGTCGAATACAACGAGCGGCTTCAGCGGGTGTTGAACACGAACGTGCAGAAGGGCGACATCGTGTGTCACCCCTTCGGTCACGCGCACGCAAGTGCGAGCCATACCCATCGCGGTATCAACGTCGAGACCGGTATTGGCTATCCCACCACGCACTTCGACCTCCGTATCTACGAGTCGCTGGCGTGGATGCATTGGCATCTGGGCAAGCACAGCCGGGGCGGGTCGGCCTACGAGTGGGTAATCCCGAACTACTTCGTCGAATCGGAGTGGCCTGTCGTGGAGACGCCGCAGGATTATGTGCTGTATTTCGGACGCATCTGCGATGTCAAGGGCTTGCCGACCATCGTGGAAATGGCGAAGCGGATGCCCGAGCAGGAGTTCGTGATCTGCGGGCAGGGCGACCCAACGCCGTATCTCAAGACGCCGAACATCCGCTACGAGCCGCCCAAGCACGGACTCGAGCGTGGGCCGTTGCTCGGCAACGCCAAGCTAGTCCTGATGCCCACGGCCTACGTTGAGCCGTTCGGGGGCGTAGCGGTCGAGGCGATGCTCTGCGGGACGCCTGTAGCGGCCTCGCCGTTTGGCGTGTTCACGGAGACGATTCAGCAGGAGCAGACCGGCTGGCGGTGCCGCACGCTGAACGATTGGATGCGGGCCGTTGAGTTGGCACCGACTCTCGACCGTCGAGCCATTAGCGCCTATGCTCGAGGGCGGTACAGCTTGGAGGCGGTCGGGCCTCTCTACGATCACGCCTTCCAGATGATTCACGGCCTCGCCATCGGCAAGGACTGGTACTCTTTCCCCGCGAGTTTCTAATGCGCCTGCATTTGCTTGGCATCCCGCATACGGTTACCACGAAGGACTTCGCGCATTGTGCGTTTACGCAGAAGGTCTACAAGTTCTCGCGCATGATGGTGCCGCTGGGCTATGAGGTGATGCACTACGGCGTTGAGGGGTCGGACTCTGGGGCGTCCGAGGATGTGGTAGTGATGGGGCAGGAGGAACACCAGCGCCTCCTCGGTCATCCCTACAACCACGACAAGACCGCCTTCTACGGCAATGACGCACAGGCCGATTCGGAGGTTTACCGCCAATGGAACCTCTACGCCCGCGACGAACTGAAGGAGCGGGTCGAGCCGGGCGACTGCATCCTGCTTCCCTTCGGTCACGCCCACGCGCCAGCCATCCGCGACCTGCCCAACCTCAAGGCGGGGGCATCGGCGGTGGAGTCGGGCATCGGGTACTTCGACACGCTTCTGCCGTGGCGGATCTACGAGTCCGAGGCCGTCAGGCATGGGTGCATGGCGAAGGAAGGCAGGGCCGGTGTGCATAGCTCTAGTCAGCGGCTTGAGTTCGTGGTGCCGAACTCGTATGACGTAGACGAGTGGCCCGAGGGTCCGGGCGGGGAGGCGGTGGTGTTCTTGGGTCGGCTGACCGAGGGCAAGGGCGTCCCGCTCATTTTGGAGTTGGCGCGACTTCGGCCTGATGTGCCGTTCATCTTGGCGGGGCAAGGCGACCTGACGCAGTTCGGGGACATCCCTACCAACGTGGAGTACGTCGGGGCGCTCAACGAGGAGCGGGCGGCGTACTTGGGCAACGCTCGGGCCATCATCGCCCCCTCGCACTACATCGAGCCGTTCTGCGGGACGGTCGTGGAAGCGGCCCTCTGCGGCACCCCAGCCATCACGTCGAGCTTTGGG
>Ga0315902_10006514_pt1 | contig 16157 bp, 10 predicted proteins | sample LakEriMetagenome_9_FD_203523 | JGI IMG/M metagenome (GOLD analysis project Ga0315902, IMG submission 203523) | Freshwater fungal communities from buoy surface, Lake Erie, Ohio, United States - Buoy 12 MA117 | ecosystem: Environmental > Aquatic > Freshwater > Lake > Lake biofilm | place: USA...
GATCAACTGCTTCCCCCCTTCGACAAGGGATTCTCGGGCTTGATCCTCGATCTCGAGCAGCGCGGCCTCCTGGACGACACCCTGGTGGTTGTCCTGAGTGACCATGGTCGGACCCCCAAGCTCAACAATGCGGCGGGAGGGGGGCGTGATCACTGGTCGCAGGCGTACTCACTCGCATTCGCCGGCGGGGGTATCGCCAGGGGACGCGTGGTCGGGGCCACCGACAGGGAAGCCGGCGCTCCGGTGGATCGGCCGGTCTCTCCCAAGGACCTGCTGGCCACGATGTATCATCTTCTCGGCTATGACCCGCATACCCGAATTCCCGACCGGGCCGGTCAACTGGTTCCGCTGGTCCCTGAGAGCTGCGGGATGATCCCGGAAATGATCGCCTGAACCGGGGCTTGCGAATCACAATCGGGGGCAGGTGCTGTGGCAGTCGATCCGACACGGCCGGTGAGGCGGCCGAACCTCCGGACTTCAAGCCAGACCCCGATCACTTCGACACGCAGACCTCTTCAATTGTTTGAAAGTGAGTTATGACCACAGGCAGTCACCAGACCTCGGTTCCATCCGCGACTTCGGACACCACCATCCCTCGAAATCAGACGCAGACCAGGCGAACCAGCGGATGCTGAAGATCAGGCGCGCCTGAGACTCGCATCTGACACGAGACGCTCTCAAAACCTGCCAAGCGGTCCAACAGAACCGTGTCACGTCCCGAAGAGGGACGTTGCCCATGTGCACACGTGATGCTGAGACGGTCCGAGCGATCGCATCCCGTGCAACTCAGTGATCCTCGGGTTTCACCAGTTGTTCTCGGAGCAATTCCACGGGATGCAGTGGACGCTGCCCGGTTCCATCCAGAACCTGATGTCGGCAGGAGAATCCCGGGGCACAGACGGGCCCGGTTCCCGTTTGCGAGGCATGGGCCCTCACCGCCGGAAACAGAACCCGCTCGCCGATCTGCTGGCTGACATCGTAGTGTTCATAACCAAACGAACCGGCCATCCCGCAACACCCCGAGTCGACTTCCTTCACCGACAGGCCGGGAATCAGACCGAGGGCCTGCCTGGTGCCGCCCGTCCCGACCAGGGCCTTCTGCTGACAATGCCCGTGCAGCAGGACCTGACCTTCACGCGATTGGAATTCCAGGCGAGCCTCTCCTGACTTCACACGGGAGGCGAGCCAGCCATCGAGCAGTTGTGCCTGCTGCCGGACTCTCTGCGTCGCCTCGGAGGGAAACAGATCCGGATATTCATCGACAAGGGTCAACAGGCAACTCGGCTCGACTCCCAGGATCGGAATGTTCTCGCGGGCATACTCGTCAAGCACCGCGACATTGCGCCGGACCAGTGATTTCGCCTGATCGAGCAGGCCCTTCGAGATGAAGGGCCGCCCACAGCACCAGAGGTTGGCACGCTCGACCTGGTACCCAGCCGCCTCGAGCAATTCGACAGCACTGCGATTCACTCCCGGTTCGCAATAACTGGTCAGGCAGTCGTCCAGCAACACGACCCGACCACGAGTCCCCGCCCCATTGGCCGGCTGATGCCGATCAAACCACCGGGCGAAATTCTGACGCACGAATCGTGGGAGCGGACGTCGGCGGTCGATTCCCGTCAACCACTCCCGCAGCCCTCCCCCCACCAACCCGAGCCAATTCGAAATCGGTGCGAGCGCCGACCCAATCCGGTTGATCCAGCCGGTATTCGCCAGCATTTTCGTTCCCAGTGAGGGAGTGTGGGCCGTGTAGTAATGCCCGAGAAACTCCACCTTGAGCTTGGCGACATCGACGTTGCTGGGACACTCGGCCTTGCACCCCTTGCACATGAGGCAGTTCTCCATGACATCCCACATGCGTTGAGATGTCAGGGCTCCCGGTTCCAATTGTCCGGTGAGAGCCAACCGCAGCGCATTCGCCCGCCCCCGTGTCGATTGCTCCTCGTCCAGGGTCACCATGAACGAGGGGCACATCGTGCCGGTCGCGGTCTTGCGGCAGACGGCCGAGCCATTGCACGCCTCGGCCGCGGCAAGAAAGCCCTGTCCCGGCGCACCGGCGAACGATGCCTCCCGGGTGAAGTCCTGGAACGTCTCGACATGGGCTCCCGGATAATTCACCCCGTACCGCAGGTTTTCGGTGGGGGATGGTGTCTCGGTGACCTTGCCGGGATTCATCAGGTTGAGCGGGTCCATCAACCGCTTCACCTGCTGAAAGGCCTCGAACAGTTGCGGACCAAACAGGCGCAGGTTGTGGTAGCTGCGGGCCAGTCCATCCCCATGTTCACCGGTCATCGCCCCGCCAAACTCGTGGACCAGTTCGGCCACCTCGTCCGAGACCGCCTTGAGGATGGACAGGTCCCCCGCCGTCTTGGTGTCCACCATCGGACGGATGTGCAGGCAGCCCACGGAGGCATGTCCGTAATAGGCACCGGTAATGCCATGCTTCGAGAGAATCGAGCGAAACCGTCGGGTGAAGGCAGCCAACCGCGACGGATCGACGGCGGTGTCTTCCACGAAGGCAATCGGCTTGCGCGCACCGGGAATGCTCAGCAACAACGGGGCCCCGGCCTTTCGGCAGTTCCAGATCTGTTCCCGCTGCTCTGCCGAGGTCGCCGGCAGAAATCGATCGAGGCCCGGCCAGCCCTTGAGCTTCTGTTCCAGTAGCTGCAGCGAATCCCGGACGACCACCTCGGAATCGGCGGAAAACTCAACAATCAACAGCGCCTCGGGAGTCCCCGAGACAAACTCCAGTGACTTGCGGTACTTCAGGTTCTGCCGGGACAACTCGACGATGTTGCGATCGAGCAGTTCGACAGCCGAAGGCTCGCATTCCAGAATGCGTGGCGTTGCCTCGAGGGCCGCATCGATCGTGCGGAATTCGAGCAACACGACTCCCCGCTCACGGGGGAGTGGAACCGCATGCAGCAACGCCCCGGTGACCGCCCCCAGTGTTCCCTCCGCTCCCACGAAGATGCGTGCGAGATTGAAATCTGCACGATCGGGCCACTCGCGATCCAGGTCGCGCACCACGGCTGGCTGAGGCATCTGCCGGTACAACTCGGGCAGAAAGGCATCGAGATTGTATCCGCTGACTCGCCGCAGGATCCGCGGGTACTTCGCGAGAATCTCTTTCCGGTTCCGGGCGACAATGTCCGACAGGCCCCGAAACACCTCTCCTTCCCGCCCTGGCTGGGACAGGGATTTCTGAAGAGACGCAGCCGAGACCGGTTTGCAATTCAGGCTGGTGCCATCCGAAAGCACAATCTCCAATTCCCGAACATGGTCGATCACCTTCCCCTGCCGCACAGACCGTGAGCCAGCCGAGTTGTTGCCAATCATGCCACCCAGATTGGCCCGACTGCTGGTGGCGACATCGGGGCCAAACTGCAGCCCATGTGGCTTGAGGGCCGTGTTCAGCTGGTCGAGGACCACCCCCGGCTCGATCCGGACCAGCCGCCGTTGCGGATCGATCTCAAGAACGCGGTTCATGAACCGGCTGAAATCGAGAACCAGGGCAGAGGCGACCGTCTGTCCCGAGAGACTGGTACCGCTTCCGCGGGGAAGAACGGGAATTCCCCGCTCGCGGGCCGTATCGACCGCCGCGATCACGTCATCCCGATTTCTGGGGAAGACCACTCCGACCGGGGAAATCTGGTAGATGCTGGCGTCGGTGCTGTAGAGCCCCCGCGTCATCTCATCAAACCGGACCTCACCCGCAATCCGCTCCCGCAAGACCCGGGCCAGATCGTTCAATCCCGCTTCCGTCAAAACCATGAGATTCCGACCGTGTTCCCAGCAACCAATCAACCGTCTGCCAGTCCGTTGCGAGAGCTGTGGCAGATGCACGAAGAGTGATTGTATGCAAGACCGGGGACAGTCTGCGACGGTTATGACTCGACAGACTCGGCGGACTCATCGGCCCCTTTTTCGGGCGGATTTCTCTTCGCTTCGAGGGTTGGCCAGACCGCATCCCGCTTGTTCAGAAACGCGGCAATCCCTTCGGCTGGCTCATCACCGGCATAACATCGCCCGAACAACCGCGACTCTTCGACCAGCAGGTCGGTCAGGTCAAGATGATGTCCCTCCGACAGGAACCGCTTGGCGGAAGCGACCGCGCCCGGGGCACATCTCAGCAGCCGCTTCAGGCGGGCATCGACAGCCGCCGGGAACTCGGCTGCGGGAAAGACGGCATCGGCCAGTCCGATCTGCAGAGCCTCGGCTGCGGGAAGCAGCTCCCCCGAAAGGATCAGTCGCCGCGCCGCCACGGGTCCCAGCACACGCAGGGCCCGAGCCGCCCCTCCCCAGCCCGGAATGATGCCCAGGGTCACCTCGGGCAATCCGATCCGGGCCGTGTCGGCCAGGAACCGAAAATCACACGCCAGGGACATTTCGCACCCCCCACCGGCACAGGGGGCATGGATGGCAGCCACTGTCAGGCACGGAAGTTCGGCAATCTTGCGAAACAACTTCTGGCCCCTGCGGGAATACCGTCGGGCGGCGCGTCGATCGAGGGCTGCCAGCTCCCGCAGTTCGGCACCCGCCAGAAAGGTTCTTCCGGTCGCCTCAAAAACCAGAATCCGGGGAGGACGCTTGGCCACCACTTTCAGCAGTTGCCCCAGTTGCCGACACACTTCTTCCGACAGGATCTGGATTCCCCCTTCGCTGGAGAAGCGAATGCGGAAAATCTCTTGTTCTGTGGACGTCAGTTCGACCTGTGTCTCTGGCTGCATGATCGGAACGAAACCTCCAACCCCTCTGTGGAACGTCGCTGGTGAACAACATGAACTCGTCCGACGGACCATTGTCCTGTCGAAATCGTCTCGGCACCATGAGATACTCAGGTCAAGATTCTGGCACCTCCCCCCACCTGGCGCAAGACTTCATGAAAACTTCACAAACACAGTTGAACGGCGTGTTGAGGACTGGACTGTGGAGCCTGCTGGTGTTTTTGATCGTTTCCTGCCCAAGCCCGGTTGCGGCCGAAGAGCCTGTGCCGTCCCTAACAGACACGGTTTTTGGGCCGGACAAACTCTGGACAATTCATCTCCAGATCACCCCCGAGAACTGGCAGGCCATGCTTCCCACCCGGGGACTGCGGTTTTTCGGTGCTCCCCAATTTGGAGAGGACAAGGGCCCGGCTTCGCCATCTGAAGAGTCCCGGGCAGAAGAGTCCCGGGAACCGGCCGAACGCCGGGGTGGATTCAAGTTTGACTTCCGTTATGTTCGGGCGGCAGTCGAACTCAATGACGAGAGCTTCGCGGAGGTCGGGGTTCGTTTCAAGGGGAATTCTTCGTATGGCATGGTCGGGAATTCTCCCAAGCGACCATTCAAGATCGATTTCGATCGTTATGTTTCTGGACAGGATTTTCGCGGGTTGAAGATGCTCAACCTCACCAACAATGCATTCGAACCGTCGCAACTCCGCGAATCACTCGCCTTTGCGACCTTCCGGGCTGCGGGTCTGCCAGCAGCCCGAACCGCCTTTGCCGATGTCTCCCTGACTGTTCCCGGAAAATTCGACCATCAGTTCATTGGTCTCTACACGCTGGTCGAACAGGTCGACAAAGGGTTCCTCCGCCGTCATTTTGGGAACGCGAAAGGATTGTTGCTGAAACCCGAAGGAATCCAGGGGCTCCCGTACCTCGGTTCCGAATGGCAGCCTTACGAAGAGTTTTATCGCCCTAAGACAGAGGCGAATGAGGCTCAGAAACAGCGACTGATCGAGCTGACCCGGCTGATCAGCTTTGCCAACGATGACGAGTTCGCTGCGCAGATCGACACGATTCTCAACCTCGACAACTTCACCCGCTACATTGCCGTCTGCTCGGCGATTGTCAATCTCGACAGCTTTGTGGGGATCGGCCACAACTACTACCTCTACCTCGATCCAGCGGACAATCGCTGGGTGTTTCTTCCCTGGGACCTCAATGGAACATTTGGTGCCCTGGGATTGGCAGGTCCGGTCGACCGACAGATCGAATGGGCCGCAGACAGCCCGGCCACCGGTTACAACCGGTTGGTCGACCGAGTCCTGGCGATCCCCGCATGGCGCGACGCCTACCGGGCCCGATTGCGGGAGATTCTCGAAAAGGCCAGCCGCCCCGAGATCCTGGAACCGCTCATCCTGCAACTCGAGAAGACGGCGCGTGAGGTGCTGGATCGAGAGGCCAAACTCCCCCCTCCCGAACTCCCTGCGATGTGGAGAATGCTCATGGCGATGGGAGAAAAACCACCCAGCCCGATCGATTTCATCACCCGCCGGGCAAATGCTCTCAAGTCCCAACTCGACGAGAATCGACAGGGCAAACCGCTGACGATGTCACTCGGTGGTCCCGTCCAGCGGGATGCACTCAGCCGGCAGATTGCCAAGCCACTCTTCCGTGTGGTGGACCGTGACCAGGACAAGAAACTCTCCGCTGCGGAAATCACCGCCGCCCTCGAGGCCCTGCATTCCCGCGCGACGTCCGACAATTCCTCCCGGCTTTCCGAGGCATCGCTGGCGGGGGAAATCGTCAGGATCTTCCCCCGTTCCGGAGGACTGTTTGCACGACTGGGCCCCCCTCCGCGTCCCCAACCGCAGGGCTTCGGGGCCGGTATGCTGCTGGCTGGCTACACCCGTTACCTTGCCAACGCCCAACAGCAGGAACTCCCTTCGGCCGACTGGCCCCAACTGGCGGCACGCCTGCTGCAGCGATTCGATACCAACCAGGATCAAGTCCTGAGCCCCGAGGAAGTGACCGCCGCGTTGAACTGGCTTCCTCCCCCCCCCTTGGCATTCGACCCCACTCAGGATGATCGCAAGCCCGGTCAGGCCCCCAAGACCGATTCCGACTGAGTGAAACCCGAGCGGTGGAACTCCGTCCCCAGCGTGGGGCCCGACCGGCCGCCACAAAGTTGATTTCTGCTCCATCCATCAACAGGCGCTTGTGGATGCCGGGGTCAGCCGATACTTTGATAAGCATCAACATCTTCTCCCGACAACCACGCCAAACAGCGGAGTTTCCGCATGGCCCATCCCCTCTCGTCCCTGCACCTGCACCGCCGCAGCCTGTTGCGTTGTGCGGGGGTGACGCTGGCCGCCTCCGCTCACCAGATCCTGCAGGGCCGCCCGGTGGTCGCGGCCCCCGAGGTCGCTCCGTCGGCCACCGCCGATCAGGTGGTCTTTCTCTGGCTGCCGGGGGGAGTCACGCACCACGAGTCGTTCGATCCCAAGCCCGAGGCCCCCGAGGAAATCCGCGGCCCCATCCGGCCCATTGAGACGAATGTTCCCGGGATCCAGTTTGCCGAGACCCTGCCTCACTTGGCCCATCATGCCGACAAACTGGCGGTGGTCCGCAGTTTCGCCGCCGGAACCAACGATCACTTCGATGGCCAGGCCTACGCGCTGTCGGGTCGGAACATCCTCCCCAACGGGATCCTGAGCGAACCGAACTTCGGCAGTTTCATCCATCACCAGCGTGGGGCGACCGGGGGCCTGCCGGGCTATATCGCCGTCCCGGGTTCCACCCGACCTGGGCCGCCGAACACCGACATGTTCGTTCCCGCCTGGCTGGGGCAGCGGTACGCCCCCTTCTGCACCATGGGGGAACCGCGGGATGCCGATTTCCAGGTTCGCGACCTGGGACTGGTCGAGGGTGTCTCCTCCGATCGGTTCGAACGCCGGCAGTCCCTGCGCTCGGCTGTCGAATCGCGACTCCAGGAGGTCGAACGGGGCGGCCACTGGGAGGGGATGCAGCAACTCTACGGGCGGGCCCTCGACTTGATGACATCTCCGAAAGTCCGCGAGGCTTTCGACCTCTCCCTGGAGCCCGACACAGCCCGTGACAAGTACGGCCGCACGAAAGTCGGCCAACGCTGCCTGCTGGTCCGCCGGTTGATTGATGCCGGGGCGCGGTTCGTGATGATGGACTACGGCTATGACTGGGGGGACTACAACAACCTGTGGGACAACCACTGTGCTCCCGGGCAGAACCAACCGCACATGTGGAAGATGTGCAAGGTTCCCTACCACTTGCCCGCCGTGGATCAGGCATTCGCCGCTCTGCTCGACGACCTGGCACTGTCGGGCCGGCTGGAACGGACCCTGGTGGTGTACCTCACCGAATTCGGCCGCACGCCACAGATCAACAGCAACGGCGGCCGGGACCACTGGGGCTATTCGGGCTCGATTTTCTATGCCGGTGGCGGGGTCCAGGGAGGTCAGGCGATTGGTGTCACCGATTCGATAGGCGGCTACTGTCGGACCCGAACCTACTCTCCGGCCGATGCCGTGGCCACGATCTACAAGGCAGTCGGGGTCGACCCGCACACCATGCTGCCCGACCGTCAAAACCGCCCGGTCGCCATCCAGCCCACCGGGGAACCAATTCCGGTCTTCTGAAACCGCTCGGCTGACACCGCACTGCAATTTCTCACCGCGGTACCAGGGCCCCAGTCGCCACGCGCCCGAGAGTCAGATCATCTCAAGGCGAGATCGACTCAATCGCGGTTTGGCCAGCCCGCGAGCCTGAAAGAAATGCTGGCGAGTCGCCTGACCCGCGATCAGTCCACGTACAGGAACTCGTTGGAATTGAGGAGCGAGTGACAAAGATCCACGACCGCGGCCGCCCGGGCAGGGTCGAGGAACTTGGGCATCCCCTGCGGCAGCAGCAATCGTTCCCCGGCCCGGGCTCGTTCTCCCAACAACAATGTCTGTCGGTCGAGAAAACTTCCGACGGCTGGCAATTCATCGGCGTCGGGTGAGCGTCCGAAGACTCGGGGAAAGAGCTCACCCATCAGACGCAAACCATCCGCCTCGGGATTCTCGCGCAGCAATTCACCCGCCAACTGCCGGGCCAGTCGCAACACAAGGTCACTGTTCAGCAGCATCAGGGCCTGGGGAGCCACTGTTGTCTGCGACCGCCGGGCGCAACTCTCGTGCATGTCGGGCAGGTCAAACGCCTCCAGCAACGGGTACGGCAGATTGCGTTTGGCATGGATGTACACACTGCGCCGCTGGCGGTCTGCCCGGGAGGCCGACACCTTCCAGGCCTCCCGCGTATTGAAGTCCCTGGGAAGTTCGGGCCAGACACTGGGGCCCAACTGGGTGTGGTTCAGATCTCCCGAGACCGCCAGCAATGAGTCACGCACCGATTCCGCCGACAGGCGACGGCGACCAAAGTGCCAATATCCCTGGTTCAACCCGTCGGCTTCCAGGGCCACCGACAGTTGCCCGGCGGAAACCCGGTCCACACCACCCTGGCGATACACCTGGGAGTTCAGCAACAGCCGATGGAGATTTTTCAGGCTCCAACCGAGTCCCGCCTGGCCATCGACCACGACCTGCGTGGATGTCACGAACTGGCTGGCCAGCCAGTCGAGCAACTCGGGATGCCGGGGCGGGGCTGTCTGCTGTCCAAAATCATTTCCATTGTCGACGAGCCCCCGGCCGAAGTGCTGCTGCCACACCCGATTGACAATCACCCGGGGAACCAGCGGATTCGCCGGATCGGACAGCCACTTCGCCAGGACACTGCGCCGCCCCGAGGACTTGCCATGGGGAACGGTCACCGAGACATCCCCCGGGCCACCCGTGGCGACAAACGAGGGAAATCCCGGTTGCACTTCTTCCAGAGGCTTGTTGTAACTCCCGGCGGCGAGGCGATGGGTCGGCGGGGGTGTGCAGTCGACTTCACCCGCCACCATCCCTTGAACCTCGGCTGGAGGGGGGGGCTGTTTCTTCTGCCACTCCTGCATCTGGGCCAGCAGTTCCCTGCGGCGTTTCTTGTCTTCGGCCGAAAGGTTCGTGTGAATTCCCTCTTCGGTGATCCCCATCTGGCGCTCGCCCCAGAACGCCAGTTGCCTCTGGACGGTGGTCCGCAATTCGGGGGGCGTATCGATTGCCGCGAGGACCTCGGCCGGGAACTTCATCCGCCGGTCACCGGCCGCCTTGACCCGGGCCTCGGCCTCCAGTTTCTGCAGTTCCAACCGGGTCGCCTGAGAATCGGCCAGCCATTGGTCGTACTGCTTCTGCCACTCCACCAGTTGTGGCAGCGGAGCCACCGTCGCCGAATCGCACCGCACGAGCCCACTGAAAAACGCCTGGAGGCGATAGAAATCCTTCTGGGGAATCGGATCAAACTTGTGGTCGTGGCACTGGGCACAACCCAGCGAGACCCCCAGGAAGACCGAAGCGACGTTCCCGGTCAGATCATTCAATGATTCCTGGCGGGCCAGCAGGATGTTCGACGCATTGCTTTCATCGGGCCACATCAGGATGAACCCGGTCGCCAGCAACGCCTGTGGATCTTCGGGAGAGAGTTCGTCGCCCGCGATCTGCTGCTCGACAAACGTGTTGAAAGGCAGATCGTTGTTCAGGGCCTGGATCACCCAATCACGGTACTTCCACGCCAGGGGACGCACGGGGTCGGCGTTGAAACCGGCTGTCTCGGCATAGCGGACGACGTCCAGCCAGAATCGCCCCCAATGCTCTCCATACTGGGGACTCGCCAGCAAACGCTCGACCAGCCTCTCGTACGCATCGGCAGCCGGGTCCTGCAGGTATTCGGTGATTTCCGCAGGAGTGGGTGGGAGACCGGTCAGATCAAACTTCAGCCGTCGGATCTGCTCGCGACGGGTTGCCTCGGGGGCAAACTGCAACTGCTGCTCCTGCAGTCGGGACAGCAGAAACGCATCGACCGGCGAGCGAACCAGTTCCCCCTGACGAACGGCAGGCACCGCCGGGCGCGACACCGGACGGAAGGCCCAGTGGGTGGGCTCGGGAGAAATCGCCGGCTCCTCCGCCAGTGCGCCGCTGGCCCCCCAGGCCAACACCATCCCGGCAACCAGCGACAACGGGGTCATTCCGGGCCGAACTTTTCGCTGGCGGACAAACCAAGTCATGTTCCAAACCCGCGAAAAAAAAAGGGAGTTCACGACCGGTATCGGTCACCGGCTGCACACCGGTATCCTACCACCCCGATCCGGCGGCGGGAAATCGAAAACCGGTCCCAACCACGCGGTTCAACCCGGCCCATTCGGTACAGGCCGACCAGTTCACCGCACTCCGGCCCCTCCTGCCCGCCCGTCCGCAGGCCAGTGCTCAGTAGTCGGCGATCGAGCCATCCTTGAGCTTCATCGTGGGCCACTTGTAGCTCTGCGGTTTTTTGGCTTCCTCGATCAAGCGGGGCTCATCCACCTCGACCCCCAGGCCGGGACCCGGGGGCAGACCGATGTAACCCTCGGCATCGAGTTCGTACGGCATGCGGGTCACCCCGGGCAGGTTGAAACCGGCGTTTTCCGGATAGAACTCATGGATCAGGAAGAGCGGAATCGCCGAAACCACATGCAGGCTGGCTGCAATTCCCAGAAAGGTCGCCGTGCAATGGGGAGCGAGCGGAACGTAGTAGGCCTCGGCCAGGGTCGCGATCTTCTTCATCTGGCTGATGCCTCCGGTGTGGCAGCAATCCGGCTGCAGAATGTCGATGCACCGCTCGTGGAGATAGGGAATCATCTCGTAGATCGTGCGGTCACGCTCTCCCGTCGCCAGTGGAATGTCGATCTTCTCCTTCAGCCGCTTGAAGATCTCGATGTTGCCGGGAACGCCCGGCTCTTCAATGAACAGCAGATCGAATGGCTTGAGGGCTGAGGCGAGTTGAATGAGTGTGGCGGGGGGCACCGCCGAGTGGGCGTCGAACATCACCGCCCCGGTGGGGCCCACCTTTTCGCGGGCAGCGCGGATGGCGGCGACCATCCGGTCGATGTCGGCGGGGGTTCCGGAGTGTTCGTAGATTCCGTGCGGGGGAACCTTCACCGCCTGCGGCGTGTGATACACCCGGATGCGGTCGCGTGTGGGACCACCCAACAGTCGGTAGACCGGCGTATTCCAGAGCTTTCCAGCGATGTCCCACAAGGCGATATCGATCGCTGCCATCGCGTGGATCAGGATCGCGCCCCCACGAATGTCGCGGTGGGCCCGAAACATTTTCTGCCACAGGTGCTCGATGCGGGTCGGATTCTCCCCATCGATCAACTCGAACAGCGACTCCACCAGGACTTTCCCGACCCGAACGTCGGTCCCCTTCAGATCGCCCCACCCAACAATGCCATGATTGGTCTCAATCTTGACATAGACAATCGGGCCCACCCAATACGTCCTGAGACCGGTGATGCGGATGCTGGACGACCGATCGGCCACCTGGCTCCCCGGAGCTTCATCCTGGGCCCCAGCCTGATTCACCATTGCGACACCAGCCGCGGCAGCCCCCCACGACTGCAACCATTCGCGACGGCGCAAGAAAGAAACGTCCGACATCAGAGGGGCTCCTCGGGAAACTCAGGGACACAGTGTTCCAAAGTTTAGCGTTCCTCGCCCAACGAAGGGGTAGAGCGAGGGGGTACAGCGAGCCCATCCTGGCGAGCCCCCCCGGTCCGTCCATCGCACATCCCGGACGAGGCACCGCTGCGATCACCTGTGATCTTGCCTATCCGGTGAAATGCTGCCGGGGGATTTGCGCTGCGATCCGTCGTGCGAGTCGCTCGAACGGCAGGCTCTGCAGCAGGACGATACCGGTTCCCGAAAGCGCGGTCGGAAACATTCCCACACCCCCGAACATCATCGACTTGAGGCCGCCTGTCCGCTCGATATCGAACTTGATGCCATCGGTGAATGCCACCATCGACCCGGTATCCACCGGCAGCATCTCTCCATTCAGTTCCCTCTGAACCACGTGTCCACCGGCATGCAGGAACGCGATCCCCTCCCCCTCCAGCTTTTCGAGCACAAACCCGTCGCCACCAAAAAGTCACGCACCCAACTTCTTCTGGAACGCAATTCCCACGCTCGTTCCCCGTGAGGCACACAGAAACAACTCTCTCTGGCACAACAATCCTTCGGAATGTCGGGACAGATCGATTGCTAGAATCTGGCCGGCGAACGGCGCAGCAAAAGCCACTGTCCGTCGCTCATTCGCGTGATTGGTGAAGTGGGTCAAAAGCATCGATTCCCCCGCAAACATCCGCTTGCCGGCGTCGGCCAACTTCGAAAACAGTCCTCCCTCCGAGTCCGAGCCATCCCCCAGTCGAGCTTCAAACCGGATGCCATCTTCCATGGAGCTCATGCCGCCCGCTTCGGCAATGACTGTCTCTCCAGTCTCCAGGGCCAAGCGTGATCTCCATAATCTGCAGTTCCGAACCAAGGATCTCATATACGAGCTCACGCAACGCCATTCCACTCACCTTTGATAAAAGCGGGTTTCTTGCGACCCCGCCCCCGGGAGAACACGACATGCCAGACCGCTCGTCAAATCATGCGTCGACAGCGCAGACCCGGGAGCGCGGCGCGATTCCGCGACCACACCATGGCCATTCCGGATCGGGATTACAGTGGGACGCTCCACCAGCGACGGGCTGCGGAATTCCTGGCTCGATTCGGAACCACGCCCCCTCCTGCCTGCACCCGTCTGCGGACTGGCTTTCGAATGGGCGACGTGGCCGACGGGATCAATGCCTGAGGTTTTCCAACAGATACAATCCTGATTTTCCGGGGCAGACCAGGTCGATATCCCCATCTCCATCGATGTCGCGGAGAGCCATTTGCAGTCCGGTTCCAGCCGTCCCCCGGGCGAAATCCTTGAGCGCCCAACGGTCCTTTGCCTGGGGTGGCGCATTTTCAGCCGGACTTCCTCGGTAAATCGTCTGCCGGGTCCACTTCCCCGCCCCCCGGTCGTACCGGAACGCCAGGACTTCGGGAGCGGCAACGTCGCCTGGCTCCACTTCATGGGCGTAGACCCGCTTCCCGGTGATCAACTCGGGTTCCCCCTCGCCATCCAGATCGGCGAACACCACGGTGTGCACCTGGGAAAAGGTGTCGTCGATCAGCTCTTTCTTCCAGGACCGGGACCCATCGGCACCACGTGACTGGCGCAGCCAATGCAGACCAAAGGCATGTCCCATGCCCCACACCACATCGGTCAATCCGTCACCATCCACATCACGTCCGGGGATCAGCACACTGGCCGTCCCCAAATCAAATTCGGGATGGAACTTCCAGGTGTTTCCTTCCGCGGGTTGCTCATACCAACCCTTCGGAGTGATCACGTCAATTCGGCCGTCGCGATTGATGTCGCCCGAACCCACGCCGTGCCCGGCCCCCTCGGCACCCAGGTCGTGCTTCTTCCAGATCACCTGGGGCTGCTTCTTCTGCAACTCGTAGAACACCACCCGGCCGCCGACATTGGGGAGGAACTCGGGCTGCCCGTCACCGGTCAGATCGAGCAGTTCCCCCGTTTCCATCGAGCCAGGCAGGTCGATCTCATGCTCCGTCCAGGGACCAGTGGCCGTCCCGCCCGGATTCTCAACCCACCCCACCCGTTTGCCAAAGTAGTTGCAGGTGACAATATCGGGCCGCCCATCTCCATTCACATCGAGCGGAGCATCGCAGAAATCTTCGTGGTAATGCGGATTCTGCTCGGCAGCGGGGACCGAGCGCACCCGGTGCCGCGTCCATCCCGGTGCCTCATACCACGAGTCACCACAAAAGACGTCGAGCTTGCCATCGCCGTTGAAGTCAGCCACTCCACAGGCCTCATAGGGCGACTGATCGTTGAGGGTGTGCTTCTTCCACCCCGGTCCTGCATCATCGGCCCTCAGCGTTGCCGCCGTCCCCACCAGGCAGACCACTCCGCCTGCAATCCAGGCCCCCACTCGCCGCATCTCTGAAGAACCCATCAGAACACACACTCTCGCTGTGAGCCTGCAGACGTCCCCGAAGAGACCGCACCGCAAGCAGGGAAGAAGAAAAACCAGGGAATGGACTGAAACCGTGCGAGATCCCCCCGCCAGGGGGTGATCCCGCTCAACGGGACATCCCGCAACTACTCCAGCTTGAGTTCCAGGGCACGGAACCGGACCTCCAGCTTGCCGCCCGAATGAATTTGCAGGGCGATGATCCCCTGCCGGGCCCCCTCCGGGTCATCCAGATCGACACACGGTTGATCGTTGATGAAGGTCTTGATCCGGCTGCCGCGGGCTTCGATGCGGTACCGATTCCAATCGCCAGGCCGCACATGAACGTCGCCCGGCTTGTCCCACAGCAGCGCCCGTCCATGTTCTTCGTAAAGTTTTCCCCACCAGCCGGCACCAATGTCGGCCTGGTACCCTTTCACCTCCCCTTCGGGAAGCGGCTGGCTGCGGAACTGCACGCCACTGTTCTCGCTGTTGGGGTCGAGCTTCACTTCCAATGACAGTGTGAAATCTCCCGCCAGCATCTGGCTCACCAGGAATTGGTTCCGCTTGAGGCCGGGACTGCGGCCGACAATCTCCCCATTCTCAACCGACCAGAGTTCCGGGTTCCCCTGCCAACCTTCGAGAGTCTTGCCGTTGAAGAAGGAGGCCACTGTGTCGGCAGTCGCCAGCAGCGCCACCTGGCGTGGACTGGCGAGGTAACCGGCGAGCGCCCTTACGTCATCATCCGACAGTGGTTTCAGGAGGTCATCGGGCATCATCGACTTGTCCGATGGTTTCATCTCTTCAATTTCGTCCTTGGGAAGGACAATCGTCTCATTCGCGGTCATCACCGTGAGGGCTTGTGCGGTCTCTTCCTTGACGAGGCCCGTCAGCACCCGTCCCCCCTGGGTCACGATCACGCGGGGGGTGTACTCGCGGGCCAAGACCGCCGAAGGATCCACCACGTTCGACAACAGGTAGTCGAGATTGGCACGGTTCGAACCGGTCAACTCGGGCCCGACTTTGCCACCGCTGCCAAACAGCGTGTGACACTGCTGACAGACCTTGGCAAAAACTGCCCGGCCCCGGGGAAGATCATCTTCCCGGGCCGGTTGGCCGCTGATCAATTCCCGGTAATGACTGATCAACCGCGCTTTCTCTTCGGGCGTGTCACGCACAACCCCCCAGTGCTGCTCGATCTTCTGGTTCAGGGAGTCGTTTTTCAGGTTGCGCAGTTGCCGGACGAAATCGGCCGTGAGGTCCGTCGATGGCAGTTTCCTGGCACCGATGGCATCGAGCAGAGCGAGGGCATAGCCGGGGCGGGCCGTCAGCGTCGCAAGCACATCCCGTTTCTCCTGGGAGGGCAGTTTCGCATACCGTTCGAGCAACAGCCCGGGAGTCGAGGCGTCATCGTAGGCAGCGAGACCACGAATTGCGGCACTCCGCAGGGCCTC
>Ga0315902_10006515_pt1 | contig 16153 bp, 18 predicted proteins | sample LakEriMetagenome_9_FD_203523 | JGI IMG/M metagenome (GOLD analysis project Ga0315902, IMG submission 203523) | Freshwater fungal communities from buoy surface, Lake Erie, Ohio, United States - Buoy 12 MA117 | ecosystem: Environmental > Aquatic > Freshwater > Lake > Lake biofilm | place: USA...
TGGCACATGCCCTGTCCAATCGGGTCGGCACCGTGATGGCCTTGAGCGCCCTGTTGGAAACAGGAACCGATCCAGCCCGGATCGGCAAGGGCCTGAGCGAAGAAACCGAGCGCATGGACCAGCTGCTCCGCCTGCTGCGCGCCGTGCCCCGCCCCGCGGAGCCGACGATCGAACCGATGCTGCTGTCGGATGCCATGGACGTGGCGGTCCGATTGGCGGGGGAACATGTCGCGGCCCGGTCGGTGCGTGTCTCCTGGGCCGACGAGTCGTCGCCACTACCGGTCCGCGCGGATCCGGTGGCGGTCGCACACGCGGCCACGGTGGCCCTCCTTTCGGTGGCGCGGTGGGTCGGAGCCGATGGCGGGGTTCGCGTGACGGTGCGTGCCACGGGGGACCGGGTGGAGGCGGTCCTCTGCCCCGAGGCCGCGACGTTGGCTGCCGATGCCGGAGATGCGGGCGACGAGGGGGCCGCGGCCATCACCTGGCTGCTGGCCGCCTGTGGTGGCGTAGCCCTCACGCCCACCGGCGGCCTGGGATTCAGCCTTCCGGGGCTGGCGGCGGGGCGGTCCGGGGCCTGAGCCCGCCCAGCAGCTGCGCGGCCGCCGCCGTGACGGCGGCCTGCTGGTTTTGAGCGGCTACCTGCTCCGCGATCTCGCCGCGCAGGATTTTCGTGGCGGCCGGGGCCTCGATGCCGAGCCGCACCCCGCCGCGATCGCAGGCGATCACCACGATGCGGATCCCGCCTTCGATCAGGATCGATTCCCCTTCCTTCCGCCCCAGAACAAGCATCGGCCGATCAGATGAGCTGCAGGATCGTCTGCATCATCTCGTCCGCCGCCCGGATGAGCTTGGAGGCGGCCGTGTAGGACTGCTGCAGCCGCACCATCTGGACGAGTTCCTCATCCACGTTCACGCCGCTCACCGACTGGCGCCGCGCTTCCGCCTGCTCCTGCAGGGCCCCGTAGACGGAGGCGTTGTCGCGGGCGCCCCGGACGTCAATCCCGAGTTGCGTCACCGACTTCTGGAAGAACGAGAAGAACGACCCGCTCTCCGTGACCCCGGTCGAGGAGGTGTAGGTGATCGTCGGGGAGGTGATCCGCAGGCTCGCGATGTCGCGCGCCACGCCGTTGCCCGTCGGGGATGACGCATCCCCACTGACCGCCACGGCCCGCGCATCGGTGGCCACGGCCGTGGACAGCCGGATCGTTCCCGCGCGCACCGGCGAGGCGAGGGTACCCGGGTCGAAGAAGTTCCCCGCCGCGGTGCCCGGGATGGCCGTCCCATTGAACGTGTACCCACCCGAATGGATCGTGTTGACTTCCCGGGCGATGCCGGCGGCCAGCGCGTCGAGCCGACCGCGCATGTCGGGGAGGTCGCGCGTGAGCACGTCGATGGTGGCGCCCAATTCGCCACCGAAGCCGGTCAGGGCGTCGGGGGAATTGCCACTGTAGATGCGGACCGGAAGGTCCAGATTCTGGACGGCCGGTGGCGGGTTCTGTGCCGCGATGCGCGCGGTGAGCGGGCGCACGCCCGTCCCGTCCACGAGCGTCACGTTCCCGATCACCACCTGCAGGCTGCTGTCGACCGGGGAGGGGAACACCCGCGTGTTGGCCAGCGTGGAGAGCTCGTCGATCAGTTTGTCCCGCTGGTCGCGCAGATCGTTCCCCGGGGCGTAGGGTCCCTCGCTGGAGACCACGCGCGCGTTGAGGTCGGCGATCTGGTTTGCGATGCTGTTGATCCGGGCCACCGTCCCCTCGACGCGGTCGAGGTTCGACTGGCGGATCCGGGTCAGCTGCCCGTCATATTCGTTGAAGCGCTGGGCCAGCTGGCGGCCGCGCTGTTGGACCACCGCCTGCGCCGCGCCGTTGGTGGGATTCGATGCCAGATCGCTCCACGCCCCCCAGAACTTGTCCAGCGCATCGGCCATGCCGGCCTCCGCCGGCTCGCCGAAGATCCCCTCGATCTGCCCGAGGAGGGTGCTGCGGAGCCCGGACTCCCCCGCCTGGCCGGTGGCGGTCCGCACGCCGTCGTCCAGAAACGCATCGCGTTTGCGCTGGATGACCGAAACCGTGACGCCGGTCCCCACGTTGCCGTAGGGGAGGCGCAGCGGCGTGTTGGCGGTGAGCACCGCCTCCTGACGCGAGTACCCGGGGGTCTCGGCATTGGCGATGTTCTGCGACAGCACCTGCAGCGCCTGCTGCTGCGCCACCAGGGCCGATCGCCCGATCCCGATCAGGGAGGAGGGCATCTCAGGCGGTCCGGTTGACCAGGGCGCCGCGGTTGCTGGTGGGGGGCCCGGTCACCACGCCCTCCGTGGCATACGTCGTGGGCTGGGCCGGCGCGCCCATGAGGGTGCGCACATGCCGGTCGGTGCTCGCCAGCGCCTCCTTGAGCAGGTGCCGGTTCATCCCCACCTCGCGGGTGAGCTGGTCGGCGGCCTGCTGCAGATCAATCCGGGCCTCCCGGACACGCGTGTCCAGATAGCCGCCCAGCTGCTCCTCCAGCTCCCGCAGGGTGAGGTCCTCGGAGCCGCCCAGCAGGACGTTGAGCTGCCGGCGTCGCTGCCGGGCCTGCCCGAGTGTGGCCAGAATGCGGTGCGTGGCGAAGGTGCTGTCATCCACTCCCTGGATGTCGTCGGCGGTCACCGCCGTGCGCTGGCGCCGCATCTGCCCGATGAGATCATCAAGCAGCCGCCGCTCGCTCACCAGCGCATCGTGCAGCGCGTCGAGCAGCGCCGGCGCCGGTGCCCCGAGGCGCACCCCCGGATCGAAACCGGTCATGGTCATCGTGGACATCATCGGGTGGGGGAGCCGAGGGCGGGGGACGGAGCGGCAGTCGGGGCTGTCGCAGGGGACGGGGGGGTGGGGCCGCGCAGTTGCCGGTACAGCGCTTCACTGAGGCCGCCACTCCAGTGCCTGGGAGTCTCGGCAGCAAGGTGCTGATCCATGAGTCCGGTGAACATATCCTCTCCGGCCCCGCCGGACACGATCCCCTCTTCCTGAGGGACCGTCTCCCGCATGGCCTTGAACAGTTGCTGAACAAAGACGCCTTCCAACTGGCCGGTCGCCTCCCGCAGCTTGGTATCCCGTTCGGCCGGACTCCCCGGAGGAGCGCCCGCGGCGGGAGTGGCAGTCGGACCCAGGGGGCGGAGACTGGCCGCTCGTGGGGGAATCGCGCTGATCATCGGATGACGACCTCGGCCGTGATGGCCCCGACGTCCCGCAGCGCCGAGAAGATGGCGGCGATCTCGTTGGGCGGGGTCTGCACGGCGTGGAGTGCCGAGGCGACGCGCTGCAGAGGGATCCCGGCCGGGAGGCGCACACTCCCCGGGACGGCCGCGGTGTCATCTGGGGCCACGTTGCCGATGGCCAGCGTGATGGCGCCGTGGCTGACCGTTGCGGCGCCTACGATCAGGTCCCCGCCGCCGATCACCAGACCATCCCGTCCATCGATGATGACCCGGGCCCGGGACTGCGGGGCGACCGTCAGCTCCCGAATGCGGGCAAGGGCGACCGGCTTCTGCTTGATGGAATCGGCCAGGGTGAGGAGGACGGCGCCTTCGTCTTCCACGATGGCGGTGGATTCCCCGAAGGATTTGTTGATCGCATCGGCTATGCGGGAGGCTACCCCGAGGTCCGGCTCCCGCAGCAGGAGGCGGGAGGAGGCCGTGATGGCCGGACGCGGCAGGTCGGCCTCGAGCACGCCACCACCGGGGATGCGGGCCGTGGTTTCGTTGGTCATGGCCATGCGGGTGATGGCGCCCCCGTCGCTGATGAGCAGGGCGCCCTGAGCGGAGGCCAGTGACGGGCCGTTCGGGTCGGCCACCAGCGGGGTCATGAACAAGGTCCCGCCGCGGAGCGACCGGGCGTCCCCCATGCTGGAGACGTGGATGTCGAAGCGTCCACCGGCCCGCAGATAGGGGGAGACTTCGGCCGTCACGAGGACCGCGGCGACATTCCGCATGCGGATGAGGTCGGCCGGGACCTCCACGTTGAACTTGCGGAGGATGTTGATGACGCTCTGGACCGTGGGGCCGGCCGTTTGGCCGCCAACGGCCCGGTCGCCCGTGTTGTCGAGGCCGACCGCGAGCCCGTAGCCGACCAGGCGCACCGGAATCGCGCCCTCCGGGGACGTCAGGTCACGGATCCTGACGTCGTTCTGAGCCGGCAGGAGGGCCGGCGCGGCGATCAGCGCCGCGAAGGCGATGGGTGCGGCGCGGCGGAGGCGCGGGGCAATCCGAAGGGAGAGGATCATGGCCAGACCAGTCCGACGACCTTGGTGACGAGCCCCTGCTTCGGCTTGCCCAGCGAGCCGGGGGATACGTAGGTGACCTGGGCATCGGCGATGCGAGCCGACTGGATGACGTTGGTGACCGAGATGTCGTGCGGCCGGATGAATCCGGTCAGCTCGACATCCTGTTTCTGCCGGTCCACATCGATGAGTTTCGTGCCGCGGATCTTGAGCAGGCCGTTGGGCTCGATCGCGACCACGCGCACGCTCAGTTCATTTTGGAAGCGGTTTTCGCGGCGCGCGGTCCCTCGTTGCGTTTCGTTGGCACCATTGCGCGTACCGATCCCCGCACTCCGGTTGAAGGGGGGCACGTTCGCGCTCGCCGAGAGATCCCGCGTGCGCTGGTCGGTGGCGATATGCTCCTTGATGGCGGACGAAATGGTGTAATCGTCGACCAGTACCGTGATCAGGTCGCCCACCACGAAGGCGCGGCGATCGCTGGCCCAGGAGACCCGATTGACGGTGCCCGGGGTGACGGGCGCTGGTGCCGTGGCGGGTGTGGCGGGCGCCGCCCCGGCTCCGGCCGGCTGGGTGGCGGCCGAGGTGGCGGCCGAGGTGGCGGCCGGCGGTGGTGTCTGTCCCGGGAGTAGTGCCGGCAGCAGGAGCAGCAGCGCGGTGCCCAGCGTGGGGCGTGGTGTCATTGGCGGATATGGCATGAGGGGCCTCAACGGAGTCGGACGGTGTTGGGCGCGACGGCGATGCCGTCGAGCCGTCGGCCACGGTCGATGCGGACCCCGACGGGCCCTCCGAGCGCGGCGGTATTGGTCGCAGTGCCGGTCAGCACCAGCTGCACGGAGCCATCCTGATACAGGGCCCGGACGGGCGTTCCCGCCTGGATCACGGGCGGCGCCATGACCGCCGGAATGCGCAGGACCTCACCGGCGCCGATCGGGCGCCGGGTCACCCATCCCGCCGAGACGCGGGTGGTATCGGGGCCGAGCGACCCCCAGCGCCAGCTGATTACCGTGTCGCGAAAGGCGATGTCGCGTTCGCGGAGGGTGTCTCCCCGCGCGAGGAAGCGGGTGGCGACCGCCACCTGAATGCGGCGCTGGTCGCGGGCGAGCGGCGGCGAGTCGGGCTTCTGCTGCGCACCGAGTGCGCCAGCGGAGGCCGCGACCAGCAGCGCGTATCCGAGACGGACCATCGTGGTCACCGGGCGATGTTGTTGGCGATCTGGCCCATTTCGTCGGCCGTCTTGATGGCCTTCGAGTTGATCTCGTAGGCCCGCATGGCGGCGATCATCTCGACCATCTCCTGGACGATTTCGACGTTCGAACCTTCGAGACTTCCCTGCTGCAGGCGTCCCATCCCTTCGTCATTCGGAAAGCCGATCACTGGCTGACCGGAGGCGGCGGTCGGCGCCAAGAGGTTCTGCCCCATCGACAGCAGCCCGGACGGGTTGGCGAACCGGGCGAGTTCAATCCGGCCGATCTCCGTGGGGATGACGTCGTTGCCACGGCGCACGGTCACCGTCCCGGTGGCCCCGATGGTGATTTCCGAGGCGTCGATCGGGACGCGGATGGGTGGCTGGATGGCGTAGCCGCCGGCGGTGGTGAGCACCCCCTGATCGGAGATGTGCAGGCTGCCGTCCCGGCTGTAGGCCATATCCCCGTTGGGGAGCTGGATCTGGAAGAACCCCTCCCCTTCGATGGCCACATCGAGGTTCCGCCCGGTCATCTCGAGCGGCCCCTGCTGGTGCAGGCGCATGACCGCCGACAGGCGCGTCCCGCGCCCCACCTGGATGGCTTGGGCGGTTTCGGCGTCCGGCTGGCCGATGACCTGCTGTCCCTGCACGGTTTGGTAGAGCAGATCTTCAAAGTGCGCGCGGCTCCGCTTGAAGCCGGCGGTGTTCACGTTGGCGAGGTTGTTGGCGATGACTTCGGTACGGGTCTGCTGCGCCATCATCCCGGTGGCAGCAGCGCGAAGGGCGGGATCCATCGGTCAGGCTCCTGGTCGGCTAAGGTCAGACGGGGCGGGCGAGTTCAGTCACGGCGACGCCGCGCGTCGAGTCGAGCGTGGAAAGGGTGCGCTGCGCGGCCCCGTAGCGGTGGAGCACCGAAAGCATCTCCGTCATGGCCGCCATCGGGTTCACGTTCGACTCTTCGAGGTACCCCTGCCGGATGCGTCGATCGCCCGCGGGGACCACCGATCGGGAGTCGTCCGGGATGAACCGGGTCCCCCCTTCGTGCTGCAGATCCGTCCCCGGGGGGACACGCTCGATGCGGAGCTGGTCGACAGCGCGGCCGTTCACCTTCACTGCGCCCGTGGCCTCGACTTCGACGCCACCGGGCGGGAGGATGATGGGTCCCTTTTCACCAAGGACCGGGTCACCCCGGTCGTCCACGAGCTGGCGATTGGCGTCCAGCGTGAAGCTGCCGTTGCGGGTGAAGCGCTCGCCGGCCGGTGTCTGGGTGACGAAGAAGCCGTCCCCTTCAATCGCGAGGTCGAGCGCATTGTGCGTCTGGGCCAGTGCACCCGGGGTGAGGTTCACCGCCGTGTCCGTGGTGGCCAGCGCGTTGTCCATCAGGCGGGCGAAGGCGGTTTCCGCCTTGAAGCCGCGGGTGGAGGCATTGGCGAGGTTGTTGGCGAGGACCTGCTGCCGGCGTTCCAGCATCTGGAGTGCGGCGGCGGCACTGCTCAACCCGTTGGTTTGGATGGGACCTGGCATGTCGTGGTCGGAAAAGGGGACACGAACTCGCCAAGGGGAAAAGCAATGGTCGGGCCACACGGACCCGACCATTTCCCAAAAACCATAAGCTGTTGTTTAGCAGTTACTTAGAACTGTATTTCGCCGTTTGGCGTGTGGTTGTCTGTGCTGTGGTATCCCGGCAAATCCTGCCGATCCGCTTCGGGAGCGGCGGCCTTTGCCGCCGTCCGGCTGCCGGGCTCAGCGCATGGCCAGCGGCGCGGCCACTCGGGCTGCCCCGAGCTGGATCAACATGGCCACGGCATCGACCGGGAGCCCGGTGGTCCGGGCGATCTCGGTGGCCGGCTTCCCGCGGGCCGCGAGGGCGTAGATGGACTTCGGGGTCGGGCGCCCGGGGCGGAGCCGATCCACCAGAGCGGCCAACGAGGAGCGTTCACGATGGCGCATCAGGCGATGCCTTCGCGGAGGGGGCGCAGATCCGTACGCAGCTTCCCCAGCGCCTTGGTGCGGATCTGGGAGACGCGCGACTCGGTCAGTTCGAGGACCTTGGCGATCTCGTGCAGTTTGAGCTCCTCGAAATAGTAGAGTGAAAGCACCACGCGCTCCTGTTCCTTGAGGCGCAGGATGGCGTCGCGAAGGAAGCGGACCTCCTGTTCGTGCGTGAGCGCGGCCTCCACACCCTGATCCGTCTCGTCGGCGAGATAGTCCACCGGGGCGGAGATCTTCTGCTCCTTGTCGCCGGGCTGCCGGTCAATCGGGAGGTGGTTGGCCCCCTCGATGTCCGCCTTCCAGCGCCAGACCGTCTCCAGGTCGACGCCCATCTGCTCCGCCAACTCCCGATCCTCCGGGGCGCGCCCGTGGGTCCGTTGGAACGCTTCGCGTGCGGCCGACAGCTCTCGCGTCTTGCGGCGGACCGAGCGCGGCACATGGTCCTGCTTGCGGAGCTCGTCGAGGATGGCCCCGCGGATGCGCGGCGCAGCGAAGGTGCTGAACGCCAGACCGCGCGAGGCGTCGAAGCTTTCGAGTGCCGCCATCAAGCCCATGGTGCCGGCACTCACGAGCTCGTCCACGTCGGCACGCACCGCGAGGGTACGGGAGACCTGCCGGGCCACGTGATGCACCAGCCCGAGATGGTCCTCGAGGAGGCGGTCGCGCGCTTCCAGGCTCCCTGCCCGGTACGCCTCCCAGAGCTTTGCAGTCATGGCCGATCCTTGGAGTGTTGCGAGGGACATGGTCAGCTCCCGGCGGTTGGCGAGGAGGAACGGGGATCGAGGACCTGCCGGACAACGGCATGGGCCGCATTGGCGGCGGGCGAGCCAGCGGCCGCCTCGAAAAAGGGCAGGCCGGCCCGAAGGGTGGCCGCCAGCGTCGGATCGTCCGGGATGACCCCGGCCAGCGGGACCGTCCACCCGAGGAACTGCCGCGCGCCCGCATCAACGGCGTCATGGTCCCGGGCGGCCTCCCGCGGATCCTGCCGGTTCACCAGCAGCTCCACGGCAAGTGCCGGATGTCGCTCATGCACCGCCTTGCACAGGGCATACGTGGACGCGAGGCCCACCGGGTCACTTCCTGACGACACGGCCAGGAGCCGTTCACCGGCATGGGGCGTGATGGCCGCGAGCACCGCATCGAGCCGCGATCCTGCATCAATTACGACCAGCTCGGCGCTTTCTGCCAGCATCTGCAGGCGCCGCATGCACGCCTTCCGTTCGGGGGCCGGGCACGGGGCCCCACTGCCGCCACCCAGGCGCTCCTGACCGCCGGCCACCAATGAAAGCGTGGTACTCACCGGCGTGACGACGGCGGGTGGGGCGACGCGTCCACCACGGAGATCCATCCAGGAGGCACGCGGCGTGATGCCGAGGGTCATCGCCAGCGGACTCACGAGATCATCGGCATCGATGAGCAACGTCCGGACGCCATCGCCGGCGGCCGCGGCGGCCACCAGCGCGGCGATGAGCGAACTCCCCGATCCGCCCCGTCCCGATGCGACCACGAGGGTCGGAGCGCCGGGTGGAAGGGACGAAGTGGCGCCCCGCACCTGAATACCGGCCGCCTGGGTCCGCGGGACGGAAGGCGGCGTGGACATGAGAAGAGGAGACACGGAGCGCCTCAGGCCGTCAACCAGTCGACTTCCGCATCCGCGGACAACCCGTAGCCGCGGAGGAGACGGGGCACACCGGTCTTGAGGTCGGCGGGGACCCCCTGCCCATCGGTGACCCACCGGGTGGGCATGTCCATGGACAGGGCCAGGTCGGTCACGCCGGAGAGCCGCGGGACTTCATCGAGCTTGGTGAGGAGCAGATGGGTGGCTCCACAGTGCGCTCGCGTGGTGCGGTAGCCGCGCGCCAGATCGATGGCGAGGTCGGGGCGAAGCGACGCCGGGAGCACGAGATGGACCTCGTCGGGGCGCAGCGCATCAAGCAGCGTGCGCCAGTGCTCGGTGAGCTCGGCCGCGGCCGGGCTGCGTCCCGGGGTATCGACGATCACGAGGTCGCAGGTGGCGCTGAGCCGCTTCATGGCGGCGCTCACCTCCTGCACATCATAGATGACTTCGAAGGGGACCTGTGCGAGCTCGGCGTACGTGGAGAGCTGCTCCATGCCGCCCACCCGATAGGTGTCGATGGTGAGGAGCCCCGGCTGGCTGGAGCCGAACAGACCGCGACGCACGGCCAGTTTGGCCGCCGTGGTGGTCTTTCCCGCGCCGGTGGGTCCCACCAGCGCCAGCACGAACGGGCGTCCATCCCCGCGCCGGAGCGGATCCGGCAGTGGCGCGGCCGAGAGCCGCGCGCGCACCATCTCCACCTCGCGACCCGGTGCTGCCAGTACCTCGACGTGGGCGCCGGCGCGGTTGCGCACGGTGCGCGTGTGCAGGATCATGACGTCGTCACCCAGCGACCGCCGGGCCGTATCGGCGACGCGGGTGAGGTCGAGGCCGCGGAATCGTTCAGCCGACATGCGGGGGCATCTCCCAGGTGGCCACGCTGCTCAGGGTGATCTGCGCGGGGAGCTCGGCGAGCGAGACGACCGGCAGGCTGGGCAGCACGGGTTCGATGAGGCGCCGGACGCCCACGCGGAGCGACGGCGGCGTGATGAGGGGCAGCGGACGGCCATCCACCGCGTAGGTGGTGGCCAGCTGATTGAGGTCGCGGAGCATGGTGGCGAGGATCTCCGGCGTGAGGGCCGGGGCACTGCCCTGGACGGCCCGCGGCGAGAAGAGTCCGAGCAGTGCCGTTTCGAGCCGGCCGCCGATCGTGATGCCGCGGACGGTGCCGGTCTGGTCGGCGTAGAGCCGGGCGATGACGTTGGTGAGCGACTTGCGCACCCCTTCGGTGAGCGCCTCGGGATCCTTGGTGGTCTCGGCGCCGTCGCCCAGGGCCTCGAGGATGGTGACGAGATCCCGGATAGGCACCCGCTCGCGGAGGAGCCGCTGGAGCACGCGGTGCAGGACGCTGAGCGAGACCTTGTTCGGGATGATCTCCTCAACGAGCGCCGGGTGCGACTTCTTGAGCGTCTCGACCATCTCCTGCACTTCCTGTCGGCCGAGCAGCTCGGCGGCACTCCCCTTGAGCGTCTCCAGCAGGTGCGTGGCTACGACCGTGGTGGGTTCGACGACTACGTAGCCGAGCGCCTCCGCTTCACTGCGGCGGGCCGACGGGACCCACTTGGCGGGCATGCCGAAGGAGGGATCGACGGTTTCCATGCCGTCGATCTCCGCTACCACGCCACCCGTATTGAGGGCCATGAGGAAGCGGGGGAGTACCTCGGCGCGAGCGACCTCGGAGCCGCGGAGCTTGATGACGTACTCGTTGGCGGGGAGCCGGATGTCGTCGCGGATGCGGATGGGCGGCACGAGGATGCCGAGTTCGAGGGCCGCCTGCTTGCGGAGCAGGGCAATGCGCTCGAGGAGATCGCCGCCCTGCGCTTCGTCGACGAGCGGGATGAGGGCATAGCCCACCTCCAGCTCGATCGGATCGATCTGCAGCAGATCGCGCATCGGGTCGTGGGGGGCGGCGGCTTCTTCTGCAGGGGCCTCGGTCGGGGCCAGGCGCGCCAGCTCAAGCCGCCGTGTCTCGGCCTTGCCGGCCACATTGGCGAGGAACGCCGCGCCGATGGCCATCACCAGGAACGGGAACATCGGGAGCCCGGGGATGATCGCGAAGGATCCGAGCACGCCGGCCACGATCCACATGGCGCGCGGGTGCATTCCCAGCTGGGTGGAGAGCACCGTGCCCATCTTGTCGGTGCCGGTGGCCGCCGTGACCATGAGGCCGGCGGCCGTGCTGATGATGAGCGCCGGCACCTGCGAGACGAGGCCGTCACCCACCGTGAGAATGGTGTAGGTGCTGGCCGCCTTGCCGATCGGCATCCCGCGCTGCACCACGCCGATGAAGATGCCGCCCAGCACGTTGACGATGACAACGAGGATGGCGAGGATGGCGTCACCCTTCACGTACTTGGAGGCACCATCCATGGCGCCGTAGAAGTCGGCGGTGCGCGCGATCTCGTCGCGGCGCTGGCGCGCCTCCTTCTCGTCGATCAGCCCGGCGGAGAGATCGGCGTCGATCGCCATCTGCTTGCCGGGCATCGCATCGAGGGTAAAGCGCGCGGCCACTTCCGCGATGCGCCCGGCACCCTTGGTGATGACGATGAAGTTGATACCGATCAGGATCAGGAAGATGACGACACCGACGGCATAGTTGCCGCCGATGACGAACTGACCGAAGGCCTGAATGACCTTGCCGGCGTGCGCCTCGGTGAGGATGAGGCGCGTAGAGGAGACGTTGAGGCCGATCCGGAAGAGCGTGAGCAGGAGCAGGATCGACGGGAAGCTGCTGAAGTCGAGCGGGTTGACCGTATAGAGGGCCACCAGCAGCACGACGAGCGACAGGCCGATGCTGGCCGCCAGAAAGAGGTCGAGGAGGACCGGCGGCAGCGGGACGATGATGAGGGCCAGAATGGCCACGACGGAAAGCGCGAGGGCGATTTCCGGGGTTTTCATGGCCTTGGCCGGCCCGGCCGGCATGGGGAGTGCGGCGCTGGTCATGCCGCCACCGTCCCGCGCCACCCGGCACCGAAGCGTTCACGCTGCCGCATCACGAAGGCGAGCACTTCGGCCACCGCGAGGTACATCTCCACCGGGATCATCGTCCCGACCTTCACGAGTTTGATCATGGCGCGGGCCAGCGGCTTGTTCTCGATCACGGGGACCCCGGCCTGGAAGGCCAGCTCCTTGATGCGCTGCGCGATCTTGCGCTCACCGACGGCCACGACGTACGGCGCCGGCGCGACGGCCGGGTCGTACTTGATGGCGATGGCGATGTGGACGGGGTTCACGATCACCACGTCCGCCTTGGGGACGGCGGCGAACATGGCGCGGCGGATGCGCTCACGGGCGACCTGCCGGCGTCGGCTCTTCATTTCCGCGTTCCCTTCCTGCTGTCTGGCCTCGTCCTTGACCTCCTGCTTGGTCATCTTGAGGTCCTCGAAGGTGCGGAAGCGCTGCCAGCCATAGTCGGCCGCGGCGAGCACGAGGTACATGAGCCCCGCGTTGCGGACGAGTCGCAGGCCATACCGGCCGACCTGCTGGAGCATCGCTGTCGGCGTCGGGTTGAGCACGAGCCCCTGCAGGTCGGGCCAGGCATCGGCGAGCGAGGCGTACACGGCCCACCCCACGATCCCCAGCTTGAGGAGCGACTTCCCGAGCTCCACGAACGACTGGGTCCCGAGGATCTTCTTGGCGTTGTTCAGCGGATTGAGTCGCGCGAAGTTGGGCGCCAGCGGCTGGGTGGTGAGCAAGCCCCCCGTCTGGATGGCCTGCACCATGATGGCAATCACCGCCATGGCGGAGGTCATGCCCAGCATGGCCAGGATGGTGCGGAAGCCGAGCCCCTGCAGCCAATCCACCAGGCCGGCATCCGTCCGGGTGGTGTCCCCGGCCTCGACCAGCGTCATCCCCATGGTGTCGACGAGAAACCGCCAGAGTGGCGGCCCGGCGAAGGAGAGGATGAGGAGGAAGCCCAGGAGGAAGGCAGCGGTGGTGAACTCGGGGCTCTTGGCGATCTGTCCCTTGTCGCGCGCGTCCTCCAGGCGTTTGCCTGTTGGGTCTTCGGTCTTTTCGCCGGAATCGGTATCGGCCATGGTCAGCGCCTCCCCGCCGGCACAGGGGCGATTGCCGCCGCCCGCGCAAAGGAATCGAGGGTCCGCGCGTAGGCGGGCCGCCAGTCGCCGAGGGCCTGCACGATGAGGGCCAGCGATCCGGCGAAGGTGAGCATCCCCAAACCGATCTGGAGCGGGAAGGCCACGCTCATGATCTGGAGCTGGGGGGCCGCACGTCCGAGCACGGCAAAGGCAATGTTCGCCACCAGGATGGCGGCGATGACGGGGGAGGCGAACTGCAACCCGGTCGTGAAGATGCTGGCGCCCGCCTTCGCCAGCTCCTGCAGGCCGTTGCCCAGTGCCAACGGAGCGCCAAGGGGCAGGGCCTGAAAGCTCTGCGACAGCGCCTGCAGCATCACCAGATGCCCGTTGGTGACCAGCAGGATCACGAGCGCCAGCAGCTGCATGAAGGAGCCGAGAATGGCCCCCTGCGTGTTGTTGATGGGATCGAAGATGGCCGCGCCGGAGAGGCCGATCGTGGTGGTCATCAGTTCGCCGCCGAACTCCGCGCCGGCGATCACGAAAGCGGCCGCCAAACCGAAGGCGAACCCGATGGCCGTTTCGGCGAGGAACGTGGCCGGCGAGATCACCAGGTTGGCCTGATCGGCCGTGGCCAGGGCGCTGGGGAGGAGCTGGGCGGAGAAGAGCAGCAGCATGGCCGTCCGCAGCTTCATCGGGACCGAGCGGGCCGACCAGACGGGCGCCACCAGCAGCAGGCCACCCACCCGGAGCGCGGTCAGCACGAAGGCGGCAGCGACGCCGGGCGCGAGGAAGTCCGGGAGCCCGTGGACCACGTCAGCTCACCATCGCGGGGATGCCGCGGAGAATCTGGGTGGTGAACTTGATCAGGATCTGGAGCAGCCAGGGCATGCCGACGATGAAGGCACCGCCCACGAGCACCAGCTTCGGGACGAAGCTCAGCGTCTGCTCCTGGATCTGCGTGACCGACTGGATGATCGAAATGACCAACCCGACCCCCAGCGCGATGAGCAGCAGCGGGGCTGCCACCAATAGCGCCGTGAGAATGGCGTCTCGGGAAAGGTCGATGACGAACTGGTGGGACACGAGGCGGGCCGGACGAGGGAAAGGCTGCGGTGAGCGGACCCTTCCATTGCAGGAGTGATGCCACCTGAATGGACTGATCCCAACATGTTGCAATGAAACGTTTTACGGTCTTTGCGTCCGGCCGGCCGCGATGTCGGGCGGCACAAGTTGCCGGGTCCTAGCGGAAGCTTTGGACGAGGCTCGTGATGGTGAGGTTCCAGCCGTCGACCAGCACGAAGAGCAGGAGCTTGAACGGCAGGGAGATCATGGCCGGCGGGAGCATGAACATGCCCATGCTCATGAGGACGGACGCCACGACGGCGTCGATGATGATGAACGGGAGATAGATCGCGAAGCCGATCTGGAAGGCGGTCCGCAGCTCGCTCGCCACGAACGCCGACATCAGGATGTGGAGCGGCACCTCGTCCACCGTGGCCGGCTTGGGCATGCGGCTCATGTCGATGAAGGTGCGCAGGTCGGATTCGCGCGTCTGCCGGAGCATGAAGCCCCGCAGCGGCTGGACGCCGGTCTTCATCATTTCGACCTGGGTGATCTTGCCGTCCATCCAGGGGGTGAGCGCCTTCTGATTCACCTCGGTCAACGTCGGCGCCATCACGAAGCCCGTGAGGAGGAGCGCCATGCCCGCCAGCAGGTGCCCCGGGGGCGCGCTCTGGGTGCCCATGGCCTGCTTGAGGAAGTGCAGCACGATCAGGATGCGGGTGAACCCCGTCATCATGAGGAGCAGCGTGGGGAGGAGCGTAAGCAGCCCCATCATGACCACGATGCCCACGGTGCCGTTCAGGCGCAGGCCACCGGCCTCTCCCGCGCCGCCGCCGAGCTGAAGGTCCATCTGCGGCATCATGCGCAGGATGGCTTCATCGGCCGCAATGGGGGCCGGCGAGGCGGCAGCCGCCCGCTGGTCGGCCGTCCGGGTGGAATCGACGACCATCTGCATGGTCGGACGCGTGGCGGCGGTCCCCTGCCGGTTCACGCTGGTGTTGTTTCCCTGCCGCGCCGGGAGCGCACGGGCAGGGACCGTTTGGGCCGGCCGAGCCGTCCGCAGCCCCGCCCCGGTTTCGGGTGCGGGAGCGGCCGGTGGTACCGGCACAGGGAGGGCGGGCGCCGTGGGCGCCGCCGTCGGGGGGGCGGGTGGCGCGGCCACCTGGGCCTCGAGGGCCCGGGGCGACGCGCCAACCAGCGAACTGCCAATGAGGAAGGCGGCCAGCCCGGCGACCCGCCACGGGGCATAGGTCACGGGGGCCCCCTCGCGGGTACGGAGCGGCGCCGTGAGGAACCGCGGCACTTCGGCCGGCTCTCCCATCGAGAAGGGGCGCACGGCTGTCGACGGAGCGGGCTCCATGGTCATCACCGAGACCGGGGCGGTCACCTCGCACGGCATGGCGTGTGCCGGAGACGCCTTGCCAAGCGCCTGTCCCAGGAGCGAGCCGAAGCGGGTGCCCAGGGCGGTCGGGGTGAGCGGGGCAAAGGCGGCGGCCGCTTCGACGCTGGAGCTCAGCGCCACCGGAATGGGGCTGGTGGCAATGACCCGCTGCCGATCCCGCTCATCCAGCTCGAAGAGGGGCTGAATGCCGCCCTCCCCCACGCTCATGGCCATGACCTTTTCGCCCACGCGAACCACCGCCAGCCCCGCCTTGGGACCAAGGGCGACCCGCTGCACGACCTCCACCGGGAGGCGCGGCTGACGCCCGGTCAGGGCACCGGTCCCCCAGCGCTTGAGCGCCCAGAGGCAGAGGGCACCCAGGCCGAGGACGAAGGCGAGGGCGGCGACGACGCCCAATCCGGCGATCAGCATGAACAGGTCAGGAGCGACAGGCGAGGAGGCGGGGCGACGGCCGGATCAGGAGGCGCCGGCGGCGGCGGCGCCCGGGGCGGCCAGCACGCGCGTGATGCGGACCCCGAAGTGCTCGCCGAGGACCACCACTTCGCCTTCGGCGAAGCGGCGATCGCCCACGTAGATGTCGATCGGCTCGCCGGCGAGCCGGTCGAGCTGGA